>Ga0182030_10000647_pt1 | contig 67192 bp, 59 predicted proteins | sample 812S3MmetaG_FD_121299 | JGI IMG/M metagenome (GOLD analysis project Ga0182030, IMG submission 121299) | Permafrost microbial communities from Stordalen Mire, Sweden - 812S3M metaG (Illumina Assembly) | ecosystem: Environmental > Terrestrial > Soil > Wetlands > Permafrost | place: Sweden... | reverse complement strand
GCACCCCGCCCGAGCGGCGCGGCCTGGCGGCGACGAACGCCATCGTGGGGGGCGCCGCGGTGAGTTCTTCTTCCGGCGCTTCGCCGGTGACTTCCGGCGGGCCCACGGTGATGGCGACCGGGTTTTCACCCTGTTTCATCACGATCGGTGGGGCCGGAGGCGCGGAGTCGGTGAAGTTGCCGCTGCCGTCAACGGCGACGGCGTGGAGCACTTCCCCCGTGTTGACCGTCATCGGGGCCGTCCAGGTGCCGGGCGCGGTTTCTGTCGCGGGCACCGTGTTGTACTTGCCCGCCAGGCGTTCGCCGCTTTCCACTTCCACGATGCTGTTGGTGTAGAAGACGACGCCGGCGATGCCCACAGTTGTGGCATTCGGCGCCTTGTCGTTCTTGTTCTGCGGGCTGTCGGCGACACCGGTGACGCTGGCAGTTCCGTTGCTGTATGTGACGGGCCCCAGTACCGGCGCGCCGGTGTCGGCTGCCGCCGGTGGCGCATAGGTGCTCTGGTTGATGAAATCGGCGGTGAAGTAGTTTTCGTCTTTGCTGCCGGCGGCGAACACTGCGCCGATACCAACCCAGTTGAAGTTCGGGTTCAGCGCGTTCTCGCGATGGGCCCACTTGCTTGCTTCATCGTTGTAGATCCAGGTGTAGACACCGAGCGCCGCGGGAAACTGGAACGAGATGTTCTCGGCGAAGCCCGGGGGCGGCAGGGCGGGGTCGGTGGTCTGACGCTTGGCGAGCGGAAAGATCGGGCTATTGTGGTTTTCATATCCGTAGGTCGCCATCTCGCGGCTGTGGTTCAGCGCGATCTGCGACATCAGTGAACCGTCGAGTTTCAGTGGCGTCATGGCGCGGATTTCACGCTCGCTGTTGACGAGCCAGAGCACTTTTTCCTGGTAGCTGAGGGCGTCATAGCCGGCTGGGAGCACCAGCGCGGGACAACCCTGTGTCGCGCGGGCCTTGGTGAAGATTTCTTCGATCGTCTTGTCGGGGACTTCGGAGTAGACCCCGGGGGTGAAGCCGATCCCTTCCCCGGCGGAGATCCCGGGCGAGGGATTCGCTGTCGAGCACGCGGCCTCGGCGGAGGAGACGCCGGCGAGGCAAAGGCCTGCCGCGACCACAAGGCCTGCAACCGTGCCTCGAACGATCCTCATCCCCTACCTCCCCGCTTTGGCCTGGTCAGAAGGCGGACATGCTATCGCCGTCGCAGCGTTGGGCCTCCCCTCGGCTGGCATACCATCCCCGCCATGAGCGAGGACCGCAGCGCCATCTTCACCGCCGTCTCGCTGCCGCAGGCATACGCGCGCCACCTCGTGCCCCAGCTGTTTGATCCCTGGGCGCGCGAGCTGCTCGCCAGGGCCGATGCGCCGCGGGGAGCGAGCGTGCTGGACGTCGCCTGCGGCCCGGGCACGCTCACCCGCATCGCCGCCGCGCACGTCGGGGCGCAGGGGCGCGTGCTTGGCAGCGACATCAGCGCGCCGATGCTCGCGCAGGCCGCACAGATCGACGCCGAGGCGGGCGCGGCTCCCATCAGCTACCTGGAGCGCTCGGTCACCGACATGGGCCTCGCCGATCACAGCTTCGACGTCGTGCTCTGCCAGCAGGGGCTGCAGTTCTTCCCCGACCGCCCCGCCGCCCTTGCCGAGATGCGCCGCGTGCTCGCGCCGGGCGGGCGCATCCTCATCGCCACATGGGCCGCCGAGCAGCCGCTGGGCCTGTTCGGGCCGATCGCGCAGGCCGTCGCCGCGGCGGGCGTGCCCGAGCCGTTCCCGCGCGCGTTTGACCCGCTCAGCTACGCACTCGACGCCGGCGAGCTTCGCGCGCTGCTCGGCGACGCCGGGTTCGACGAGGTGGACGTGCAAACCGTGCAGCTGGAGTGCGTGTGGCAGTCCGGAGCCCAGGCGATCGCCGCCATCTCGGGCACGCCCTTCGCAGTTCTCGTCGCCGCGCTCGACCCGAAGGAGCGCGAGGCACTCCACGCCGCCGTACTCGACGGCCTCGGCTGCTCGGCCGAGGGTGAGCTGCGCGTGGCCACGTTCAGCCACATCGCAAGCGCCGTCAACCCCTGACCAGGCTCACTCGCTAGCCTCAGACACATCGCAGCCACCGAGCCCATCATCACCGGCATCGACTTCGTCTCGCTGCCCACCAGCGACTTCCACGCGGCCGTCAAGTTCTACAGCGAGCTGCTCGGCCTGCCGTTCTCGCGCTCATATCCGGGCGACCGCGGCGGCGAGTTCCAGGCGGGCGCCGTCACCATTCAGCTGCTCGACTCCCACGCCGCCGGCGCCCCGCAGCACACCCCGCGCACCCATCCGCTCGCGCTGCACGTGGCGGACGTCGCGCAGGCACGCGCCCAGCTGCAGGCGCGCGGCGTGCAGTTCAGCGGCGACACGCTCGACACCGGCGTCTGCCACATGGCCTTCTTCGAGGACCCCGACGGCAACGCGCTGGTGCTGCACAACCGCTACGCCCCCCGCTGAACCGCGAGGGTCCGCAGCGCGCGACCCCGTCTAATCCTCCAAGACAACCCGCACCGTGTGCAGCTGCCTGTCGCTGGCCCCCCGCACGCTGCCGCCCATCTCGAGCGTTCGCTGCACAAAGGACAGCGTCTCGGCCGTCAGACGCTCGCCCGGCAGCACGTTGGGGATGCCCGGCGGGTAGCTCGCCAGCGACTCCGCCGCGATCCGCCCCGCCGCCTGCGCCGCAGGCACCACCTCCTGCGCGCCCAGGTAGGCCTCGCGCGGGGTCATCGCCAGTTCCCCCCACGGCGGCGCCGGCGCGAAGCTCGCCGTGCTGCCCTCGGGGTCAAGGCCCACGCGCTCCACCGCCACGCGCAGTGCGTTCACCAGCCGCTGCGCCTCGGGCAGCCCGCGCTCGCCCAAGCCGAACACCGCCACCACCACGTTCTGGCCGTACAGCTCCAGGTTGATGTCGTCGATCTCGCGCAGCAGCGGCGCAAGCTCATAGCCGTTTGCCGCGATCCCGCGCACGTCAACGGCGACGCGCAGCGGGTCATAGGCGTATACACCCGGGCGCCCCGTCAGGCGGTCGTCCAGCACGTCCAGCCCCTCGATCGCGCGGATCTCCGCGCGCGCCTGCGCCAGCGCGTCCATCATCCGCTCCAGAAGCTCGTGCCCGTGCACCGCCGCCTGGCGGCGCTGCGCATCCAGGGAGGCGAACAGCAGCGAGTTGGGGCTCGTGGACTCCGTCAGCGTCACCGCCCTGTCCACCACCTCCGCGCTGATGCGCCCGCCGTGGCCCAGGTGCAGCATCGCCGACTGCGTCAGGCTGCCCACGATCTTGTGCGTGCTGGAGATCACCAGGTCCGCGCCCGCCGCCAGCGCGTGTTCGGGCAGCGCCTCGTGGAAGGCCATGTGCGCCCCCCACGCCTCGTCCACCACCAGCGGCACGCCGCGCGCGTGCGCCACCTCCGCCAGGCCGCGCACGTTCGCCGCCGCGCCGAAGTACGTCGGCGAGATCACCCACGCACCCACCGCACCCGGTGTTTCCGCCAGCGCCCTGTCCAGCGTCTGCTCGGTCAGGCAGTGTGCGATGCCCAGTTCCGCGTCCACCTCCGGCGCCGCGAATGTCGGGCGCATGCCCGACAGCACCATCGCGTCGATCGTGCTCGAGTGTGCGTTGCGCTGCACCACCACGCGGTCGCCCGAGTGAGCCAGCGCCAGGCCCGCCGACAGGTTGCCCTGGCTGGCCCCGTTGATCAGAAACCACGCGCGCTTTGCGCCCCACGCCGCCGCCGCCAGGCGCTGCGCGCGCTCGAACGGCGTCGGGTCCGAGCCCACATCGATGCCGTATGTGAGCGCCGGCACGTCCATGCGCAGCGCAAGCTCGCCGATCGCCTCGATCAGGGCGTCGTCGGCGCCGTCGCCGCCCTTGTGGCCGGGTACGTGAAGGCGCGCCGGGTGGCGGTCGGCGTAGGCGCGCAGCGCGTCCAGATAGGGGGTCTCCTGCTGATCGTTGTCCATCGCCGCAGCTTCGCACGTCCGCCCGAGACGCGCCCGCGGGCCTTTGCTAGGGTCAGCCGCGAGGTGCTGCGCTGACTTCCAGCAAGGGCACACCCGCCCCCGGCGAGCGCTCCCGCGAAGGTCTCCGGCCGCTCGCCACCGCTCCGCCGCCCCATTTCGAGGAGTGGCAGATCGAGCTGCACGGCCGCAGGGTCATCTACCGCGTCGCCGGCAGCGGCGAGCCGATTGTGCTCATCCACGGCATGCTCAACTCCTCCAGCCACTGGCAGTCTGTCGCCGCCAGCCTCGCCGGCGACTACATGGTCATCGCGCCCGACCTCATCGGACACGGCGACTCCGCCGCGCCGCGCGGGGACTACTCCCTCGGCGCACACGCCGCCAGCATCCGCGACCTGCTCTCCGCCATCGGCGTGGAGCGCGCCACCATCGTCGGGCACTCCCTCGGCGGCGGCGTCGCCATGCAGTTCTTCTACCAGTTCCCCCAGCGCGTGCAGAGGCTCGTGCTCATCTCAAGCGGCGGCCTCGGCCGCGAGGTCAGCCCCATGCTGCGCACCGCCGCGCTGCCCGGCATCTCCGGCGCGCTCGCGCTCACCATCCACCCGCGCCTGCTCGGCGGCGTGTGGGCCGCGGGCGCGCGCCTGCGCCAGCGCGGCGCCTCCGCCGGCGTCTACCTGCAGGCCATCGCCAGGGCGCTGCGCCCGCTGGAGACGCGCGACGCGCGCGGCGCGTTCCTGCACACGCTGCGCTCGGTCATCGACGTGCACGGCCAGCGCGTCAGCGCCACCGACCGCCTGTACCTGCTCGGCTCAATGCCCACGCTCATCGTGTGGGGCGAGCGCGACAACACCATCCCCATCGCCCACGGGCGCGCCGCCCACGCCGCCGTGCCCGGCAGCGTCTTCGCCACGCTGCCCGGCGTCGCGCACTTCCCCCACCTCGAAGACCCCGACGCGCTCTCGCAGCTGCTCGACCAGTTCATGCGCCAGACCACGCCCGGCGACATACCCGACGCCGAGTGGGGCTCGCTGCTCGCCGGGCGCTCGCCACGCTCGCGGCGCGTCGGCGCCGCCTGAGCCGCCCGCGACGCTAGCCGGCCTTCTCGTCCTCCTCCTGCACCCGCCACTGCGGCGGGTAGGGCAGCGGCGCGAGCCGGCCCTGCAGCTGCGGGCGCAGCTCCTCGAAGTCCGGTGGCAGCGACAGGCGCTCGCCGATGTGCGCCGCGTCCTCGTCCACGGCGAAGCCCGGGCCCATCGTGGCGATCTCGAACAGCACGCCGCTGGGCTCGCGGAAGTAGATCGAGCGGAAGTAGAAGCGGTCGATCACCGGCGTCGGGTGCGCGCCCGCCTGCGCCACGCGCATCCGCCACGTCTCGTGATCCTCCAGGCGCGAGGCGAACGCAACGTGGTGCACGCTGCCCGCCCCCTGGCGGCGGTTGATCTCCGGCGGCGCGGGGTCGTAGGCGTAGAAGCTGCCGCGCTGATCGCCCCGCACCTCCCACGTCTCGCCCGAGCCGCGTGTGAAGCCCAGCGTCCCCGCCAGCAGCGCCTCGCTGTTCGCGGCCGCCGAGCTGTAGGCGCGCACGCCTTCGAAGCCGCGTAGCGCATGCTCGGGGGCGATCTCCGGCGAGAGCGCGCGCAGCGGCGGGTCGCCGCTGGCGTCGACCACCAGCTCATGCCCCAGCCCCTCGGGGTCGGCGAACAGCAGGCTGTCGCCCGTCAGCTTCGCCTCGGTGCCCGCGCCCGCCAGCCGCTCCTTCCAGAACGCAAGCGCGCCGGCGTCGCCCACGCGCCACACGATGCGGTGCACCATGCCCGCGCCCGCCAGCCCCGGCGCCGCGCCCGGGTACTCGAAGAACGTCAGGTCCATGCCCGGCGAGCCGTCCTCATCGCCGTAGAACAGGTGGTACACCGTCGGGTCGTCCTGGTTGACCGTCTGCTTCACCATCCTCAGGCCCAGCACGCCCGCGTAGAACTCCACGTTGCGCCGCGCGTCGGCCGTGATCGCGGTGATGTGGTGGATGCCCTCGAGCTTCACGCGGCAAACTCTATTCAGAGAAGCCGTGCGATCATCGAGCGGTGCAAGACGGATCGCTGATCCCGCGCTTTGGGCGCGCACGACGCGACCCCTCGCTCGCCGTCCTGGAAGGCTTCCACGCCGTCAAGCACGCGCTGCGCTTCGGCGCGCAGTTCGAGCTGCTGCTCACGCGCGACCCCGCGCAGCTGGCCCAGCTCAGCGCCGCGCTCGCCCCCGAGCTCGGCGAGCAGCTCGCCGCGATGGCGCGCACCGTCACGCCCGAGCTCTTCGCCCAGCTCGCTCCCATGCCCCCCTCCACCGGCGTCATCGCGCTCGCGCAGCGCCCGTCCGTGGAGGTGGCGGCCGTGCTCGGCGACGCCGCGCCCGCGCCCGTCGTGGTGCTCGAGGACCCGCGCGACCTCGGCAACATGGGCGCCTGCGTGCGCGTCGCCGCCGCCGCCGACGCCGCCGCCGTGCTCACCACCGGCGGACACGACCCGTGGCATCCCGACGCGCTGCGCGGCGGCGCCGGCCTGCACTTCGCGCTGCCCGTCGCGCGCCTGCACGGCCTCGGCGATCTCGGCGGCCCCGGCGCAACGGCGGGCTCGCGGCGCACGCTGCTCGCGCTGGACCCCGACGGTGAGCCGCTGGACCCGGCGGCGCTTGACCCGCGCGCGATCCTCGCCTTCGGCACCGAGCGCGACGGGATCAGCGACGAGCTGCTTGCGCTCGCCGACGCGCGCGTCAGCATCCCCATGCGCCGCGGCGTCTCCAGCCTCAACCTCGCCACCTCCGTCGCCGCGGTGCTGTTCGCGTGGCGCCTGCACCCCGCCGCGCAGGCGCATCCTGCGCATCTCGCGTGAGCGCCTGAGCGCCCGTATCCGGGGAGGAATTCGCGCCTTAACGGCGAATTCCGGAGTTTCCGCACCAGTCAGGTGCCGCGGCGCGCGCGAAGGCGTCCGCCGGGCGTGCGAGTGTCAGCGGAGGGCAGTGAACCGGCCGAGGGTCATGGGGAGGTTTCCGTGATATTCATCGTCGCTCTGGTAATCGCGTTCTTGTGCTTCAGCGCCATTGTCGCCCTCGCTCTCGGGCGGGCCGCCGCGCTCGGCGACAGGAACCTCGAACTGGCCGGCGCCGAACCCGAGCCCGGCCCGGAGATCACCGCGCGGCGCCAGAGCTACGCCGGGTTCTCCTGCGCCCACGCCACGATCGCGCGCGAGTCGTCAACCACCGTGCCGTCGTCCAGCACCAGTGTGGGCACCCAGCGGTTGCCCGTCAGCTCCGCCACCTCGCGACGCCCCTTCGTGCGGTTGAGCACCCCGGGCAACGGCGCCAGCCCGTAGGACTTAACGAGCTCCGGGTCATAGCCCGCGGCCTTCAGCGCGTTGTACGCGTTCGCGCACGGGTGCCCGCCCGGCCGCGGCGTGGGGAACGTTCCCCAGCACACGTAAAGCTTCATGCGCCCGGCTGCGACACGGTCTCGGGAGCCGGCGCCCCAGTGGGCTCGGTGCTCGCAGCAGCGGTGGCCGCGGTCAGCTCCGGCGCGGCTGGCGCGGCGCCCAGCGCGGGCTCCGAGCGCGCGGCGCGCATCTCGTAGTTCTTGCGCACGCCCTTGTCGGCTGAGGCGAGCACGCGGTCGGCCTTGATCGCGCGCGCCAGGCCCTCCCCCAACGTGCGCGGCAGCAGCGACGCGGCCAGGCTCGTGCGTTTGGCGGACTTCGGCACCCACACGTCCACCACGCGGTTTTCCAGCGCGTCGACGATCGCCGCCGCCACTTCGCCCGGCTCCAGGTTGGGGATGCCGCGCACGTCGCCCAGGCCGGAGCCCAGCTCGGTGTTCACCACCGAGGGCATCACGTAGCTCACGTCCACGTGCGCGCCCATCAGGCGCAGCTCGCCGCGCACCGCCTCGGTCAAGCCCACCACGGCGTGCTTGGTCGCCGAGTACGTCGCGCCGCCCGGCGCGCCGAACTTGCCCGCCTGCGAGCTGATGTTCACGATGTGGCCGCGGTCGCGCGGGATCATGCGATCCAGCGCCAGCTTGGTGCCGAGGATCACGCCGTGGATGTTGATGTCCACCATCCGGCGCGCCGTCAGGTCGTCCTCGTCGATGAAGCGCCCCACCTGCATGATGCCCGCGTTGTTCACCAGCACGTCCAGCGGGCCCAGCTGTTCCTCCGCGCTGTCAAGGAACGCTGTGAACGACTCCCTGTCCGTCACATCCAGCGGCAGCGCCACCGCGCTCGCGCCCAGCTCCTGCGCCGTCGCCTGCGCGGCCTCGAAGTCCACGTCGCCGATCGCCACGCGCATCCCCTGGCGCAGGAACGCCTCGGCGGTGGATCGCCCGATCCCGCGTGCCGCCCCCGTGATCGCTGCTGTCTCTCCGGCGAGAATGCGGGGCTGCTTGGCCATGATTCCTCCTGGGGTGGCTGGGGACCGGGTGTCTGGCGCGAACGCTATCGCGACCGCGCCGCAACGGCTGTCCCATCGAAGCGGCCGGCCGGTAGTACTGTGCTCGCATGCCCTATTTCAGGCACGACGGCCAGCGCATCGCCTACACCGAATTCGGCGGGGGACCCGCCGCGGTGGCGCCCGGCGGCGGCCGCGGCCGGGCCGCCAAGAGCTCCGCCACCGCGGACCGCCCGCTGATCCTGCTGCACGGCCTGCTGCTCAGCCAGGAGATGCACGCGCCGCTGGCGCGCTCGCTCGCCGGCATGGGCAACCGCGTCATCACCGTGGACCTGCTCGGACACGGCGCCTCGGACCGCCCGCGCGACATGTGGCGCTATTCCATGGCCTTCTTCGGCGAGCAGGTCGTCGGCCTGATGGACCACCTCGGCATCGATCAGGCCGTCGTCATGGGCACCTCGCTCGGCGCCAACGCCGCCCTTGAGATCGCCGCGCACAACCCCGAGCGCCTGCGCGGGCTGGTCATCGAGATGCCCGTGCTCGACAACGGGCTGCTGGGCAGCGCGCTGGCCTTCACCCCGGTGCTCGTCGCGCTCACGTTCGGCGAGCCCGTCATGAAGGTGGTCGGGCGCCTCGCGCGCGCCGTGCCGCGGCGTGCGGTGCCCCACTACGCCAACGTCATGCTCGACCTGGTGCGCCAGGAACCGGGGCCCGGCGGCGCGCTGCTGCAGGGCCTGTTCTTCGGGCGCATCGCGCCGCCGCGCAGCGAGCGCAGCACCTTCCTCGCCCCCACGCTCGTGCTCGGGCACCCGCGCGACCCCGTGCACCCCTTCTCCGACGCCGGCATGCTCGCCAAGGAGATGCCAAACGCGCGACTGCTGCAGGCCAACTCGCTCGTCGAGCTGCGCGTGCACCCCGAGCGCCTCACGCAGGAGATCGCCTCGTTCCTTGACGAGGTGTGGTCCAGCGCCGGCGCCACGCGACCGCGCAAAGCAGCGCGCACGGCCTCGCGCCGCTCTGCCGCGAGCTAGCCCGCGCGACCCGGCGAGCCCGGCCGGCTCAGGAGGTTACGGGGAACAGTTCCAGTTCGTTGATGCTCACGTGCCCCGGTTCCTGGGCCGTGCCGATCGAGGCCTGGGGGGCCTTGCTGATCCACAGCACCAGCCATCTGAAGGCGTGCTTGGATTCCTTCAGCGTCACCTTCAGGTGGCGCTTGCGGTCGATCGTGGAGTGCGACAGCCGCTTCCATTCGGGCGCCGTTATCGACGTGGGCGCGCTCGCGCCGTTGGCGCCGTAGAGCTGGATCGTCAGGCCCGGCGTGGCGGTGATCACCTTCACCGAGGCCAGCCGCTGGGGCACGCGCAGGTCGATCAGCACGCCCTCGGCCATCAGCGGCGCCGTCGAGGGGTTCACCTGCGCGGTCCACGCCGTCGAGGTGGAGCCGTCGATCGTCAGGCTCGGGTCGCCGAATTCGCTCGCCGGGAGGTTGTACGGGTTGTACGTGGACGCCGCGTCGGTGTCCAGCAGCAGCGGCTGGGGCTTGTTTTCTTCGCTGCTGGAGGTTTGCGAGCCCGAGGGTGTCGTCGTCGTGCCCGTCCCGGTGCTCGCCGGCGTTTTGGAGGTCGGCGTCGTGGTCGACGGCGTGACCGCTTTGGTGGGCACTTTGGGCGTGATCTGGCTCAGCGGGATCTTCGGCGGTTTCACCGGCGTGATCGGCAGTGTCGTTTTGGCGGCCGGAGTGGTGGGAGTCGTCGTCGTGGCGGGGGTCGTCGTGGTGGCCGCCGGCGCAGCGGGTGCCGCCGCAAGGATCTTCGTGACCACCGGCGCCTTCTTGGGGCTGCTCCTCAACGCCGCGTAGCCCGCGCCGGCCGCCGCGAGCACCAGCAGCGCGAGCAGCGCGATACCGGCGATCGCCCAGCGCGAGGTCGCGGGCCCGAGGCTCCCCGGCGCGCCCGCGCCGCACTGCAGGCACCACTCCTGGCTCTCGGCCATCGGCGCGGAGCAGTGCGTGCACAGCTTCGTGCCCGGCGCGCCCTGGGGGGGGCCGGGCAGCGGAGCGCCCGCGGCGCCCCCGAGCGGTGCGGAGCCAGGCTCGGCGCCGCTCTGCGGCGTCGCAGCTGGGTCGGCTACAGCGGTTGCCATCGCCAGCGATTCTACCCCCACACCCAGCGCCGCGGCGACGGTAGTTAGCGCGCGCCCCGGCTCAGCGCGGCGGCGGCGGGCCGCCCGGCACGATGTCGCGGCCGGTCGGCACCAGCTGCTCGTCGAGCTCCAGCTGCCAGTAGTAGCGCGTGAACGTCATGCCGAAGTTGAACTCACCGACGTGCGCCGCAGGGCGCTCGCCGGCGGCCATCGCGACGATCAGCTCCGGATAGGTGCGCCCGGGCAGGGCCGCGAACACCGGCGCCGGGAACGCTCCGCCGAAGCGCGTGTTCACGTCGGTGATGCCCACGCCGATGTCGGGGTCGCGGAACACCTGGATCGTGGCCGGGCCGCGCACCGCCAGCGTCTCCATCACGCGCGCGCCCAGCTCGATCAGCTCCGCGTCGCGTATAACCGCGCCCTTGATCGACTCGCCCCCGCGCGACTCGAGCATCGTGCGGGGGATCGCGTTCAGGCAGCGGCCCTCGCGGTCGCCCAGGCAGTCGATCGACAGCTCGGGCCCGTTCATCGCGCGCTGCACCATCACCGGCTCGCGCACGTAGTCGATGAAGAAGCGCGCCTGACCAGCGTCGTGGGCGAGATGGATCGAGCGGGCGCCCGAGCCCTGGCGCGGCTTGACCATCACGGGGTAGTGCAGCGCCTCCAGGTCGTCCTCGGGCAGCGCCGTCGGCGGCGAGGGCAGCCCGTGCTCGCCCAGCAGCACATGGGTCTCGTACTTGTCATAGGTCGCCCGCGCCACCCCCGAGGAGGGAACCAGCGCGGGCAGCAGGCCCTGCTCGCGCGCGAGCGCGAGCACCTCGATGTCCAGGTCGGTCAGCGGCAGCACCGCACCCACGCCGTGCCGCTCGCAGATGCTCTGCAGCGCGGGCACGTAGGCGGGGTCGGAGATCAGCGGCACCGCCTCGCGCGCGTGCGCCGCGTACTGCGCCGGCGACAGCGGCGCGGGGTCGGCCACCACGGTCCTCGTCAGGCGCGCGAAGCAGGACACAATGTCGTAGCGCTTGCCCGCGCCCGTCAGCAGGATCGCGGGGGTGCTCACAGCTCTCCCTCCCAGCCGCCCTGCGCGCCCTTGTACAGGCCAGCGCCGCCGAACACCATCGCGACCGTGCGCCACAGGATCTTCAGATCCAGCGCCGGCGAGCGGTGCTCGATGTAGAACAGGTCCAGCTCGATGCGCTCGCTCCACGGCAGCGACGCGCGGCCGTTCACCTGCGCCCAGCCGGTGATGCCGGGCTTGATCGCCAGGCGGCCCCGCTGGCGGTCGCTGTACTGCTCCACCTGCACCGGCAGCGTCGGGCGCGGGCCGATCAGCGACATCTCGCCGCGCAGCACGTTCACCAGGTTGGGCAGCTCGTCGATCGATGTCCTGCGCAGCAGCGCCCCCACGCGCGTGATGCGCGGGTCCTGCGCGTCGATCGCAAGGCCCGCGCCGATGTGCTCGGCGCCGTCCACCATCGTGCGCAGCTTCAGCACCTCAAACGGCCTGCCGTCCCTGCCCGCGCGCTGCTGGCGGTAGAGCACCGGCCCGCGGCTCTCCAGCTTGATCGCCACCGCCGCAAGCGCCAGCAGCGGCGCGCCCAGCACCAGCCCCACGCCGGAGATCGCGATGTCAACAGCACGCCGCACCATCGCCGCACAATATGGCCCGTCAGGTACTGACGTCCGGGAGGCACGCCAGGCAAGGACGCAGGGAGCGTGGCGTGCTGCGCACGCGAGCGACCGAGCACGCCGCGTGGCGCCGCCTCCCGGACCTCAGCGTGTGCCCTCGGCCGCTTCCCAGGATGCGGATGTGCCGTGCCGCAGCCAGTCCCACAGCCCGGCCGCGGGGCTCGCGGTGGTGAGCACGTAGTAGCGCGCGATCAGCAGCGGGCGCAGGCGCACCGCGCCGGCGAGGGCGGCGGCCGCGAGCAGCAGCAGCTGCAGCGCGAGCGTCACGATGTACAGCGCGCCGGCGCCCTGCGCGACGAGGGCGATGTTGGCGGCCAGCAGGATCAGGTGCAGCGCGGGGCTGGTGTAGCGCAGCACGCGATGGGAGAGGATCATCAGCGCGTAGCCGGGCGTGTACCCGCGCGGGGAGAGCATTCCGCCGCGCACCAGGATCGGCCACGTGTGGCTCATCATGCGCCGCTTGCGCGCGAACTCGCCCGTGAGCGAGGGCACCATCTTCTCGGTTGCCCGCGCGCCCGGCACGTACACGGCGCGCCTGCCGCGCTTGACCATGTTGAACGGCAGCGACAGGTCGTGGCCCATGATCGGGTCAACGACGATGTAGGCCTCGCGGCGCGTCGCGTAGATCGCGCCGTTGCCCGCGGTGATCGAGCTAAGGCGCGACTCAAGCGCGCGCACCGCCAGCTCGTAGGCCCAGTAGACGCCCTCCTGGTTGCCGGCGGCGGCGCCCGTTGCGGCCTGCACGAAGCGCACGGACCCGCACGCGTAGCCGACGCCGGGGTCCGCGAAGGCGCCCACCAGCTCGCGTGCCGCGCCCGCCTCCCACAGCGAGTTCGCATCGGAGAACGCCACCACCTCGCCCCGCGCGCGCGCCACCGCGGCGTCCTGCGCGCGGATCTTGCCCCCGCGCGCCAGCTCCAGCACGAGGTCCGCGCCGGCCTCGCGCGCCCGCGCCGCCGTCTCATCCGAGCAGCCGTCGCAGGAGACGATCACCTCCAGCCGCTCGCGCGGATAGTCCAGCGCGAGGGCGTTTTGCACCTTCGCGGCGATCACCGACTGCTCGTCGTGGGCGGCGATGATCAGCGACAGGGTCGGCAGCTGCTCCTGCGCGCCCGGCGCCGCTGCCGCGACGCGCGCGCCGCGACGGGGCAGCAGCCGCGCGGTGAGCGCCAGCGCCGCGGCGTAGCCGGCCTGCGTCCACACGATCAGGCCCGCCGAGGCCCACATGACGACCTCAAGCGCCGCCCTCATCGCGCACCGCGCTGGGCGAGCAGCGTTTCGTAGAGGTCGAGCGTGCGCCGCGCCACCGCGCCCCAGGACAGCTCGCCCGCGGCGGCCGCGCTCGCCGCCGCGCCCATGCGCGCCAGCGCGGCGGGGTCGCCCAGCAGCTGCGCGAGCGCCGCGTGCAGCGCCTCGGCGTCGCCGGCGGGCACGATGCGCGCCGCTCCCGTGCGCTCCATCTCGGGAAAGCCGCCCGCGTCGCTCAGCAACAGCGGGCGGCCAAACGCCAGCGCCGTGGCCAGCACGCCCGACTGGTCGATCTCGCGGTAGGGCAGCACCACGAGGGCGGCCGCGCGAAAGTAGCCGGGCAGCTCCGCCTCGGAGATGAAGCGCGGCACGAAGCGCACCCCGGGGGGCGCCTGCGCACGCAGCGCGGCCAGGTCCATCCTGGGCATGCCCACCACCCACAGCTCCGCGCCCTCGATCCCGCGCCACGCGCGCAGAAGCACGTCGATGCCCTTGTAGGGGCGCATCAGCCCGAAGCACAGCACCACGGGCACGCGCACGGCGCCGGGCGCGGAGCCCGGCGCGCCATCGCCCTCGGCCCCGGCCGCGGCGTCAGCATGGGGCGGCCGGGCCTGCGCCGCCAGATGCGCGAAGGCGCCGTGCGGGATCACGTGCACCCTCGCCTCCTCCACGCCCAGCTCGTCCACCAGGCGCGCGCGGCCGTGCTCGGAGTGCACGACGACGGCGTCAAAGCGCCGGTAGAGGCGGCGCTGTGCCGCGCGCTGGCCGGGGCGCGCCTCGCGCGGCAGGATGTCGTGGGAGGTGATCACCAGCGGCCGCCCGCGCGGCAGCAGGTGCCCATCGAGGTGCTGCACCGCGAGCCACTGGAAGTGCACGATGTCCGCGTCGCGCGCGCGGCGGCGGTAGCGCAGCATGTCGGGCACATGCTCGGCGAGCTTGACCGCGCGCCGCGCGGCGGGGCGTCGCAGGCGCGCTGCGCCGCGGTAGAAGAACTCGTGCCGCTCATAGCCCTCCGCGGCCGCCACCGAGCCGTGGGCGAAGCGGCTGGTGTAGAGCTCCACGTGCGCGCCCGCCGCCGCCAGCGCGCCGCACAGGGCGTGGTCGTAGGGAGGGGTGTAGGCCGACGGATCGATGACATGCACGCGCACTTCAGCGGACAATAGGCGCGCCTGGGGCGACAATGCCCGCATGGAGCTGTCCTACTGCGTGGTCAACACCTCCCAGCGCGAGCTGCTGCTGCGCGGCCTTGACGCCATCGCCAGCGAGCGCGAGAGGCTGCCCTTCGACAGCGAGGTGCTCGTGCTGGACAACGGCTCGCGCGACGGCTCCGCCGAGGCGGCGCGCGCGCACCCGACGGTCACCGAGACGATCGCGCTGCCCGAGCGCCGCGGCAAGGCGCTCAACGACTCCGAGCTGCTGCGCCGCGCGCGCGGCAGCTTCGCGCTGCTGCTCAACGAGGACTCCGAGCTGCTCTCCGGCGCGAGCGTGGCGCTGTGGGAGGCGCTGCGCGAGCACCCGCGCGCGGCCTGCGCGGGCGCGCGGCTGCTGCGCCCCGACGGGCGCACGCAGGCCTCGGCGTGGCGCTTCCCCACGCCGCTAACGGCGCTCGCGGGAGCACTGTTCTTGCACAGGCTGTTCACCGTGCAGAGCCGCGGCAAACGCACTCGCGAGGTCGACTGGTGCCAGTCCGCAGCGCTGCTGGTGCGCCGCAGCGCCGCCGAGCAGGTGGGCTACCTGGACCCCGACTTCTTCGTGTACTCCGACGAGGTTGACTTCGCGCGGCGCCTGCGCGACCACGGCTGGTCGAGCGTGTACGTCCCGGCGGCGGCCGCTGTGCACCACGAGCAGCTCTCCACCGCCGCCGTCCCGGCGGCGCGGATCATCGAGCTCTCGCGCAATCGCGACCTGTACATGGGAAAGCACCACTCCCCGGCGGCTGCGCGGGCGGTGCGCTGGCTCACCGCTTGGAGCTATGCGGTGCGCGCGCTGGCCGCGATGGCGCTGCCCGGCCACAGCCCAGCGCGCTACTGGACGCACGTGGGGGCCACGCTGCACCCCGGCCGCGGCGAGGGGCTGCGCGAGGCGGCCGAGCGCTACAACCGCCAGGCGGGCGCGGGCGAGGCGGCCCAGGACTCAGAGGTCGCGTAGCGGGTCCTCGGCGTAGGCCTCCACCTCGCCGTGGCCCGCGCGGAAGGCGCGCACCCTGCGCCGGCCCTCCGCGATCAGCGACCTGGCGCCCGCGAGCTCGTGGGGATGGAAGAAGCGCGTCAGCGCCAGGCCCGCGGGCAGCAGCGCCAGCCATGCGACGCGCAGCAGCAGGCCGGCGAGGCCCGACGTTGGCAGCAGCAGCTCGCCGGAGACCGCCACCGCGCCCAGCAGCGCCACCAGCTGCGCCAGGCGCGCCCATTCAAAGCCCACGCGGAACAGCTTGCGCGTGAGCACGTACATCACGGCGAGCATGCCCGCGTAGGCGCCGCACAGCGCGATGCCCGCGCCTTCGATGCCCATGCCCGCGCCCGAGGCTGGGACGAGCAGCAGCAGCAGGCCCACGTTGACGGCCAGGCCGGCCGCCGCCGCGGGGAAGTTGCGCGAGGTGACGCGCGCACGCCCGGCGATCGCCAGGAAGACCAGGTAGAGCCCGTACAGCGCCCAGCCAAGGGCCAGCCACGGCAGCGCGCGGTAGGCGTCGAAGAAACGGTGCGCGGCGAGCAGCCGCACCACCCAGCGGCCGAGCAGCGCCACCGCGCACACCACCGCGCCTGTGGCCAACGCGTAGTAGGTGGTCACCAGCGAGTACAGCCGACCGGCCTCCTCGTCGCTCTCGATCGAGTACGCCAGCGGCGGCCACGCGTACTGGAACCCGCGAACCGCCACGAACACGACGGTGGCGAGCTTGATCGCGATCGCGTACTGCCCGGCGGCGCCCTGCGAGTAGGAGCGGAACAGGTAGGAGCGGTCGGCGACCTGCAGCGCGTACACGCTCGCGTCGGCGGGCACCGTTGGCAGCCCGAAGCGCAGCATCGCGCGCAGGTCCGACGGGCGCACGCGCAGGGAGAAGCGCCGGCGCAGCACCCACCACAGGCCCAGCACCACCAGCGCGGAGGCGCCGAAGTTGCCCAGCAGCAGCCCGCGTGCGCCCTGGCCGGCGAACACCACGAGCACGGTGGTGAACGTCACGGTCATCAGCACGTTGGCGCCGGAGGCGATCACGTAGGTGCGCGCGCGCTCGTCCACGCGCAGCTGCGCGTAGGCCATCTCCAGGTTGGTGAACGCCCACAGCCCGACGGTCGCGCAGTCGAGCAGCAGCGGGTCGCGGAACCCCAGCAGCAGGCGCGAGAGCGGCGCGGCGAGGATCACGGCGAGCACGGCCGCGGCGGTGGTGCTCCATGCGACCGCCGCGGTGGCCGTGCGCGCGATGCGCCCGCGGCGCTCGGGGTCCTCGTCGTCGAAGTAGAAGCGGATGAACGCCTCGCCGACGCCCACGCGCAGCAGGATGCTCGCGAGGATCACATCGGTGAGCAGCGCTTCCGCGGCGCCGTAGCCGGAGGTGCTGACGTGGCGCGTGTACAGCGGCAGCGTCACAAGCGCCAGGCCCTTGGCGATGATGTCCCCGAACTGGTAGGCGGCGCCCGTGCTGATGAGCCGCTTGAGGTATCCGAGCACGGCTCAGAAGCTACTGGCAGGCTCGGTAGCCGCCTGGCGGGCCAGCGCGGCGCCGATCGCCAGCAGCGCCCACGTGAAGGGGTCCTCCAGGAAGTCGGCGTAGGCCCACGTGTGCAGCACCAGCGCTGCGAAGCACGCCGCGATCGCCATCCGCGGCGGCGATCGCCCGGCGCCGCGGAACAGCACGACGAACGCGACGAGCAGCAGCGCCACGTACAGCGCCAGGCCCAGGATGCCCTGCTCGGCGGCGACCGTCACGGGGATCGTGTGCGAGGCCGACGTGGCGTTCTCGGCGTTGGCGGTGCTGGCGCTGGCGTGGCGCTTGTACTCCGTTTCAAAGGAGCCCGAGCCGAAGCCCTGCAGCGGCCTGTCGGCGAACAGATGAAGGCCGCCTTCGACCAGCTTGGTGCGGCCGCTGGTGGCGTTGCTGGTGGAGCCTTTGGAGCCCTTCAGCCCGAAGTGCAGGCTCGCGGGCGCCAGCAGCACGAGCGCCCCGGCGAGCGCCAGCACGCCGAGCGAGGCAAGCACGGTGCTGCGCACGTCCCAGCGCCACGCGGCGAGCACCGCGAGACCGAGCAGCAGCGCGGCGATGCTCGACTGCGAGAAGCTCGTGATCAGCCCCAGCAGCAGCCAGGCGAGCACCGCGGCGCCCGCCAGGATGTCGCGCCGGCGAGCGCTCCACAGCACCATGGTGCTGACCGCGATCATCACCAGCGCGAGGAAGCGGCCATAGATGTTGGGGTCGAAGAACAGCGAGTTGACCCTGAAGTAGTTGTCGTACTGGTCGGCCGCCACCACCTTTGGGTTCAGGAACAGCGTCTTGCGGTCGTACTCCACAAAGCCGATCCCTGCGAACACCACGGCCAGGACGACCACGATCGCCAGGCATCTCAGCAGCAGCGCGTCCGTCCAGCGCACGCGCACCAGCAGCAGGAACAGCAAACCGAACGGCACGTAGAAGAAGGCAATGTTCTCGGCCGCCTTGGTGTGATCGGCGGAGTAGGTACCCTGCACCAGGTACAGGGCCACGGCGGCGAGCAGCAGCAGGCCAAGGCCGCGCGGGGAGGCCCAGGCGGAGGGACTCCGCCAGCTCAGGCGGGTCGGCGCCTCGGCGCCGGGTGCCTGCGCGGCGCGCCCATCCGGGCCGGCGGCGGCGGCTCCGGCGCCGGAGCGCATTGCGAGCAGCTCGGGCAGCAGCAGCGCGAGCGTTCCCGCCGCGACGAGGAGATACAGCGGTATCAGCAGGTTGACGGTGCGGCCGCCGGTTGAGATGGGCAGCCTGAACGGCAGCACGAACACGGCGATCAGCGGGAACAGTTCCTCGTTGCGGCGCAGCAGCAGCGCCAGCACGGCGATGACCGCCAGCGCGCCCACCGCGCCGGCCGCGAGCAGCCCGGCGCTCGGCAGCGATGTGGCGGGCACGAGGCCCGCCCAGCCGCTCACCGGGCCTCCAGCGTGAAGCTCCACGGCGAGAGGACTTCCTTGTGCTGTTTGAGCAGGTCCACGCGCACGCGGTATTCCCCTGGCGGTGCGAAGCGCCCCGTGTTGAGCGCCAGCAGCGAGCGGTGCCCGGGCGGGAGGTTCAGCTCCTCATAGCCGCGCGGCGCCCCCGTGCGCCCGTTCCAGCGGAAGGAGAACTGTTTATAGCGCGGCACCGGCCGCTGGCGCAGCACCGTCGCCACCGTCGCCCCTCCCGAGTTGATCACCGTGACGGTGACCTCGTCGGCCTGCGCCAGCTTGAAGGACAACCGCTCCTGGCGGTCTTCGGGGTCCGGCGCGGACGGGGAGAAGGTCGGCGTGCGCTCGAACTTCTGCACGGGCGTTGGCGTGTGCTTCAGGCGCTGGGTGATGAAAAACGCGGCGAAGCACGCCACCACGAGCAGCGCGAACACGGCGCGCGCGAGCGGGTCGGCGGCCGCGCTGAACCTCCCCCCCTGCACCGGCGCCCGCCCGCTGGCCACGCCGGCTCTCGTCAATCGTGCCCGCCCAGAGCGAAGCGCTCGACCGTGTCCGAGCGCAGCCCGAGCCGCAGCGTCTCCAGCGAGAGCACGTCCGCGGGGGCGATGTTGCCGAGGTTGCACTCCGTGCCGAAGCGCTTGAGCAGCCACACCTGCTGCTGCTGCAGCGGCGCGTCGAAGATGATCAGGTCGGGATCGATGGCGTGGGCGATCTCGTCTATCAGCCCGGTGCGGATCTCGCCGTTGGCGCGGTAGATGCCGGCGGTGCCCGACTCGCGCGCCTCGGCGATCACCTTCCACGCGCCCGCCTTCAGGTCCCGTTCGATCTGCTCGACCCAGATGTAGGGGGCCATGATGAAGTCGGCGTCCTTGCTCCCCACCTCGGCCATCACCACGAACTCGCGCGAGAGCCGTTCGATCAGCTCGCGCTTGACGTCGGCGTCCAGCGTGATGGTGCCGTCGGAGATCTCCACGTGGTGCAGGCCGAGCTCGCGCAGCCAGGCGACGAGGCCGTCCACGCGCCCCTGGCGGATCGCGATCTCGGTGAGCGTGCCGCCGAGCACGACCGGTATCCCGTGGGCGGCGTAGCGCTGGAGCTTGGGGGCGAGGTTGCCCGTGACCACGGCGGTGCCCCAGCCGAGCTTGACGACGTCCACGCTCGCGCCCACCACCTCCAGCAGCCCGTCGACCTCGGCGACCGAAAGGCCGCGGTCGATCACGTGCGTGATGCCCGACTCTCGCGGCTTTGCCGAGCGGGGCGGGATGTCCAGGAAGGAGGCTATGGGCTCGACGACTTGTCGGCGCCGACGATCACGACCACGTTGGCCGCGCCGGAGAGCGAGCTTACGGCGGATTCGAGCGGCACGACGTGCCTGATGGAAAGCGAGCGGGCGACGCCCTCGGCTTCACCCTGATGCCCCGCGGCGTACTGCACCGTCGACTGCGCGGTGTTGCTCACCTGCGGCGTGCCGCTCTGCGCGGCGGCCTGGGAGTAGCCGATGCGCTGCAGTTCGCCGGCCACCCGGTGCGCCAGGTGGGGGATTTCGGTGGCGTTGAGAACGGCCACGTTGATTTCCGCGGCGTTGGAGGGGACCGCGGGCGCTTTGGCGCGATGCGCGGCGTGTTTCGTGGTGGTGTGCTGCGAGGTCGTGGTGGTGGCGGCGCCTTTGCCCTTTGACCCTCCGAACGAGGTCAGCGCCACCACGACGATCGCCGCGACGAGCACGACCCCGCCGAGGATCAGCGCGGTGGTGCGCCCGGTCGAGCGCCCGCCGCCCGCGTCATCGCCCTCGGCACGTTTCTCGGCGCCCGAGCCGGCGGCCGTGTTGGCGGGAGGGCGGGCTCCCGTGCCGGGCGTGACGGGAGCCGGGCGGGGCTGCGGGCGGGCAGCGACACCGGGTGCGGCGGCGGCCGGGCGACGCGGGGCACCGGGCGCGGGAGGTGCCGGCGGGCGCGGCGGGGCGGGCGAGCGGGGCTGCGCGGCCGCTGTGGCGGGTGCCGGCACTCCCGGCGCCGGCGTAGTGGGAGCGGGCGCCACCGGGGCCGCCGTCGCGGCCGGCTGGGCCTGCTGCGCCGCCGGGGAGGCCGCAGCGCCCGCGGGGGTGGCGGCCCCCGGCACGGCGGGTTTCACGGCATGGGTGTCGGTGATTGAGTCGGGCGCCTGCGGGCGCCCGGTGACGCCGGGCAGCGCCGCAACGGGCGCGCTCGCGAGGGCACCCGGCGCGACCGGAGCTCCCGCCACGGCCGGCGCGGCCGGTTGGAGCGGGGCGGCGGGGGTGCCCGCGGCGGTGATCGGCTGCGGCGTCGCGGCGGGTTGGCCCGGGGGGCGCGGGACGCCCGGCACGGCAGGGGCGCCGGGCTGGGCCGCCGGGGCCGCGGGCGCCGCGGCGGGGACGCCCGCGGGCGGGGGCACCGGAACGGTGCCCGGCGCGGCGGCGGGCTGGAGCCCCGCGGGCACCTGCGCGGTGGCGGCGGTGGCTGCGGTGGCTGCGGTTGCGACGGCGGTGGCGGGGCCCGCGGCGGCGACGGGGCGGCTGTGCACGGGCGTCGCGCGCGCCACGGGCACGGCGATCTGCCCTGCCTGGGCGCGGTGGGTGGCGGCCTGGGTGACGCGCTGCTCCAGGTCGGCGGCCCGCTCAGGGGCGCGGCCGGCCCAGTCGCGCAGGCGCTTGATCTCGCGGGCCTGGGAGAAGACGAGCAGCGACAGGAACGCTATTCCCACCAGCCCCGCAAAGGCTGCGATCGCACCGATCTTCGTGAACGTGCTCGTCAGTGAGAGCGCGAGCGGCAGATACGTCATGAATTGGGGGAGTGTACGAGGGGAGCAGGCGCATCGCGCTGTACCTCGACGCTCGGGGGGGCGCCCTGCTCCTCGACCTGCGATACCTGCGGAGAGGCATGTGGGGTCTCGCCCGCCCCGGCTCCGGCGAGCTCGGGCCGCTCGGCGGCGAGCTCGGAGACCTTCGCCGCCAGCCCCGCCGCGTCGCCTTCGAGCACGAGCAGGGTGATCTCCCGGAACATCGCCTCGACCTCCTCGGCCCCCAGCGGCTCTCGTTCGGCCAGCCTGATCTTCTCGGCGCCGGTGGGACGCGGCTTCTCATAGCTGTTGAACAGCTCCTCGTTCAGCTTCTCCCCCGGCCGCGCCCCGACGATCTCGATGTCGATGTCGCGGTCGGGGTCAAGGCCCGACAGGTCGATCATCGCGCGGGCGAGATCCAGGATGCGCACCGGCTCGCCCATGTCCAGGACGAACACCTTGATGCCTGCGTCGCCGGCACGGGCGGCGCCTGCGACGGGGTTCGGGCCCTCAAGGGCGGGCAATGGCTCGCTGACCAGCGAGCCCGAGCGGATGATCAGCTGGACCGCCTCGGGGATCGTCATGAAGTAGCGCGTCATGCGCTCGTCTGTGACGGTGACCGGCCCGCCGCGCTCGATCTGGCGGCGGAAGATGGGCACCACGCTGCCCGAGGAGCCGAGCACGTTGCCGAAGCGCACGGCCGCGTAGCGGGTGCTCGGGAAGCGGGCGGCGGCGGCCTCGAGGGCGAACTCGGCAAGCGCCTTTGACGCCCCCATCACGGTCGCCGGCGCGACCGCCTTGTCGGTCGAGACGAGCACGAAGCGCCCCGCGTCGTGGTCGCCGGCCACGTGCGCGACCACGCGCGTGGCGATCGCGTTGTTGCGAAACGCCTCGACCGGGTTGGACTCCATCAGCCCGACGTGCTTGTAGGCGGCGGCGTGGAAGACGATGCTGGGGCTGTACTCGGCGAAGACCTCGCGCATGCGCTCCTCCTCGCGGCAGTCGGCGAGCACAGCGGCGAGCATCGAGGGCGGCACGTGGCGCTCGTCCTCCAGCTCGCGCTTGATCGAGAACAGGTTGTCCTCGGCGTGGTCGAGCAGCACGATGCGGTGCGGCTCCACGCGCGCGATCTGGCGGCACAGCTCCGAGCCGATCGAGCCGCCGGCGCCCGTGACCAGCACGGTGGAGCCCGCCAGGTAGGCGCCGACGCGCTCGAGCTCCATGTGCACGGGGTCCCTGCCCAGCACATCCTCGACGCGCACCTCGCGCATCTGGCGCGTGAGCGTGCCGCGGGTCTGCAGCAGCTCGAAGACCGTCGGCAGGGTGCGCACGGGGATCGAGCGCGAGCGGCACTCGCGCACGATGCGCGCGCGCGTGGAGCCGGGCGCGGAGGGGATGGCGATGATCACTTCGTCGGGCTCGGCCTCGTCGAGGATGCGCGGCAGGTCCTCTTCGGTGTTGCCACGCACCCTGATCCCCTCCACGCGCATGCCGTGCTTGCGGGGATCGTCGTCCAGGAAGCCCACCGGGGAGAGGCCGAGCTCGCGGTTGCGCATGATCTCGCGCAGCACCAGCCTGCCCCCCTCGCCGGCGCCGGCGATCAGGATCGAGCGCTCGCCCTTGCCGCCGCTGCGGAAGGCCGCGAGCGGACGGCGCTCGAAGATGCTGCGCGCGACCGCGCGAATGCCGACGAGGAACACGAGCGAGAGCAGGGCGAACAGGACGGTGACGGCGTTGGGGAGCGTGACAGCCACCGCCGTGACGCGGTGCGGGTAGCGGTAGACCGGGCGCAGAATGTCGATCGCGAGCACCGTCAGCAGCACGATCGCGATGACCGCGCGCACGACCGACTCGTAGTCGCGCTGGCCCGCATAGCGCCAGCGGCGCTGGTATACGCGCGAGAGCACCAGCACCGGCAGGCTGCCGCCGAGTACCCACCAGATGGTGGCTTCGCGCAGCTGTTCGTAGTCGGGCCGCGGGCCGTCGGGGAAACGCAGCTGGAATGCGAGGTAATAGGCGAGCGCGACCAGCGCACCGTCCACTGCGAGCTGCGGCAGCGAATGACGGTGGAGCGGCAGCGCCGCGGAGCGGATCCGTCGGCGCATTTGCAGGGAATTGTAAGGGCCTCACCCCCCGAGTGGGCCGCAGGGCCGGGTCTAGCCGCCCGCTGAGAGCGGCGAGAGCAGCAGCTCGATCAGCCGCTGCGGATCGCGGCGCACGCGCGCGGCCGTGTCCGGGCGCTCGCGACGGGTGAGATCCAGCGCCTGCGCGGAGACGAGCCGGCGCATGCGGCCCTCGGCGATGAGCAGCTCGTCCACCGCCCCCATGCGGCCCTCGAAGGTCGTGTACACGGGCGTGCCGAGCGCGACGGCCTCCCGGTTCATCGTCCCGCCGGCGGAGACGACGAGGTCCGCGTGGGCGATCAGCGACTGCGCGTCGATCGCCCGCTCGGGGACGATCAGCCCGGGAACCCCCGCGAGCTGGGCGCGCTGGGAGCCCACGCGCGGCAGCACCACCGGCTGCACCCCCTCCTGCGCGGCGGCGTCGCGCAGCCGCTCCAGCACCGCGGCGAACAGGTCGTTCTCGAAGCGGTGATAGAGCGCGACCTGCGGCGGCGTGCGCACGACGACGATGGTGCGCTGCGGATCGAGTGAGAGCTCCGCCAGCACGGCGGCGTCGGGCTCGAAGTCCGCGAGGTAGTACTCCTCCTTCAGGCCCTCGTACGGGTGCAGCTTGTCACGCACGCCGTAGCGGCGCAGGCGCTCGGGGGGTATCGCGTCGGGGACGACCACCGCGCTTGCAAGGCGGCAGTTGATGTTGTGCTGGACGGTCGCCCACTCGTAGTCGAACATCGTCGAGCTGGGGATGCGCAGCAGCGCGGCTGCGACGCTCACGTCGTTGGAGCCGTGGCCGAGCGCGATGTCGAAGCGCGCGCCCGCCGAGCGCATGTCCCGCGCCGCCCAGCGCACCAGCGCCGAGGAGCGCGAGCCCAGGCCGATCGCCTTGGCGCCCAGCCGCTCGCCGCGGTGATGGCCGATGTGGGTGTGCTCGATGCCAAGGCGCCGGCAAAGCTCGAGCGTCTGGGCGAAGTCGCGGGCGGTGACGCGCACCTCGTGGCCCTCGGCGCCCAGCCGCTCGATCACGGGGCGCATGACGAGCACGTGGGGGCTGTTGGTCAGGTCGATCCAGATCCGCATTCGCCGCGCAAACATCGCAGGTATCGTTCTCGGGCCGGTGCTCGTTCTCGCCTCGATATCGGAATCGATAGTCAACGAAAGCTCCCACTTCGTTCGCGAAGCCGGCCTTCCGGGGATCTTCGTGCTGATGGCGGTATCCAGCGCCTGCATCCCGATCCCCTCCGAGGTGGTGCTGCTGTTCGCGGGCTTCGTCATCGCCGACCCCACGCAGAGCGCCTCCCATCACCACCTGACGCTCCTCGGCGTCGTGCTGGCGGCACTGCTCGGGACGATGCTCGGCTCATGGGTGGCCTACGCCGTCGGGCGCGGCGGGCGTCTGGAGCTGTTCGAACGCCACGGCGAGAAATTCCACATGGGCCCCGCGCAGATCGACCGCGCTGACCGCTGGTTCCAGCGCCACGGCGATTCGGCGGTGCTGTTCGGGCGAGTGATCCCGGTGGTGCGGGCCTTCGTGTCGCTGCCGGCCGGGATCTCGAGGATGCCGATCCTCCGCTTCACCGTCTACTCGCTCATCGGCGCCGTCCCCTGGGTGCTCGGCCTGACGCTCGCCGGCAAAGCGCTGGGCGGGGAATGGAATAGCGTCCGCAAGGGCTTTGAGTACGCCGACTATGCGGTGCTGGCCGTCGTGGTCCTCGGCGTGATCTATGCCGTGGTGCGCAGGCGCAGGGCGCGCCGCGACCCGGCGGTCGATGCGGCGGGCTGAGCCAGCCCTGCCGCTGCGCCAGGCGGTGGCGCTCGGCCTGCTGCAGGGCCCCACGGAGCTGCTGCCCGTCTCCTCCTCGGCCCACACCACCCTGATCCCGTGGCTGGCCGGCTGGGACTACGGCGAGCTGGACGGCGAGTCGCGCAAGTCCTTCGAGCTGGCGCTGCACGCCGGCGCGGCGCTGGCGCTGGCGCTGGCCGACCGCGGGCGCCTGATCTCGCGCGTGCGGAAGCTGGGCGCGCGCGGTGCCGGCGCGATGGCGCTGTCGCTCGCGCCGCCGGCACTGGCGGGGCTCGTGCTGCGCGGGCCGATCGAGCGTCGCCTTGGAAGCCCGGGCTCAATCGCGGCCGGGCTTGCGGCAGGGGCGCTGGGAATGGCCGTCGCCGACCGTGCCCCCACGGGGCGCTCCTGCAGCGAGGCGGCGGGCGCGGACGGGCTTGCCCTTGGTATCGCGCAGGCGCTGGCGCTGGCGCCGGGGGTCTCGCGCAGCGGCGCCACGCTGACGGCCGCGCGCGCCCGCGGCTTCGCCCGCAGCGACGCGAGCGCGCTCTCGTGGGCCGCAGCGTTGCCGGTGCTGCTGGGAGCGAGCTCGATCGAGGTGGCACGGCTCGCGCGAGCGGGCGCCCCGGCGGGGCTGGGCCGTGCGCTGATCGCCGGGGGCACGGCCGCGTTCCTCTCGACTCACATCAGCGGGCGTGCGCTTGCGCGCCGCGGGGCCGCCGGGCGCGCGCTGCTGCCCTACAGCGTCTACCGCCTGTCGCTGGCGGCGCTCGTGGTGCGACGCCTGGCGCGCGCACGGGTCGCGCGATGAGCGCGATCGGCACGCTGATCGGCGGCCGCTACCGCCTTGACGCCGAGATCGGGCGCGGCGGCATGTCCAGCGTCTACCGTGCCTTTGACATCGTGCTCGAGCGCCCCGTGGCGATCAAGCTGATGCACCGCGACGTCGCCGCGGACTCCGACCAGCTGGAGCGCTTTCGCCGCGAGGCGCGCTCGGTGGCTCAGCTCAGCCACCCGCATGTGGTCACCGTGATCGACGCCGGCGAGGAGGGCGCGGGCGGCGATGACGCGGGGACCCCCTACATCGTGCTCGAGTATGTGGACGGCGAGACGCTGAAGGCACGCATCCGGCGCGAGGGCCCGCTGCCGATCCCCGAGGCGATCGCCTACGCGATCGAGATCGCGCGCGCGCTCGGGGCGGCGCACGAGCGCCAGATCGTGCACCGCGACGTCAAGCCCCACAACATCCTCATCAGCGAGGAAGGCGGCGCCAAGATCACCGACTTTGGCATCGCGCGGACGCTCACCGAGGAAGGGCTGACGCTGGCGGGGAGGGTGCTCGGCACGACCGACTACGTCTCACCCGAGCAGGCTCTGGGCCACCCGGTGACCGGCCAGTCAGACCTGTACTCGCTGGGCATCGTGCTCTACGAGATGCTCACCGGTGACGTGCCCTTCCACGGCGTCTCGCCCGTGGCGGTGGCGATGAAGCACGTGCGCGAGGAGCTGCCCGACGTGCAGCTGGCGCGCCCGGAACTCTCGGCGGCGGCGGCCGCGGTGGTGGACCGGGCGACGGCGAAGGACCTGTCGGTGCGCTATCCCGACGCCGAGACGATGGCCGCCGAGCTGGAGGACGTGCTGGCCGTCGAGGCGGCACGCACCGGGCAGGCGACCGGCGAGGTGACCTCGGTGATTCGCACGCTTCCCGGCGGGCTGCAGCGGCGCCTGCCGTGGCGCATGCGTCATCCCGCACGCTGGCTGGCCTCGCTGGCGCTGCTCGGCGTGATCGTCGCGCTCGTGCTGCTGCTCGCCGCCGGGCACACCCACCGCGGCACCGGCGTGGCGGCGGGCGCGGAACCGCACGCCGGCCTGGAACCTGTGCAGCTCGGCCAGACCGCCGCGCACGGCTACAACCCATTCGGCACGGGCCCCGAAAACCGCGATCAGATCCCCAACCTCGTCGACAACGACCCCAACACGACGTGGAGCACCGAGCAGTACTACGACAGGAGCCTGCACAAGGACGGCGGTGTGGGCCTTGGCTTCTACCTGGACGCCTCCCCGGGCGCGGCGTGCAGGGCGCTGCAGCTGGACACGCCCACGCCCGGCTTCGCGGTGCAGGTCTACGTGGCCGACCACTTCAAGGAAGGGTTGCCCTACGGCGACCCCGTGCCGCTGAGCGGGCGCGGCTGGCAGGGCCCGGTGGGCTCCAGCGACTACGTGCACAGCGGCGAACGCATCGCGCTGCACGTGGCGCACCCCTTCCGCTTCTACCTGGTGTGGATGGTCGCGCTTCCGCCGCACGCGGAATCGGCGACGATCTCCGACGCGACGCTGTTCACCTAGCGGCGCCGCTGGAGGGCGCCGGCGCACCGGCCGCGCGCATGCGCTCGTGGCGCTCGCGCGCGAGGGCGCACAGCCGCGCCAGCAGCTCGGTGTAGGGGACGCCCGAGGCGTCCAGCAGCTTTCCGTAGACGCTCGTCGGCGTGAAGCCGGGCATCGTGTTGAGCTCGTTGAGCAGCACCAGCTCGCCGTCGACGAAGAAGTCCACGCGCGCCAGGCCCTCGCAGCCGGAGGCCTCGAAGGCCAGCAGCGCGAGCTCGCGCACACGCCGCGCGGCCCCCGCGCTGATGCCGGCGGGCACCTGCAGCCGCATGCCCCCGGGCGTGTACTTCGCCTCGAAGTCATACCAGTCGCCCTCGAAGCAGATCTCCCCCGGCTCGGAGACGAACGCGCCGCCGGGAGCGCCCAGCAGGCCGCACTCGACCTCTGTGCCGGTGGCCATCGCCTCGACGATCACGCGCTCGTCGTAGGCGAACGCCGCCTCCAGCGCCGCCATCAGATCCTCCTGGGCGCTGACCTTGACGATGCCCAGCGAGGAGCCAAGATGGGCCGGCTTGACGAACACGGGCAGCCCCAGGCGCGCGAGCTCCGCCACGGTGGCCTGCGGGGAGCGGCGGAAGTGGCGCAGCGCCAGCCCCGCGTAGTCCACCTGCGCCACGCCGGCCACGGACATGAGCTGCTTGAAGAGGATCTTGTCCAAGCACACCGCCGAGGCCGCCACGCCGGCGCCGACGTATGCCACGCCGAGCGTCTCCAGCATCCCCTGCACCGTGCCGTCCTCGCCGTAGGGGCCGTGCAGCACGGGGAAGGCCACGTCGGCTCCGAGCAGGCCCTCTCCCGGGACGACCGACAGCACGGCACCTTCGCTGCGCCAGATGCCGTCGCGGCCGATCTCGATCCACAGCACGTCGTGACCGGCCTCCAGCAGACCGTCGCGCACGGATGCGCCCGAGGACAGCGACACCTCATGCTCGGCGGATGGCCCGCCGGCGAGGACGGCGACGCGCAGCGCACGGTCGCGCAACGGCGAGGGCACTCCCATCACCGGGCTCATCCGCCGCCACCCGGTGCGGAGGCGGAGGGCGTGGTGACCGAGGTCGTCGTTGGCGTCGTCGGGGTGGTCGTCGTGGTGGTGGACGTCGTCGTGGAGAGCACGCCCACGCCGATCGTGACGGTCGAGCCCTTGCGTGCGCGCGTGCCCGCCGACGGGGCCTGGGCGAGCACCTCGCCTTCCTGCGCGGGGGTGGTGGCGGTGGCGGGGACCGTCTTTGGCTTGAAGCCGGCTTCTCCCAGCGCGGCCGCCGCGAGCGCCTCGCTCTGGCCGACGACGTTTGGCACGAGCGCTTCCTTGGGTTCCTGCGCGACGACGAGGTCGACCTTGCCGCCTTCGTGCAGCAGCGTGCCGTTGCCCGGGGTCTGGGAGAGCACGGTTCCCGCAGGTTCTGTGGCGGAGCTTCGCCTGGTGACGGTGCCGAGGCCAAGGCCGTCGCTTGTGAGCGTGGCTTCGGCAGCCGCCAGCGTCTCGCCCTTGACGTCGGGCACCTTCACTGGGGCGGGCCCACTTGAGACGAGGACGGTCACGTGGGCGCCGAGGTCGGTGTCGGTTTCGGCCGCCGGTTCGGTGGCGATCACGTGTCCGGCCGCCACGGTGGCGCTGCTCTGGGTCTTTGTCGTTGGCTTGAAGCCCGCAGCGATGAGCTTCGAGCGGGCCTGCGCGGCCGTGAGGCCTGTGACGCTGATCAGCGGCGCGCTGCGGGGACCCTCGGAGATGACGATGCTGACCCTGCTGCCCTTGGCGACCGTGGCGCCCGGCGCCGGGGACTGGCTGATGACCAGGCCGGTCTCCACGGAGCTCGCTCCCAGCGAGGTGACCGGGATGAGGTGCGCGCTGCGCAGCGCCGAGCCGGCGGCCTGTTCGCTCTGGCCGCGCACGTCGGGCACATACACGCTGGCGGTGGTGGGGCTGAGCAGGATGAGCACGACCGCGATCACGGCGGCCACGACGAGGGCGGCGAGGGCCCACAGGGCGATCCTGCGGTTGCGCCCCTCCCGCCGCGGCGGCGGCGCCTGGGGCCCGTAGCACCCCGCCGGCGCCATGCGCAGGGGCCCTGTCGGCGGACCCGCGCTGGGCGCCGGCACGACCTCGGGGGCCACGGCGGGCACGGTGCGCGTGAGTGCCTCCCCCGGCGCGAGCGCCCGCGAGGCGACGCCGGCGTGCGCGGGCAGCGCGGCCCGCTCGGCTTCCAGCGCGGCGATGAAGTGCTCGGCGTCGGCGAAGCGCGAGGCGGGATCCTTGGCCAGCGCGCGCATCACGACGGCGTCGAGGGAGGGCGGTATTGCGGGGTTGCACTCGCTCGGCGGACGCGGCTCGGCCGAGACCTGCTTGAAGGCGATGGCCACCGCGGTTTCGCCCTCGAAGGGCACGACGCCCGTGAGCAGCTCGTAGAGGATGACGCCCACCGAGTAGAGATCGGAGGGCTCGGTGACGGAGTGGCCCTGGGCCTGCTCCGGGGAGAGGTACTGGGCGGTCCCCATGATCGACCCCGTCATCGTCATGTCCGAGGCGCCCGCGCGGGCTATGCCGAAGTCGGTGACGCGTGCCCGCCCCTCCTCGTCGATGATCACGTTGTGCGGCTTGAGGTCGCGGTGGATGACGCCGCGCTTGTGCGCGAAGCGGGCCGCGCGCAGGATCTGGATGACGATGTCGATCGCCGCGGCGGGGTCAAGCGGGCCTTCGCGCACGATCGTCTTCAGCGAGCGCCCGGCAACGTACTCCATGGCTATGTAGTAGGTGCCGTTCCACTCGCCCCTGTCGAAGATGGCGACGATGTTCGGGTGCGACAGTGCGGCGGCGCTGGAGGCCTCGCGGCGGAAGCGCTCGACGAACTCCTGGTCCTCGGCGAAGTGGTGGTGCAGCACCTTCACCGCGACCTCGCGGCCCAGCAGCTGGTCCTGGGCGAGATACACATCGGCCATGCCGCCGGAGCCCAGCCGGGAGAGCACCCTGTAGCGACGGTCGATGATCGTCTCCGGCTCAATCATGGAGCAGGCTTTCGATGACGGCCTTGGCGACGGGGGCGGCGAACGTGGCGCCCTGACCGGGCACGCCCCTGAGCGTCACGGCGAGCGCGATGGTGGGGTCGTTGGCGGGCGCAAAGGCGATGAACCAGACGTTGTTGATGGCTTTGCCGAACTGCGTTTCTGCGGTTCCGGTCTTGCCGGCGACCTTCACGCCGGGGATCTGCGCGGTGGTGCCGGTGCCTTCGTTGACGACGGCTTCCATCATTCCGGTGACCGCCCGGGCTGTGGAGGCCTTCATCACGACCGACTGCACCCTGGGCGAGACCGTTTCAACGGTGCTGCCTTCGGAGTCGAGCACGCGCCGGGCGAGGTGGGGAACCATCAGCGTGCCGTGGTTTGCGACGGCCGCGGCGACCTCGGCCATCTGCATCGGGGTGACCTCCAGTTTGTCCTGCCCGATGCCCATGCGGCCCACGTCCACCTGCGGGCTGGTGGGCGCGAGGATCGCTTCACCGACGTGCTCGCCGCTGCTGGACATCTCATCGGCGGGGTAGTCGAGCTCCGGCTTGCGGTCAAAGCCGAAGCGCTGCATGTAGCGCGCGAGCGTGGCCTTGCCGACGTGTTCGGCGACCTGCGCCCAGACGGTGTTGACCGATTTGGCGAGTGCCTGCGTGAGCGTCAGCTGGCCGTAGCTCTCGCCGTCGTCGTTGGCCAGCGGCAGGCCCGAGACGAGGATGTCGTCGCGGCCGCTGAGGGTCGATTCGGGCGTGAACTCGCCGGTGTCGATGGCGGCGGTGGCGGTGACGATCTTGAACGTCGAGCCGGGGGCGTAGCCGAACTGGGTGGCGCGGTTGATGAGCGGCCGCCCGCTGGTGTCGTGGGTGAGGCGTTCGTAGGCCGCGTATGAGCGCAGCGAGTTCGGGTCAAAGCCCGGTGTGGAGGCCATCACGGTGACGGCGCCGCTGCGCGGTTCGATCGCCACGACGCCGCCTTCGTGGCCGCCGAGCGCGCGGATCGCGGCCTGCTGGGCGTGCTCGTTGAGGGTGGTGATGACCTCATCGCCAGCCGGCTTCTTGCCCTGCAGCTGGTTCAGCACGCTCTGCAGGTCGGTGCCGCTCTGCGCCGCCAGCTGCGAGTTGCGATAGCGCTCGATGCCCGAGCTGCCGAGATCGGGGTCGGTGAAGTAGTAGCCCACCGCCTGCGCGAACTGTTCGCCCGCCGGATAGGTGCGGTGGTAGATGCCTTCGGCGCCGCGCACGCTGCGCGCGAGCACCGCGCCGTCGGCGGCGAGGATCGAGCCGCGGTAGATGCGCTCCTGCTCGAGCAGCGTGCGCGCGTTCTCGGGGTTTTCGCGCAACGAGGACGCTTCGAAGATGGTCCAGCGAGAGGTGAAGCCGACGAGCACGGCGAACATCAGCGCGACCAGCCCGTAGAGGCGGATGATGGGGCGGTTCACGGCCGGGCTCTCATTCAAGCTGCCCCAGTTCGAGGCTGCGGATCAGCGAGGCCGCCGCCGATTCCGATCGCAGCGAGTGGTCGAGCAGCGTGCGCCTGCGTTCGGGGCTGAGCGTCGAGGCGCTGACGCCCGACACGTAGTCGCTGTTGTAGAGCGAGAGGTTGCCCGGGAGCTTGTACGGCACCCCCTGGAAGAGCGTCACCAGGCCGCGGTTGTTGGTGCCGATGAAATACACCGACTGCAGCGCCAGGTAGGCGGCCGCGCCGAGCAGCCCGAGCACCGAGAGCGTCACCACCAGGATCCCGGCGCGGCGGCGCAGCCGCCTGGTGCGAGCCGCGCTGCGGGGAGCCCCGGAGGGAGCGGGGCGCGGGCGGCGGCGGCTGACGGGGGGTGCCGGCGCCGCGCCCACCGCCGGTGCGGCCAGCGGCCCGAGCGCGGGGTCCTGCACGGGGCTGACGGCGGGGATGCCGATGAGCGTCTCCTGGTCAGCCACGCCGGGCTCGGCGGCCCTGAGCACCTCCTCCAGGCGCAGCAGCACGACGGTGATGTTGTCCCTGCCGCCCGCGGCGTTGGCGGCTTCCACCAGGGCCTCGCCCGCGTCGCGCAGCCGCGGGTTTGCGCTCAGCACAGCGGCTATCTCATCCTCGGAGAGCATGGTGGTCAGGCCGTCGCTGCACAGCAGATAGACATCCTGGGAGCGGCCCCTGAAGGAGCGCGTGTCGACGTCCACGGTGCCTTCGGGCCCGAGCGCGCGCGTGATGACCGAGCGCTGCGGGTGCTCGACCGCTTCCTCGGGCGTCAGGCGCCCCTGGCGCATGAGCTCATCCACGAGCGAGTGGTCGTCGGTCAGCCTCAGCAGCTCGCCGTCGCGCCAGCAGTAGGCGCGGCTATCCCCCACGTGCGCGATCGCGACCTCCTCCGGCCCGACGTAGACGGCGGTGAGCGTCGTGCCCATGCCGGCCTGCTCGGCGTGGGTGTGCGACAGCTCGTGAATGCGCGCGTTGGCGGACTGGGCGAGCGCTGCGAGCTCGAGCTCGGGATGGGACTCGTCGGGCAGCCCGCCCTGGAAGGACTCCACGGCGATCCGCGAGGCGACCTCGCCGGCCTGCGCCCCGCCCATGCCGTCCGCCACGACGAACAGCGGCGAGCGCGCCATATGGGAGTCCTCGTTGGCGCGGCGCTGGCGCCCGGTGTCGGTGACGGAGTACTGCTCGCCGACGCGCAGCATCAGTCCGCCTCGTAGGCGAATTCGCTCTCGCCGATGCGCACGCGGTCGCCGGGGTGCAGCGGCCTGGGGGTCTGCAACAGCTCCTCGTTGAGGTAGGTGCCGTTGGTTGAGCCGAGGTCCTCGATGACCACTATGTTGCCCTGCTCGTAGATGCGAGCGTGCTGGGAGGAGGCGAACGGGTCCTCCAGGCGGATCTCCGCACGGTCGCCGCGGCCCAGCACCAGCGAGCCGTCGAGGTCATAGATCATGCCCGGATCATGCCCGGGGGCGCGTTCGACGACGAGCCTGGGCTCGCGGTGCCCGCCGGTGACACGGCCCAGCGATGAGGCGGAGTGCAGTCCGGTGGCGTCCGCCGGCGCGGACTGGGGGAAGCCGCCCTGGCCGGGCAGCGCTTCGTTGCCGCGCAGGTCCCTGCCGCTGCTGCGCGTGACCCACAGCAGGAACAGATACAGGACGGCGAGGAAGCCGAACTTCAGCGCGACCGACACCGGCGCGAGCGTGGTCATCCGAGCTCGAAGATGATCTCGGTGGAGCCGAGCTCGAGGCGATCGCCCGGGGCCAGTGCGACGGGGCTCTTGACGCTGCGCCCGTTCAGTCGCACGCCGTTGGTCGAGCCGAGGTCTTCCAGCACCCATCCGTCCTGCTGCACGTCTGGGCGGATCTCGGCGTGGCGGCGCGAGATGCCGGCGTCCTCGAGCGGGATGTCGCAGTCGCGGCTGCGCCCGATCGTGCCGCCGCCCGGGGGCAGCAGCAGCCGGCGCCCCTCCACCACGAGCAGCGCGCGCGGCATGCGCCGGCGACCGGGCTCCTCGGCGAGCGGGGCGCGCACACGGGCCGAGGTGCTGTAGATCATCGTCTCGCCGTGCTCCTGCTGCCTGGACGCCGGCGCCTGGTCGCGTTCGTGCGCCTCGGGCGCGACCAGGCGAGCCTGGATGCCGAACTCGCCGAGCGCCAGCCGCTCGTCGGTCTGAAAGCTGATGAGCGGCGGCGAGGCCATGATCAGATTCTCGCGGCGCGCGTGCTCGAGCAGGTAGGCGCACAGCTCCTCGATGACCTCGTGCTCCACGCCCTCGTAGCGTTCGCGGTCGCGCGTGGAGAGCCACACGGTGTACTCGTTGGGCACGTACACGCGCGAGACCGAGACGGTGCGATGGCTGTCCATCTCGCGGGCGAGCTTGCGCGCGAGTTCCATTGGACGCACCTCGGAGCGGAAGATGCGCCCGAAGGTCCCCTCGACGAGGCTTGCGATCGTTGTCTCGACGCTTTTGAGCGGGTTCATCAAAGGACGGCTCAGGCCGATCGACGTAGGATCGGCCTGCAACCGCCAGCCATGCTACGCATCCGCTGATCGAACGGGGCCGCGAACGGCCCGCGCCGCCACCGCCGTTGCGCACCCGAGGATCGCCCCGAGCACCGCTCCGCGCGGCTCGGCGTGGTGCGCGCCCGCCGCCAGGCCGCCGTCAACCGACGGGGCGAGGAGCACAAGCGCGGCGGACCATGCGCCGGCTGCAAGCAGGTCGGTGAGAGCGCTGCGCCCGCGCACCAGCAGGGGCAGCGCAGCCGCGGCGAGCCCCCACAGCAGCACGCCGAGCAGCACGCCGCTGCTGAGCAGCGGCCCGATCACGTGGTCGGCGCAGGACGCGAGCGACGCCTCCCACACCGCGCGCGGCGGGGTGTGCGCGGCCTGCTCGAGCCACAGGCGCCTGCCGAGCAGCGGGCCGGCGAGGGTCAGCCACCAATAGCCCAGCGCGCCCAGCGCGAGGCGGCTGCGAAGGCGGCGGGGCTGCCCGGCGAGTGCCGGAAATGCGCCCGCGAGCCCCACGAACCCCAGCACGGGCGCCAGCGCACATGCCAGCCAGCCCGGGCCGCTGCGGCGCGGCAGCGCCAGCAGCGGTGCGAGCGCCGCTGCCGTGAGCAGGGCGAGACCGGACCGCCCGGCCGCGAGCTGCCACAGGATCGCAGCCAGCGAGAGGCCCAGCCACAGCCCGCGCGGAAGCGCCATGCGCACCGCCCGCTCGTGGCGCTCCTGCGGCACGGAGGGAGCGCCTGCGGGCTGGAGCTCAGGGCCGGGAAGCGCGGACGCGGGTGCCGGTGCGGGCGCGGGACTCGGCGCCACCGCGCGCGGGACGCCGGGCCGGCGCACTGGGGCAAGCGCGGTGGCGGCCTCGCGCGGCGGGGGGGAGCGCATGCGCCGTCTCGGTGTCGGCAGGCCTTCCTGGAGCGCGTCGGCGATGGCGTCGCCGAGGTCCTGCAGGTGCCCGCGGCGGCGGGGCGAGGGGTCGAGGGCTTTGTCGATGGCGCGGGCGAGCTGGCGCGGGAGGTCGCGGCGGCGACGCTGCAGCGGCTCCAGGCGCGAGCCGATGCGCCGCGCGGTCGCGGCCGGAGTGGGGCCGCGTACGGGATTGACCCCGCTGAGCGCCTCGTAGAGGACGAGCGCGAGCGAGTACAGGTCGGCCTGCTCGCCGACCTCGCGGCCCTCGCTCTGCTCCGGGGCCATGTAGGCGAGCGTGCCCAGCACGTGGCCGGTGCGTGTCAGGCCGTCCTCGCCCGCCAGGCTCGCGCCGCCGAAGTCCGCAAGCTTGGCGGCAATGGCGCGCTCGTGCGCGCGGGAGGGCACGAGCACGTTCTGTGGCTTGATGTCCCTGTGCACGACGCCGCGGGAGTGCGCGTGCTCCAGCGCGTCCACGAGGGCGGCGCCGATCAGCAGGACCTCCTCGTCGCTGAGCTCTTCGCCGGCGATCAGGCCCGCGAGCGTGTCGCCGTCGATGAGCTCGGAGATCAGATAGAGGCAGTCCTCGCCGGGACAGGCCTCGTAGAGCGCAACGATCGCCGGATGCGCGAGCCGGGCTGAGGCGTGCGCCTCGCGGATGGCGCGCTCGGCGTCGAGCTCGGGGCCGAGCGGGACGCGCTTTACGGCCACCTCGCGGTGCAGCAGCTCGTCGTGCGCGCGCCACACCTCGCCGAAGCCGCCGGCGCCGAGGCGCTCCAGCAGGCGGTAGCGCCCCAGCACGAGCTCCTGAGCGGCGGCGTCGGGACGGCGCGATCCGGCGCGGGCGATGACGCGAGCGGGCCCGCGCAGGGGCGGCTCCCGCGGGGGCGCGCTCCCGTGGATGAGGGTGCGAGGCGACTCCACCGCCTTGCCCGTTCGCCGCGCACCGCGCGGTACCTGCAGCGGCGGGCAGGAAAACACGCATTGACCGAGAAGTTGCAGGGTCGTCAGGGAGTTGGGGTGCAGTCATACTGGTGCCCTTCCTAAAGTCCCTGCAAAAGGAGCGGTTGGTATTTCGTTCTTCGACGATGGCGAGGAGACAGCGTCGCGCCCGGCGGCCCGGGCGCCGCGGGCGCGGTCCGCTGATGCGCCAACGCGCCGCAGAACGGCCGGGCCGCCGCCGCGGCGGCCGCGCTCGACAGGGGCCGGGGGCCCTCCCGACGCCCACACCCTGATGGTGCGCAGGCGCGTCGCCGCGGGCGTGGCGGTGGTGCTGCTGATCGTGATCGTGCTGGTGGTCAACGGCTGCCTGAAAAGCGAAAAGCTGTCCTCGCTGAAGGACTACGCGCACAGCGTCAACACGCTGGCCCAGGAAAGCCAGACGCAGGTCGCCGCGCCGCTGTTCACCGAGCTGGCCGACGCGGGCAGCAAGTCGGCGCTGGACGTGGAGGTGCAGATCGGCCAGCTGCTGATCGGAGCGCAGACGATCGCCAACCACGCCGCCGCCCTGAGCGTGCCCGGCGAAATGACCGAAGCACAGCGCGCGCTGGTGCTGGCGATGGATCTGCGTGTTGAAGCGATGAGCAAGATCTCGGCTCTGATCTCGCCGCTGCTGGGCGGACAGAACAAGGAAGCCGCGGCGAAGATCGCGGGCGACATGGAGATCTTCCTAGCCTCCGACGTGCTCTATTCCCAGCGGGTCGTGCCGTTCATCCAGCAGACGCTCGCCGCCAACGGCGTGCACGAACTTGCGAGCACGCCGAGCCGCTTCCTGCCGAACGTAGGCTGGCTGGAAACCTCGACGCTGACCTCGCGGATCAGCGGGCAGACCACGGCGGGCACGACGGGGCCCGTCACCGGCAACCACGGCAGCGCGCTGATCGCTGTGGCGGTGGCCACGAACACGCTGGCACCCGAACCGACGATCAACCACATCGGCGGCGGGGGCAGCCCGACGTTCACGGTGACGGTCGAAAACTCGGGCGAATTCCCGCAGACCAACGTGAAGGTGGACGTGACCGTGACGGCGGCCGGCAAGCAGTACAAGGCGACGCACGTGATCAACCAGACCACGCCGGGCAACAAGGTCAACGTCGAAATACCGGTAACCGGCATCCCGCTGGGGCTGGCCTCGAAAGTGGAAGTGTTCGTGGAGGGCGTGCCCGGCGAGAACGATCTGGAAAACAACAAGGGCACGTTCCTGGCGATCTTCTCCTCCTAGGCGCCCCTCGGCTAACTTGTGGCGATGGTCGCGTCGATCACCGACACCCAGGGAATCATCGCCATCGCCGCCGCGGCGGTGGCGGTGCTGACGCTGATCGGATGCCTGTGGCTGGGCGTGGCGGTTCGCAGGATGCGCCGCTCCCAGCAGCTGGTGCTCGGCGCGGGCGGCGAGCAGGACGTGATCGCGCACGCCGCCGCGATGCAGGAGGCGGTGGAGTCGCTGCGGCAGTACCTGGACGAGCTCTCCGCGCACCTTGACGCGAGGCTTGGCGGCGTCGAGCACGGGCTCCGCGGGGCGATCTCCCATCGCGCGCTGGTGCGCTACGACGCCTACAACGAGCTCTCCGGCCACCAGTCGATGTCGATCGCGCTGCTAGACGAGGAGCACTCGGGGATCGTGTTGTCCTGCATCCACCACCGCGACCAGGCGCGCGTCTACGGCAAGCAGGTTCGCGGCGGACAGGGGGAAATCGAGCTCTCCCCCGAGGAGGCCGAGGCCGTTCGGATCGCCGTCGCCGGCGGAGTGGAGGGATCCGCCGGGAATGTCGTCGAGCGACCCGCCTGAGCATCCGGGCGCCGGCGCGCGGGTCGGCTACCTGGGCCCTGAAGGCACCTTCACCGAGGAGGCGCTGCTCTCGAGCGCGCTGCCGGATGCGGTGACGGCGGTACCGCTGGCGAGCATCTACGACACGGTCAGCGCGCTGCGGGAGGGCCGCGTGGACTGGGCTGTGGTGCCGGTGGAGAACTCGCTGGACGGGTCGGTGACCGTCACGCTGGACCTGCTGGCCGAGGATGCGGGGGACCTGCGCATTGTGGGGGAGGCGCTGCTGGCGGTGCGCCATTCGCTGATCGCCGCCGAGCACGTGGAGCTCGCAGAGATATCCACCGTGCTCACCCACCCCCAGGTGCCGGGCCAGTGCAGGCGCTTTCTGCGCGGGGAGCTCGCGCGGGCGAGCGTGCTGCCGGCCGCGTCCACGGCTGAGGCCGTGAGGACCGTGGTGGCCGAGGGGCGCCGCGACCAGGCGGCCCTGGGCACGCTGCTTGCGAGCGAGATCTACGGAGGTGTGGTGCTGCGCGAGGGCGTGCAGGACCGCGACGACAACGAAACGCGCTTCCTGTGGCTGGCGCGGGAGGGGGAGGAGCAGAGCTCGCCGCCGATGCTCCGCGACGGCGAGGGGGCGTGGAAGAGCTCGCTGGTGTTCTGGGGCAGCGGCGCCGGGCGAGCGGGCTGGCTCGTGAGCTGTCTGGACGAGCTGGCATGCAGGGAGATCAACCTCACCAAGATCGAGTCGCGCCCGCGGCGCGAGCGGCTGGGCAGCTACATGTTCTTCGCCGACCTGAGCGGCGACGTACGCGAGGAGCGCGTGCGCGATGCGGTTGCCGGGATGGGGCGGCTGTGCGAGGAGGTCAGGGTGCTCGGCTCCTACCGGGCCGCGGCGGCGCGCGGCCCGGCGGGCGGTGCGTGACGGCGGCTGAGCGCTCACGGGATGCCATCCGCCCCGCTACACTGCGGCCCTGAACATGGAGAGCACTGTCCCACCAGAGCCGGTGGGGTCCGTGTCGCCTTCAGAGCACCTGCGGCACGGACCTGAGACATCGCCCGCAACGGCGATGAGTGGCCGGGTGCTCGTTCTCAACGCGACGTATGAGCCGATCAACGTGTGCACGGTGCGGCGTGCCGTGGTGCTGCTGCTGAAGGACAAGGCGGAGCTGCTGGAGCGCAGCTCCTGGGAACTGCACTCGGAGAGCTCCACGGTCGCGCGCCCCGTGGTGATCCGGCTGGTGAGCTACGTCAACGTCCCGCGCGACGCGCACCGGCGCAAGATCACTCGCCGCGCGGTGTTCGCACGCGACAGCTGGACCTGCCAGTACTGCGGCTCGCGCTCGAACCTGACGGTCGACCACGTGATACCGCGCTCCAAGGGCGGGACCTCCAGCTGGGAGAACATCGTGGCCTCCTGCGCGCCGTGCAACCGCCGCAAGGGGGACCGCCTGCCACGCCAGGCCGGCATGCACCCGCGCCACGCGCCGCGCACGCCGCGCGCGGAGATCTTCATCCACGTCGCCAGCCCGACGATCCCGGCCGCCTGGCTGGCGTACCTGCCGCAGGCTGCCTGAGGCTCGCGCCAACGACGAGGGGCGCCCGCAGGCGCCCCTCGCTTGATTCTCTGACTGGAAAAACCGAGAGCGACAAAGAAAGGCGCCGGAGGGACCAGTACCGGCAGTCGTCTCGGGGTGTCCCGGGTTGGATTCCGCTAAGCGGTCCAGCCATTCCGACCTAGCGGCCGGTCACCTCCAGGGTCCCGCAAGAACTGTGACTCAACGTTTGGACCACCTCCTTTCTCTGGTCTGGCCAGAGTAGCGAACCCGGATGACGTGCGGGTCGCTGCGGGGGCGCTCAGTGCAGGATGACGCCGAACTCCTGGGCGTAGGTGGCGCCTTCCTGCCCGTCGCTGAGCGAGGAGGGCACGCTCGGGTAGACGCCGATGCCGGTTTCGGTGTACTGCGCTTCGAGGATGTTGGCGAGGTGGCCGGGGGAGGCGACCCAGGCGGCGACGATCGATGCCGGCGTGGAGAGGCTCAAGGTCCCCCACGCGAGGTTCTCGCCGATCACGTAGCCCACTTCGCTGCTGGGGATGTAGCCGGTCGCGCGGATGCGGTCCACGGGCGTGTAGCCCGAGGGCGTGACGTGGGCGAAGTAGTCGTCGGTGACCAGTTCGGCGGTGTGTTCTTCGCCGGCCCGTTCGAGGTCCGCGTTGGCCTTCATTGGGGTCTCGCCGTGTTCGGCGCGCTCACGGTTGATGAGGCACATGACGGCGCCGCGCACGAGCGCGATGTTCGCCGCGGTGGGCTGCAGTTCGGTGTTGGTGCAGGGGGTGGCGAGCACCTGTGCGATCACCGCCGAGGTGTTCGGGGCGGGCGCCTGCGCCTGCTGTTCGGCCGCTTCTTCGCTGGGCGCCGTTGGCTTGGTGGAGGTGGCGTGCGAGTCGTGGTGACGCACACGCGGCAGGGTCGCGGGTCGCGCGCGGCCCGCACGCCGCGGCGTGCGGACGGCCGTCTTGCGTGCGTGGGCGCGGCGGGTAGGAGCCGCCTGGGTGCGCCGGCCGGCGGGGTGGTGGCGGCGTGTGTGCGCCGCGGCGCGCTGGGCGGTCGGGGAGGTGCGCAGCGGGGCGGCCAGGGCAGAGGAGGCGAAGGCCGCGAAGGCGGCCAGAACCAGGGCGGTGAGGATTGAGGCCAGACGTGTGGGGAGGAGGGGGGGCACGCTCCTCCTGTCGGTCGGAACGTTGGCCAGTCTGAGCCGCCGGCCGGATTTCTGGACACGTTCCTCCCGGGTGACAGACGGCCTTCAGCCGCCGCCCGCCTGCGCCTGCGCGGCGCCTACTCGCTCTCGGGTGCCACGGACTCCGCGTCCACCTGCTCGGTCGAGCCCTCCGGCTCTGCGTCGTCCGCCGCGAGCTCCACGCCGCCCTCCACGCCGCCGTCCACGCCCGTATCCACGACCAGCGCGACGGCGCTGACGAGGTCGTCGTCCTTGAGGTTCATGACGCGCACGCCGGTTGCGGAGCGGCCCTGCTGGGAGATCCCACCGGCCGAGGTCCTCTGCACCATGCCGCCGACGCTGATGAACACCAGTTCCTGGTGTTCGCGCACGACCAGGGCGCCGGCGAGGCCTCCCTTTTTCTCGGTCAGGCCGATCGTCTTGACTCCTTTGGCGCCGCGGTTGGTCTTGCGGTACTGGCTGATCTGGGTGCGCTTGCCGTAGCCGTTTTCGGTGACCACGAGCAGATCCATGTCATCGCGCGCGACGTCCATCGCGATCACCCTGCCGCCCTTGCCCACATCCATCCCGCGCACGCCGGTGGTGTCGCGTCCCATCGGCCGCACGTCGGACTCGGCGAAGCGCACGGTGAGACCGGCGCGGGAGACCATGATGACCTCATCGTCGGGGTTGACGGCGCGGACGGCGAGCAGCTCGTCGTCGTCGCGGATGTTGATCGCGATGATCCCGTCGGCTTTGATGGGCGTGTTGTAGGCGCCCAGCTCGGTCTTCTTGACGGTTCCGTTCCGCGTCGCGAAGACAAGGAACTCGGTCTCTGAGAAGTCCCGCGTCGAGACGACCGCCTGAATCCGCTCGCCCTCGCGCAGGGGCAGGATGTTGACCAGCGCGCGGCCCTTTGCGGTCCGCTGGGCCTCGGGCAGTTCATAGACCTTCGAGCGGTAGACCTTCCCGCGGTTGGAGAAGAACAGCAGGTAGTCGTGCGAGGAGCAGACGAAGAGATGCTCGATGAAGTCGCCGTCCTTCATGTCCATTCCGGTCACACCGCGCCCGCCGCGCTGCTGCTGGCGGTAGGTGGCCAGCGGCAGCGACTTGATGTAGCCGGTCTGCGTGATCGTGATGACCATCTGCTGGTCGGCGATCAGGTCCTCGATGTCGATCTCGTCCTCGGAGTGGCTGATGTCGGTGCGGCGCTCGTCGCCGAAGCGCTCGCCGATCTCGGTCAGCTCCTCCTTGATGACGGCCAGAACGCGTGTCTCATCGCCGAGGATCGCGCGAAGCTCGGCGATCCGCTCGGTGACGTCGGCGTGCTCCTGTTTGATCCCGTCGGCCTCGAGTGCGGTCAGCTGTGAGAGGCGGAGATCGAGGATCGCGGTCGCCTGGATGGCGCTCAGGGCGAAGCGCTCGATCAGCTGCTCGCGTGCGCTGTCGCGGTCGCGCGAGCCGCGGATCAGCTCGATGATCGCGTCGAGGTGCTCGAGCGCCGTCAGCAGCCCCTCGAGGATGTGTGCGCGGGCCTCCTTCTCGGAGAGCTCGTGCTTGGTCCGCCGCACGATCACCTCGCGCTGGTGGCGGACGTAGTTCTCGATCACTTCCCGCAGGTTGAGCGTGCGAGGAACGTTGTCGACGAGCGCGACCATGTTGACGCCGAAGGTCGTCTGCATCGGCGTGTGCTTGTAGAGCTTGTTCAGCACGACCTTCGGGATCGCGTCGCGCTTGAGCTCGATCACGAGCCGCATGCCGCGCTTGTCGGACTGGTCGATCAGGTCGGAGATCTCGGGAATCCGTTTGTCGTTGACCAGTTCGGCGATCTTCGTCATCAGGTTGCCTTCGCCGCCCTTCTTGACCATGAAGGGGAGTTCGGTGACGACGATCGCCTCTTTACCGTGGCTCAGCGGCTCGATGTGGGCACGGGCCTGCACGCGGACGCGGCCGCGGCCGGTCTCATATGCGTCGCGGATGCCTCCGTGGCCAAGGATGATGCCGCCGGTCGGGAAGTCGGGGCCCTTGATGTGCTGCATGAGGCCCTCGGTGTCGATCGCCGGGTCCTCGATGAAGGCGATCGTCGCGTCGATCACCTCGCGCAGGTTGTGCGGCGGGATGTTCGTCGCCATGCCGACGGCGATCCCCGAGGAGCCGTTGACGAGCAGGTTGGGGAAGCGCGCCGGCAGGACCAGCGGTTCACGACGTGACCCGTCGTAGTTCGCCGCGAAGTCGACCGTGTCCATGTCCAGGTCGCGCAGCATCTCGGTGGCGATCCGGGCGAGGCGGGCCTCTGTGTAACGCATGGCAGCGGCAGGATCGTCATCGACCGAGCCAAAGTTCCCCTGGCCGTCGACGAGCTCGTTGCGCATCGAGAACTCCTGCGCCATGCGGACGAGCGTGTCGTAGATGGCGGAGTCGCCATGAGGGTGATAGTTGCCCATCACCTCCCCGACGATCTTCGCGCACTTGGCGTAGGAGCGAGTCGGCCCGAGGCCGAGCTCGTTCATCGCGTAAAGGACCCGGCGGTGGACCGGCTTCAGTCCATCGCGGACGTCGGGCAGAGCGCGCCCGACGATCACCGACATCGCGTAGTCGAGGTACGCGGTCTTCATCTCGTCCTCGAGCGCGCGCGGTTCGATGTTCCCGCCGCTGATCACATCCGCTGAAGCCACTGTCCCTCCTTCCTACACATCCAGGTTGACGACGGCGCGGGCGTTTTCCTCGATGAATGCCCGTCGCGGCTCGACCTGATCGCCCATCAGCATCGAGAAGATCCGGTCGGCGGCAAAGGCATCCTCGAGCGTCACCTGCGCCAGCGTCCGCGTCTCAGGAGCCATCGTGGTTTCCCCGAGCTGTTCGGCGTTCATCTCGCCGAGGCCCTTGAAGCGCTGCAGTTTGCTGCCCTTCTGTGCAACCGCCATGACGGCCGGGTGCAGGTCCTCGAATGTTGCCGCCGTCTCGGTTGCGTCGCCGAGGCGCACCTCGAAGGCCGGCGTGCCGGCCAGCTCGACCAGCTGTGCGTGAACCCGGGCCAGCTGCCGGTACTCCTGCGAGTCGAACAGGCTCCGCTTGATTTCGTGGATCCGGGCGAACCCGCTCTTCGTTTCGATCGCCTTCACGCGGATCGCGAGCGGGTCCGACTTGAGCAGCTCGGTGGAGTGGGTGTCGCCCTTCAGGCCGCCGCCTTCGAGCAGCTTGATCGCGGAATCGGCGGTCAGCTGGCCATCGCCGAGCAGCGAGGACTCCTCGAGGAACTGGACGGTGTCGTGCCCGTGGGCGGCCTTGAGCGAGGAGGACCAGCCCTCGTACTGCTTGAGCAGGCGCGTGAAGCGCTGCCAGCGAGCCTCGGTCAGCTTGAACTGGGTGGCGTGGCGGTCGAAGACCTCGATCTTCTCCCACTTGTCCGAGAGCAGGATCTCCTCGAGTTCAGAGTCCTTCTCGATGTAGCGCTCGCGCGAGCCCTGCTTGAGCTTGTAGAGCGGAGGCTTGGCAATGTAGACATAGCCTTCCTCGATCAGCTCCTTCATCTCGCGGAAAAGGAGCGTCAGCACAAGCGTCCTGATGTGCGCACCGTCGACATCGGCGTCAGTCATCAGCACGATCTTGTGGTAGCGCGCGTTCTCGATGTTGAACTCGTCCCTCACACCGGTTCCGATAGCTGTGATGAGTGCCTGAACCTCGGTGTTCTGCAGAACCTTGTCGATGCGGGACTTCTCGACGTTGAGGATCTTTCCGCGCAGCGGAAGCACGGCCTGGGTTTCGCGGTCGCGTCCCTGCTTGGCCGAGCCGCCGGCGGAGTCACCCTCGACCACGAACAGCTCCGCGAGGGAGGGGTCCTTGACCGAGCAGTCCGCGAGCTTCCCGGGCAGTGTGGAGTTCTCGAGGGCCGACTTGCGACGGGTGAGGTCGCGTGCCTTGCGCGCCGCCTCGCGTGCGCGCTGGGCCTGCACGGACTTCATGATCACCGCGCGCGCCTCGCTGGGGTTCTCCTCCAGGAACTCGCCGAGTCCGGAGTTGACGATCGACTCGACGAAGCCGGCCATGCCCGGGTTGCCGAGCTTGGTCTTGGTCTGACCCTCGAACTGCGGGTCGCGCAGCTTGACGGAGATGACGGCGGTCAGCCCCTCGCGCGCGTCCTCGCCGGAGAGGTTGTCCTCTTTCTCCTTGAGCAGGCTGTGGTCGCGCGCGTACTTGTTCAGCGTGCGCGTGAGTGCCGAGCGGAAGCCGGACATGTGCGAGCCGCCCTCGCGGGTGTTGATGTTGTTGGCGAAAGAGTGAATGGAGTCCTGGTAGGAGGAGTTCCACTGCATCGCCACCTCGGCCGCGCCCTCCTCGGACTCGCCGGAGAAGAAGATCACCTTGCGGTGGACGGTTTCCTTGTTCTCGTTGAGGTAGCCGACGAAGTCCTCGATGCCGCCGTCGTACTGGAATTCGGCGGAGTGACCCTCGCCGCGCTCGTCGACGATCGAGATCTTCAACCCACGGGTCAGGAAGGCGGTCTCGCGCAGCCGCTCCTCGAGCGTGCCGAAGTCATAGTCCAGGGACTCGAAGATGTCGGCGTCGGCGAGGAATGTGATGCAGTTGCTGGTGCCCGCCCCCGGGGCGAGCTTCTCGCCCTCGACGAGCGGGCCCTGAGGTGCTCCGCGGGAGTAGTCCTGAGTGAAGACATGGCCGTCGCGGCGGATCTCGACGTGCAGCTGTTCGGAGAGCGCGTTTACGACGGAGACGCCAACACCGTGCAGGCCGCCGGAGACCTTGTAGCCGCCGCCCTCACCGAACTTGCCGCCGGAGTGCAGGACGGTGAGAACGACTTCGACCGCCGGTTTGCCCTCCTTCTCCATCATCGCCACGGGAATGCCGCGTCCGTTGTCGAAGACCGTCACCGAGTTGTCCGGGTGGATCGTGACGGACACTTCGGTGCAGAAGCCCGCGAGGGCCTCGTCGACGGAGTTGTCGACGACCTCGTAGACGAGGTGGTGCAGGCCCATGATGCCGGTCGAGCCGATGTACATCCCCGGGCGCTTGCGAACGGCCTCCAGGCCCTCCAGCACGGTGATGTCCTGCGCGTCGTAGCTCGCGGATCCGCCCGTCATCGACGGGTCGTTCACACCACCCTTTGTGGCGCCCCCTTCAGAGCTGTTGCTAGCTGATGCCAATGACCCTCCGCTGACGTGAGAAAGCCCCGGAATCCGGGGCGCAAGGACCACGGCTGGGGCGGGTTAGCTGTACCTCACAGGATAGCACGACGGGCCCCGGAGCGCCGCCTCCCAGCGGGCCTAAATGCCTGCAAAATGGCGGGAAAAGCGGCGATGTGCGCGCCGATGAACCCAGGGCGCGTTAGGTGGGCATGAGACAATCAGCACATCCCCCGTCATCTGACCTACCAGTGCCCCACCAGCGGGGCGACCGTGCGGCTCGCCGCGACGGTTGAGTCCCTTACCGAAATCAAACCGCGGTCGATAGCCATCACGGACTGCGCGGCCTGCGACGGCGCCCACACGCTGAAGAAATCTGACCTGGCGCTTGGCCCCGAGGCGTCGAAGTAGAGCGATGGAAGGGTCATCCGGGACGACGAGACGCTGGCACGTGGTGGACGCGATCACGGGCGAGCCGGCGCCGCTGCCCACCGACGGCGGCGGGTTCGTGACCGAGGGCGCCGCGAGCATCTGCCTGGCGACGTTGCTGCGTGGCGCGAGCCGCTGGACCGTGCGCTCACTCCCGGATGCGTTTTCGCATAGAGCCGGGGCGTCCCGCAAAGAACGCTGACGCGCCGGGTTTCTGCGCGAGGCTCAGACCGTGCGGCAGCGCAGCTCGCGGATGTCGGTGGCGCCCAGCGCGTCGTTCAGCCGGGGGATCAGCTCGCCGGAGAGCAGGTCGATCTCCTGCGCCCACACCGACGCCTCGCAGCTGACCGTCAGGACCCCCTGGCGCTCCGCAGTCGGAGTCGCGCTGGCGGCGATCGCGGGGCCGGTGACCTGCTCCCACACCTCCTGGACGCGCGCGAGCGTCGTGGCGGGGCAGAGGTGACCGGCCAGCTCTCCCACGGCGATCGCCAGCGGACGCGGTGCTCGGCGGCTCAAGCCGCGATCGCCTCCTGCAGGATCGCCCCTGGCGAGATGCGCAGGCGCGCCACAGAGGAGTCCCCCGAGCCCGGCACATAGGACAGGTCGGTTGTGGCGATCACGCTCTGGCCCGCGCTGCGCAGCTCCTGCGCCAGCAGCTCGCGGCGCTCGCCGTCGAGCTCGCTCATCACGTCGTCAAGCAGCATCAGCGGGATGCGACCGCGCTCGGCGGCAAGCACGGCGCGCTCGGCCAGCAGCAGCGCGAGCAGCGCCAGGCGCGACTCACCCTGGGATCCATAGGAGCGCAGCTCGCGCCCGTCGCGCAGGATGGCCAGCTCGTCGCGGTGTGGCCCGTGAGCGGTGAAGCCGCGTTCCAGGTCGCCCGCGAGCCGTTCCTGCAGCTCCTGGCAGAACCCCTCCACATCCTGCGCGCGCGAGCGCGGCCGGTACTCCAGCCTCACCTCGCCGGAGAGACCGAGCTGTGCGGCGCGAGAGCTGAACGGCTCGGCGAGCAGGCCGATCGCCTCCGAGCGATGCCGGCTGAGCTCAAGGGCGCTCTGAGCGAGCTCGCGATCCCACGTTGGCAGCGTCTCACGCGAGCCGCGGCCCGAGCGGATCCGCGCCAGCAGCGCGTTGCGCTGCGCCAGCACGCGCGAGTACTCGCGCCTGTGTGCGGCGCGGGGGGGCCAGATCGCCGCGAGAACCTGGTCCAGGTGCGCCCGGCGGGCCGCCGGCGGGCCCTTGATGAGCTCCAGGCGATCGGGCAGGAACACGCTCACGAGGGGGCGCTGCGGGATCTCGAGCAACCGCTCCACCGGGGCGCCGTCTGCGGTCATGCGCTTGGCCGGCTGGTCGGCTCCAGCGCCGGTGCCGAAGGCGACGCTCAGCTCGTGACGGCGGTCGCCGTCGGCGAGGCGCACCAGCACGCGGGCGGCCTGGGCGCCGAAGCGGATCAGCTCACGCTCGTTGCGCGTCCGCGGCGAGCGCGCGGTGCAGCCGAAGTACAGCGCCTCCAGCAGGTTGGACTTGCCGGCCCCGTTGGGGCCGTGAACCACCGTCAGGCCTTCGCCGAAGCTCGCCTCTGCACGCGCATAGGTGCGGAAGTCGCGCAGCTCGACGCCGAGCACGCGCACTTCACACGTTCAACCGTATGGGCATGATCAGATATACGAACTCGCCGCTGTCGGGCGATTCGATCAGTCCGGGGCGCAGCGGGCTGATCAGCTTCAGCACCAGCTCGTCGGTGTCCACGCTCTCCAGGCCGTCGCGCAGGAACTCAGGGTTGAAGCCGATCTCAAACGGCTCGCCGTGGAACGGAACGGGGATCGACTCGCTCGCCTCGCCGACATCGGGCGTCTGCGCCGAGACGGTCAGCGTGCCCTCACTGAAGCTCAGCCGCAGCGGTGCGTTCTTCTGGGCCATCAGGCTCATGCGGCGCACCACGTCGGTGAGCTCGGCGCTCGCCAGGCGCAGCTCGTGCTCAACGGACTCGGGCAGCAACTGTCGGTAGTTGGGGAACTGCCCGTCGATCAGGCGCGAGGACAGCACGATCTCGCCAAGCTCGAAGACGACCTGGTTCTGCCCCACGCTCACCGCCACCGTCTCGGCGGGCGTCTGCTGGGCGATGCGCACCAGCTCCTGCAGCGCGCGCGCCGGCACGTTGGCCTCGAGCGTCCCCTGCAGCGGCTCCTCGAGCGTCGTCTCCTTCACGCTCAGGCGGTAGGAGTCCGTTGCGACCATGCGCAGCTCCTGCCCGGAGGCGGACATGAGGATCCCGGTGAGCACCGGGCGGGTCTCGTCACGAGATGCCGAGCGAGCGACCCTGCCGATCGTCTGCATGAACGCCTCGGCGGGCAGCGACACGCGCCCCTCGGCGGAGGGGGAGGGCAGCGTGGGGAAGTCCTCGGCGCGCAGCGTCCGTAGGTGGAAGGTCGCAGGCCCGCAGATCAGCTCGACGTCCTGCTCGGCCGCGCGCAGCTCGAGCGTCAGCCGATCGGAGGAGAGCGAGCGCACGACGTCGAGCAGGAGCCTCGCCGGCAGCACGGCCGACCCTTGGCGCGAGACCTCGGCCTGCAGGGGGACGCGCAGGCCGATCTCCATGTCGGTTGCCAGCAGCTCAGGCCGCGAGTCGGCGGGGGCCGAGATCATCACGCCGGAGAGCGCCTGCACGGCACTGCGTGTCGAGGCGACCCGGGTCACGGTTTGCAGGGTGCCCAGCAGCTCAGGTGTGGAGAGCGAGAGCTTCAAATGACGTCCTCTCCCGTTGGTGAGTGTGCAGTAGGGGTCATGGTGTTGTGGATATCGCTTGGATAGGGGGCGGAGGGCTTGCGGGGGTGGCGAGCGCCTGTGGACAGAGGTTGTTGAAGTGTCTCAGGAACGTCGGTCGGGGCGGCCGGTGCAGGCTACGGCAGCGGCACGCCGAGGGCGTTGCACAGCTTCTCCACAGCCTGCTGGTCGTCGGCGTCGGAGGCGATGCGCTTGCACGCCCGCCGGCAGGCGTGCAGAACAGTCGTGTGGTCGCGCCCGCCGAACTCCCGTCCGATGGCGGGCAGGGAGGCGCCTGTGAGCTCACGGGCGAGGTACATGGCGACCTGTCGCGGCCATGCGATGCGCGGCGTGCGCGCGGATGACAGCAGCTCCTCGGGGGTGAGGCCGAACACGGTGCAGGCGGCGCTCTGTATCTCGCCGATCGTGCTGCCCGGTCGCGGACTGGCGCGCGGATAGAGGCCGTCGAGCACCTCGGCGGTCAGCTGCGGGGTGAGCTGCCGACCCGTGAGCGAGCTGAAGGCCACCACCCGGATGAGCGCCCCCTCGAGCGCGCGGACGTTGCTCGTGACGCGCTCGGCGATGAGGGCGAGGGCGCGCTCGTCGTGCAGGGCGATGTCGTCGTGGTGGACGCGCTTGCGCAGGATCGCCAGGCGCGTCTGCATGTCCGGCGCCTGAATGTCCGCGACGAGACCCGCGGCGAAGCGCTCGCGCAGGCGGTCCTCGAGCGCCTGCAGGTCCGCGGGCGGCCTGTCGGAGCTCAGCACGATCTGGCCTCCGCCGTCATAGATGGAGTTGAACGTATGGAAGAACTCCTCCTCGGTGCGCGCCTTGCGCTCCAGGAACTGCACGTCGTCCATGAGCAGCACGTCCACGTGGCGGAAGCGGTCCTTGAACAGGTCGATGCTGCCGTCGGCGAGCGCGGCGAGAAACGCGTTGGTGAATGCCTCGCCGGTGGCGATGCGGACGGTCAGGCCGGGGTTGTGGGAGAGGACGAGGTTGGCGATCGAGCTCAGCAGGTGCGTCTTGCCGACGCCCGGCGGTCCGCAGATGAACAGCGGGTTGTATGCCTGTGCGGGCATCTCGGCGACCGTGAGCGCGGCGGCATGGGCAAGCCTGTTGCTGTCGCCGATGACGAACTGGTCGAAGTTGAGCTTGGGGTTGCCAAGGGGGCCGGGCTCCCCGGCAGCTGCCCCGTGTTCGTGCGCGAGCGAGGACGCGGGCGATCGGGACTGGCGTACGGCGCCGCGGCGCGTTCCCGAAGAGCGGGGACGCCCGCTTGCGCCGGGACGGGAGGCGGGCTCGGCGCCCGGCTGCTCGCTGCAGAGGAGCTGGACGGTGCCCTGCGGTCCGAGGACCGCCTGGGCCGCCGTCTGCAGCACCCCGCCGTAGCGATCGTGGATCCAGCGCCGCGCGTGAGCGGGAGCCTCCAGTACGAGCACGGAGTCCTCGACTGCCACGGCGGCCAGGGGCGCCAGCCAGATCCCGTAGGCGGGCTCGCCGACCGCAGTGGCCAGCTCGGCCTGGAAGCGGGTCCATGTGTTCTGAAGCTCGGCGCTCACGGCAGCGTCAACGTGCCTCTCTCCCCAGAGAAGTCGAGGGTGATCATTGAAGTGGGGCCCGTGGGGAGCCCGGTCGGGCGACTATAGCCCCGGCGATGTGCCGCGTTGCCGGGGCTGCTCGCAATTGGCGAGAAAAATACGAGGCTCGCCCGCGGTCCTATACTGCAGGGTCCGCCAGGTGGGCGGAGGGGGCCTGCGGGCTCCCGGGAATACACACTCGCCGGCCCGCGGAGGCGCCAGAGATGAAGCGGACATACCAGCCGAAGAAGCGAAAGCGCGCTCGCGCACACGGGTTTCGTGCACGCATGAGCTCGCGCGCAGGACGGCTCGTGCTCAAGCGCCGCCGTGACAAGGGACGCAAGCGCCTCTCGACCTGAGGCGAGCGGCAGGCTGGGAGCGCAGCGCGGTGAACCAGCCATGATCGCCCCTCGTCCTCCCCGCGGCCGGCTCTCCCGAAGCGCCGAGTTCGAGCGCGTCTATCGTCACGGGCGCTCGGTGGCAAACCGACACCTGGTGCTGTACTCGTTTCCCAACGAGCAGGCGCCGCGTCCGCGTCTGGGCCTATCGGTCTCGCGCAAGGTCGGCGGTGCCGTCGAGCGCAACCGCGTTAAGCGGCTGCTGCGCGAGGCGTTCGCCGGGGCAGAGGCCGATCTGCGTCCCGGCCACGACCTCGTGATCGTCGCGCGCCCCTCCGCCGGGGAGCTCGCCGAGCGCGAGGGCCTCGCCGGGCTGGACGCGTCGCTGCGCGAGCTCATCGCCAAGGCCGGACTTGCCGCACGGGTCGCCCACGAGGACCCGCCAGCGGGGCCGGCGTGAGCACCGCCCGAGCCCAGCGGGCCGCCGCAGCGCCACGCGCCCGCCGGTATGCGCGACTCCTGCTCAGCGCGCCCATCGTCCTGTACCAGCGCGTCATCTCGCCCGCAATACCCCAGCGCTGCAAGTACCACCCCACGTGCTCGCAGTATGCCGTCGAAGCGATTCGCGAGTTCGGCATACTTAGGGGCCTCGTGCTCGCAGGGTGGAGGCTGCTCAGGTGCAATCCGTGGAGCTACGGGGGATACGATCCGGTCCAGGCCCAGCGTGTGTTCAGGACCAACTCCGATGCGCCCGCCTGAGCGGGCCGCCGCCGCCAAAGCCGCCCACACGACCTAGCGCATGCCAATCCTCGCAAACGTAATCCAGGACGCGTTCTCGCCCCTGATCAGCCTGTTCCAGTCGGTGATGGTGTTCATCCACAACGACGTTGTGGGCGGCAGCTGGGGCCTGGCGATCGTCGGCCTGACGGTCACCATCCGCGCGATCCTCGTGCCGCTGACCTTCCGCCAGCTGAAGTCCATGCAGGAAATGCAGCGCCATGCGCCGCAGATCAGCGCGATCAAAGAGAAGTACAAGGCAGACAAAGAGCGCCAGCAGCAGGAGATGATGAAGTTCTACAAAGAGAACAAAATCAATCCGCTGGCCTCATGCCTGCCCCTGCTGCTGCAGCTGCCGGTCTTCATCTCGCTGTTCTACATGCTGCGCACGGACCTGAAGAAGAAGATCTGCGGGAACAAGCTGGTCGAAAACTACAACGCACACGCGGTGACTCTCGCCACGAAGTACAAAGGGCCGAGCCACATCACGGGTGTGAGCCACCTGCCGGGCAAATACGTGGAAGCGACGAGCTGCAACCAGGTCGCGCTGCACTCGGCCAAGTTCCTGTTCCTGCCCGACATCACCAGCAAGGCCACCGGGATCGCCCTGATCGTCCTGATCCTGCTCTACGTGGGCTCGCAGGTGGCCTCCACGCTGATGGCCACCGCCACCGCCGATCCCAACCAGCGCCGCCTGATGCTGCTGCTGCCGCTGGTCTTCGTGATCATCCTCTACCGCTACCCCGCCGGGCTGCTCGTCTACTGGATCACCACCAACCTGTGGACGATGGGCCAGCAGTTCCTCATCCGCCGGCACATGGGGCCCGTCGTGCCGGTCGAGCCGCTCAAGGCGGACTCGGGGGGCTCCGCCGGCAAAGCCGGCAAGGTTGCCACGCCCGCCCTCGTTGCCGGCGGTGCCGGGACGGCCAAGGCGAGCGCTGTCGCAACGGCCAAGACAAATGGCGGCGGCCCGGCATCGAGCCCACCACCGCCGCCTCGCAAAAAGAAGAAGCGCTCGGGTAGGCGAAGATGACCGACGAGCGCCGGGACGATGTGGATGAGGACCACGACGAGCTCGACCCCGTCGAGGCCCTGACGGAGCTGCTCGAAGAGATCGCCGACAGCCTCGGCCTGGAGACGGAGGTCGAGGTCGACGAGTCCGACGGTGTCCTCACTGGCCGCCTCAACGGCGAGGACGTGGGGCTGTTCATCGGCCGCCACGGCCAGACCATCGACGCCGTCCAGCACCTCGCCCAGCGCATCGTCTTCCCCGAGGGCCCCTCGAGCGTGCGCGTCGTGATCGATGCCAACGGCTACCGGGAGCGCCGCGCGGAGGCGCTGCGCGCCGAGGCCGACGATGCCGCCGAGGAGGCGCTCCGCACCGGCGAGCCGGTCGAGCTCAACCCGTTGCCGCCGTTTGAGCGTCGCATCGTGCACGAGTACCTGCGCGATCGCGGGGATGTCGAGACCCACAGCGAGGGCAATGAGCCCGACCGCTTCCTGGTCATCTCCCCACTCGCCGGCTGACGGAGCAGGGCGCGTTTCACGTTTTTCTTGACGGTGAAACAATAAATGCCGTGGATACCGACGAGCGGCCCCAGCTGACGGACATCGAGAGGGGCCTCGTCGTGGGCGTCCTGATCGGCGAGGGTCACTTCGGGGGTGACGGCAAGAACCCCCAGATCACGCTGCGGATGCATGTGCGCCATGAGGCCCTGTTTCACTGGCTCCAGCGCTGCTTCCCGCGGGCCCGTCTCTACGGTCCCTACCACCACGGCGGGCGTAGCTACTACCAGTGGATGGCCCGCGGCGCGGTGCTCGCCGAGGACGTTCTGCCGGTCGTGGAGGCGGTGCTGACCGAGGACATCGACGCCCACGTGGCCGCCCGCGTACGCGAGATGCGCGAGAACTACCCGGCGTTCTTCGCGCGCCATGACCGCTGAGCTCTCCGCGCGCGCCGGGGCTGCGCTAGGGGCGCTGGGCGCCCGCTACGGCCTGGGCGACGGCGAGCTCGCGCGGCTGCGCGGCCTGCTCGAGACGCTTCAGCGCAGCGAGCACGCGCCCACGAGCGTCAGCGAGGCCGAGCAGGCCGTGGACATCCACATCGCCGACTCGCTCGTCGCGCTGGAGCTGGGCGTCCCCCTCCAGCGGGCACGCATCGCCGAGGTGGGGGCGGGCGCCGGCTTCCCCGGTCTCGCCCTTGCCGCCGTGCTGCCGGCCGCCGCGGTGTGGCTGATCGAGAGCAACGAGCGCAAGTGCCGCTTCATGCTCGAGGCGATCGCCGCAGCCGGGATCGGCAATGCCCGCGTCGAGTGCGTTCGTGCCGAGGCGTGGGACGGCGGCATCGAGGCCAATGACGTCGTGCTCGCCCGCGCCCTGGCTCCCCAGCCGGTGGTTCTCGAGTACGCGGCGCCGCTGCTGAGGATCGGAGGCACGCTGCTGGACTGGCGCGGACGCCTCACGGGCGAGCAGGAGGCAGCCGCGGCGCGCGCAGCCGAGGTGCTGGGGATGCGGCGGGAGCGGATCCGCGCGGTGGACCCCTTCCCGGGAGCGGTGGAGCGCCACATCCACGTCTTTGCGAAGGTCGCACGGACGCCCTCACGCTTCCCGCGCAGACCCGGGATGGCGCGCAAGCGGCCTCTCGGCTAGCTTGCAGGCGGTGGGCACCATCTACGCGATCGCCAACCAGAAGGGCGGCGTCGGCAAGACCACCACCGCCGTCAACGTCGCCGCATGCATCGCCGAGGCCGGCTACAGCACGCTGCTGGTGGACACCGACCCCCAGGCCAACGCGACGGTGGGACTCGGCATCTCGCGCGCCCAGTCTCCCGGCCTCTATGAGGTGCTCTCCGGCGAGGCAACCGCCGCGGAGTCCATCTGTGACTCCTCGGTGGCGGGACTGCAGGTGATCCCTGCCGGCGCCGGCCTGGCGGGGGCCAACGTGGAGCTGCCGCGTATCGAGGGCTACGAGTACCGCCTGCGCGAGCGCCTGGCGCCGATCGTGGGCGAGTTCGAGTACATCCTGCTCGACTGTCCGCCCTCGCTCGGGCCGCTGACGGTGAACGCCCTAGCCGCTGCCGACCGCGTGATCGTGCCGGTGCAGACGGAGTACTTCGCGCTGGAGGGCCTCGCGGGCCTGCTGGAGACGCTCGCGATGGTGCAGCGCGAGCTCAACCCCCGGCTGACGGTCGCGGGGATGCTGCTGACCATGCACGACAACCGCACGCGCCTCGGCCAGGATGTGGAGCGCGAGGTCCGCGCACACTTTCCCGATCTCGTCTTCGACACCGTCATCCCGCGCAACGTCCGCGTCGGCGAGGCGCCCAGCTACGGTCTGCCGGTGACCCATCACGACCCGCTCAGCGCGGGCGCGGAAGCGTATTTCGAGCTGGCCAGAGAGGTGGCGGCGCGTGGCTAGGCCCAGGCCGGGCATGGGCCGGGGCCTGAGCGCGATCCTTTCGGTCAGCGGCGAGGGCGCCGAGCCGGGCGAGGAGGAGCTGCGCAACCTGCCCGTCGAGCTGATCACGCCCAGTCCGCGCCAGCCCCGCCGGCGCTTCGAGGAGGACGCGCTGCAGGCGCTTGCGGGCTCGCTCGGAGAGCGCGGCGTCCTGCAGCCGGTGCTCGTGCGCCCGCGGCCCGGGGGGACCTATGAGCTGGTCGCCGGCGAGCGGCGCTGGCGCGCCGCGCAGATCGCCGGGCTCAAGACGATCCCAGCGCTGGTGCGCGAGCGCGAGGACGCGGTGGCGCTGGAACTGGCGCTGATCGAGAACATGGCGCGCGAGGACCTCAGCCCGGTCGAGGAGGCGCGTGCGTGCGCCGCGCTGGTGGAGGAGCTCGGGCTCACCCGCGAGGACGTCGGGCGCCGCGTCGGCAGGAGCAGGGTCGCCGTGAGCAACCTGATCCGCCTGCTGGACCTGCCCGAGGATGTGCTCGAGCTGCTGCAGGAGGGCGCTCTCAGCGAGGGGCACGGTCGCGCGCTGCTGCTTGCCGAGGATCACAACGCCCGCCGAACCCTCGCCCGCGGCGCCGTCGAGCAGGGCTGGTCGGTCAGGGTCACCGAGGAGCGCGCCAGGCAGGCCAACGCCGCGAGCTCCCCGGCAGCGAGGCCCCGGCGCATCGGCGCGCGCGCGAGCCACCCCGACCAGGACGACGCCGCCCGCGAGATCGCCGAGACGCTGTCGGGCGCCCTTGGAGCGGAGGTCACCGTCAGGCCGCGCGCCAAGGGTGGCTACACCGTCGAGCTATTCCTCGCCGCCCCGCGGGACGCCGTCGAGCTCGCCAGGCGGCTCGAGTCTGCACCGGCGATAGAATCGGCCGCCGCGGGCGATTAGCTCAGTCGGTTAGAGCGCTTCTCTGATAAGGAAGAGGTCCCAGGTTCGAATCCTGGATCGCCCATCCGGCGGCAGCCGAGGTCCGCTGATTCTCGCCGTTCCAGACTTGCGTTTTCGCGTTCTGCTGCCGATATCCAGAGGGCGTGAGTCCCTCGTTGGACAAGTTTCGCTTCAACACGCGCCTGATGGCGTATACAGCCGCTGCCATGTACGGCGGCGCGGCCTTCGACGGCGCGATCGAGGGCATCCTGCCGGGGGACCCCAGCTTTGCGATCGCGCCGGTACTCGGCGCGGTCTTCATGACGCTCGCCCTTGTGCTGCTCGGGCCGCGCCTGCCGCGCCGTGCGCTCGCCCCGATCGGAGCGCTCGGCGTGATCATGATCGCCTACGCGCTCAGCGCCACGCCCGGTGCCGGCGATGGAGCCGTGCTCTACATGTGGCCGGTGCTGTGGACCACGTTCTTCTTCGGCCGCCGTGGAGCCATCTCGATCGTCGCGTGCGTTGGCGTGGCCCATGCCGTCACGCTCCTGCTGCTGCCGGCCGCCAGCAGCTACCCCGGCCGCTGGGTCGATGTGATGGTCTCGGTCTCGGTGGTGGCCGTCGTCGTCCTCACGCTGGTGCATCGCAACGACATGCTGCTGACGCAGCTCGCCGACGAAGCGCGCACCGACACGCTCACCGGCCTGCTCAACCGGCGCGGCTTTGAGGAACGCGCCCTGCTCGAGCTCGCGCACACCAGACGCGACGAACGCTCGATCGCAGTGGTCACCTTCGACGTCGACTTCTTCAAGCGCATCAACGACGAGTGGGGTCACGAGACCGGCGACCAGGTGCTCGTCCGGATCGGTGAGCTCCTCAACGACCAGACCAGGGACATCGACGTCTCCGCACGCTTCGGCGGCGAGGAGTTCGTCGTGCTGCTGCCCAACTGCACCAGCTCCGACGCGCGGGCCTTCACCGAACGCATGCGCCAGGCCCTCGCCTGCGACGACTCCAGCGGGCTGCCCGCCGTGCGCGTCAGCGCTGGGGTCTTCGCCGAAGTCGCGCCCAACGACATCGAGACGATGCTGCGCGGCGCGGACTCCGCCCTGTATGACGCCAAGCGCGCCGGGCGCGATCGCATCGTGATCGCGGACCGCCGCGAGGACATTCGCGCGCACGTCCTCCCCTGAGCGACCCGCGCTGCGGCTCCACTGCTCCAGCCTCAGGGCAGCGGCGATTCCCGCAGGAGCGGTCCTTCGTGCCAGTGCAGGGTGCCCGCTTCGAGAGACAGCGTTCGCGGCTGCACCGCTTCGCTTTCGGCCAGGAGCAGGGGTGTGGGGGCTCCAGCGGGCACGGAGGTGACCGTGCTCACGCGCGGGTTCAGCGGTGTGCCTTCCACGATCCAGGCGAGGGTGCCGTCGGCTGCGAGCACAAGGTCTGTGACGGCCGGGAAGGTCGCGACCTCGACACGGCCGGTAAACGCCGGATGGTTGGTGGCGCTGCCCGTGACGGCGTCGATCCGCGAGATGGTCAGGCCGGTGATGCCTTCGTACTTGTTGGCATCCACTTCCGGGTAGGCCACGTAGGGCCCCGCCACCCTCAGCAGCGGGGCCGAGCTCTCCTGCCCGCCGATCCTGGTGATCCTGCCGCTGGCGCGCCAGCGCAAATAGGTCGGATCGGTCCCCTGGTCGTCGTTGTTCCACAGGGGCACGGTGCGGTAGATCTGGAGCATCGGGGTCACGAGCAGGGCGGGACACGCCTCGGCGACGCAGTGCGGCAGCCGGTGGCCCGGCGCCGCTCGGCCGGGCCGGTAGCGTCCCGGCTGCGCGCGGGCCGCGGCGAGGATCGGTCGCAGCTCATCGCCTATCGCGCGCAGCTCCAGCGCCAGGCAGCTAGCGCGCTCGCGCCTGCTCGGTGGGGGCGAGAGGTAGACGTCCCGTGGCTGCAGGTAGGCCCGCCTGCGCAGACCGAACTCTGCGATCAGATAGCGATCGCCGACTCGCGCCAGGGCCGCGGGCGCGCGCTGCAGTGACAGCCCGACGATGTTGGCGCCCTGCAGTGAGCCCAGGTACCAGTGCACAGGACCTTCGCCACCGCTCTCGACGTAGCGCAGCCTGTTCCCTGAGAGTTTGATCAGATGGGTCCCGGTTCCGCTGAGGACGCCCGGCGCGATCTGCGGGGCATAGCGGGAGAAGATCACGTTGGATTCGAGGTCCAGGTAGCAGCGAGCCCTGGCCGAGAGCGTCACGATCTGCGAGTAGTCGCCGGTTTCCGGTCCCGCTTCGGGTCCGTCTTCTTCTTCCTGTTCCTGGGACTCCGTTGATTCGGACTGGTAGTTCTGCTTCCAGGATTCCGGCAGTTCGAATTGAAAACGGAAGCTGGCGCCCGGGGCGGGCGCGCCACGATCTTCGATCGGTGTGTCGGCCGCCCGCGCCTGGCCGCAGAGCACGGCCACGGCGATCGCGCAGCACACAAGCGCCGGCGCTCGCCGGGCCGCCAGACGGACGGCGCGCCGGGCGCTCATTCTTCCCGGTTATCGATCGTGGGCCGTGGTCGCGTGATCGCCGTCTCCTCCAGCCTCTTCCATCGCCGCCGGTCGCCATCGGACCGTGTGGTGCTTCTAACACCGCGGCGCGGCCGGTCGATGCGGGGCGCGTTGCGCCAAGGGCATTATACCGCCCTTCGAGAGGATCGACTACCAGCAGCTGCCCTCAAGGACGAGCTGCCCACGATCACGGAGTCCGCCGCTCGGCCGGGGACCTGGCGGACGGTCCCGCCGCCCCGCACGCATGCGGGGCGCAGCGGAAGCGGCGAGGGCGCGGGAAGCCGGCTCACGACGCGCCCGGGGGTGTAGGCCGACCAGTAGGCGAGGCTGCCCAGCGCAGCGTCCTCGCCCCGCGTGTGGGCGATTACGACACCCCGCTGGGCAAGCAGCGCGCTGGTGCGGGGGTCGAAGATCAGCTCGTGGCGGATGCCGTGGTCATCTATCGCGAGACCCACGCCCTGCCGCCCGAGCGGGTCCGCGACGGTGCCGAGGTTGCGAACTCCCGCCAGCCCGGCCGCGGCGCGGTAGAGCGCCGCGCGGAGCGCGGGAGGCGCATCTGTCTCGCGCAGCAGGTCGCCGACCTGCGTGAACGCCTCGGCAGCGCCGGGCGGGCCGCCCTCGACCTTCCCGGTCAGCAGCCGCGCACGCAGGGCCGCAGGATTACGCGGCAGGCCCCCCAGCGGCACAGGGGAAGTCGACAGACAGCCCGGTGCCGCCCAGGTCCGGCTGACCCCCGCGGACAGCGCGCTCTGAGGCAGCAGGGACCGACAGTCCGCGGGCGAACCCGCCTCCAGGTGCTGGGGCCCGTCGCGCTCGATGAACAGCCCCTGCCCGTTGGCCGCGATCCAGTTCTGGCGGGCTTCGGTGAAATCGAACTGGCAGTACAGGCCTCGACTGGCGACGGTCGCGTTGCTCAGCGAGCGGGATTCGCTGTACAGGTACTGACCGCGCTCAGGCACCCTTGCGGGCTGGGCGCCGGCCACGCGGGCCAGCCGCTCGAGCACCGCCCCGGCCGCCGCCGGCGGCCCGGTGCTCGATCCCGACCGCGTCGCAGCGGCGATCACGAGCGCTAGTGCCGCCACGGCGAGCACGATCGCCATCCGCACCGACAGCCGACGGCGCGCGGCGGGGCCGCGGCGGCCGCGCAGGAGGCGCCGCTCGCTGGCGATGGCTCGCTGCAGAGCAACGCGCGCATGCTCCTCGGCGGCTGCGCCCTCGACGTCCAGGCCCTCACCGGCGCACTTGAGCAACGCCAGCTCATCGATCATCGCCCGCTCCTTTCTCGATAGCCGCAACCTCGCGCTGCTCCCACTCCAGCTCGCCGACCGCGGCCGTCAGGCGCGCGATCGCGACAGGGTCGGTTTCGCCGCTGAGTGCGCCGCCCGCCGCGGGGAGTTCGCTGCCCAGCCGCATCCGCGTCGCCAGCTCACGGGCATCGTCGCGGCAGCGCTCGCGGATCAGGTTTGTGGCGATCCCCAGCAGCCATGGCCTCGCCGTGCTCGCCTCGTCCTGGAAGCTGCTGCGCCGCTCGAAGGCCACCACAAAGGTGCTCGCCACCAGGTCCTCCGCGCGCTCGCCACCCACGCGACGGGCGAGATAGCGGTGCACGGCGGCGAAGTGACGGTCGAAGATCGCGCCGAAGGACTCGGGCTTGCGCAGGGAGTCGGCGATCGTCGCGGCGTCGCTCAGCTGCCCGCTCACCACCGTTTGCCGCCCCATGCCGCTTAATTGACGTTTCGCCTGGAAAAGGTTCCCCGCTCGCCAAGGCACGCTACTGCGCCGAGGCATTTAGCCGCGCGACGTCGTCAAAGTCGCGCAGAGCTACCGGAGCGCCCCGCGGAGGCGCACTCGCACGACTCAAGGTGACGCGGCCCCCCGGCCGATGCTGCCGGGCCGCCACGGCTATCGAGATGTTCACGGCCCGGCGTGAGACGGCCCACGCCGGTTGGACCGGCGGGTGACCCGGGCGCCTTCAGAGCGCGAGCAGCGCGGGCGCCAGCCGCTCCAGGGCGGCGAGGGCAGTAGCCGGTTCGGCGGCGCAGGCCTGCACCGCGACGTGGTCGGCGCCTGCGTCCAGGTGCTCGCGCACGCGCGCTGCGATCGCCTGCTCATCGCCCCACGCCACGATCGCGTCGACGAGCCGGTCCGAGCCGCCCTCCGCGAGGTCCGCGTCGTCGTAGCCGAGCGAGCGCAGGTTGTTGACGTAGTTGGGCAGCATCAGGTACATCGCCATGTGCTCGCGCGCCAGCTGCCGTGCGCGCACGGGGTCGCTCTCGAGCACCACCGCCTGCTCGGGAGCCAGCAGCGGCGCCGCCCCCAGGATCTGGCGCGCCCGCTCGGTGTGCGCGGGCGGGACGAAGTAGGGGTGCGCCCCCGCGGTCAGCTCGCATGCCAGCTCCAGCATCCTGGGGCCGAGCGCCGCGATCACCACCGGCGGGTCGAGATCCGCGCCGGGCGCGTAGTAGGTGTGCTCGTCGATCGCCTGCAGATAGGCGCGCATCGCGCTCAGCGGCCTGGAGTAGTCGTGGCCGCGCGAGTTGACGATCGGCGCGTGGCTGACGCCCAGCCCGAGCAGGAAGCGCTCGTCGTAGGCCTCGCACAGCGTGTAGGCGCCGTTGATCGCCGCGGCGGCGTCGCGCACCCAGATGTTGGCGATGCCGGTTGCCACGACGAGCCGCTCGGTTGCGCCCAGCAGCACCGCGGCGTGCGACAGCGCCTCGCGGTTCACCGGCCCCTCGCCGAACCACGCGGCGCCGTAGCCGAGCGCCTCGATGCGCGCGACGGCGGCCCGCTCGGCGGGCGCCGGCAATGTCGCGATCCCGCCAAGCCAGACCCCCACACGGCCGACGCGGTCTCTCAACATCAACGCGCGCTCGGGCGAGAGCGAGCTCATGCGCGCACGCGCTCGCCCTTTGGGTCCAGCAGCGGCTCCTTGGCCACCTCGCCGGGGATCCACTCGCCGAAGATGTCAACCTCCACGGCGCTGTGAACGTCCACGTGCGCGGGCAGGTAGGCGTAGGCGATGGAGCGTCCCACCGTGTAACCGTAGCCGCCGCTGGTCACACGCCCGGCGATCTCGCCGCCCACGCGCACAGGCTCGTTGCCGAGTGCCACCGAACGAGGGTCCTGCAGCACCAGGCAGCGCAGGCGCCGCTGCGGCGCGGGCGCTTCGCCGGGCGCGCCGGCGCCGAGCGCCTCCGCGCCGATGAAGCCGCCGCCCTTGCGCACGCAGAAGCCAAGGCCCGCCTCGTAGGGGTTCTCATCGGGCGTGATGTCCGCCGCCCACACGCGGTAGCCCTTCTCCAGGCGCATCGAGTCGATCGCGCGGTAGCCGCCCGCCACCATGCCGTGCTCCGCGCCCGCCTGCCACAGCGTGCGCCACAGCCCCGCGCCGTACTCCGTGGGGCAGTACAGCTCCCAGCCGAGCTCCCCCACGAACGTGACGCGCAGCGCGCGCACCGGCACGTCGCCGACCGTCAGCTCGCCCATGCGCATGTAGCCGAAGTCCAGGTCGCCGTTGCACAGCGGCGCCAGGATGTCCCGCGCCCTTGGGCCCCACAGCGCAAAGCACGCCCAGCGCGCCGTCACGTCGGTCGCGCGCACGCTGCCGTCGCGCGGCGCGTGGCGGCGCAGCCAGCTGAGGTCGTGGTTGCCGAACGCGGTGCCCGTGACGATCGAGAACTCCTGCTCGGCAACGCGCGTGACGGTGAAGTCGCACTCGATGCCGCCGCGGCTGTTGAGCATCTGCGTGTACGTGATCGCGCCCACGTCGCGCGCCACGTCGTTGTCGCACATGTGCGACAGAAACGCCGCCGCCCCCGGCCCGGCGATCTCCAGCTTGGAGAAGCTGGACTCGTCGAACAGCCCTGCGCGCTCGCGCGTGCCCACGTGCTCGGCGCCGATCGCGGGCGACCAGTGCATGCCCGCCCAGCCGCGCGGGCGCAGCGACTCGTCGCCTGCGGGCGCGTTGGACTCGTACCAGTTCACGCGCTCCCAGCCGGACTTCTCGCCGAACGCCGCGCCGTGTGCGGCGTGCCAGGTGTAGGCGCTGGAGGTGCGCAGCGGCCGCCCCGCCTGGCGCTCGTGGCCCGGATAGCGGATGTCGTAGTAGGTCTCATACACCTCCTTGGCGCGCTTCAGCGTGTAGCGCGGCGAGCGGAAGTGCGGGCCGAAGCGGCGAATGTCCATCTCCCACGCGTCCGTGCTGGGCTCGCCCTGCAGGATCCACTCGGCCATCAGCCGCCCGATGCCGCCCGCTCCCGCCAGGCCGTGCGCGCAAAAGCCCGCCGCCACGAAGAAGCCCGCCACCTCGCTCTCGCCGAGGCAGAACTCGTTGTCGGGCGTGAACGCCTCCGGCCCGTTGATCAGACGCGTCACGGCCACGTCCTCCATCACGGGCACGCGGCGGTAGCTGTTCTTGGCGATCTCCTCGAAACGCGGCCAGTCCGCTTCCAGCAGGCGTCCGTTGAAGTCCTGCGGGATCGCATCCAGGCGGTGCTCGTCAAGCGCCCACGGCGCGCTGTCACGCTCATAGCCGCCCATGATCAGCCCGCCGCCCTCCTCGCGGAAGTAGATCAGCAGGTCGGGGTCGCGCAGCGTTGGCAGGTGCACGCGCCCGCCGCCGCCAGCCAGCTCGCGGAACGGCTGCGTGACGAGGTACTCGTGCGCGAACGGCACCACCGGCACGCGCACGCCCGCCATGCGCCCGATCTCCGCGGCGAACATGCCGCCCGCGTCGACCACCACCTCCGCCTCGATGTCGCCCCACTCGGTGCTCACGCCGCGCACGCGCCCCTCGCGCACCTCGATGCCCGTGACGCGCGTGTGCGTGAAGATGCGCGTGCCGCCTGCTCGCGCGCCGTCGGCGAGCGCGCTGGTCAGCAGCGAGGGGTCCAGGTAGCCGTCGCTGGCCAGGTAGGAGCCGCAGCGCACGCCCTCGGTGCTCATCAGCGGAAACAGCTGCTGGGCCTCCTGCGCGGAGATCAGCTCCAGCGGCAGGCCGAACGTCTTGGCCCACGCCACCTGGCGCAGCACCTCCTGCTCGCGCTCGGGCGTGCACGCCAGGCGGATGCCCCCGCACTGCACCCAGCCGCAGTCGAGCGTGCGGTACAGCGCCACCGAGTCCATCATCAGCCGCGTCAGCGCCAGGCTCGCGCGCAGCTGCCCCACCAGGCCCGCCGAGTGGAACGTCGAGCCGCTGGTCAGCTCGTTGCGATCGAGCAGCACCACGTCGCGCTCGCCCATCCCGGCAAGGTGGTAGGCGATCGCGGTGCCGCCCACGCCGCCGCCCACGATGACCACGCGCGCCCGGGCCGGAAGCTCACGCGGCCGCAAGCCACTCCTCGAAATCCGGCTGCTGCGCCGCACCGAGCAGCCGCTCGAAGTGTTCCTCGCCGTAGCCGTCGAAGTCGAACTCGAGGCTCGAGATGCCCGCCTGCACCACCGCCCATGCCGCCTCGCGCGCGTCGGAGAGCACGCGCATCAGTTTCAGCGTCGCGCGCCTGGCGTCGGAGGGCGGCTCGCCGTGGTAGGCGGCGAGCAGCCGGTCGTCGGTGCTCGCGTCAAAGCCGTTGTTGACCGATAGGTTGCCCAGGTCGAAGCATGGATGACCCATCCCCGCGTACTCCCAGTCCACGATCATCAGCCGCCCGTCCTGCTGCGCGCGGATGATGTTGCCCGGCAGCAGGTCGTTGTGACACGGATGCGCGCGGCCGGGCACGAGCACGGCGGCGATGCGCGCCACCACGGCCACCGTCTCGGCGAACGCCGCGGGCACGCTGCCGAGGCGCTCGCGCGCGATGCGCCCGTACTCCGCCAGCAGGTCGGGCACCCAGAACACCGCGGGCAGGCTGACCCCCGAGTCGTGGAAGCTGCGCAGTGCGCGCGCCAGCTCCTCCGCGCGCTCGCCAAGCTCTGCGGGCGCGACGGGCGAGCAGGCGATGAAGCGCGTCAGCAGCCCGTCCTGCCCGCTGGCCACGATCGCCGGTGCGATGCCAAGGCTCGCGGCCGTCTCGCTGGCCACACGCTCGGCCCTGCGGTCGATGCCCAGCAGCTCGGTGTTGCTGCCGTGCACGCGCAGCATGTAGTCCTCGCCGCCAAGGCTCACGCGGAAGTTGTGGTTGGTGATGCCCCCCTCCAGCGCCACGGCGTCCGCCGGCGGACCGAGGGAGGGCGCAAGGCGCGCCAGAATGTCATCGAGGTCCCCCACCTGCGCCCAACGTACCGGTGCGAGGGAAGGACCGCAACCCATACCTTCAGGGGGCGGGCAACATGACACGCGGAGCACACACGGCGGTTGCCGGCTCGCTGATGGAGCGCGTGGATCTGCAGGCGGCCGCGGCCGCCATCAGCGGCGTTGCCGTCAGGACGCCGACGATCGCAAGCGCGGAGCTGGCGCAGCACGCGGGCGGCCCGGTGGCGCTGAAGGCCGAGTGCCTGCAGGCGTCGGGCTCCTTCAAGGTGCGCGGCGTGCTCAGCAAGATCGCCACGCTGCCCGACGGCGCGGCGGGGCTGGTGACCGCCAGCGCGGGCAACCACGGCCGCGCGGTCGCCGACGCCGCGCGCGTGAAGGGCGTGGCGTGCGACGTGTACATGCCCATCGACGCGCCCGTGTCGAAGGTCGCCGCGGTGGAGGCGCTGGGCGCGCGCGTGCACCTGCAGGGTGACTCGGTGGAGGCGGCGCTGGAGCTGGCGCTGCGCGCCGCGCAGGACAGCGGCGCGGCGCTGGTGCACCCGTTCGACGACCTCGACGTGATCGCCGGGCAGGGCACCATCGGCCTGGAGATCCTCGCGGACGTGCCCGACCTGGCGCGCGTGGTCGTGCCCGTTGGCGGCGGGGGCCTGTGCAGCGGCATCGGCGTCGCGCTGTGCCGCGCCCGGCCCGAGGTGGAGCTCGTTGGTGTTCAGGCGCGCGCGTGCGCCCCCTACGCGGAGGCGCTCAAGGAGGGCGGCTCGGCGGCCGACGCGGAACTCGCGGCGGGTGCCACCATCGCCGACGGCATCGCCGTCAAGCGCCCGGGCAAGCTCACGCTGCCGCTGATGCGCGCGCTCGTGGACCGGCTGGAGACGGTCACCGAGGACGAGATCGCCGATGCGATGGTGTTCATCGCCGAACGCTCCAAGCTCGTCGCCGAGGGCGCCGGCGCGGTCGGCGTGGCGGCGCTGATGTCCGGGCGCCTTGCGCCGGTCGCGGGCACCACCGTGGCGATCGTCTCGGGCGGCAACGTGGACAGCGGGCTGCTCGCGGGGCTGCTGCGCCGCCACGAAACCGAGCAGGGCAGGCGCGTGCGCATCTTCACGCGCGTTCCCGACCGCCCGGGCGGCCTGGCCGAGCTGCTGGCGCTCGTCGCGCGCGCCCGCGCCAACGTGGTCAGCGTCGAGCACGTGCGCGAAGCCGTTGCGCTGCACGTGCGCGAAACCGGCGTGGAGCTGACGCTCGAGACGCGTGGGCCCACCCACACCGGGGCCGTGGCGCAGGTGCTGCGCGAGGGCGGCTACGAGGTCTCCTTCGAGTAGTCGAAGGGGAGGCCCTGCCGGGCCTCCGGATGGGTCGCGCGCCGGCGTCCCGCTACAGAGTTGAGCTTGCCTGCACGAACTCCCGCCAGCGCTCGCGCACGTGCTCGCGGTCCTGCGCCGCGGGCCCCGGCTCGACAATGCGGCCCGCCGGCAGCAGCTGTGCGGCCTGCTCGACGGAAGCGAACACGCCTGCGCCAACGCCCGCCAGCAGCGCGGCGCCCAGCACCGTGCTGTCCGCGGGCCCTACCAGCAGCGGCAGCCCCAGCGCGTCCGCCTGCAGCGCCAGCAGCGTCTCGTCGTTGCTGAGGCCGCCGTCCACGCGTAGGCACGCGGGGCTGCACGCCGGCGCCATCGCCTCGACGATGTCAGCGACGCGCCACGCGATCGCCTCCAGCGCCGCCCAGGCGAGGTTGCCGGCGGACACGCCGCCGTGCAGGCCCGCGATCACGCCGCGCGCATCCGAGCGCCACCACGGCGCCCCCAGCCCCGCCAGCGCCGGCAGGATCATCGCGCCCGCGCTCTCGCCCGCCAGCGCGGCGGCGGCGGTGAGCTCGGCGACGCTGCCCGCCAGGCCGAGGCCGCCCGCCAGCCACTGCAGCAGCGAGCCGGCCGCCAGCACGCCACCCTCCAGCGCGTGCGCCACCTGTGCGCCCTCGCCCATCGCCGCGGGCGAGGCCCACGCGACCGTCGGCAGCACCCCGCTCGCACGCGCCGCGCCGGCGTTCGCTCCCGCGCTGCGCCCGAGCACGAACACG
>Ga0182030_10000645_pt1 | contig 67201 bp, 52 predicted proteins | sample 812S3MmetaG_FD_121299 | JGI IMG/M metagenome (GOLD analysis project Ga0182030, IMG submission 121299) | Permafrost microbial communities from Stordalen Mire, Sweden - 812S3M metaG (Illumina Assembly) | ecosystem: Environmental > Terrestrial > Soil > Wetlands > Permafrost | place: Sweden... | reverse complement strand
GGCGTTGAGCGACTCTTTTTAAGCCGGAAGCCCAGCCGCTTCACCACTCGCCACAGATGCTGTGTGCTCACCCGCAGGCCGGTCTTGCTCTCTAACTCCGCCTGTAACTCGACTAAGGTCGCGCCATAGCATGTGCGCGGAGTATCGCCATAAGTACTATACACCTTCAGGAGAGATACTCTAGTACATTATTGACTAACTGCCTGCGCGGTTTGCGTGCGTTTCGGCGCTGGCTTCTTGGCATAGTAGCCTTTGCGCGTTCTTACGATGAGCTTGCCATGCTTCGGTACGTTCGCCTCGACCCGCACCGACCGATAGCCTTCGATGTTGGCCGGTTTGGTGGAGCGATAGCCAATCGTGTACTGGTCACGGATATCGTGCGCGACCTCTGCAGCGATGCTATCCACGTCCTCTAGCGAATGTGGAAAGTAAGCGATACCACCGGTCTCTTCGGACAGCGTTTCAAGTGCGAGTCTGGCTCGCTTCGATTCCTCCTTGTCGGCCCCGAAAAGCAGTCCAATGGTATAGACGACCGGTCCACCGAGGCCTTGCACACGGTGGATAGCCTGCTCCAGTTCGAGGCGCGACGCATTGTCCGCCCCGTCGGTGATGACCAATAGCACCTGCTTGGGAAGTCTTCCGTGGTGGGCCAATTCGTCTGCCGAAGCGGCCACGGCATCGTAAATGGCCGTCGTTCCCTTTGAGTCGAAATGTGAGAGCCCACGGTTGAGCGCGCCGATGTCCGAGGTAAATCCCTGATCGAGGAAGGCCCTATCGGAAAAATTCACGATGAAAGTCGAGTCCAGGGGATTGGACGCCCTTAACAGGTTCATTGCGGCCGCGTTGACCGCTGCGCGCTTGTCGAGCATCGAGCCCGAGTTATCGACGAGAATGCCTAACGATACGGGCTGGTCCTGATGCAGAAAGGAAGTAGTCGTCTGGGGAACTCCGTCTTCCCATACGCGAAAATCGTCGCGGCTCAAATCCGTTACCAATCGTCCTTTCTCATCGACGACAGCGCAGATCAACAGAACTTCATCGACATCCTGATGCATCGTGAAGACGCCGTCCTGCCGTTTTTGAATCTCGCCGGGCCGGGTTGGACCGAGAGGCGCCGTCGTAAGCGAAGGCGCGCTTTCTTCAGCGTCGGGAGAGGGAATCGGATCGTGGTCCACATCCAGTCGCAGCTGACTTTCCGGACGGGTAGGATCGTGCATGGGACCGGGCATCGGAGGCCTGGGCTGTGTCGAGGGAGTGGACTGAGTTTGGCAAGGCAATGGCGATCCACCGAAGACAAGCAGGGCCGCTGCAGCAGCGACGCAAAGTGAGCGCGACATCGAGAAACCCTTTGAGATCGTAGGAATTTTGTCGAGTATCATTTTGTCAGCCTTATCGGAGAGCGGGGTTCGAATCTGACACCATTAGCCGTGGGCCGGGAACAATCTGATCCATCGGCAATTCCAATGCAAACAGAGTAGTAGATCCTCCGTCCGCCTGCACCCACATACCATGGAACGCGTCACGCAATTCAGGATGTAATGTAAGTAGCGCGTTCATCACATCGATAACCTGCTTCCGCGCAGTCGGAGGATTGTGTAGTTGGACTGCCTGAGCCGTGTCAGGACTGTAGTGGACCTCGAGGTCGAGTGGGCCAAATGTTGTGGTGGTATCGATGCTTGTAACTTGGAAAACGGAACCTTGTCCGCCGATCATCAACGGCTGTTGCGTGCCGGGAAGATTGGTGGGTTTGACCCGTTCCTGTTCATGCTGCAGCTTATCGAGATTGGGACTGGACAAGAAATCCACCGGATCGAGGAAATAAGCGGCCACGCGGTAATAGAACCAGGCGTCCCAATTCATGTTCTTCTCTTCGAACTTACGAGCAGATACCCAATACCAGAGGCCATCGTGGCCCGCCTCCGTCATGGGCCTGCTGAAGAATCCGCCGAGCATCCAGCGATGGTCCACCGCTTCAGACAGGATCAGTGATATCTGTTGCGGCTTTGCTACGCCGGTAGCGTGCAGAATGACCAATGCGTAACTGGCCGGGGGAAGATCTGTAAAGTTCAATACCACGACGGGTGTTCCACAATAGAAATCCGTGCGAGCGACGCCCGGTGGCTCCGCCGAAGCGTCCAGCGCATAGAGACTATCGACGGTAATGGCCGCTTGCTGCAGGAGAGGCTTCAAAGTGTCGATCGAACTTTCAATCCCGCTGAAGTCCGCTGCAACAGCGGGGATGGTGGTTGCACGAAGAGCCTGCACATCCCCACGCTGCACTTCGCCAACCATCGCGCGCGCCGCATTCGACAGGGCATCGCGCTGCGCGGGTGTCATTTGAGACTGCGTCTTGCAGGAAGCGGCGTTTGCGGTCAGAGGCATCGTTGTTCCCGCAAGAGCCAGGAACAACAAGAACGCGCGCGACGCGAATGACGATTCAGTTAGCATGGCTCCAGCCTTCCATGGCGATCCTTGGGCAAGCGAAGCGGGAATCTTCGCGAGCACCTTTATATATGATGCATTTCAGCTGCTGTTCGACCACTGCACCCAAGAGGAACTTATGAATGCTTAAAGGTGGATCCGGGCAGGCCGAGTGCGAGACCCGTCCGTTCGTTTCGAACGGAGCAGGCCCGGGCGCCATGACGCCAGTTCCATCGCAAGTCGACCAGAACGACAACACTCGCGCCCGACTGGCTTTCCAGCGATTGCAGCATTTGCAGGAACAGCAGAGAATGCTCCGAAGTAGCTCATGCTATGAGGTGAGCACGTCGCCAGTGTTCTCGGATTAAGTAAGTGTTCAGTTTTGCTCACTTATTCTGAGTAACTGGCAATGCGGTTGTCTCTTCTTGAATAAAGAGGTTGCTGAACTCTCAACAGGCGCAATGCGTCGTGAGAGCCTCAAGCCAGCCCACCTGCATAAGAGAGCAGACCCAGTCCATTGGCTGACAAGGTGCAGATAAAAGAGTCTCGCGCCAACCTCAACATCCGCTTGCTCTGATCTTTATTGGCCGGACAGCACAGTTTCAAATGCATCGCCCGCGAAATCTCAGTGCGACGGCGCGACAAACTCCGAAGGAAGCCCCGAGCCCTCGCCGAAGAAGAACTGCTCCATCTGCTCCACCAGGAACTGCTGTGCCGACGGGGTCCACGGCTGCAGACGGTACTCATTCAGCAGCATCTTCTGCCGGTCCACCCACTCGCCCCATGCCTGCTTGGAGACGTTCTTGAAGATCTTCTGACCGAATTCCGAGTCGAAGGGCGGCTCGTCCAGGCCCTCCATCTCCTTCTTGTTACGAACGCAAAATACCATGTGTGCCATTCATTCATGCTCCCAACCCCCATTGTATTGGAAGCCGGCGCATTTCGATCTGCAACGGCTGGTTTCCTGCGCCCGGCCCCGTTATCCTTTGAAATCATGTGCGGACGATTTGCCCGAAAGTCTACCCAGGAAGTCCTCGCCGACTGGTTTGGCGTCGAACTCGAAGACATGCCGTGGTTTGCCCCCAGCTACAACGTGGCGCCACAGAGCGTTCAGCCCGTCGTACGCCTGAATCGCGACTCCGGCCACCGGGAGTTCGCGCAAATGCGCTGGGGCCTAGTCCCCTTCTGGGCCAAAGATCCCAAGTTCGGCTACAGCACCATCAACGCCCGCGCCGAAGAAGTAGCCTCCAAGCCTGCCTACCGCGAGGCGCTCAGGAAGCGCCGCTGCCTGGTGCCGGCCGACGCGTTTTACGAGTGGCAGAGAATCGACAAGAAGACCAAACACCCCTTTGCCTTCGCGTTAAAAAGCGGCGAGCCCTATGCCATGGCTGGATTATGGGAGCGCTGGCAGCCAAAAGAAGGCGAACCGCTCGAAACCTTCACCATTCTGACCACGGATCCCAATGAGCTGATGGAACCGGTTCACAATCGCATGCCGGTCATTCTCGCAGCCAAGGATTACGCCCGATGGCTCGATCCCGGCGTGCAGAATTCCGGCGACTCGGCCCAGCCGCCGGTGGACCTGCTCCGCCCTTTCCCGGCGGAAAAGATGCTCTCATGGCCTGTAAGCGACCGTGTTGGGAACGTCCGCAACAACGATCCGCAATTGCTTGATGAGCCTCAACCCGCTCAGGACTCCCTGTTCTCAGCGAACTAAGCTAACAGTCCTGCAATTTGACGTGGCTCGCTGTTCCGTCGTGGAAAGCGGGCAATGGCCCAGCTATCGCATACAATATTCCTACCGGTTACCCCAGTAACGATTTACGCACCCGCTTCAGGATTACTCTTGACAAGCGGTCAAATCAAGGTTTTCCTTGAGTTGATCCAAGAAAACTCGTTTCTCGCGGGGTAAGAAATTCCCCAGGGTGCGCAGTTTGGCATGGCCCTGGAGCCGACGAGTTTGAAACTCAGTTTCGACCAAGAAAGGAACCTGCATGACCGATTCGACACCCTCTGGCATCTCTGACAATGGCGCTGGCGCTCTCGCCTACATCACCATCATTCCGGCGATCGTCTTCCTCGTCATGCCACCTTACAACAAGAGCCAATATGTGCGTTTCCACGCCTGGCAGTCCATTTTCTTGACCGTCGCCTGGTTCGCGTTGTTCATCGTCTTGGCTATTGTGGGCAGACTCCCGTTCATCGGCTGGTTCGTCTGGCCGTTCATGCTGTTGATCGACCTCGGCATGTTCATCCTCTGGCTCGTCGTGGTGCTCAAAGCCTTGAACGGCGTCAAATTCAGCATTCCGATCATTGGCCCCCTGGCCGAGCAACAAGCCAACAAGTAACCGGCCAGCCAGCCCGGACGCCTCGTAGACGGCCTTCGCTGGGAGGCCGTCGAATCGCGTTGCTCTTCGTTTACCCTGCTCTTTCCTTGCCTTCGACAGCAATCCCCGGCCTATTGATAAATCTTGCTTGACAATTCATGGTATCCGGGCTTTTCTTATCTTGTCCCAACTTCACGCGTGTTTTGCGCATACCCAGTCGAAAAAACCTCATGCTCATTAGAATTGAGCACGAGGCAACAAGTTTCGCAGTAAAGCCTTAATCCCAAAAGGAGCTCACGTGCCCGACGAAAATGGACTTAGCGAGAACGCGGCAAGCGGCCTTGCCTACCTGACATTCATCCCGGCAATCATCTTTCTGGTGGTTGCGCCCTACAACACAAATCCCAACATCAAATTCCACTCCTGGCAATCGATCTTCCTGGGGTGCGCCCTGGTTGTTGTTTGGATCTTGAACATCATCCTGTTGTTCATTCCGATCATCGGATGGCTCATCTCCCTCTTGCTTATGCTGGGACTGCTGGTCCTGTGGATCCTCTGCGTAGTCAAGGCTTTCGGCGGACAACGCTTCATGGTGCCGGTCATCGGCGCCCTTGCCGCGAAGCAGGCTGGCGTCTAATCGCCGCTGGGTGCCCCAGGTCTCGATTTTGAGACCTGGGAGACTTCCTATTCAAGCGGCAGCAGGCCCTCTGCTCTCTAAGAGCCTCAGCGCATCTTGCCCTTCTTGCCGAACCGCTTCTTTCCCTTGGAAGCCGGTGCCCTTACGTCTTTGCGTTTCTCTTTCTTCGGCCTTGGCGAGGCGTTCGCGGCCTTCTTGCCGGTAAGCGGGATACCCTCTTCCACGATCGAAAACTGCAGCTTGCGTTCCTGGGCCAGGATGCGGTCCAGAATCACCTGCACCCGGTCACCTGCCCTGAACCGCCGTCCCCAGCGCTCGCCAATGATCTCGTGCGTGTTCTCGCGCCAGGTATAGCGGTCGTCGCGCAACGTGTCGATGGGCACCAGCCCCTCGACAAACAGGTCGGTCAGCTCGACAAACAGGCCGAACTTGGCCGGATTGAGCACCAAGGCTGCAAACTCCTCGCCCACCCGGTCCTGCATGAAACGAACCTTCTTCCACTCCACTAATTCCCGCTCCGCCTCTGCCGCGCGTCGCTCGGTCAAGCTGGTCTCCTCGGCAATCTGCGCCAGCTCGGGCTCGGGAATCGGCGGTTCGCCTGTGAAGGCCAGCTTCGGCTTGCGCGGCTGGGTTACGCGAATTCCCGCCAGCCCCTCATGTGGATGCGTCCAGGGAGAGCTGTGCCGCCCCTGTTCCACAAGCCCCTCGCCAGCCACGCCCTCCCGCAGCAGCGCTTTCGTAATGCGATGCACGATCAAATCCGGATAGCGCCGAATCGGTGAAGTGAAGTGCGTATAGCTCGGCGCAGCCAGCGCAAAATGGCCCTCGTTTATCTCTGAGTAGCGAGCCTGCCTCAGCGAACGCAGCATCAGGTAGCTGAGAATCCGCTCCTCCGGCTTGCCTTCAATCTTCGCCGCGAGCTTTTGATACATCCGCGGCGTTACGGGAATGTCTTCGGGCACTTCAAGGGTGCGTGGGTTACGGCCGGTGCGCTGGGCATCGCGGCGATCTCCGCGCGTCTGAATCCGCTTCACCGGCAGCGCGCCAAGTCCAAGCGAATAGCCGAAAGCGGCAGCCAGTTCCTCGAATTGCACCACGCGGCGCGGCTCCGGCTTCTCGTGAATTCGATAAATCGATGGCACGCCCAGATCTTCAAGCCAGGTGGCCACGCACTCGTTGGCCGCCAGCATGAACTCCTCGATGAGCCGGTTGGCCCAGGTGCGTTCGGACTTGGTCACCCCGCGCATCTGGCCCTGTTCGTCAAACTCGATCACCGGCTCGGGCAAGTCGAAATCGATGCTCCCCCGCTCCTCACGCCGCTTGTTCATCAGGCCGGCCAGCTTGCGCATCCGCTCGAAATTCGGGACGAGTGCCGCGTAGCGAGCACGGGTTTCGGCATCGCCTTCCAGAATCTTGTGAACATCGGTATAGGTCATGCGTGCGGCAGAGCGAATCACACCCTCGACAATCTCATAGCTCTCGATGCGCCCGTCCGCATCGAGCTGAACGATGCAACTGAGCACCAGCCGGTCTTCGCCAGGGCGCAGGCTGCAGATGTCCGTCGAAAGCTCCTGCGGCAGCATCGGTATCGCGCGATCGGGAAAGTAAACGCTGGTCCCGCGCAGCCTTGCTTCCAAATCCAGATCCGTTCCGTCATGCACATACTCAGCCACATCGGCAATGTGGACCTGTAGCTCGTAGCCGCCACCGGTTAGCTCGGTAACCAACACGGCATCGTCAAAATCCCGCGCCGTCTCACCGTCGATGGTCACAATTGGGAGGCCACGAAAATCACGGCGGCTGTTCGCTTCGGCTTCATCGAGATGAGCCACGCTGCGCGCTTCTGCCAGCACGTTTTCCGGAAACACGCGCGGTAACTGGTGCTTGCGGATCATCATCTCCACATCCACGCCGAAGTCGTCGGGATCGCCCAGCACTTCAATCACTCGCCCAATCGGAGGCCGTGTCGGCGTAGGCCAACTGGTGATTTCCACATCGACAACCAGGCCCTCCAGGTTTTCGTGGACCCCTCCGGCCTGAGCCTCGCTTCCTAGAACGCGGTGCGCCGTCCCACCCTCGGCCACTTCCGGCACTTCAAGCCCCGGAGGAATCAAAATATGCTGCGTCATGCGCTCATCGAACGGAACCACAGAATGCCCCTGCTGACGATCCGACCGTGCATAATGAAACACCCCAACGACAGTCGGATTCCGCCGCTCGATCACGCGCACAATCCGGCCCATCCGCCGCCCATCGGCCTTCGGCGGTTCCACTTCCACCAGCACCTGGTCGCCCTGCATGGCCCCGTTGATCTCGTTGGGAGGGATGAATATGTCTTCCTGCCCGGTAGCCTGGCGCGCATTGGGCCGCACGAACCCGTAGCCGTCGCGATGCAGATCGAGCCGCCCGGCCGCAAGATTCTCCCGCGTGCCGACAGCTTTGGGAATGCTCCAGTGTTCGCGGTCGAGCTTGACGAGCGCGCCGCGCGCCGTCATCCGCGCCAGTTGCTCCAGCAGCAGACGCCGTTGCATGCCGCCGCCCAGGCTCAGTTCGCGCACCAATTGCTTGTATCCGGCTTTCTGCCCGGCTGAGCGCGCAATCCGCGTTATTAGTTCACGATCCGTCATAGTTTAAGAGTAGGGGAATCCATTCACAGGCGCTTCAAATGCAAGCTATTTTGGAGGATTTTCCTGTATTTTTTTCTTCGCTTTTCGAACCGTCTTCATCGGTCCATATACGCTGATCGCGATTTGCGCACCTACCTCAGAGGCTGCGCGAACAGCGTCAGAGCCAACTGCGACCCAATAATGGCTGCCGCGCTTCGGTGCCTCAATGCCGATATCGAAGCTTCGCGATTTGGCGGCATTCCAGGCGGCACGCTCTGAAGGGGGAAGTTTCTGAATCAGTTTGCAATACCGAAGGATCCCCAATTCTGGTGTCTTCAGTTGCACCGCCAGACCAAGATAGGCCTTGAACAGGCCGAATTCCATTCCAAGGTAGTGGACATGGACCTTTGAACCGAATGCGGCCACCATTGATTGCAGATCCGACTTCGAGAAGACCTCGAGCGCGACACTGATAAAGCAGGTGTTGTCCAAATTGCTCTTGCCCATAAGCGCAATTATCGCTGCTTGTCCCACCCTTACGGCACCTTTGCGTTTCGCAGCAAAGGTGGGCAAGCTCTCCAGTCCCGAAAGGTCAGCATCGACCACCGCTGCGCTATTGGGCGGGCGGAGTTGGTGGTGCGTTGGGGTTCGTCTTCAATTGATCCCGGATCAAGTTAGCCAGCAGCACATCCACCAGCGTCCCACCACCCTGTCCGCTTCCGCCACCGCCCGCAACGATCTGCGGCACGAGCTGCACTTTGTTCGAAGCGAGTGCCTGCACCACCTGCACCAGGGCGTAGTTGCCGGACTCCATCGAGTCAATCTTAAGCTTGATGACGTCGGCTTCGGACGTTCCCACAGCCAGAGTCTTTGAAGCTTCCGCGTTGCCAACTATGGTGATCACATTGGCGTCGGCTTCAGCATTGATCTTCTTCGACTGCGCCTGGCCGCGTGCACCCTCGATGGCCGCTTCCGCACCGAACTTGGCTATCGTCACGCTTCGTTCCGAGTCCACAACGCGAGCCTGCGTATCCGCCATGGCTTTGGCCTGTTGCAGATCCTTGCGGGTCTCTTCGGCCAACTGCTGCGTCTTGTAGGTCACCTGCTCCTGCTCGGCAATCTTGCGGTCGGTGAGCGTCTTCATCAGCGCTTCCGGCGGTATGATGTCGCCAATCAGCGTATCGATGGCGTTCACGTTGTACTCGCCGAGCGCTGCACCGATTGAAACCTTAGCCTCCGCCTGCCGCTCGCTGCGCTTCTTCAAAAACTCAATTACGTCCGAGGTCTGTGCGGCGTTGCGGAAGTAGTTGCCGATGGTCGGCTCCAGCACCTGCGTAACCAGGTTCGCCATTGTTCCGAACCGCGCAATCACCTTGGGAGCGTCGTTGCGCGGAACGTGAATAATCTGGCTTACATCGAGGTTGAAGGTAAAGCCGTCCGACGAACGCACGGTGATGGTCGAGAGCTTTTCATCCAGCTTGTGCGCTTCGCTCTTCCCCGTAGCCCAGTTCAGAACGATGTTGGCGGTAGGCACAATCTCCACCTTGTGCGTGAACGGATTGATGGGATACTTGCCCGGATCGAGCGGATCGCACCAGACACCCTTTTGGCCGCGGCTCACCAGGTTGCCATGCTTGAAGGTGTCGCCGGTCACGTCCTTGCCTTCTTCGCCCACATAAGCGATGACCACACCGACATTGGCAATGGGAACGTTTGTCATGGGATTGGTTTCAACCGTCGCGAAGCGCGGATTAATGAAGTACCGCCCCGCCAGAATCACCTGTTCCTGCAACCCCTTGTGGCCGCCATTGGTGATAAAGGCCTCGGCGTCCTGGTACATATTGTGGCCGGGAACCTCTTTGCCCGCGATTTCGCCTGTCGAAAGCGGCTTGCCGTCTTTAGTGGTGACCACGCCGACCATGTTGTCGGGAATCTCAAGCACTTCGGCCGCCGCAACCTGGAAAAGCGACGTGTTGATGCGATAGGTGCCTGGAGGGATGATGGAGATTTGCGGTCCGCGCTCGCCGCCGTTGGTCAGGAATTCGCGCGCATTCTGGAATGAGTTGCACTCGACAGTGCGTGCCAGCACGCGTCCGCCGGAAAGGGGATGACCGTCGCGCGCTTCGACAATGCCGATATGCCCCTTGTCGATGGTGGTGAACGGAACCTTGGTGACCGCAAACTGCCACGCCCACAGTCCAAAGTGGATGCCCGGCGCCAGCGTATCCGCCTGCAAGCCGGCCTCGCCGTTGAGGGCAACAATTGCTCCATCGGGCAGGGTGCGATTCTTGCCGACCAGGACCCACTTCTTGTTGATGATTCCGATCTCGTCCTTGGAAACAATGACGGTCCCAAAGACGACGCGCAGAATTAGCTTGTACAACACCAGTACCAGGATGAGTACCAGGACCCATCCATACTTGACCACCGGATCAACCGCTGTTGAATCCATTGCAATGCTCTCCTTGATTGAGGACCCTCAATCGTACACCAACTGTTATGCCCGCTTTGCTGTGCGCGCGCAGTGTCTCAGGGCACATTGACGTACACCGCCCAGGGATGGCTTTCCGAGCGCCCCGTTCCGGCTGAAGAGTTTCACCGGCTACTGACCAAAGACGAGATCAAAGGCAGCACCTCCGTCGACGCAGCCTGAACCCAGCTCGCGCAACAGCGAGGCTGTGCCGGGTTCGCGAAAACGCCATTTCACGGGAGCTGAGCAGCGCTATCCCGCCGAAACTTGCGACAGAGTTACTTCCGAATTGAAACCATCCAACGGCTGCATGCGCGAAGCCATTGCAGTCGCAGAATTCAGTCCCAGCGGATGGGCAAAACGGATTCAGTTCTTCGCCACTCAGCGCCTTCTCGTAAGCGCCTGCCAGTGCGACGCAATATCTGGCACCACGAGGGCGCCGAGCATCAGGATATAAACGTAGGCCACGAAGTTCGTTGGGTTGCGAAAATCGAAACCCAGTGGAAGGCGATCAAAGAAGAATATAAAGGCCACGGCGTAAGAGCGAATCGCCCAAATGCGGTGCTGGGCGATTTGGCGATTGCGCGCGGTAAGAAATGCGGCAAGGGTGCAGACTAGCCAAAGAGCCGCAAGCGTATCGCCGAAATCGCGGAAGCTTGGAGGTTGCGTCGGGCCCATGAGAAACGCCGTGACTGCGGCCAAACAAACGGCCCCGGCGTAGACTCGGCCGAGAACCCGGTGCAGGCGCGGAATGCGTTGGCGGAGGCGAGTGGAGAATTGGAATGGACCCACCAGCACGGCCGTAAAGGCTGCCAGAATGTGCGGGATGAGTAAGAAACGCACTGAAAAGAAGAATGGGCGAAACGGATGAGCAGGATTGAGGAAAGGAATGTCGTACGTGATGACGGCTGTGATCGCAATGGCTGCGAGCGCCAGCCAAAGGATGCGTTTTGCATAGCTCCGCGAGGACTTCGCGCGAGGGAGCGGAACGGTCGTCATCTAGCCTCTTTGATGTTGCAGACGATACTTCGAGCGGAGCTCGATGTCAATCAAATAACCTCGCCAAGTGTCCGCGGAACTGAAAAATAGCTCATTCTTCTGCCTGGTCGAGTGGCGTGTGAACGCTCCCAATATCTTGGTTCCGGCCAGCTCCCACTCAATGATCGACAGCGCTCAACAGCAAGCCCATCATTCCTGCCGCATCAACAGCACCGGATTGACAGCCAGCGCCCTTTGCGCTGGAATCCACGCTGCGATCAGCCCCAACACCAGCATCGTCAAAACCACACCGCCTAAAACCAGCGGATCTCTCGGCGCCGCCTGGTACACGATGTACGCCAGCACCTTGGAGGCCAGAACGCCCAGCACCAAACCGGCCACCGATCCCACCGACAGCAGGACAAACGCGCGCCCCAGCGCCGCCCTCAAGACCTCCTGCTTGCGCGCACCGAGCGCAATGCGGATTCCCAATTCCCGCAGCCTCTTGGTGACCGAATAGGAGGCCATGCCGAAGATTCCTGTCACGGCCAGCATGGCGCCCAGCAGGCCCAGTGTGCCCAAAGCGACGCTGGCCACACGGGCGGCGAACAACGCCCAGCCCATCTCGTGACTCCAGGTTTTGACCGAGAAGGGCAAGCTGGAATCCAACCCGCGCATGGTGCGCTCCAGGGCGCCGGCAATCTCCGCCGGATCGCGGCTGGACCGTGCAACGAGGAAGGCATCGCCCGATTGCTCTTGCAGGAACGAGAAGAACATTGCTGGCTGCTGGTCCTCGGTCAAGGTTTGGTATTTGCCGTCTTCGACTACACCCACAACCTCGGCACGCTTTCCTCCATAGAACTTGAAGTGGCCGCCGATGGCCTTGTCCACCGATCCGAAGAGGGTGACGGCGAACTTGCGATTGACCAGGGCCACATTCGGCGATTTCTGATCGTCTGCGAAGGCGAGGTCTCTGCCTGCAAGCAGCATGGTGCCGGCCGCTTTCAGATAGCCCGGGGAGACTTTGTAGTCCTGTGCTTCCGCGGCGCGGTTGGTGGGCCGGAAATCGGTTGTGCTGTCGGAGTAGACATCGGAGTCGCCGCCGCTGGGGCCGAGCGGCAGGTGGTCGATGTATCCAACCGCATCGATGCCGGGAATTGCCTGGGCTGCATCGACCATGCGGCGTTGCATCTGTGTGGCGCGGTCGCCGGTGTAGCCTGCCATATTCAGCTCGCCCTCCACCAGCATTGCGTTCTTGGGTTCAAAGCCGAAGTTGCTGTGCAGCGAGCGCACCAGGCCGCGCACTGCAACCAGCGAGGAAGTCACGAGCACCGCACAGATGGCAATCTGCACCACCAGCAGAATGTCGCGCAGGGTGAAGCGTCTGATGCCGGCCACACCCGCAGCGCCGCCGGTCCGCATGACCTGCCACGGATCGGCGCGCATAACCTGGCGGACTGGCATGATCCCGAAGAAGAGGCCGCTGCCCAGAGCCAGTATCAGCGCAACAATGTAGGTCGCTGCGTCCGGATTCACTGGGACGTTGATGGGAATATCCGGAATGGGCTGCCATACGCTGAGCACGCGTAGGATACCTACGGCTCCTGCCATTCCCAGCGTTCCTCCTATAACCGATATGAGAATCGTCTCGGTGAGCATCTGGCGCAGGATGAGGCCGCGCCTTGAGCCGAGCGCGAGCCGCAACGCCGTTTCCTTGGCGCGATCCGCAGTGCGCGCCGCGAACAGGCTTCCCAGGTTGGTGCATGCGGCCAGCAGAATGAGGCTGGCGAGCAGCATGAGGCCGGCGACGAACGCCCGCGCCGGCCCACCCAGCGTATCGCCGATCAGGCCGGGACGAGTGAGCGTGAATTTGATGCCCTCGTCGTCTCCGGGATACGTCTTTGCCAGGCCTGCACCGAGCGCGTTCAGATCTGCTGTTGCCTGCATCGGCGTTACCCAGGGCTTCAGCATGCCCTCAACAAATCCGGAGTGGTTGCCGCGTTGTACCAGGCCGTTGTACCCGCCGATGGTGGGCTTCTCAACCATGGGAATCCACATGGCGGGCGCGAAGAACAGCTCTGTACCGCGAAATGCCGGCGGCGCCACACCGACGATCGTGAGCTGGTGTTTGTTGATCTCGACGGTTCGGCCAACTACTCCTCGATCGTCGTGGAATTGGCTGTGCCAGTAGGAGTAACCCAGCACGATATATGGAGCGCTGCCGATCCCGTTCTCATCGGAGGCGTGAAAGAAGCGCCCCAGATACGGCTGAATGCCGAGCGTGTCGAAGTAGTTTCCACTGGCGAGGTACGGCCATGCGGTGTGCGGGTTCCCACCGGCAACAACGCCCACCGGGCCAACCAAATCGAACATCATCATGCTTTCAAAGGTGCGGTTCCGCTCGCGCAGGTCGTTGTAATCGGGATAGGACTGCGATGGAAACTGCCCGCGCTGCACCATGTAGAGATTCTTGCCATTGGGCACATTGACTGTCCGCAACACCAGAGCGTTGAGCACGCTGAACACCACCGCGTTCGCCCCAATCCCCAGTGCCAGCGTCAGAATTGCTGTGATTGCAAATCCCGGTGATTTCCGCAATTGTCGAAGTGCAATTCTCAGATCGTTTGTCATCTTGGTTGCCTTTGAACAAAAATACGATCTCGCCTGGTAGTTGGTTCCGTTGATCTTCATGCTTGGCTTCATTTGCGGAGCGTCCGCGGCTTGCCGAATTCTTCATAGATCGGGAACGACGGGCTGGCTTCTCGACCTTTTTCCGAGGCTTCGGCGCGGTTTCGCGCGAATAGCCGGAAGTAACCCGTTGAGCAAACAGAAGCCCCCTGAAAATCGCAGCTTTTTCTCAAGAACGGCCTTTTTGGATCGAATTGAGCGAAAAGCAGCCCTGCATTGAACTCCATCTGAGAAACTCGTAGCGGGGAAAACCCATGGAAATCACTTCCCAGGACGTACTCCTGGTCATCGACGTACAAAACGACTTCTGTCCCGGCGGCGCACTGGCGGTGGCTGACGGCAATGCTGTCATCGACCCCATTCACCGCGTCGCGCCACGGTTCGCGCACATCGTTCTAACCCAGGACTGGCACCCCAAGGGCCATTCATCCTTCGCCTCCGCTCACGCGGGAAAAGCTCCGTTCGAGCAAATCGAGGTCGGTTACGGAACGCAGACCCTTTGGCCCGACCATTGCGTCCAGGGAAGCAAGGGCGCGGACTTCCATCCGGCGTTGCACCTGGCCCAGGCGGAATTGATCCTGCGCAAGGGCTTCCGCCCACAGATCGATTCCTACTCCGCCTTCTTCGAAAACGACCGCACCACAGCGACCGGTCTGGCTGGCTATCTGCGCGAGCGCGGACTTACCCGCGTCGTTCTTGCCGGTCTCGCCTACGATTTCTGTGTCGGCTACTCGGCCCTCGATGCGCGCCGCCTGGGGTTTGAGGCGATCGTCCTCCGCGATGCCTGCCGAGCCATCGATCTGAACAAATCAGTCGAAAAGATCGAGGCGGAATTCGCCGAGGCCGGCGTCAAGCAGATCGGGAGCCCGGAACTTTTCACCTAGTACGATGACCGCTTGGATTGGTGGTCTCCCAGGTCTCAGAATCGAGATCCCCTTCGACCTCGCCCAGGACAGGCTCTGAGGCACCCGGCGGCTCACCCTCTGCCAAATTCTGTCGATTAACTATCTAACCTCCCGGTTCAAGCCGGAGGCGCGGAGTGAGGTTCGCCGGCGGATGGTCTCCGCGGATGGACACAAATGGGTTCGGAGCGCGGATCATGTCGAACGGCGGATTTGGCTGGAGAGGCTGCGGAAGGGGGCGGGATTTTGGAGCAGATCGGCGGACAATGCCCGTCTGCGGCCAAAGCCGAAATTGATTCTGCGGGATCCATGCGGGGGGAGTGAAGGCGGCGCATCCCTCCGACTTGAGTTTTCCGCAGCATGAAGAACTTGGAAAGCAACGCAAGGAGCGATCGATTCCGATGGCGAAGACAGTTCTGATTGTTGACGATTCTGCCACAATGCTGATGAGCCTTGAGGCTTCTCTGACGCTGGGGGGCTTTCAGGTGGAGAAGGCGACCAATGGGCAGATGGCGCTCGACAAGTTAAAAGCGGGACTCAAGCCCAGCTTGATCGTTACGGACATCAATATGCCGGTCATGGGAGGCCTTGAAATGATTGGGAAAGTACGCGCACTGCCGGGCTGCCGATTCTTTCCGATTCTGACGCTGACGACGGAGAGCGAGACAGCCAAGCGCGACGAGGGCCGTCGTCTGGGCGCGACTGGGTGGCTTGTGAAGCCGATCTCGGGAAGCGATCTGCTGAAGGTGATCAAGCAGATTCTTCCGGGAGGCTGAAGGTTCCGATGCGTATTTGCCGATGGAACTCGAATGCGGGTATTTCCCCGCAGGCGGCCCTTGTGGATACCGGGGAGTTGGAGTATGAGTAAGAGCGAACCTGAATCTCAAAAGGTTGTGAGTGAACTCCGTGGTGTGCGGGAGCTTAATGTTCTAGTTGCGGTGATGGGGTTCGTTTGCATGGCGCCGCTGGTAATGATCCTGCTTGGCGCGCGCGAAGACGTTCTACTTCTCCATCGGCACGCGATCATCGGTCCGCATTTGTGCGTACTGATCGCAATGCAAGCGGCATCATGGGCAAGCCAGCACAAACTGCGCAAGTTTCTAACCAGGGTTTCGGCCCTGAGAGCTTATAACGTCGGCCAGTTATCGCGCACGATGGAGACGGGGAAAATAATCGCGAAAGACATCGAGGGGTCCAAGCCTTACATCGATGTTTTGCACGAGCAGATCGGCGGATCTCTGGCTGAGTCGGAGCGTGAGGTCACGGCGCTGATCGAGGGACTGAATATGCTCAGCGCGCAATCCAGGTATCAGATGGAGCGCATCACGAATTCGGTCCAGGGCGGGAGGGAATTGACTGAGGTTACCAACGGTCGAGTCGAGCGAAACAAGCTGCTCATCTCAAAGCTCGAAGCCAAGCTGGGCGAGCAAGCGTGCGAGATGCACGGAAATTACGAGCAGATCCGCTTGCTGGCCGGGGATGTCAAGGCTCTGACGCCCATCATCAAAGTAATTGCGACAATCGCCAGCCAGACCAACCTGCTGGCGCTGAACGCGGAGATAGAGGCAGCCCGTGCCGGGAATGCGGGGCGTGGTTTTGCCGTGGTTGCGAATGAAGTGAGAGAGCTGGCCAAGCGGTCGACCAGCGCGGCAGCCGACATTGCCGAAAAACTGAATGCGACGGCGGGGAAAGTGGCCAATAAGATGAGTGAGGCGCAGAAGGCGCTGGAAGAAAAACACGGCGTCGGCGAACTGCGGGAGCTGGTACACGATTTGACTGCAATGCAGCAGGATTTCAGCGATAGCTGCCAATTGCAACTCGATGTCGTATCCGGCGTGGAGACGGGCCATCAGGAAGGAGTGGAAGCGCTGCTCGAGGCAATGGGACACATCCAGTTCCAGGATGTGATGCGGCAAAGGATGGAGCATGTGCAGATTGCGCTGCTGGAGATGCGCGAACACCTGCAGGGATTATCCAGTTGTCTGGAGAATCCTTGCTCAGACGCGGAGCTTGGAGTGAACTTCAAAACAATGCTGGCAGGTCATCTGGACAAATATCGCATGGCGAGCCAGACCAATACGCACATCGCCGTTGCCGGGGGAAGTTCCGGGAACGAAGGAGGCGGGCCGGCTATCGAGCTGTTCTGATCGGAAATCGGCTGGGGAGGGGTTGAAAGCTCGCCGTTTGAACGATCCGGAGGTTTGTGGTCTCCCATCCTTGGCACACGTACAAGAACGTGCCAAGGATGGGGCACCCGGCGATTCACGGTTGGGTGGAGTTGAGTTGGCTGGAGGAATCGGGTGGCGCCTGGTCCAGCTTGGTGATGTGGACGGTGGCGTCGTTTTCGGGGATGGTGCCGTCGTTGACCTGAACCTCTAATGGCTTGCCCAGGATCAGGAGGCGCTGAGGGGCTTTGCCGCGAGCGGGGACAATAACGCGTTGGGTTACGGAGTTTCCATTCGACCGGACGGTTATGGGGACCTCGACGGAGGCGAAGCCGTTGTTGGCAACGTCGACAGTGACGAGCCAATTCCCTGCTTGTTCGGCAGTGGGGAAGACGCTGGAGATGGTCAGGTCGGGCAGGCCCTTGTCGGCGTTGACCCAGTCGGCGAAGAACCAGGAGAGGTCGCGGCGTGCGCCGGCCTGCTCGAGGAGCTTCTCGAAGGTGCCGGGGCCGGAGTCGCGGCCGTAGCCGAGGCTCACGTCGGCCTTGGGGTCATAGGCGCGGAGGGCGGCGGAGAGGGTTGCGTCGCCGGAGAGCTGGCGCAGCATCCAGAAGACATAGGTGGCCTTGGTGCGGTAGTAGACGGGGGAGATGGCCTCGGCGAGGGGCTGGCCTACGCTCTGGCCCGGGCTATCCGGCTCGGCGAGGGCCAGGGCGGCGCGGGAAGCCTCGAGGGTGCCGAGCGCCTGATCGCGGCCGCGCTGCTTCTCGATCCAAAGAGTCCCCATGAAGTGGGCAACGCCCTCCGAGAGCCAGGCGCGCGGGGACTCCATCCAGGCGTGGGTGAGCGCGTGGGCGAGGATGCCGGTCAATTGCTCGGGACTGGCGGTGCGGATGGCTGTGGCGAGCATGGAGCCGGTTTCATAGGGGGCGTCCTGCGGGTCGGGCAGATCGAGAAGGGTGAGCTGGGAGCGGGGGCGCTGGCCTAGCCAGCCCTGGAGGAACGGGGTTACGGCCGTGGCGGCATCAGTCCAGGCGGGAACGGAGGATTCGTCGCCGGGGAGCACCCAGATCATGGTGTTGGCGGCGTTTTTAGGGGTACGGATGGCTACAAAGAGGCTGGGAGCCTCAAAGCCGATGGTTTCTCCGGCATTGTCGGCGGTGGCTGTGCTGGAGACATCCGCATCGGGGCCGCTGGATTCAGTAACTGCGAGCGGGGCGAGGTGGCCGTTGATGAGGGCAACGGAGGGGGTGCGGCCGTGGGGGAATTCGACGGTGAGGCGGAGGTGGAAGTGGGCGCCGGCCATGCGCAGCTTGTGCTCGCCGATTTCGTCGAAGAGACGGGCGCCGTCGCCAAGAATGACGGGGACGCTGGAGACGGGGTACCAGACCACGTTGCCGAAGCCGCGGAGGCCGGTGAAATCGACGCCGATCTGGTCCCAATCGGAGTGAAGGGCCGCATCGTCAGGGGTTCCAATGACGAGCAACCGCTGGGCGTTGGCGGCGATGACGCCGGAGTAGGTTACGTCGAGCTGGAGGGTGGCGCCGGCGGCGAGGGGTTGGGCGAGAGAGACGGCGGCCTCATGAAGCTGGCCGGTGTGGTCGGCGTCGCTGTTGAGAATGGCGACGGGGAAAACTACGTCTCGTGCGTTGATGCGGATGCGCTCCCAATTGAGCGTGGAGGAGATTTGGAGAGGGATGTGGGTGAGGGGTTTGGCGCCGTCGTTGCGGATGGTGATCAGGGCGCGGACGGCGATGTGCTGGTCGGCGGAGCGCAGGTGGACGTCCATGTCGAAGTCGGTAAAGGCGATGGCCTGGCGCTCGGCATCGTTGGCGGTGGGGGCGGCGGCCATTTTTACGGGAGGGGGCGTGGATGCGGGGCCGGCCTGGGTGATGGGTTGGCCGTTTTCGTCGATGGAGCGGGAGAGGATTACTTTGCCGGATGGCTGGGGGGATTCAGTGGTTGGGGTGGTCTGGCCGGGAACTGGCGAGGTGTTGGGCTGTGCAGACGCGACAGCTATGCCGGCGGCGGCGATAAGGCACAAGCCGGCAGGTGAGAACTTCATGAGCCCAAGCCTTTCTGCTTCTTTGGTTTAGACGGGGAGTGCGGGCTGGGGGAAGCACCGGCGGCGGCGTTGCGGCGCTGGCGGAATGCTTCGTAGAGCACCACCGCTCCGGCGGCGGAGACGTTGAGGGAGCTGACGCCGCCGGCCATGGGAATGCGCAGCAGGTGATCGCACGTTCGGCGAACCAGGTCGTGGAGGCCGGCGCCTTCGCGGCCGAGGACGATGACGCAATCGCCGGTCAGGTCGAATTGGTCGTAGTCGGCTGTTCCGCGCTCGTCGAGGCCGATAATCCATAGATTCTGGCGTTTCAGGTCTTCAAGGGCGCGGACGAGATTGACGACGCGCGCGATGCGGAGGTGCTCGGATGCGCCGGCGCTGGCTTTGACGGCAACCGGGCTTATGGGGGCGGACCGGCGCTCGGTGAGGATTACGCCGTCGACACCGGCGCCGTCGGCTACGCGGAGAAGAGCGCCGAGATTCTGCGGGTCCTCGACGCCATCGAGGGCCAGCAGCAGGCGGCGGGCGCGGGGATTCAGGGAGGCAGGGTCAGGGGCGAAGAGGTCCTCTATCGAGAGAGCCTCCTGCGCGCGAACCATGGCGACTACGCCTTGATGTGCAGGGGTCTTGGCCATCAGCGTCAACTGGTCGCGGGATTCCTGGCGGACGCGGATACCGGCCAGGCGGAGAGCGGCGACCAGCTTTTCAAGGCGCAAATCGTCTCGCTCGCGAGCGACCAGGACGTGGTCAAAACGGCGCTTGCCGGCTTTGAGCGCCTCATCAACCGAGTGCACTCCGTAGAGAACTTCCATGAAGGATAGTGTAGAGGATTGGCATTGGAATGGGAGTGCGTGCTGGGAATCGCAGGAACGGCCGACGACAGGATGTTGACTCGTAGAACGGCTTCGACGGCGCTCAAAGCCGCTGCATTCCTAGTGCAAAGTGACCGATCTCCGACAGGATCTGGGACGTAAGTTGTTTGTTTTCGCTGGCGCTTCTGGTCATTATCGACGTAACCTCATTATTTTCATATGCATGGGGCGAAAAGTGGGGAGGGGAGGGGTAAATCATGATAGGGTACTGACCGGGCACAGTCCGGACGAGTTGAGGGACATGAGGGAACTGAGGGATTTCAGGTGTTTTGGAGACCATGAATCGATTGTGCGCGGTTCCTCGAATTAGACTGCAAAATTCGGAAAAGCCTGGAGACTATTTTTCGGGATGGACGGGCTTTCTCCAGGGCCTGTTCTCGTCCCTGCCTTCGCGAGTGCTGGTCAGATTGTTATGCCGCGATCCGGAACAACGTTTTGCAGCTACTCCAAGATGTTGGGTGCGCTCTATCCCGTCACCGGATTCAATCGAATTCCGCCACCGAAAACGCTGTTTAACGAACAGTAACTGCCGGCTTGGCGACTAGAACGAAGCCGCGGGCGCCACGGACGCTGCATCGTGCCATATACTGGGGCCATGGGCCGGATAAGATCGCATCATCAGCTTTGTCGAGTAAAGTAATAACTCGTTCAGTATCAGCAGTCTGCGATTGAGATTCCATAGGCTCACCGCATCCGCGGCAAACGCCCGCTGCTTCCTTCTTGTCTCCTAATCGAAACCGCCTCGGATAAGCGCACAGCTCATCCCCGAGCTTCTTGCTCGCGGCGGTTCCGATGTAGGCTAGCGACGATCCGCCCAGAACCGAGAGAAAACCTGGCCGCATTCAGGCTCGAAATGCGCACTGTTACCGCTTTTCGAGAATCGTACCAATATACGCCGCTGTATGTTCAAAAGCTGGTTGCTGGCCGGGAATGCTTGCCGGAAGTCGAAGTAAAGTGCCACCAGCGACCGCAAACTCTTGCGCAATTCCGGGGATGAAGAAAAGTAACCCATTTGTTCTCAATAACGCCAATTGGCGTCGGAAATGCTTAAAGAAGAATCTAAACCACGTCGTGGATGTGTCTGAGCCTTGCGTATCAACCAGTGAGGAACGGGCAAGCGGCGGGGAAGTCAGCCGTTTCTGAGCAGACTCAGGATTGGTTTCCCAAGTAATTAGAGGCCAGGACGCTCCGGGCTGAGACGTCCTGTTGCGCGGCACCTCGTGCTTCGGCCGAATTCCGCATTCTTTTGACCCATAACAGCTTTGCCAGGAGGGGCAAGAATGAACGCAAGAACAACAATTTTGGGATTTTCACTACTGCTGGGGCTAGGTTCCACGGCTGCCTTAGCGAGCGATCTGGTGGTCAATGGGAGCTTCAGCGCCGGAAACACTGGATTTTCGACGGGCTATACACTCACTACACAGACTCCGCAATTATTCGAGAACGGTCTACACGGCATTTACGCTGTGATACCGATTGGAAATGTTGCCCCCCAATCCGCCTATAATGATTGGGTCAATGTAACGGTGGATCCCTCGGGCGGGAACGGCAACGTCTACGTTGCCGATGGCGCGACGACGTATCCCACAACCGTCTGGCAGGAAACGCTCGCCGTTGCGCCTGGCTCCGGCTATCTTTTCAGCTACGACGCCGCCGAGATCAGCAATACATGCTGCTCGAATGCCGACTTTCAAGTGGCGGTCAACGGTGTTGTTCTGGGCGATCAGACGGTGGGAGACAGCTGGGTTCCTTATTCCTACAGCTGGAATTCGGGATTGAGCACGACGGCGACCATCACGCTGACCGACCTCGACAACTCCGGCTCCTTTAACGACTTTGTACTCGACGATCTCTCGTTCGATGGACCCAGCCCCAGCACCGTGACCCCCGAGCCCAGTTCCATGCTTCTTCTCGGCAGCGGCCTGGTCAGCTTGGCTGGCCTGATGCGGCGGAAGATCGGGATGCGCGGCTGACCGCATCAATCCAAATGAACATGCAGTTTCTCAGGCCCAGGGTGCAAGCTCTGGGCCTTTTGTCTGTTTCCTCAAGGAAAAGCAACCTTCACCAGCGCCATTACGGGCGAGGTCTGTAATGCAGCCAAAGACCCCAAGGGGCCTTTGGCTGCATCTGGCCGCATTCTCAAGAGCTCGATGGCCAAGGGAAGAACGGATGCGCGAAAAGGCAAAGCGTATTGTCTGTGAGGGGTGATTCGACCGATTCCAGCGTTGCTGGTGTCTAACCGGCGTTCCGGTTGTATCACCGGCAATCCGAAAGTAACCCGGCGCAATGGGTCGGGTGCGAAGTGCCGATGGTCCAGGCACAACTCCATTCTTTAGCTCTGATGGAGCCATATCCGCGAGAGAAATGCGAGCAGGCCGCCAACGCTATCGGCGTCGACGACCCAGGAACGCGCCTGCACTTATTGTTGCCTTATTCCTTGCTGCTGACGAGCGAGAACATGGCTCCCTGGGGGTCCTGGCCGTTGATGATCCAGGCTCCGCCGGGCACCTGCATCGGACCGTTCAAGACCTTCCCACCGCCCGCTTCAACGCGTTTGATGGCCCCACCGATCGAATCGACGTTGAAGTAGAAGGTCCAGCTTGAAACGGGTATATGAGGCGCTTTGATCATCATTCCGCCGTCGCCCATTTGCTTGTGGTCGCCCTGATCGAAGATGCGATAGATGCCCATGGGACCCATATCCATATCGCTGAGTTTGGTCCAGCCAAAGAGCTTGTTGTAGAAGTCGAATCCGCCGTCGAGGTCGGTTGTGTAGAGCTCGTGCCAGCCGATGGTGCCGGGAGCCGGTGGCGCGGGGCGTTCCGGCGTAGGCATGGCCGGGTTGGGCGTGAAGACCACAATGGCAGCGCCTTGCGGGTCAGACATGACGGCGAATCGAAGCACTCCGGGGACATCCGTGGCAGGTTTCCATAGTTTGCCGCCGGCTTCGACAATCTTCTCAATGTGCGCATCGACATCGTCGACCGCGATGTAACCTACCCAGGCGACGTGTCCGGGGATGGTCAACATGCCGGCGATTCCTACGTTCCCGAGGTTGAAGACAGTGTATGCGGGGCCGTCGCCGGGCATCTCCTGGGTCGTCCAGCCCACAACGTCCGAGTAAAACTTGCCGGCGGCGGTTGTATCGCTGGTCATAAGCTCGTACCAGCCGAATTTTCCTTTGGGGGTAAACATCGGGAGAGTTCTCCTTTTTTGGAAGATAGACCAGGATGTCGGCGTTCAATCGACTCGTACGTTGATATCAACTCGATAGGAGGTATGTCAATCCACTGGCATGTTAATTTTCGAGTATGTTGAATACGACCCTTATCGTACCGAATCGCTCATGAGCACGTCTGCCGCAAGGACTTTTACCGCCGTGCTTGAGCCATTGCAGAATGGGCTTGGCTGGGTGGTGGCACGGATCCCGTTCGACGTTGCCAAGGCATGGCCGGTGCGCAAGGGAACGCGGGTGCGCGGGGAGATTGCGGGGCTGGCTTTTCGCTCATCGCTGCTGGGCAAAGCGGGCGGCGGAGGACACTTTCTCCTGGTCAACAAAAAGATGCAGGCGGCGGCCAAGGCGGCTGTCGGGTCGAAGGTGAAGATTCGGCTGGAGCCCGATCTGGAGGAACGCCCTGCCGAGATACCGCCGGAACTGGCCAAAGCGCTGAAGGGTGACCGCCGGCTTCGCACGTGGTTTGACGGACTGAATTACTACATGCGCAGGGTGATTGGGGCGCTGGTGAGCCACGCCAAAGGGTCTGAGTCGCGCCAGCAGCGGGCAGAAAAGATAGCAGAGTGGCTGCTGCTGGCGATGGAGGGTGAACTTGACCCGAGTGATCCGCCTCCGATTCTGAAGGCTGCTTTTCAAAGGCAGCCGCTGGCACGCATGGGGTGGGAGGCGATGACTCCGGCGCGGCGGCGGAACCATTTGCTGGGGATCTTTCATTGTCAAAGCGCCGAGTCCCGGGAGCGGCGGGCGGGGCAGGCGGTGGAGGATGCGTTGCGCGTGGCTGGGAGAGCAAAGAAGGAATGACGCGTGAGGGTTCCGGGGCGTGGGCGATCTGCGCGCCTGCCGGCCGATTCCAAGTGTCATAAAGAACCATCGATAAACCCAACATGGTTTTGCGCGGAGTTCGCTGCTCTATGTCGGCGAATGCAGGAGGTGAGCTTTATCGAGCAGACCTGGGGAATGGGATGCTCTACGGTGAGCCAGAGGAAGGAAGGGCAGCACATGATAGAAGAAACGGTAGAAGGAACTCCCAGAACGTATTCCGGCGCACTGTTGGCGGCGATCGCAGTGGCGATACTTTTGGGGCTGGGCGGGATTATCTGGAGCTTTACCCTGAGCAGCAAACTGGCTGCCCAGCAGCAGGCGCTGGCAGATACCGCGGCGCAGAACATCAAGCTGGCTGCCGCTCAGCAGGCGATCGATGCGCGGCTCAATGTGACTACGGACGAGTTGAAGACCTCGCTTAACCTGACGCAGAAGCAAATGGATACGGGGGCAGCGGCATTCAAGGTCCGCGAGGTTCGCGGGGAGCAGACGACGGCTCGGCTGGCAACCGCACAACAGCAGACGCAGGGACAGGTGGCGGCGGTTTCAAGCGCGGTGACCGACGTCCAGACGGATGTGGGCGGCGTCAAGACCGATGTAGCCAAGACGCAAAGCGACCTGGTCGACACCAAAAACCAGTTGACGTCGATGAAGGGGGATCTGAACGGCCACAGCTCCCTGATTGCGCGAAACGGCGAGGAACTGGAGATTCTGAAGCACAAGGGCGACCGGAACTACTACCAGTTCACGCTGGTGAAGGGGGTCAAGAAGCAGGTGGGGACAGTGACCCTGGAACTGAAGGGAGCCGACTCGAAGCGGAGCAAGTACACTATCTCCGTCTTTTCCGACGACAAGCAGTACGAGAAGAAAGACAAGAGCCTGAACGAGCCGCTTCAGTTCTACAGCGGCAAGGATCCCGCGTTGTTTGAGATTGTGGTTAACAATGTGAGTGCCAAGAACACGGTGACAGGCTATCTTTCCGCTCCCAAGGGCACGCCGGAAGCAGCTGTAGTTGCCGAGCGGTAGGGCGGCCAATGCAGATACGCCGTTGATTTGGGGGTGGCGCGGTCTTGACTTTGCCACCCTTGAACTTACCTCATCCTTCGCCTTTTTCGGCGAAGGATGGGGGGCAGGAATCTCAATCCGCCAGTTCCATTGCGCCTGCTGAGCGTCACCCGACGCCAACAGGACGAGCCACTCGTGAACCATGGCGGCAGTCATTTCCCCATTCCGGGCGGATTGTCACCAATCGAGACAATGCACAGCTCAATATGTGGTTACCTCCTGGGACGGTATTTTGTTACTAAATCCATTTTTCAGCGACTTGCGGCGGTCTTCTGTCGTCTAATTAACACAATGAGCACTGCCGCGTCTGTTCTTCCTCATTTTGGCCTGGGTTCCGCCACCGCAGCTGACGAGCAGATTCGGCAGGAAAGTCTGGCCGTTGCGCAAGGGCTCAAGCGCCAGGATGCCGGGCTCCTCGACGAGCTGATTGTCCGCTACCAGCACCGGTTGCTGCGCTATCTTCTTTATTTGACTAGCAATCGCGAGATGGCGGAGGACCTGTTCCAGGAGGTCTGGATGCGGGTTCTGGTGCGCGGCGCGCAGTTCAATGGGCAGGCGCGGTTCGATACGTGGCTTTTCACGATTGCGCGCAACCTGGTGATCGATTACCGGCGCAAGCGGACCATGTCGAGCCTGGACGAGCTGTTCGAGGGGAAAAGCGACGACGACAGGCCGATGAGCTTCGAAGTTGCGGACGGCGAGCCAACGCCGTTCGACCGTCTTTCAAATATTGAGGACAGGGAACGAATTGCGGCGGCGCTGATGCAGCTGGATACGCTTCATCGCGAGGTGCTGGTGCTGCGCTTCCACGAGGAGTTGTCTCTGGAAGAGATTGCCAAGGTTACACGGGCGCCATTATCCACTGTTAAGTCAAGGCTTTACAGGGGCCTTTCGGCCATCAAGATCAAGCTGGAGCGGAACCGCCTGCGCCTGCTGGAGGCGGTGTGAAGAGTACCTTCGGTGCGTCCGGCGACGCGCAGAGTAGCGCGAACGCTGGCGCTGACTCCGACCTGCTGTCTGCGCTGGCCGGGAATGAGGCAGGCCGGGATTGCCTGCTGGCGCATCGGACCTGCCGGGTGGTGAACGCCTCTCTGGGCGTGATGCAGGACCAGCAGGCGGGACGGAAGCGCATTCGCTCGGTGGCGCTGGCGGCGATTCTGGTGGTTGTTCTGGTGCTGGGGCCGCTGGTGGGGTGGGCGGTAGATAACCTGATCGCCGCGGAACACCTGGGCGACGTGACCTGCCAGTTTGCTCTGTGGGTTTGCATCCTGTGCCCGGCGCTGGTGGCTTGTGCGCTGCTGGCTGGGTGGGTGCGGCACCGGTCTTAGAACCGATCGCTGGCACGGATTCGCGGCATTCCTGACCAAATCGGCATTGGCGGTTAACTTGGCGCAACTTACCGATTCGCTCTGGCGTCCATCTATATGTGGGGTTTAGGTGAGCTGAACCTCCCGAGAGATGCTATGAAACAGGGATTGCTTATGCGCGAACCACAATCCATTGCCGTTAACGAAGACGAACGCCTGATTCCGATCTGGTCCATTGTGGTCGCGGCCGCGGCCTTTGTGCTGGTCGAGTACTATTTCTGGCTGGTATTGCCGGAGGGCAGAAACCATCAGCCGCCGCCACTTGGGTTCCGCATTTATTTCAATCTTTCCTGGGGATTGCTGGCTGCGCTCTATTTTCTGATGGTGGGTTATGTGAGCAAGGATGCGCCGCGGCGGGCGATGAGTTCGCGGTTCTGGATTGTGATTTGCTTCGTGATGCCGGGGGGCATTGGCGCGGTGCTCTACTTCCTGCTGCGGGCGCCGATGGTTTCGCGCTGCCCTGCCTGCTCAACGCATGTGCAGAGCGACTTTCACTTCTGCCCGCAGTGCGACTACCGGCTGACGGCCAGTTGCGGGAACTGCTTCAGAACCGTACGCGCCACGGACCAGTTCTGCACGCAATGCGGGCATGAGCTGGCAACGGATCACATGCCGGCGCGGTTGCGGGTGCTGGGCGAGTAACCCCCTCCGGTGGTGCAGACCACCTGCGGTGGGCCAGACGCTCGCTATTCGCTCGCACGAGGCTTCTGCTTCTCACCCTCCTTGTATCCCGAAACAGAATTGACCGGAACGGCTCCACTTCCTACAATCGATCTTTCTTGTTCGCCGGCCTCTATGACTATCTCCGCGCTCATCATCGACGACGAACAACTGGCTCGCGACGAGCTCCGGTACCTACTGGAGTCGGTGGGCGGGGTGGAAGTTGTGGCCCAGGGAAGCAATGGGATTGAGGCCGTGGAACTGATCGAGGAGCATCGGCCCGACCTGGTTTTCCTGGATGTGCAAATGCCGGGGCTGGATGGCTTCGCGGTGATCCAGCGGCTGATGGAGCTGAACCGGAGAAGAACCAGCGCCGGGCAGGACGCCGAGCCGTTGCCGCAGATTGTCTTTGCGACGGCTTATGACCAGTATGCGGTGCGGGCGTTTGACGTAAACGCGGTGGATTATCTGCTCAAGCCCTTTGACCAGACTCGGGTACAGCAGGCGGTGGACCGGGTTCGCGGGCGAATGCCTGGGGATGGGGCCGGGAGTGGAGCGGGGGCTCGGGCGGCAACTGACTCGCCGATCGAATCTCAATTGGACGCGCTGCTGCGGCTGCTCAACCGGCCACAGGGGGCTTCGCGGAGCCCGCAGCCGGCCAAACTGATTGTCCAGGCGCAGAGCCGTCTCCTGCTGATCGACCAGGCGGAGATTTGCTATGCGGCCATCGATGAGGGCGTGATCCGGGTGGCGACGCAGAGCTTTGAAGGGCATTCAAAATGCCGGACACTGGAAGAGCTCCTGGAGCTGCTGGACCCGGCGCTGTTCTGGCGGGCGCACCGTGGATTTGTGGTGAATATCAACCACATCCGCGAAGTGGTGCCGTGGTTCAAATCGAGCTACCAGTTGCGGATGAACGACAAGCGGCAGACGGAGATTCCGGTAAGCCGTGCCCAGACGAAGCGGCTGCGGGAGTTGTTCAATCTGTAGTGGCTTGCTGCTGGTTCAAGCGAATCCAGGCGAGGACCGCGAAGGCACCCATCACAAAAATTGAGACCAGGGCCGAGGCGGCGGTGATGTCGGCGGCGCGCCATTGGTGGCCGGAGGGGTCTGTGAGTTCGGCGGGGTTGGGATGGCCGAACGCCTGGGCGACGTTGCCCACCGCGCACAGGGCATAGAAGAGGATGGCGGCGCGGCCGTGTGCGGGGTTGGCGGGGATGGGCTGAGGCGGACGGCGGCGGAGATAGAGCGCGAAGCAGAGATAGATGAGGAAGACGTTCAGATACCAGCCGAGGTAGTTGGAGACGGGCACGCCGAACCAGGGACCGCCGTCGCGCCAGACCCAGCCATGGAGGATGGTGGCCCAGACGGGATCTTGGGCGAGGTCCCACGCGACCATGATGAAGGCGGCTACGGAGGGGGTGGCGAGGACGCCTGCGGAGTTGCCGACGATAAGGCGGCCCAGGGTCCAAGAGACGTAGGCCATTCCTATGTAAGCCAGGCCAAGCAGGATGGGCACGTGGAAGAGCTTGGGGCCCATCAGCTCGGCGAAGTAGTAATGGCCGAAGGGAAAGCCGGTTGCGACGCCGAGATTCTCAATGATGTTGCCTACCACGATGCAGATGGCGGCAAAAACCAGGATGCCGCGGAGGCGGTAACGTCGCGCGCCATCGACCAGCGCGAAGGCCATGGCGGAGAGGACGTCGAGGGCAACGATGCAAATGCGGGGGATGGAGGTGGGCAGGACTTCCAGGGTTCGCGCAAAGGCGTAGGCGGCCAGAATCAGGGCCAGGGCCGGGGCCGCGGGAAAGCTGCGCGGGACCGCTGCGATTTGGCTCATCAACACTGTCGGGCGAGACGCAGTGTGTCCCATGCCGCTCCTCCCGGCGCTCTATGCTCAGTCGTAGCGCTCGAAGACGATTTGCTTGCGGTGCCAGCCGTATCCGGCGAGCTTCTCGCGGACGCCGGCGACCATGTTGTTGAGACCGCAGATGTAGGCGTAGATGTCGAAACTCAGGTCGGCTTTGGGAATCGATGGGTCGACCTCCGGCTGGATAGGGGGGAGGCCGAGGCGGGCGGCGCGTTCCTCGACGATTTTGGCTACATGCTCCTGAACGTAGCCGCGGAGGCCGGTCCAACTCTCCTGGGCGCGGCTCAGGGTGACCAGGTAGTGGAAATTGGGGTGGCGTTCGGCGAGGGCCATGAACTCGTCGTGGTAGTAGATCTCGGTCTCGTGGCGGGTGCCGTAGACGAGCCAGATTTCCTTGCCGTTGCTGCGGTCGGGTCCATTTTCAGGGAAGAGCCACTGCGCAAAACCGCGCATGGGGGCGATGCCGGTGCCGGTGGCGATGAGGATGGAGTCGGTGACCGGCTCCTTGAGGACGAAATGGCCATGGGGGCCGTGGATCTGGATTTTGGCGCCGACGGCGAGGTCGGGCAGATCGGCCAGGTGGTTGGAGAAAAAGCCGCCCTCGACGCGGTTGACGCACAGGTCTACGCGGTTCTCTTTGGCGGCCGATGCGATGGAGTAGGCGCGGGTCTGCTGCTTGCCGTTCGCGTCCTCGGCTACGGCGGAGATGAACTGGCCGGATACGAACGGAAAGCTCTCAAGGGCGTCAAGGACGAACTCGAAGTGGAAGCACTGGGACGACTCTGAAATGCACTCTTTTTGTGCAAGACGCGCGGTATAAAGCTCACGTGCCAAGGCAATTCTCGCTGGAAAGAAGGATGAAGCCCGAAAAAGGGGGCTGTTGGGAGTATCGCCAGCGGAGGGTACATGTGGCAAGCGGGGACTTGCTCAATCGCGATCGACAAAATCACGCGGCCAGACCCCTCGATTGTCGCGCAGGCAACTTTAGTCTCGAACGGCGTTCCGTCGCGTTATCCTGTCAAGACACCATGACTCGACGCAACCCTTTCCCCATTCTGGCCGTCCTCACCGGCGCCGCACTTTGCTTCCCCGCTCTCTCCGTTGCCGCTCAGGAGGGCACCAAAAACGTGATCCCCTATCTTGACGAGCAGCCCATCCGCGCTCAGCACGGCATGGTCGTCAGCGTCCACCATCTCGCCTCGGACGCTGGACTAGAGGTCCTCCGCGAAGGTGGCAACGCCGTTGACGCCGCCGTGGCAACAGGCTTTGCTCTCGCCGTCGTCCACCCCGCCGCGGGCAACCTGGGCGGCGGCGGCTTCCTGCTGCTGCGCACGCACGACGGCCACTCGACCTTCATCGACTACCGCGAGAAGGCCCCGCTCGCTGCCACCGAGAACATGTATCAGGACGCCCAGGGCAACATCATCCCTGAAACCAGCCTCCAGTCCAGCGTCATCGGCTACCGCTCCATCGCCACGCCTGGGTCCGTCGCCGGCATGGTCTACGCCGAGCGCAAATACGGCAAGCTGGGCCTGGCCCGCGTCATGGCCCCCGCCCTCAGACTCGCCGCCGAGGGCTTCGTCCTCTCCGCCGAAGAGGCAGGAGAACTCAGTGACTCCGACCTGGCCAAATTCCCCGATTCCAAGCGCATCTTCCAGCGCGACGGGCAGTTATATAAGGACGGCGAAACATTCAAGCAGCCGGAACTGGCTCGCACGCTCGAACGCATCGCCGCCGACCCCGACGACTTTTATCACGGTAAAATCGCCCATGAGCTGGTCGACGAACTGCACAAAGGCGGCGCACTTCTCACCCTTGACGACCTGGCCCAGTACGATGTCGTGGAGCGCACCCCTGTCACCGGCACATTCCACAACTACACGGTCATCAGCGCCCCGCCGCCATCTTCGGGCGGCATCGTACTTCTCAGCGCCCTCAACATCCTTGCAGGCTACGACCTGGCTAAGCTGGGCGACCGGTCCGCTCAGTCCATTCACCTGATCACCGAGGCGTATCGCCGCGCTTATATGGACCGCTCCGATTATCTCGGCGACCCGGACTACAACGCCATCCCCACCGCCGAGATGACCGCGAAGCCTTACGCCGATGCCTGGCGCGCTTCCATCGATCAAAAGATTGCTACCGCGTCGGCCTCGCTCGTGCGGCCTGCCGGTTTCCTTCCGCCCGCACCCAAAACCGCCGGCCGCCACAAACCGGAATCTCACGACACGACCCACTACTCCGTTGTCGATGGCGAAGGAAACGCCGTCTCCGTCACCACGACCCTCAACGACAGTTTCGGCTCCCACGTCACCGCCGGCTCGCTGGGTTTTCTTCTGAACGACGAGATGGACGACTTCGCCTCCAAAATGGGTGTGCCCAACATGTTTGGCCTCATCCAGGGACCGGCAAACGCCATCGCTCCGGGCAAACGCCCGCTTAGCTCCATGACGCCGACCATGGTGCTTGAAGACGGCAAGCTGCGCTACGTCCTCGGCTCGCCCGGCGGGGCGCGCATCATCACCACCGTCGCCAATATCTTCCTCTCGGCGGCAGAGGGCGGGCTCAACATCCAGCAGGCCGTGGACGCGCCGCGGTTCCATCACCAGTTCCAGCCGGACAAGCTCTTTCTGGAACCCGGCTTCGCCCCGGACACCCTCGCCAGCCTCCGCAAAATGGGCTACACCTTGAGCATTAAGGACGGCCACTGGTCCAACGGCGAGTGCATCGCCATCGATCCCAGGAGCGGCGAACTCCAGGGCGGCCAGGATCACCGCAGTCACTACGGCAAAGCCGCCGCATACTGATTTTAAAGAATTCCAATTATGTGCAAAAACGAACAGCTTTTGCAGCGCGCCCGGTGCATTCTTCAATAGTTGCGAACGCCAATGTACCCGCCTGTCGTGTGCATGGTAAGAAAACAGAGGCCCGATTCTCTGTTGCGCACAAGGGGTCGCGCTGAGGCAGACCCTGCCGGGACATCCGGAGTCATTCTCTGGGAAGATTCAGCGGAGTCTGCCTTGCTGTAGTCCTTAACCTTTTCCAGTCCAGCGTTTTCGTGAGGGAGGCCTGCGTTTTTTCAAATACGCAGGCTTGCTCGCGAACCCAGTTCTCCCCTGTCTCGATATATTCCTCTTGTCCCTATGCTGCGTGCCAGCCGCTTCCTGCTGCGACAGGATAAAGACCGTCTAATCACGCAATTTCGTCGCAATAGAGAATAAATATCTCAATAAATAGTGCCTAATCGACCATTTGTCACTGAATTTCCCCTGTATATTAGAGTATCTTTTCTGTCAGTGCAACCGCTGGAACATTCATATTAGAGGACGCTAAGCGGCATAACCGGGCGGAAATCCTTCCGTTTTGCACCCTGGGCCATTTGTTTCACCTCCACCTTCACCTCACCGGGACCGTCGAGATCTTAGCCTCGGATCTCCGGGAGCGTCAGTTGCATTCAAGCTCCACCATTTCCTAGTCGTGCGTTGCCGGGATGCAAGCCTGCGATCTTCTTGAGACCTGCAAGCTTGCACCCCAATCATCGATTTCGCCGCTTCGCCCCGCAGGCAAAATCCGCGCTGCTTTCCCCCTTGCCGCCCCGCACCATCTCCCGCAACACCGCGGTTACCGTAACCTGTTCAAAAAGATGAGACAATCGGAATGGCGTCCGGCTTGAACCCTGGGTTGCCGGAAGCGGGAGACCCCTGATCATGTTGCGAGTCCTGTCAACGCACCTGTTTCTCAACCAGCGTTTGCACCCGGGTCTGCTGGAACTCGCCGCCCGCTCTGGCGCCCAGGGCGTGGAAATCTTTGCCGCCCGGCAGCATTTCGACTACACCAGCCGCGAACATATCGCCGAACTGGGGTCCTGGTTCCGCGAAAATCCCCTGCAGCCTTTCTCGATGCATGCCCCACTTTTCCCTGACCGGGAAATGGGCCGTGCGGGCGCGCCGGCTGTGAATGTACTGCACCCTGAAAAGGCCCGCCGTATCGACGCAATGGATGAGATCAAGCGCGCCCTCGAAGTCGCCGAGATCATCCCTTTTTCGAACCTCATCCTCCACCTCGGAGAGCGTACCGATGGCTGGTCTCAGCGCACTGTGGAGTACTCCATCACCGCACTCGAACATCTTGGCGCGTTCGCTCATCCGCTTGGTGTTCGCCTGCTGGTCGAGAACCTGATCAGTGAGCCCACCACGCCGGAGCACCTGCTCACCATCCTCGAACTTGGGCATCTCCCCAACGTTGGAATCTGTCTCGACCTCGGCCATGCCCACGCCACCGTCGGAGTTGCAGGAGCCATCGCAACCCTCGGCAGCCATACCGCTACCGTCCACGTCCACGACAACCACGCGACCAAAGACGAGCACCTATGGCCCGGCGACGGCAACATCGACTGGCCCGCTGCCGTCAAAGCACTGAAGGCTCTTCCCAAGCCGCCCGCCGCGGTGCTGGAGATCCACAACTCGCTCGGCGGAGACGTGCATACCCTTCCCGCCCGCGTTGAGCAGTCGTTTACACTGTTCGACTGAAGAGCGCATTCGGCGCCTCAGGATTCAAGTGCGACGGAACGGCGATGCGTGGGCTCCCGTTAGACTTGGGAGGCTGAAAATCCTTCTACTGCACCGTGCGCCCGATCCACGCCGGCGCGGCCCTCGCCGGAGACAGGCAGCAAAACCTGCTTGATCTTCCCCGCAAGCATCCAGGACACCGCGAGACATAGCAGGAAGCCGCCTGCCAAGATCGCCAGATCCCTTTTCTCAGCCAACTTGACCGAGTTGACCATCCGATCGGTGGAAGCCTCGCTGGAGGTAGCGGCAAGGGTTTCCACGTTTCCGGCATCGGTCACCATGACCGCCCCCCTGGCAGCCCATTCTTTGACTTGCGCATCGTAGTGAGCGCCTTTGGTTTCGCCGTTCTGGACCATTTGCAGCGTATCGTGCAGCGCCGGATCGTACGCATTGAAATCGGCGCGCAGCTTGGCGACAGGAGCCCGAAGCGCCTGCAGTTCATCCTGCCGATTCACCAGCGCGGTCAACTCCGCCAGATCGGCATCGGCGTTGTGGTAGCGCCCCCAGCCCTTTTCCAGGGTGCCGGGTTTCTGAATTGTCACAAAATAGATGAAGTGGATGCGGGCATTGAGGATGTCGCGCTCAAAGGCGGCCGAGAGCCGCTTGGCCGGGACAAAACTCTGTGAATGGGAGGTCTGGCTGCGCAAAACCTGCTGCATCGTGTAGAACGACAAACCGGCCAAGGTGGCCATACAGCAAATGGTGCAACAAAGCATGAGGGTGAAGGCGATTGAGACACGCCCGTGAAGCGAAAGGTTTTTCATTAAACGCCTATCGGGAAGTCGCGGCTTCCAGTTCAACCGCGAAGACGAATGATCAAACCAATGTCGCGGCGTGGGACCGGCCGGAATCCCGATACTTCAAAGTCTTGCGAGTTGGGAGAGCAAAAACCTCACCCAATCAATGGTCTTCATCTATTTCGCCGCGCAAGCGTAGCTATTGGCGCTTTTCCTGTTCCCGCTCCCCTTGTACTCCGCCGCTTTTGGATAGGCGCAGATCGGCTGGGAAAACGAGACTTTCTTGCCCGCTGTTTCAAAATTCCCGCGAGCAATCACCTGTTCCGGAGCGGTTCCATTCTCCACCCAGGTCTCCAGCGCTGTCGTAATATTGTGCGCGGCATCGTCCAGTGCGGGATCGAAGCTTGGACCCCACTGCCCAAACTCCGCCAGGCCCGGCCCATCCCCGCAATGCTGCATCCCCGGAACCAGGAACAGACGCACAAACGACAATGCCTCCGCTTGGCCAACGGTCTGCACAACGCTGTTGTAATAGTCGATCGTCGCCAACGGGGAAATCGCCGCATCGTTCCACCCGTGATAGAGAATCAGCTTTCCGCCGCGCGCTTTGAATGCCCGCAAATCCCCATTCACAGCGTCGAGCGGTTGCCCCGTCTTCTCCCAGGCCGCTTTCAAATCCCGTGACAAATCAAAGCTCTTCACATCCCAGTGTGGATCGGAATAAACCATGTTGCCGAAGTAGCCTTCAGAGAACGCCGCGTACGCGCTTTTGTTTGGTGCATCGCCTGTAATCCACCCCGGCCAGCCATTGCCGCCCAGTTCCCCGCCGGGCAGCAGCCCGTGATACACAAGCGTCCGGTCCGGTAAATTCGAATCTGCATAGATCGCCTTCAGGCTGATGGCCTGGGCCTTGGTCAGGCACGCGTCGGTCTCGGCTGCTTTGCACACCAATGTGTCCGGCGAAAAATGACAGTTCCTCGGGTCGGCAAGAAATGGGCCGGGCTCATCTTTCCGGCAAGCCTTCAGGACCGCCTTGTCGATGGCCGGGATCTTGCTGGCGGGAATATAGTTCTCCGGACGCGCCACAAGTTGCTGCGTAAGCAAAGCTGCATGGGTCAGCAGGCTTATCCAGTTGTATGCCGGGGCTCCCGCCAGAATGCCGTCATAGTCGCCCGGATACCGCTGCGCCTCCATCAACGCTTCGCGTCCACCATCGGAGCAACTGGTGAAGTAGCTCTTCTGCGGAACTCTCGCGTAAAACGCCTGCACCACCATCTTGCTCAACTCGGTCATCGCGTGGACGGCGCGATTACCAAAGTCAATGATCTTTTCGGGATGTCCCAGCGCCCAGGTTGCGTCCGTTCCGTCTCCTGTGTGCCCGGTATCCGTGCCGCCGCTGGCAAAGCCGCTGCGCACAGCCGCCGCCAGCCCCTCGTAACCAATCTCCCCTGCAAACCCGCCGTTCCCCTGGCCGATAAACTTCCCATTCCATCCAGCCAGCGGCAGCCAAACTTCAATCTTGATGTTGGAGTCAGCCGAGGGCCTCGATACTGCAACTACCCGACAGAATGCCGGCAGCTTCTTCAAAATGGGATCGGCGTGTGCCTGCTTCAGATCCAGCGCCCCTGCTTCCACTGCTGTGGCTTGCAGAATCTCCGCCTGCACCAAGCCCAGTTGCTTGAGCTGGTCGCATGCCTGTTTCCCATCGACAGATCCCTGTCCATGGGCCGCACTCACTGCGCACGACCCTAGAACGATTAGGAAGATCGCCGCCCGCTTGTTCATGCGTCTCTCCACAGCCAGCCGTTTGCGTCCCGAAGCTGGAACCCCTCGATCATAATCGGTCGAAGGGTTCCGGGCCCCGCGTGCCTGGAGAAACGAATTTGCCGATCATGCTGAACGCACCGCCTATCCATCTCGCGCCGCATCCAATAACAGGCAAAACTCCATTGAAACTGCAAAATGTGTCAGGGCACGACTTTAGTCGTGCCGAAAGAGTAACAAAATCACGTTGGGCTTTAGCCCCTGCGGTTTTTGTTTCCAGCTATTTGCAATTCCGCAGCGGCTAAAGCCGGAACCCAAATTGGCCATGTTTGCGGCACGACTGAAGTCATGCCCTGACACAATCTATGGCCTGAAGGTAATTTTGCGAAAGGATACCCAGTACAGGCAAATCACCTGACTTTGCCCTGGCTTACTAACTTGCTGACCTGCTTGGAGCGTTGACGCTCACTTCAATTGCAGCGTCAGCGTCTGCTTTGCGCTGTAAGCGACTCCATTGCTATTGCCGTTCGCTCCGATCGTCAACACCGACGTTCCCGCCTTCGCCGCCGAACTCCCGGTAAGTGTAATCGTACCGCTTTCGTTTCCCGACGCCGCAAGGCTCACATTGCCGATCGACGACGTTACACCAGCCGGAAGCCCGCTCAAAGTCAGCTTGGCCGGCACGTTCAGTCCGCCAACTCAATCATTGTCACCGTGAACGAACTCGCAGCCGTATGACTCATCGACAACGTTGACCCCGCGAGCGCCAGTTGCAGAGCCGGCGCCTGCGTCACCTGCACTGTGACCTGCTTCGTCGCCGTCACTCGATCGCCGCTCGCCGTCACTGTAATGGTCGCCGAGCCTATCTTCGCTGTCGATGCCGCTGTCACAGTCAACGTGCTCGTACCGGTCTCCGCTTGCAACGTAACTTGACTGCTGTTCCACGTCGCGGTGACCCCGGCCGGCAATCCACTCACGCTCAGGGTCACCGTTCCGCTATAAGTCCCGTTCCCGGCGATCGCAAACACGTCTGTCGCCGCGTGGCCCTGGACCAACGATACTGAACTCGCGGCGGGCGTCACCGTCAGTGCCGGAGGAGACAGCGTCACCGTCAGCGGGACAGCCGCAGCCGTCGTGGTCGCGGTTCCCGTCGCCGACTTCAACATCGCGCTCAAGCTCAGCGAAGAGGTTGAGGCTACGGCTGCCGGACTCCCGGTCAGCGTCAGGGTCCAAACCACAGTCCCCGCCGCGTTCACGGATGGCGCGCTCCACGTAGCCGTAATCCCAGTCGGCAACCCGGAAGCAACGCCGATCGTCGACCCCGCAGCCTTGCTTGCCACCGTCAGTCCGCCCACCGGTGTCCCTGTTACCGTCAGCGCAGCAGTCCCAAGCGACTGCATCGATATCGACGCAGCCGACGCGGTCAATTTGATTGCCGGAGCCTGCTGCACCTGCAGCGTAAGGGTCTTGGTCGCCGTCAATCCGTCGCCCTTGCCCGTCACCGTAACCGTCGCCGAAGTAACTGTGGCCGTTCCCGCAGCTGTCAGCGTCAGCGTGCTCGTGCCGCTGCCTGCGGAGAGCGTTACTGCACTGCTGCTCCACGCCGCCGTCACTCCGCTCGGTAGCCCGCTCACGGTCAAACTCACCGCACCGCTGTACGTTCCGTTGCCGGCCAGAGTCACCGCATCTGTCACAGCCGCGCCCTGCACAACCGCGAGCGAACTGGATGCCGCATTTACCGACAATGTTGGAGGAGTCAACGTCACGGTCAGGGGCAGTGTCTTGCTCGCTGTGTACGTATTCCTATTCTGACCGAGGACGTTCGCGCTCAAGCTCAGCGTCGATGAACCGGCCACGGCACTCGAACTTCCTGCAAGCGTCAGGGTCCACGACACCACGCCCGACGAATTCACTGTCGGTGAACTCCACGACGCCGTAAATCCCTTCGGCAATCCGGAAGCCACGCCGATGCTCGATCCTGCGGCCCCGCTGGCCACGGCCAACCCACCGGCAGGCGTCGCGGCCACCGTGACCGTGGTCGAGGAAAGCGACTGCGCTGAAACCGAAGCCGGCGAAACAGCCAGCGTGATCCCCAGCGCCTGCGTCACCTGCAAAGCCACCTTCTGGGTCGCGGTCAATCCATCGCCCGTCGCCGTTACTGTAATCGTCGACGAAGCAATCGCCGCCGTCGATGCCGCCGTCAGAGTCAGCGTTTCGGCGTTTGAACCTGCAGTCGCAGAGGGTGTCAGCGGGTTCGCCGACCAAGCCGCCGTAACACCGCCCGGCAGCCCGCTCACACTCCAACCGATGTTGCCAGCGAACGATCCGCCCGTCGCTGCTGTCAGGCTCACTGTTCCCGATCCCCCTTGGGCCAGGGCTGCTGAAGTCGAAGCCGCGGTCAGGGTCAGCGTGGGAGGCAAAGTTACCGTCAGCGCATAGGTCAACGTCTGCGTCCCTGAGCTGTTGGAACCCGTAATCGTTATGCTCTGCGCGCCCACCGCAGCTCCGGAACCGACCGTCAGCGTCACGGTCGCGCTTGTCCCTGGAGTAATCGACGCGGGACCGATGTTCGCCGTCACTCCTATCGGCGCCTTCACCGTCAGCGCAACCGCGTTCTTCCCGGAACCGCTCTCGGTAACTCCAATTGTGAATGTTGTTGTCTTGCCAAGCAGCACCGTGCCGGACGTGGCCGATTGCGTCAGCGCGAAGTTAGCGCTCGCTACCCCGGTCGACCCCGTACCCCAGCTATGCACGAGCGCCGCGCCGTCCACCGACCCAAGCCCGGTCGCCAGATTATAGGTTCCACCGCTTGCCGTGAATCCAGTGACTCCGGGAACACTGTTGTTCCCCGAAAGCGTCGCATGGAACGGATTGGTGGACCCATTCAACAGCGCATACAGCCCGGGGTTCGCATTTCCCTGGCCTTTGCCGCCCTGGGACTGAACTACCAGTGACATCACTCCCGCAAACGAAGGAGACGCTGCCGAAGTGCCCGCAATCACCCAGAAGCTGCCGTCTTCCACGATGATGTATCCGTCGTGGCCGGCCGCGGTCATCGCCACATCGGGCACAGCACGCATCCCATCGGCCAAACTCGTCCCCGGAACTCCCTTTTGCCAACTCGGCTGCGGATACACAACGCTCGCGCCGCCCGTCGAGGCCCACAATCCCGACCCGCCATCCAGTGCGCTCTCGTTCCAGACTTTTTCCGGGATGTAACTCAATGCCGATTCATAACTCGCCGAGTTAGTCGCCGACCAGTACTCGGCCGGGTTCGATCCCTCGTTGAACTCCGTCCCGCCCACGCAGGTCGAATACGGCGAACTGCACAGTCCGTTCACTCCATTCATCGACCCCGAGGTCGAGGAACCACCGTCGCATCCCGCCGCGCCCGAGTCTCCCGACGATACAAACGCGCTCATCCCCTCGCTGGCAGCCTGCTGCCAAAGACCGTTGTAGAAGGACAGCTCTGTGGAGCCCATGTACTGCTCGCAGCTTCCATAACTGGTGCTCACCACCTGCGCTGTCGCGTGGTTCACAATGTACTGCGCGGAAAGATCCACGCCATCTGTTGTCGCCGTCGAGGCGCCCACTACAAACTTCACCGTCGCGGCCGGCGCAATTGCACCGCTCCATTCCACATCCAGCGTCGACTCATCCTGATCCCCTTCAAGCAGCCCCGGATCATTGCTCACGTGAATCACCGTGGGCGCATTCGCCTGCAATCCTGACGCGGCGCGAAACGTCGTCACGTCCGAGACATTGATGTCGCTGCGCCCGACGATTGCAATCGAAGCCCCGGTTCCCGTCTTCCCCGCGCTGTAAAGCGAATTCAGGTCATAGATGGCCGCCCAATCAGCCGGAAACAGATAGTGTGTCGATCCACTCGAATACTGCGGCCGCGCCCCCAACGACTTACGCATTCCGATTTGGGATGTTCTGCGGAAATCGTGCAGCGAAAGCACGCCGCCCACCACCCCTGCCAGAGCCGCTGGTATCTGCGGTTCCAACTCATTAGCGATATGCTCCGCCCCATTCACTCTGTAACGATGAATCTCGGTGTGAAAAGTCTCCGCGACCGCTGCCGCCGTCCCTGAGAAAATTACCAGCCGATTGCTCGCGGCAACCTCATTTACCGTGAATCCGTGCCCGCGCAGCCACGCCGCAACCCGCGCCACATCCGCCGAACTCGCACCAAATCGTTCCCCGTATTCAGCCGGCGTGAGCCAACGTTGGTAGAGCGGCGAAGTGGGATCGTGCTGCGCCTCCACCAGCGCATCCAACTCAGCTTGCTGCGCCGCCGAGGGTTCCAGTTCCAGCACCATCCGATCGAGCAGACTCTCGCCTGCCACCGCACCAAGGTCGAACTCTCCTCGCGCCATCGGATGCACGTTCCCTGCAAGTGTGACCACCTGGCTCTCATCGATCGGCCCGACCACACGGTCCATGGGTTTTGCCAACTGCTGTCCAAGCGCGGCTCCGCCCGGCACGGCGGCCAAAGCCAAAGCAACAACGAATGAGCGAACTCTCACTGAACTGAGCATCTCGAGCCTTTCAAAACGAGCAAGTGCGCCACGAACTGGGAATACGAATCTCCACAGTCTTAGCGCTTTCTAAAGCATCGGCGCGAAATTACAGTTTCTGAATTCTTTGTTGAAATTGGAAGACGTTTAGACTTACGAAAGTACTTGAGAGGAATTCAACACACTCCATCGAGACATTGGAACGTGACTATGGTGCGCCGATCCCTTTTAATTGCGGCTAAAGTTGTAGTGACTCAATTATCAATGTATGTTACTGCTGTTCATGGTCTGGATAACATGGGCTGGGTGCACTTATGCCCGCCCCGAGTTATTTGAGGGCGTGACATGAGCGAAGCCGGAACGGCCGAGTGGATTGCCGACCTAGGTTGACCTGTCTTCCAGGCGCCTGCATCCCGGCGGCAATCCAAACGCGGCTCTTTCTAATGGAAGACGCCCAGGAACCAGCACAACACCAGGATCAGTAGAATCGTGCCCAGCCCAATGCCACCACCACCGGCATAGCCCCAACGGCTGTAGCCGTAATATCCGCCACCGCCACCAAAAATCAGCACCAGCACCACGATCAAGATGATAATTCCCATTGCAGTTCTCCTTTTTCCCGCCGCGAGCGCGCTCGAAGTATCGATGGCGCATAAACTCCCGCATCTGGAGTCTCCCACGCCGCAACCGCCGAGACTGTGCAATCCAGCACACAGAAAGAGCCACGCCTTTTGCTCACTGTTTACGGAGAAGGTGGGCTGTTCTTCTAACTCTCATTTTGTGTATTGGAGGATGCGAGAACCAGGCACTGAGACGATGTGCTAGAGCGCCAACTAAGCAGCATCAGCAGATACGCGGCAGTTGCTCGCCAATCTGCTGTGCGATTACGCGGTTCGCTCCCATCGCGGTGCGCGCCACCAGCATGCCCTTGTGCTCGGCGGTAACGTGGCCGATCACGGCCGCATCCCGTCCCAGCGGATGCGCCTTGAGCACCGCAAGCACTTGCTCCGCCGCCTCTGCGGCAACGAAGAAAACCGCCTTGCCTTCATTGGCCACGTAGACCGGATCGAGTCCGAGCAACTCGCACGCGGACTGTACCTCGGTGCGCACCGGCAGCCGCGCCTCGTCGATCGTAATCCCGACGCCTGACGCCTGCGCAATCTCATTGAGCGTGGAAGCCAGGCCGCCGCGCGTCGGATCGCGCATGGCATGAACGGCCAGGCCCGCCGCATCCAGAACCTCGCCGATCATTCCATTCAGCGCCGCGCAGTCGCTCCGAATCTGGCTCTCGAACTCCAGCCCCTCGCGCACGCTCATGATCGCCATGCCGTGGTCACCGATCATTCCGGAGACCAAAATCGCATCGCCCGGCTTGGCTCGATTTGGTCCTACCTGAATGCCTTCGCGCAGCACGCCAATTCCCGCCGTATTGATGTAGCAGCCATCCCCGTGTCCACGCTCCACAACCTTGGTGTCGCCGGTAACAATCTGCACTCCGGCAGTAGCCGCAGCGGCTGCCATGGCCTCAACCATCGCCGCCAACTGAGCGAGCGGAAATCCTTCTTCCAGAATGAAGCTCGCGCTCAGGAATTTCGGCGCCGCACCGGAGACGGCCAGATCGTTCACCGTGCCATTCACGGCCAGTTCGCCAATCGATCCGCCGGGAAAAAACAACGGCTGCACCACAAAGGAGTCGGTACTCATGGCCAAACGGCCGCTCGGCAAATTCAGCACTGCGGCATCGCCCAGGCTTTCCAGAGCGGCATTGCGGAACGCCGGAAGAAACAGGTGCTCCACCAGCTCATTGCCCAGCTTCCCGCCTCCGCCGTGTCCCATCACGATAGTCGGATAGCCGACGAGTGGCAGCGGGCAGGACCAGCTCGAGAAATCCGGAGCGCCCTTGGACAGATCGGTCGCACCAACATCCGGCGTCTCGGGCTTTGCAATCTCAGGCATGAGTCAACCCGCTCCCCGCAGTTGCCAGTTCTTCCGCCGAAAGGAACCGGCCATAATTGAAGTACGCCGCGCAAGCCCCTTCGCTTGAAACCATGGTCGCCCCCAGTGGATGCCTGGGTGTGCATTCCTTGCCGAACGCCGCGCACTCCGCAGGCTTGATAGCGCCGCGCAGCACATCGCCGGCCCGGCACAGCGGCGACTCCTCGGTATGAATGCCAGTGATGTGGAACCGTTCTTCGGCGTCAAATTCGCGATACGCCTCGCTCAGCCGCCAACCGCTCTTCGGAATCACGCCAATCCCACGCCAAGCCCGGTCAGTGACCTCGAAGACCTCGGCCAGCAGCCTCTGCGCCGGCAGGTTCCCGGCAAACGTCACAATCCGCTCGTAGGCATTCTCAACCTCGTGCCGCCCGGCCTCAAGTTGGATCACCGCGCGGCGAATCCCATCCAGCAGGTCAAGCGGCTCGAATCCGGTGACGACCAAAGGAATCTCGTACTTGGCCGCGATCGGTGGATACTCCCAATAGCCCATCACGCTGCAAACATGCCCGGCAAGCAGAAATGCCTGGACCTTGTTGCCGGGCGACTCAAGAATGGCCGCAATCGCCGGTGGCACAAGAACATGCGACACAAGCAGCGAAAAATTCTTCAGCCCGCGCCTCTTCGCCACATGCACACTCATCGCATTGGCGGGAGCGGTGGTCTCAAACCCCACTCCAAAGAACACAACCTGCTTGTCAGGATTCTTCGCGGCAATCTCGACCGCGTCCAGCGGTGAGTAAACCACCCGCACATCCCCGCCCGCGCCCTTGATCTGGAACAGGTCCGCGTCCGTCCCCGGAACCCGCAGCATATCTCCAAACGAGCAGAAAATCACACCCGGCTGCGCCGCAATGGCCAGCGCCTTGTCGATCAACTCCAACGGAGTCACACACACCGGGCATCCCGGCCCATGAATCATCTCAATCCCAGCCGGAAGCATCTGGTCGATCCCGTTCTTGATAATGGAGTGCGTCTGTCCCCCGCAAACCTCCATGATCTTCCACGGCCGCGTCGCGATAGCGTGGATTTCCCGCGCCATCCGCTGCGCAATCTCGCCATTCCGAAACTCGGCAAGGTACTTCATTTGGGGACGCAACTCCCGTCGGGACAAGGAGAGGAAGGCGCCGAAGCCGCTCGTGCGAAAGCCTCGTCTCCATCCGCCAGCTCTTCTTCCAGCACACCCATCTGGCGAAAGATTTCCAACGTCCTTAGAGCTTCGTCTTCATCGATCTTGGAAAGCGCAAACCCAACGTGGACAATGGTATAGTCGCCCACCTCGACGTCCGGCACGTAGTCCAGGCAGACACGCTTGACGACCCCGCCAAAGTCCACACGCCCCATGCGGAGCCCATTCTCTTCGGCAATTCCAATCACTTTTCCCGGTATCGCTAAGCACATGGCAAATCCCTTATACCCCTCACGAGCACCCATACAGTGTGATCTATATCACTCGCGACCAGTTTTCAGCCACGCGCCTTCGCCTCGTTCTGGGCCACGCGCGCCTTTACGATCTTGGCGACCAAGGCCTTGGGCAGGGGCTTGTCCAGCGGAAACTGAATCGTCCCCTTCGAAGTTCTCAACCCCTTCAGCTCTTCCGCAAATTCCTCGACGGCTGAAGATCCCATTGGGAAAAAGCTGCAATGCTCTTTGAATGCCGCATACGCTACCAATGCTCGCCTATAGTGGAACGAAGGCATCTGGTAGCTGATCCGCTCCGTGGCCTCTTTGGGTGCCGCTGCCCTTATCATGGCCCGCACTTTTTCCAGCGTGGTCCGTGCCGGCTCAGGCACCTGTGCCAGGTAGGCTTCCACCGCGGCCACGCCATTCTCAGCGCTCTTCTTCACAGCCATCGCAAACCATCCTTTTGACTACGACCTCTTCTTCCCGCGCTCCTCTTCAAGGTAAGCGAGCCACTCTTCCATGCCCGCCCCCGTCTTCGCCGACGTCTCAAAAATTCGTATCCCCGGCCGAATCTCGTTGATGTTCCTGAGCGCCAACTCGTGGTCAAAATCGCATGGCTCAGCAATATCCATCTTGGTAATCACCGCAGCATCCGCCGAGTTGAACAGCGTGGGATACTTCAGCGGCTTGTCTTCGCCTTCGGTTACGGAAAGCAGCGCCACGCGAATCCCCTCGCCCAGGTCGTAGCTCGAAGGGCAAACTAGGTTCCCCACATTTTCGATGAACAGGTAGTCGAGGCCAGCGAGTTCCACGCCTTCCCAGCCAGTCAGATGCCTGTCGATCATCTCCGCGTCCAGGTGGCAGATTCCATGAGTATTGATCTGGCGGACAGGCGCACCGCTTGCGGCAAGACGGCGCGCGTCGTTGTCCGTCTCCAGATCGCCGACCAGCGCCGCGACCCGCTCCCCGCGGGCCTTCAAATCCCGCAGCGTCCGCTCAAGAAACGCCGTCTTCCCAGTCCCAGGGCTCGATACAAGATTCAGCACCAGCACACCGGCAGCTCCATACCGCCCGCGCAGCCCACGTGCGAGTTCGTCGTTTTTCTTGAGAATCCCCTGCCGCAGTTCCACAATCCTTGTCACGCCTTCACTCCTGTCTGCTCGACCCCAGCCTGTTCGCTTCCGGTCTCGTCATCAATCTCGATCGAATCAATCTCCAGCTCTCGCCCTTGCCGCAGGTCACTGCATGGCTCATCGCATCGCGGACAGCGGAAGCTCTGCAAGCTCTCCAACTCCACGTCGGCATCGCATTGCGCGCAGTGCATCACCACCGGGATCGTCTTCACCACCAGCTTCGATCCCTGCAGCGGCGTGTCCTCGGTGGCAATGCCCCAGCAAAACTCGAGCGAATCCACCACCACACTGGCCAGGGCGCCGACACGCAGCCGGACCTCCAGCACCTTTGCCCCTGGGTAGGCCTCCAGCGACTCCGTCACCGAATCCACAACGCTCGCAACAATCGAAAGCTCATGCATAAAGACCAAATTCTACGCTGTTGACTAGCAACGGCCTCTTTCCGGCGTCCCAAATCCCTCAATATGTAAGATGTCAGAATAAGGATCTTCCCTATGCCGACCACCACCCCAGCATCGCGCCTCGCCCTCAGCCAACTCGCCCCCGGCACCGTCCAGTCCGAGATCCGCGCCATGTCCGTCGCCTGCGAACAGATGGGCGGCATCAACCTCGCACAGGGAGTTTGCGACACGCCCGTTCCCGCTCCCGTGCAGGAAGCCGCCATTCAGGCCATTCACGACGGCCACAACATTTACACTCGCCTCGACGGCATCGGCCGCCTGCGCAACGCCATCGCCGCCAAGCAGCAGCGCGACTACGGCCTCATCTACGACCCGGAGACCGAAGTGCTCGTCGCTTCCGGCGCAACGGCCGGCCTCCACGCCGCTGCCATGGCCCTGCTTAACCCCGGCGACGAAGTACTGCTTTTCGAACCGTTTTACGGCTACCACGTTTCCACGCTCAAGTCGCTGCGCATCAACCCCGTGCTCGTCGCGCTTACTGAGCCCGACTGGGCGCTCGACGTGGACGCACTGAAAGCCGCAGTCACCCCCAGAACCCGCGCCATCCTCCTCAACACCCCTTCCAACCCCGGCGGCAAAGTCTTCTCCCTGGCGGAGATTCAAGAGGTAGCTGCCGTCTGCCAGGAGCACGACCTGTTCCTCATTACCGACGAGATCTACGAGTATTTCGTCTACGACGGCGCACGCCACATCTCGCCGGCAACACTGCCCGGAATGAAGGAGCGGACTATCGTCATCTCCGGCTTTTCCAAGACATTCAGTGTTACCGGCTGGCGTCTCGGCTATGTTACCGCCGACAAAAAATGGATGGGCGCAATGAGTTACTTTCACGATCTGACTTATGTCTGCGCGCCCTCGGCCTTTCAGCATGGAGCCGCTGCCGGACTGGAGCAACTGCCGCCGAGTTTCTATACCCAGTTAGCCGCCGATCATCAAGACAAGCGCGCCCGCATGTTATCCGCACTAACCGATGCCGGCTTAACTCCCACCACCCCGGCCGGCGCTTATTATGTGTTAGCCGATGCTACGAGCCTCAAAGGCAAAACAGCCGCCGAGAAAGCGCGCAACCTGCTTGCCGCCACCGGCGTCGCATCGGTGGCAGGGTCCGCGTTCTTTCGGCCCGGCCGCGGTGAGAATCTGTTACGTTTCTGCTTTGCCAAGAAAGACCACGATCTGGACGAAGCGTGCGAACGGCTACGCAAGCTTTGAGCTCATCCAGCGAAGTAGTACGGGCAAAGGCGGGTTAGGAATCATTTGAGGAAGGAGACTCAAGATGAAACCAAAGCACTCCAGCATTCGTGCCGTAACGCCTCAGGAATCAATGGGGCTCTCTGCGTAGCACTCCTCTTCTTGTTCTTCCACAAGCCCCTACTACTACAGTTGTAGATCGCAGATTCTGGAGGGAGCAGGGCGCTTTAGCGCCCTGAAATGCCTCAAAATTCCTGCGCCTTTAGGCGCGGGCCTTGGCAGTTTGCTACCCTTCGGAGCAAATACAACTGTAGTATTAAAGGCTGCCCGATGTGACTTTCCGATTGTTGAAGTATTCTCGTTTACGATCTTCAATCCAGGAATTTATCGCGAATGATTCGCCTATCTTCTACGCGTTCATCAATGCGGGACTGGAAAGCGCGCCGCCCGGCAGAGTTTCCTCCACCTCTTCCTGGGCTGGCTTCGTCTCCACCGGCACATGGGCCAGTTCCCAGGCCGAGCGGTCCTTCAGCAGGCGCGAAACCAGCGCGGTATGCATGGCATGGCCGGCGCGTTCTGCCACCACGTGTCCCTCGATGCGACGCCCGGCCAGCGCCAGGTCGCCAATCAGATCCAGAACCTTGTGCCGCACATACTCGTCGGCAAACCGCAGCGGGCCGTTCTCCGGTCCCTTGGGCCCAAGAATGATGGCGTTGTTCGCATTCGCGCCGCGAATCAGCCCCATATCGCGCAGCCGCTGCTCGTCCGCCTTGTAGCCAAACGTGCGTGCCGCCGCGATGAAATCGCCATAAGTATCAGCCGCCAGGTCGATACTGGCCTGCTGCCGGCCGATTGGCGCTGGGAAGTCGATTGTGTACTGAATGCTGTACCCCGACCCCGGATAAACCCCGATAAACTTGTTGCCCTCGCGTACCTCCACCGGCCGCAGCACGCGAATGGTCTCGCGCCGCCGCCGCTGGGTGCGGATGCCGGCCTGCAAGAATGCCTGCACATAGGGCAGAGCGCTTCCGTCCAGGATGGGCAATTCCAGGTTGTCGAGCTCGATAATAACGTTGTCTACGCCCATGCCGATCAGGGCGGAAAGCACGTGTTCGGTGGTCGAAATCAGCACGCCCTGCCGCATGAGGCTGGTCGCATAGCTCACCTTGGCCACGTTGCGGCCGTTGGCGGGAATCTCAAAGTTGTCCAGGTCAGTACGGCGGAAGACAATACCCGATCCAGCCGGCGCAGGCAAAAGCCGCAAGCTCACGGGCGCGCCGGAATGGAGTCCAACCCCCTCGAGAGCGATGGGTCCAGCAATCGTTTGTTCGAGGTGGGCAAGACTCGCCAAACAGCTCTCCAATGGCGCAAACAAAGCGCACTGGATAGATTAGACGCGAAGTCCGCTCTCGGACCTGTGGCATTTTCGCCACAGTATGCGCCTCCTGAACCACCTGGCTCACGTGTAAAGTGGCGCACATGCCCCCCGATTCATCCGACGATTGGATCTTTAACGGTCGTAGAATCAGAGAATCCACGGGCTCTCCAGTCCGAATCAGCCCGAAAAGGTCTATCGATGCCTAGCGCTTCAGACTCCCCAATCCCCATGCGCGCCCTTCTGGCCGGAGCCCGGCGCAGCCAGCCCGCGTTGCTCAACCAGATCCGCAAGCTGGTCCTGGCTGAGTCGCCCTCTGACAACAAAGCCGCCGTTGACGCCTGCGTAGCCCTTGCTGCCGCCCATGCCAGGGCTCTGGGCGGCCACGTCAAGATTCACCGCCAGCGGGCTTTCGGTAATGTCCTCGAAGCCCGCTTCGGGCCGCGAACCAGGACTGGCGCCGCAAAGCCCGTCCTCCTGCTCGGCCATCTGGATACGGTCTGGCCCCTTGGCACTCTCAAGTCCATGCCCTTTCGTGTTGCGGAGGGCCGCCTGTTCGGTCCCGGCGCCCTGGACATGAAAGCCGGTGTGGCCATGGCATTTACGGCCATCGAATTGCTCACGCAAGCTGCCCTTTTCAATCGCGAAATCATTTTGCTGCTCAACAGTGACGAAGAGATCGGCAGCCCCGTCTCGCGCCCCATCACAGAGCGTCTGGCTGCCGAGTGCGCCGCCGTCTACGTTCTGGAACCGGCCCAGGGTCTGGCTTACAAAACCGCGCGCAAGGGCACCGGCAACTGGCGCATCGACGTCCAGGGCATCCCTTCCCACGCGGGCGTTGACTTCGAGAAGGGCGCCAGCGCGATCCGCGAACTGGCCCATTTGGTCGAATCCGTCAGCGGCTGGACCGATCTCAAGCGCGGGCTCACCGTGAGTGTTGGCCTTGCCGGCGGAGGCAGCAAAACCAACGTCATTCCCGCCGAAGCCTGGGCCGAGGTCGACGTGCGCATCGCCCGCAAAGCGGACGGAGCGCGCATCGATCGCAAATTTGTAACCCTCAAACCCCGTGACAAACGCTGCTCGCTCACCATCACCGGCGGCATCAATCGCCCGCCCATGGAGCGCACCCGCGGCACGGTCAAGCTCTATCGCCAGGCCTGGTCGCTGGCCGCGGAACTCGGATTCAAATTGGACGAAGCAGCAACCGGCGGCGCATCCGACGGCAACTTCACCTCTGCGCTTGGCATTCCTACACTCGACGGTATGGGAGCCGTTGGCGAGGGAGCCCACGCCCGGAACGAATCGATTGTCTTGGAGCACCTGGCGCCCAGGATCGCGCTTCTGGCTGGCTTGCTGGCGCAGTAGCCGGCCCTCAACGTTCCGTATCGTGCTGGGTGCCCCATCCTTGACGCAGTTCTATCGCGGCAAGGGTGGGAGACCACGAGCCCAAACCCGCCTCACGGATGCTGTAAGTAATTCTGCAGGAAGAAGTAACCCGCGGTGACAAAACCGATTACCGCAACCGACCAACGCATGGCGCGCTGATTGACCTTGCGGCTGTAATGCGCTCCCAGGTAGCCGCCCACAGCAGCCAGTATCGCCATGACCAGGCAAAACCGCCATTCCACCCGTCCCGCCAGAATAAACGAAATCGACGGAATTCCAATGGAAACAGCCGCCGTAAGGACCTTCAGCGCGTTCATCTCGTGAATGTCGTGAACTCCGCAGAAGCCGAACAGCGCCATCGCCAGAAAGCCCCCGCCCGCGCCGAAATAGCCCACATACACGCTGACCACAACCATGCCGATGAGCAGGGCCGTGTTGTAGCGGCGGCCACCGGAGAGCGCGGCCAGCCAGCGCCCGAGCGGGAAGCTCAGCACAAACATAACCGCCGCAAACAGCAGCAGCCACGGCAGCAATTCACGAAACCGCTTGTTGCCCGTATGCAGCAGCAGAAACCCGCCCGCCCATCCACCAACCCCCGAGGCAACACCCAGCGGTACCAGTTTCCAGCGGTATTCGCGGAGTTGCTGACGGAACGCCACCAGCGAGGTCAACTGCCCCGGCCAAAGCGCTACTGTATTTGTGGCCTGCGCTGAGACGGCGCCGACTCCTGCCGCGGTGGTGCTGGCCAGTAGTGCGGGCAGCGAAAGGAACGAGCCGCCGCCTGCCACGCTGTTCAGCACGCCGGCAAAAAACGAGGCGACAGGCAGCCAGCAAACCCGTAGAAGGTGAAGGATGAAGGGGACCATAGATCAATGTAAGGCAGTCCGTATAAAGATGTATAAGGTTTGCATACTGGGCTGACCTCGCTTAGTGAATTGTGCGGCGCATGAAATTGACCAAGCACAAGCTCATCGAAGGTATTGCCTGATACACTCCGGTCAAGAACTCTTGGAGCTTCTGACACCAATGAAACAGTCTGTTTTGATTCTTTTCCTTGCGGCCACAACGGCTGCCGCTATTGCCCAAACGGCAGCCAAGCCGGCTGCCCCCGCTGCCACTGCAACCCATCCCGCGGCAACGTCCGCGACCGCCAAGCTGGAGCCCGCCGGCCTGCCTCCGGGTAGAGGAATTGTGAAATCGGCCTTTACCCTGCGCTATAAAGACATCAAGCTGGGGACCGGCGCGGAAGCCGAACCCGGCAAGATGTACAAGGTGCATTACACCGGCTACCTGGGCAACAACGGGCGTCCCGACGACGGCCACAAGTTCGACTCCTCCTTTGACCATCCCGGTCAGCCGGAGAAGGATAAGGATGGCAAGCCAGTCATGGGGGCCGACGGCAAGCCCAAACTGGGCGATCCCCAGCCCATGCAATTTCCTCAAGGGATGGGACGGCTGATTCCCGGCTTCGACCAGGGATTTTACGGCATGAAGATCGGTGGCAAGCGCCGCCTGTTCATTCCCTGGCAACTGGCTTATGGCGCCAAGGGAAGGCCCGGTCCCGACGCGGCGCATCCTGGAATCCCGCCCAAGGCCGATTTGATCTTTGACATCGAGCTGGTGGAAGTGGGCGACCTGCCCGCGCCGCCGCAGCGTCCGGGACCGGGTGGAATGCCGGGTGGCCGTCCAATGCCTCCAGGCATGACTCCGCGTCCCATCGTTCCGCCGGGTGCGGGTGCGACGCCGGCGAAGCCTGCTACGCCGGCTGCTCCGGGTACTGCTCCTGCACCTCAGGCTGCACCGGCTGCACCGGGAACAGCGCCGACACCTCAGGCTGCTCCGGCCCCGGCGCCTGCGACACCTACCCAGCCGCAGTCGAATTAGCCGGGGGTGTTGCAAAAGCTGGGTGCCGCAGGTCTCGCGTCTGAGACCTGGGAATCCACAATTAACCCTCAGTAATTTATGCCACGCCGGCGGGTAACTCCGGCGTGGCTTGGATCAGTTGCCGTGTGTATTCCTCACGCGGTTCGGCGCACAGGGCTTCGGCTTCGCCCATTTCCACCAGCCGCCCCCGCTCCATCACGGCGATGCGGGTGCTCAGGTAGCGCACCAGCGGCATGGAGTGCGAGATGAACAGGTAGGTCAGCCCCAACTCACGCTGCAACCGCCGCAGCAGGTTCACAATCTGCGCTCCCACACTCACATCCAGCGCTGAAACCGGCTCATCCAGAATCAGCAGCCTTGGCCTCAGCGCCAGCGCGCGTGCAATGTTGATGCGCTGCCGCTGGCCGCCGCTGAACTCGTGCGGATACCGTCCCAACGCCGATTCATCCAGCCCCACTTCGCGAAGCATTTCCAAGGCTTTGGAGCGAAGGGATGCACGATCTGTCTTGATGCCCGCTTCGCCGCCGTGAATCACCAGTGGTTCGGTCACAATCTGGAGCACCTTCATGCGGGGATTCAGCGCGGCGTAGGGGTCTTGAAACACCGGCTGCATCTGGCGGCGGAGATGCCGCAATTGCGGCCCTGAGGCCTGCGCCACATCCGTGCCAGCCACGCGGATCGAGCCACTGGTCGGGGGCACCAGCCCCAGAATCATCCGCGCCAGGGTCGTCTTGCCCGAACCGGACTCGCCTGCCAGCCCCAGCGTTTCGCCCGGCTCAATGGTCAGCGAAACGTTATCGACAACGGTCTGCATGCGGGTTCGCAGCCCGTCGCGCCGGGGATAGCCTTTCGAGACTGTTTCCACTTCAACCAGATCCATGGGCGGTATGTCCTCTAACAAGCTTAGCTCTCGTATACGACTGAGATGGCCTATGCTGGTTCTTTCGTGGTCCCGCCGTCTTTAATTGGTGCCGGGGCAAAGAAGCTAGAGAATAAGGTGCGGAGATGTTCCGTTGGCGCGTCTCCGGTCATGATGTCAATCAGTCGCGAAAGCGCCTCCCATTGGCGGTATGCTCTAGTGGAGACGGTCCAGAGAGTCGTTGAATCCAATTCCGTGATCGTTCGTGTCCCGACGATGTAGTCGCCCAAATACCCTTTGCCGGCGATCTCGGAACGAACGCCAAGGGCGCGTTCTACATCTTCTGCGCTGGTAGTATTCAACTCGCCGCGCGCGGCAAGCTCTGTCCAGCAGCGATTAAAGAAAGCGCTCGCCGCATTGCGAGCGGGGCGCAAATCCCAGGATGGATGAACCATTAGCTTCTTTGGCTGCTTTATCGCAAAAAGTGAACGAGCATCTGCGAGGCTGTACTTGGGATCTTCGGTAGGTGGGCGATGCTTACCAAGCCCTAGAACCCAGAACATGACTGCGAATAGTTCCCAAGCTCGGGTGGCTCTCAGCTTCTGTTCAGCTGTCCAGTGTCCGTCCGGGGCGAACAACAGATCAAGTGCCCACGGCTCCATACTCTCGCGAAGGCCCACTGTTTGCAGTCGATCAAGCAGTACGCGCCGAGTAATAACCTCAAGGTTAGGAGGAAGCTCTTTCTCCATGTAATTCTCGCTTCCTAGTCGCTCAAGCAGAGTGCCCAAGAGGCAGGCTTCGCGATATAACTCGACCTTCATTTCTGGCGCAACGGATGGGGAGATTCGCTCTTGTTTCCGGCGCTCCAGCTTGCCGCTAACGGCATTGCCGCCAATCAAGAAAGCGAAAGCAATCACAATGACTGCGATCACTGCGTTTCCACTTCGCCCCATGCTGAGGGACATTCCGCGGAAGTTATAGAACTGAAATGCGAGCCATGCAATAAAGATGAAGAGTGAAAGGGAGAGCCGGAGAAGCATGATCCGCGCCTCTGCATCCTTGGGAGCGCGCCAAAGTGCGATCCACAGATGTTTCCATGTCGTCGGCTTGAGCCAAGTGGTGTACATACCTTCAAATCCAAATGGAACAGGGTTACGTCGCGATCAATGTATACAAAACACTCCCGGCAGCAGTGCCGAAGTGATTCCAGCCCGGCTACATGCAGTCAAAAATCCTCGACGATCCAATGCCATTGTTGATGCTCCACGTGGATTCGGTAAGTTGAGGTTCGTGGTTTCCCACCCTTTTCACGGTGAAGCTGTGAAAAGGATGGGGCACCCAGGCAGTGCTGCAGATGCGGCGCTTACTTTCCCGCGTCGTCCACCTGGCTGTGGGCTTTGGCTACGGCGTCCAGACGGCGTTTTGCTTCACCCGCAAAATCGAAGTCCGCGGGCAGCCAGCGATTTCCCTTGGCACGCTTGATGAACTCGTCGATGCGCGCGGCCAACCCGCTTTGGATGCCAGCCACATCGGCCTGCGCCTTGGGAAGCACTTCGTGGAAATGCGCAATCTCCTCCACGGCGTGCTCTGGGTGATAGCTCATGCGATCACCTGCTTGCATGGCGTCGATTACGTTGTCGGTTGCATCGGAGACCGGCGAAAGCTGCCGCATCATGTCGTAAGCTCCGCGCACTCGCTTCATGGCTCCGGCAAAGCCATCCAGCTCGGCGCGCTTTGCTGTCAATCCCGCAGTACGGCGCACTTCAACCGTAACCTTGAAAGCAGTGCTTTCGCTGGGAACCGGGATGACTGTGGTCAAAGTGTTCCCTTCAAAAGACCAACCGCCTTTGCCCGCCACGCCGACATGCTTCACTGCAACGCCGTTTACCGTCACCGTCGCCGGAGGCCAATCCGCAGGCAGCCGCACCTCAAACCCGCGCGCCTTCAGCATCCCCGCATAGCCGCCCTCGACAGGTCCAATTTCGACCTTCAGCGTGTCGCCGGTCTGAGTGGCTTTGATGGGCGTGCGCGCAAAGACGCCATGCTGGTACTCGACAGAGACACCCGAATCCTCATAGACCGAGTAGCTTGAACTCGTGCCCGGCTCCAGCGGCCACACATTCACAATCAGCGGGTCCACGGGCTTCTCGCCTGTATACCGCATGGGCGGCTGCATGGGGACAATCGCACCGGGGTGCAGGTAAACCGGCGTCTGGTCGATGCTGAAGTTGCGTTCCACCATTGCCGGGCCAGTGAAGTGCTTGCCCGTCGGCCATTCAATCCACTCACCTTTGGGCAGCCACACCTTCTCGGTGGCTAGGCCGCTCTTCTTATCCGCGGCGGCAACAACTGGAGCTACCAGCATCTGCTCGCCAAACAGGTATTCGCCCTTGCTGTCATAGGCTTCGGCGGCTTCCGGATAGTCATAGTAGAGTGGCCGCAGAAACGCCACGCCCGTGTCGTACGTGCGGCGTGCTTCCGTATAAAGGTACGGCTCCATTGCATAGCGAAGCTGGAATGTCGAGCGGAGGATCGACGAATAGGGCTCGGGATAAGCCCATGCGCGCCGCTCCGTTTCAGGATTCTTCGTTGTATGGGTGCGCAGAATCGGGCTGAAGGCGCCGAACTGCACCCAGCGCGTATAGAGTTCGGGCTCGACGGGGCCTGGCATGTGTCCGCCGATGTCATGGCTCCAATAGGCGTAGCCCACATTGGCCGCCGTCGCCGTAAACCACGGCTGGAAGGCCAGCGAATCCCACACGGAAACCGAGTCGCCGGAGAAGCCGATCTGGTAGCGATGGTTGCCCAGCCCGCCCCAGCGATGGAACAGCAGAGGCCGCTTGCCCTCACGCTGCTGGTCGGTAAAGTGGACGTAGTTGAGCCACCACGTCGGCATTACGCCGGGCATTTCGGTCTTCTGCTCCTGCTGCCAGTCAAGCCACCAGAAATCGATGCCCTGCTTCTCCAGCGGATGATGCACCAGGTTCATGTAGTTGGTGGCGAATTTCTTGTCGGTAATTTGGAACGGCACATACTTCCTGGTCGCGGGATCGATTCCCATCGCCTTGGCCATGGCTGGATAAGCTTGCTCCCATGGCTCTATTCCCGATGCAGGATGCAGATTCAGAGTGGTCTTCAGGCCTTCGGAGTGCAGCTTGACAAGGAAATCGTCGGGGTCGGGAAACAGCATCTTGTTCCACGTATACCCGCTCCAACCGAGATAGTGGCCAGACTGATCCTTCTCGCCCATGGCCTGGAGCTGCTCATTGCTTATGTGCCAGCCCATGTCGATCACGAATACATCCAGCGGCACGTCGTTTTCGTGGAAGCCGCGCACCAGCTCGTCCAGCTCCTGGTCGCTGTAGTCCCAGTAGCGCGACCACCAGGCGCCAAACGCAAACCGCGGCGGCAGCGGAATGCGCCCTGCGACTTTGACATAGTCACCGAGGGCTTGGCGGTAGTCGTGTGCGTAGCCGAAGAAGTATAGGTCCTGCCGGTCGCCGGCTGGGCGCTCAATCACCCACGGCCAGGGGCTCTTTTCGCCTTCCTTGAAGCTGAAGTCGGCTGAGTCGAAGAGGGGCCGTTTCGAGTCGTCCACCAGCGCCCAGCCGGAGCGCGAAACCAGGCCCGGCTCAATCGGCTCCACGGTCTTCGAGCCAAGCGCGCCGTCGAGGGTGCGGGTGGTTCCTTGCAGGTTGTCGGGGTCGGCCAAGCCGGGATGCCAGACGACCGGCTTGCCCTCGACGGTGAGTTCGATTTTGAGATTGTCTGGCGTGAATCGGTTGTCCGCGCCTGGAGTGGCGATGGACATGTAAATAACCTTCAGCGCAGCCGTCTGGATAACCAGGATCTGATCGTCGCTAATTTCCTTCTTTTGGATCTCGAACTTCGGCACCGGCAGCCGTCGATTCAGAAACACAAACGAAGCATGATCCTCAAACTTCCCATCCGCAGCCCATTCCATCCGGATCAGCTCCGGTGTCAGCACGGTAAACCGCGCATTGCCAAACGTGACCACGGCTTTGGGGTCGGCCACTGGATTGGTCACCTCTCCAGCGGCCTGGGCATGCGTTGAGGGGGTTGCAGGCGTTACCCCCGCATCCCGCGTTGCAGGCGGCGGAGGCACGCGGGGCGCTGTCTGCGCTGCTAATCCAACATGGAGTCCGATGGTACCGATTGCGATTGCGAGTCCGATTGCAGCAAGTCGTTCAGATGAAATACGCACGAGTTTCCTCCTGTTTTTTATCTACGGGGAAGGTTACCACCGCTGGCCAGGAAGGGCATCGGGAGGCATGGACCAGGCCAGGACAATCGCGTTTGAACTTTCATGGCAAGCGGCCGTCTCAGGCTGCCGCAAGGACGCCATAGAAGCGAGCTTCGCAACAAGGCATGACTTCGGTCGTGCCGCAAAACGCTCACAAGAAGAAGCCCGGCTTTAGCCCCTGAGGGAAGGGATTCAAGAGCTTGCATTCCCTCGGGGGCTAAAGCCGAGAACCAAATTCGCGCTTAATGTACGGGATGAATCCCGTACCCTTCAACGCGCTTGGTTCTTAGACAGGTTCTTAGACAGGTTCTAGGAGGGGAAGAGCGATTCGGAGGGGCTGGGCACGGTGGCCAGGCGGGGGCGGCGGCGTATGGGGCGGGGAGCGGGCGAGGCCAGCAGGGCGGCAATGGCTCTCAGCTCGGCACGGGCGTGACCGATCGAGGCTGCGACGGCATCGCGGCGGCGCTCGGATTCGCTGTTGACTGAGGACAGGCGGGGCGAAGAATTTTGCTGGGGCTCCGGTCTGGAATCCTGCGGGACCCTGGATTCCTGCGGAGCCGGCCGGCGGTTGACCTGCTCGAGTGCCTGACGGGCGCCGGGGAGCGTGTATCCCTCTTCATGGACCAGGCGCTTGATTTCAAGAACCAGCTCGACTTCCCGGCGGCGATAAAGGCGCTGGCCGGTTCCACTCTTGTTGGGTTTGAGCTGGGGAAACTGCGACTCCCAGAAGCGGAGGACGTAGGTTTCAAGGCCGCAGATGCGGGCAACATCGCCAATCTTGAAGTAGAGGCGGTCGGGGATCGTCGGTGATTCCGGTGCGCGCTTGTGGGACAGCTGTGTAGCCATGGGGACGATGAGGAGGGCCACTGGGTAAGGGTGGAAACCTCGCTCTTACCGCAGTATAGGGCACGAATTGCACTATTTGTGAAGCAAAATCTGAATTTGGGGGTAATCTTTGTGAGTCTGGGGGGCGGAATCGAGCGGGCCCCAAGTTGATTCAGGCTCCTTATGAACAAGGCTGGTTGAGCGTTGAGGTTTCCCGCCCTCGCGATAGAAAAAAGTCGCAAGAACGGGGCACGGAGCAGTTTTGGCGCAACCGGCGCGGGTTCATTCCTTCCGTAACTTGCGACGGCGAGTCAGGCTGCTCCTGGGGGGCGGGTGACAGAGGTGCGTGCAGGAGAATGATGCGGTGCGGCGCGGAGGTATTGGGCGGGCCAACTGGCGGTTTCGCCGAGGGCTGCGGCGGCGTGGACCGGGAAGTAGGGATCACGGAGCATTTCGCGAGCGAGAAGGACGAGATCGGCCTCGCCGTGGGCCACAATTTCATTGGCCTGAGCGGGGTCGGTGATCAAGCCGACCGCGGCGGTGGGGATGTTGGCCTCGCGGCGGATTCTGGCGGCGAATTGGACCTGAAAGCCGGGACCGACTGGAATCTGCGCATTGGGGACCTGGCCGCCCGAAGAGACATCGACCAAATCGACGCCGTGATCGCGGAGGAGATGGGCTAGCTGCACGGATTCATCGATGTTCCAGCCGCCTTCTGCCCAGTCGGTGGCGGAGATGCGGACGAAAAGAGGCAGGTGGGCGGGCCATTCGGCGCGGACGGCGTCGACGACCTGAAGGAGAAGGCGGGTGCGGTTTTCAAAGCTGCCGCCGTAGGCGTCGGTGCGTTGGTTGGCGAGCGGTGAGAGGAACTCGTGGAGCAGGTAGCCGTGGGCGGCATGGATTTCGACGAAGTCGAAGTCGGCAGCGAGGGCGCGTTGGGCGGCGAGGCGGAAGGCTTCAATGGTCGCGTCGATGCCGGGTTGGTCGAGAGCCTGGGGAGTGGCGTACGTGGGCGAAAAGGCGATGGCGCTGGGGGCGACGGGCTGCCAGCCGCCCTCTTCAGAGCTCAATAAGCGCTCGCCGTTAAGAGGGACGGACATGCTTGCTTTGCGTCCGGCGTGAGCTACCTGAATGCCAGGGCACGCGCCCTGGGAGTGGATGAACCGAGCGATGCGCTGGAGATTGGGGAGGTGCTCGTCTTTCCAGATGCCTAGATCGCCAGAGGAGATCCGGCCCTCGGCGGTGACGGCGGAGGCTTCCAGGATGACCAGGCCCGCGCCTCCTTGCGCGCGTGCACCGAGATGGACGAGATGCCAATCGGTGGCGAAGCCGTCCTGCGAGGAGTATTGGCACATGGGGGAGACGCCGATGCGATTGGGGAAGGTGACGGAGCGGAGTTGGAAAGGAGAGAAAAGAGGATGACTCATGGGGTTTGGATGAGCGGGGGCGGCTGGGGATGCAAAGGGACGAGCTGAAAGCCGTCAGCTGTCAGCTATCAGCTCCCAGGTCTCAAACGCGAGATCCTTCGACTTCGCTCAGGACAGGCTCTGGGGCACCCAGCATTTCAGGTTGATAGGCCTTGCTACTGCTTTTTGAGGACGGCGGTGCCTTTTTCGTCGGTTAGGATTGCGGATTGGAGTTTACGGAAGGCGGCGGCTTTTTCAGCGGGGATTTCCACCTGGCGGACTACGTATTCGCGCTCGTAATGGAGGTGGTTGTCTTTTGCCGTCACCGACGAGTGGTAGGCGGCAAAGTCGACATCGACGTCGATGGGATCGGGGGTTTCGTCGACGACGTAGCCGGCGGGGAGGGCGATGTCGAAGGAGTCGCGCCAGCGGCCGGTAGCGTTCAGGTCAATTGGGACGGTGCGCGGCTTGTCGTCGAAGGGTAAGGCATCTGAGCCAACTACCCGGGGGCGGACGAGGAGCAGCGAGCCTGCCGAATGGGCATAATGGCCTGCGGTGAGCTGGTAGTGAACTTCGATGGGCTTGTCGAGAGCGGGGGGCTGAACGTACTGCAAGGAGTTGAGCACGACACCGGGCACGTCGTGCGCGACGGCTGTTTCCAGAGCTTCCCGGCGTTCTTTTTCGTCGGAGGACTTGAGGACATTGCGGAGTTCTCCGCCGCCGCTGCCGGAGCGAATGGTGGCAACGGAGCCAGTGAGGGTTCCGTCTGGCGCAAGCGTGAAAGTGCCCTTGCGTTCGTTGGGATTGGCGTCAGGCGAGAGTACGGGAAGCGCAATGATCTGGCTGGCCGAACCGGCGGCGAGAGTCCCGTAGCTGCCCTGTAGATACGAGGGCAGGTTGCCGACCGGGATGCGTTCGTTGGTGGGGTCGAAGATGAGGTAACGCTTGCCGTCCTTGGCTCTGACGATGGCCAGCAGACGAGGGTCCTGCACATCCGGTGGAACCTCAATCGCCGTGATCATATGGTTGCCGAGGAGAGAGGGAAAGGCTGGGTCGACAATGCCGCGGCGGTCGTCGACGGGCATGTAATATGCATGGATTCCGGCCACCTGGAGCATGGAGATGAGGAGGGTGGTCTTGTCTTTGCAGTCGCCATACTTGTTGCGGTAGATGTCAGGGGCGTGATTGGCCTGGAGGCCGCCGATGCCACGCATGACGATGAAGTAACGGATGTTTTTCTGTATAGAGTCGGTGATGCGGCTGAGCTTGGTGTAGAAGTCCGGGGCACCCTTTATGAGCGATTCTGTTTCGGTAGTGATTTCCGGAGAAGGAGCGGGACGATCCGCCTCCAGGATGGTGACCCAATTGCCGATCGCGCGCCACTGGTTCTCGGTACCGGCGATAGCGGCTTCACCCCATTGGACAGACATGCGCGCGGCCAGGGCGGCCCATTCAGGACGTGAGGGAATGTCGCGGAGAATAAGCGCAGGCACGTCCTTGACTTCCCAGCGGAGATGGTTCGGCGCGACCTCGACAGGCGCGATGGGCATGTAACTGCGCCAGGACTCGGCGTGTGTTTTGCCCGGCGGCAGGTCAATTTCAAGGGCCTCAAAGACGACGGGAATACCGTTCTGGATGTTCCAGACTTTTTCCTGGAGATAGGGCTCCATTTGTTCTTCGGACTCGCAGATAATGGTTGCGCCAACATCGACAGCCGGCGGATGGACCAGGCGGCCCTTGCGCGTAGAGAGCATGATGGGCACGCCGGTGTCGCCTTCCTCAGTGAAATCGGTGTCCTGTGCCATGTATTGCTTTTCGTCGTCGGCGATGGTCCAGACGCGGAAGTAGTTCACCTTCTCGTCCACGTCATAGGAAACCTCGCAGGAATTTCCGCGGCCCTGAGGTTTGAGGATGCGGATGGCTTCGCGTTCACGCTCGATGGCGCGGCCGTTGGCATCGATGGTTTCTACATACTCATCGAACAGGATTACGGCGGTGGCGTCTTTGGCGTAGTCGGGGACATGGGCCTTTGCGGCGTCCAAGCCCCATTGAGGGGGAGTCTGAGACTTGCCGAAGATGCCGGCATGGGCGGAAATTGAGGCGCAAAGGACGAGGGCGGCGATCAGCCCCGCTGAAAAACTGCGCAGTGGTCTCCCACCCTTTCCGCCAAGAACGCGGAAAGGATGGGGCACCCGACCTGCTGGAAGCGAGCTTGAGAAGCGCAAGGGACCCATGTATCAGTTTCCTTTAGCGGCCGGGGTACGGGAGAGCACGAGCTGCTGCTGATCGGCGGTGGCAACCTTCTGGTAGAAGTCGTGAAGGTCGGGATAGTCCTTGGCATCGAGGATGGTGTAGTTGTAGACGAGAGTTCGGGCGACTTCCACGGAATCCGCGGCGGTCTTGGACGAGATCTTGAGAACGGCGTGGTTGGGCCAGGATGTGTTGGGGGCTTGAGGCGCGCTCTCGACGCTGTAGCCTGGCGGGAGGCGGTAGGTTACATCATCCTGCACCGTCTTGGGGTAATGGACATCAATGGGCGTGTCACGCTTGTCCTGGGCGACAAAGGGGTGCTTGGCGCGGGATTCAAAGAAGAGCCCAGGAAGGAAGACGTGTTTGCCAGTTGCGGTGGCAATATTGCCGGTGACGTTGACGACCGCGATCAGATTGGCGGTGTAGTCATCGAGGGCGACGAAATGGTCGAAGTCGCCCTGGACGCCCTCGGGGAAGTCCTCCTGGATTGACTCGTTGAATTGCTTCTTCACTTCGTCCTGATCGTTTTCCAACGTGAGTTGACGCCAACGGAGGGCATCGGGTCCGGACATGATGAAGCGGACGGATCCAGTGAGGGCGCCGGCAGGATCGACGGAAAGTTGCGCGACGCGCTGAATGACATTGGTGTTGTAGGTCGTGGCGGGCGTGGTGGCGAGGGTTGCACCTTTTTCCGTCAAGCGCAAACCGGAGGCTAACGAATGCTTCCAACTGAGCAAGCCGAAGGGGCACATCTTCTGTCCGGGGTCGAGATAGATTTCCTTTCCGCCCAGCTCGATGATGGCAACGTAATCGTCCAACTGGCTTACGCTGAGATAGCGTGGATCGAAGATGGCGCGGGTGCGATCGGCGACCTTCATAGGCCATGCCTTCAGACCGGCGGCACGCGCGAGGGCGACGTAAAGCAGCGTGATTTCGTCGTCGGAGCCGCTCTGCTGCTTCCAGACGTCTTCAGCGTCTTTGACGGCTTTGAGTTTTTCCGCCTTGCGCTCGGCTTCGGATTTTCTCCGGGTGAAGCGGGTGTTATCGAGCTTCATGACGGCATCGTAGATTTTGCGCGCCTTTTGTTCGTCGCTGTCGGCCGGGGCCACAATCTTGGAGACCGCGTCCTTCAAGGCGCCGGAGGGGTTGGCGAAGTGCTCCGAATCCTTGGCCCAGCGCTTTCCCTCGGAGTCCCAAAAGTCGACGCCCGAGTACGCCCAGGTGTAGTAGAACTGAACGCGCCAGGTCAGGGTGTTGAGAGGCGGCATCCAGTCCTCGCTGGGAATAGCGGGGATATCCGTGAGATTGACGCTAAAATGGCCGATGGTATCCTTAACGACGCTCTCGTTTGGCACGCCGCTGGCCGTCCACATGATCCGGTCGAGATTCTGGCCGCGGCTATCGCTGATGGTGCCTGTGTCGCCGCCGGGAATGAACGAGTAGTGGGCTTTGTGGACGAAGTATGGCTGCTGGATGATCCAATCTGGTGAAGAGACGATGCCGTCGCTATAGCGGAGCTGCAGGCGGTACTCGAAGATGCTGCCGACCTCGACGCTGGGGAGGGTGAAGACCATCTGATTCACCTGGCTGGTGCGGGTCTTGACGTCCATCAGGTCTTCAGGCTTTGCGGTCAGGGAAACGATTGTGCCGTCCGGATGAATGGTGCGCCCTTTGATGTCGGTAACTTTGAAGTCACCATGCTCATAGGGGATGCGAATGGTCGCCAGTTCCTTGCCCTTCTCGGTAAGAACCTTAACGCGCTCATAGTAGCCGTGATAGTGGAGCTTGTCGTCAGTCGTTTCTTCGCGGTAGAGGTAGACGGCGGCGGCGCCGGGGGCTTTGGGGTCGGCGGTCATTTTTAGCTCTTCGTCGGTGGGCTGCTGGAACTGGGCGCGCAGGAGGGCTGGGGATGCGAAGGCTAGAAGCAGGAGTGTTGAGCGCATGAATGCATGAAAACGCATTAGTTTTCCTTTGAGGGTTGGCAACTGAAGTGTACTCCGAAAACGCCGTGACTGGAGTACGACTTTCGATACTCTGGTTTGACCTGGCATGGCTGGCGACAGAAGGAGATAGGAGGGGAGACTCACTGGGTGTTTGCTGGCGTAGACTGGTGCGTGCTGGAAATGCGACTGGGGAAGGGTTAATGCGATGAAGCGTTTTGGGATTCTTGTGGGGCTGATTGCGGCGGGGCTGTTGACCAATGGTGCGAAGGGGCAGTGGACTTCGCCGAATCCGGTGACGGGGTTTGACAAGCGGGCGGATGGCGTGGAGATTCGCCAAAAGGATGGAGTGCTGCGGCTGGAAGTAAAGGCGATCGACGTGATCCATGTGACGTATGCGCCGCTCGGAGCTGCCGCGCCGGATCGGGCTTCCGACAACGTGGTGGTGAAGAAGGATTGGCCTGCGGCTACGTTTGATGTGACCTCGGACAACAAGGCGATTACGCTTTCTACTTCGAAATTGAGGCTGGTGGTGGAGAAGGAGAGCGGGGCGCTGCACTACATTGTGCCGGAAGGTGCTACGGGAGCAGGGGCGACGGGGCCGGGATCGACCGGACAGGGCATGCGCGGAAAGATGCTGACGACGGATGGGTACAGGTCGCTGCGTCCAGTGGAGGTGAATGGGGAGAAGGCGTTTCACGCGGAAGTCTCTTTTAGCATCTATGGCAGTCACGAGGGGTTTTACGGGCTGGGGCAGCACCAGGCGGGGGTTTGGAACTATCGCGGCGAGACGGTGGATCTGTCGCAGGAGAATACGAATATTGCGGTTCCGCTGCTGGTTTCGACCAATGGATATGGGATCTTCTGGAACAACGCATCGCGCAGCAGGATGAATAACCGCTTTGTTCATGCGATGTATCTGAGCGCGGAAGTGGCGGACCGCGTGGACTACTACTTCATCTATGGGCCGGCACCAGATGCGATTGTCGGGCGGTATCGCGAGCTTACGGGCGAGGTTCCGTTATTTGGGCGCTGGGCTTATGGGTTCTGGCAGTGCAAGAACAAATATCAGTCGCAGTTGGAACTGCAGACTGTAGCGAGCAGGTATCGGGCGCTGCATATTCCGGTGGACAACATTGTCCAGGATTGGTTCTGGTGGGTGACCATGGGCGAGATGAAATGGAACCCGAACTATCCCGATCCGCAAGGGCTGATCGACTCGCTGCACAAGGAGCATTTTCATTTGATGGTATCGATATGGCCGTACTTCAGGCCGGGCAGCGCGACGTATAGCGACTTCGACAAGAAGGGCTGGTTTATCGCGAAGACGATTTCGCCGAGTTTTCATCCGGTGGGTCAGGCGCTCTATGACGCGACCAATCCCGCGGCCAGCAAGCAGTATTGGGCCAATGCGAATACGGCGCTGTTCCAGAAAGGCGTGGATGCCTGGTGGCTGGATACCGATGAGCCGGAGACCGAGGGGCGCGAGGACAATCTGCTGACAACGAATAAGCTGTTTCTGGGTTCAGGCGCGCGGTATGCGAATGTGTATCCGCTGTTTCACTCGGGCGCTGTGTCGGACGGGCAGCGAGCGGCTTCAAATGACAAGCGCGTGTTCATCTTGTCGCGGTCGGCATATGCGGGGTCGCAGAGATATGGGGTTACGGCGTGGTCGGGAGATGTGTTGAGCGACTGGGTGACGTTTCAGCGGCAGATTCCGGCGGGGCTTAACTACGCGATCTCGGGAATGCCTTACTGGACGACGGATATTGGCGGGTTTATTTCCGGCGGCAATCTGAACGATCCTAAGTTCCGCGAGCTGTTTGTGCGGTGGTTCCAGTTTGGCGCGTTCTCGCCGATATTCCGCGTGCATGGAACACGCAATCCGGATGAAAACGAGTTGTGGTCGTATGGGCCGGATGCGCAGAAGATCCTGGTGGACTACGACACGCTGCGGTATCGCCTGATGCCCTATATCTATTCGCAGGCGTGGCAGGTTACAAGCAATCATGGAACGCTGATGCGGCCGCTGGTGATGGATTGGCGCGAGGATGTGGAGGCGCAGAATACGGGCGATGAGTATCTGTTTGGGCCGGCGATATTGGTGAGCCCGGTTACGACCGAAGGGGCGACTTCGCGGAGCGTCTATTTGCCTCAGGCGACGTGGTACGACTTCTGGACGGGCGATAAGCAGGAGGGCGGCAAGCGCATCCAGGCGGATGCGCCGCTCGAGAAGATGCCGCTGTTTGTGAGGGCGGGATCGATTATTCCCATGGGGCCGGCGATGGAATGGACCACCGAAAAACCTGCCGATCCGATTGAGGTGCGCGTTTATCCCGGCGCCGACGGCGATTTCGTTTTCTATGAAGACGAGAATGATGGTTACCGTTACGAGAAGGGCGCTCATGCCACCATCGCGATGCACTGGGACGATGCGGCAAAGACGCTGACACTGGGCGCGCGCGAGGGCAGTTTCCCAGGAATGCTGCCGGAGCACACGTTCCGTCTTGTCATCGTGGGAAGTGGCCACGGCGTCGGAATCGCCGACAGCGATTCCACGGATGCAACCGTCGTCTACAAGGGAGAAAAGGTGGCGCTCAAATAGTGAGCACCTGAACCGGCTACAAACGCTCCGTGCCCCGTTCTTGCGCCTTTTTTCTGGCGCGAGGGCGGGAAACCACAACCCTCAACCAGCCGTGTTCATAGGGAGCGAAACGAAGTGGAGTCGAAGAACCTGCTTCTTGTAATTCTGGCGCAAGGGCGGGAAACCACGAATCCAAACCCGCCGTTTCTTATCAACGCACGACTTCACTCGTGTTAAATTTGCTGGGTCTTATCCCTGCGGACTAGAAACTCTCCAGTAGCGTTGTAACCAACGCCAACGGCAATCCAACAACATTGAAGTAATCGCCTTCGATGCGTGGAATCCAGCGTGCCGCGCGGCCCTGTATAGCGTATGCGCCCGCCTTGTCCATAGGTTCGCCAGTAGCGATATAGGCGGCTATCTCTTCGTCCGAAAGCGCGAGGAATTTCACAGCGGTCACCTCGGCGGCAACTTCGGTGCGCGCGGCGGTAACTACGGCAACGCCAGTGATGACGCGGTGTGTGCGCCCGGAGAGAAGGCGGAGCATGCGGGCGGCATCGGCGGCATCTGCGGGCTTGCCGAGGATCTGGTTGTCGAGGACTACCGTTGTGTCGGCTCCTAGGACGGTTGCCGCCTGGTCGGCGAGTTTGTCATAGACAGCCTGCGCTTTTTCGCGGGCCAGGCGGACAACGTAGGCGATGGGGTCTTCGTTGGAATGGGGGTCTTCGGGGATGTGGGCGGGATGGACCTGGAACGTGAAACCGGCCTGCGTGAGAAGTTCGCGGCGGCGTGGAGATGCGGAAGCTAGGACCAGCAGAATCGGAACATTTTCGTTTTCCGATCGCGGGATTGGGCCGTTTTGTCTGGCTTCCTCGGCGCAAATTGCTCGCAGATTTCTCAAAGACTTCCCAATAGGGTTATCCCATTTATTCAAGTTAAGCGGTGGGTGTTCTTTTGCCATTGCGGTAGTCTCTTTGACTTCCCGTTCGTCGTCAGTTCCTTCAAAGATGTCGAAGCTGAATTCGAGATTGTTCTTCATCCAGTCTGTAAGGCGACTCTCTACTTCCAGTGTGAACCTGGAGTGTGCTGCATCCTTCGCTGTGTCCGATCCCGATCCCCGGGAATATGCTTTGACTTGCAATTTACCTGCGTTCTTGAGAATTGCCGCGATTGTTCGCCGGAGTGTTGACTTCGCCGCGTCGGGGTAGAAATGATTGCGATCTCTTTTTGATTTTGTCGTCCCGACGTAGAGAAGTCTTGTCTCGTCGACAGAGATGCCCGGCAAAGTGGCCCCTTCCATCAGGAAGAACCTGTAGAGCCCCGGGCCTGTATCGTCGGGAATTTCGTCGTATTTAAATCGCGCCATACGATTCTCGTTTCGTCTGTAAAGAGAATCGCATAGCCTAGACCGACAGCCCGGTTTGCAGCCCGCCAGGTGTCGCAAGTCCCCAGGCCATTGCCGGGGTGTTGTGGGCCAGGCCGAAGCGGCCGTCAGGCCCGAGCAGAAT
>Ga0182030_10000644_pt1 | contig 67238 bp, 63 predicted proteins | sample 812S3MmetaG_FD_121299 | JGI IMG/M metagenome (GOLD analysis project Ga0182030, IMG submission 121299) | Permafrost microbial communities from Stordalen Mire, Sweden - 812S3M metaG (Illumina Assembly) | ecosystem: Environmental > Terrestrial > Soil > Wetlands > Permafrost | place: Sweden... | reverse complement strand
TCCCGACTTCATCACGCCCGAGACCTACCGCAACGAGATCGTCGCCTTCGTCAAGCGCGGCCTCGCCGACCTGTCGATCAGCCGCACGACCTTCGACTGGGGCGTGCCGGTGCCCGGCGATCCAAAGCACGTCATGTACGTCTGGGTCGACGCGCTGACCAACTACATCACCGCGACCGGCTTCCCCGACGACGGGCCGCGGGCGAAGTTCTGGCCGGCCGACGCGCATGTCATCGGCAAGGACATCACCCGCTTTCACGCGATCTACTGGCCGGCGTTCCTGATGTCGGCCGGCCTGCCGATTCCGCGTCAGGTCGTCGTCCACGGCTTCCTGTTCAACCGCGGCGAAAAAATGTCGAAGTCGGTCGGCAACGTCGTCAGCCCGGCCGATCTGGTCGCCGCTTACGGCGTCGACCCGCTGCGCTATTTCTTCCTGCGCGAGGTTCCGTTCGGCCAGGACGGCAGCTATTCGCACGAGGCGATCGTCCAGCGCATCAACGCCGATCTCGCCAACGATCTCGGCAATCTCGCGCAGCGTTCGCTGTCGATGATCGCCAAGAACTGCGGCGGCGCGGTTCCCGACTGGCGCGAGGCCGAGCCCGGCGCCGCCGATCTGGCGATCCTCGCCCGCGCCGACGCGCTGGTCGGCCTCGCGCGCCAGCACATGCAGAGCTTTGCACTGCATCTCTATCTCGGCGCCGTGTTCGAGGTCGTCGCCGAGGCCAACCGCTATTTCGCCGCCGCCGAACCCTGGAAGCTCGCCAAGACCGATCCGGCGCGCATGCGCCTGACGCTCTATGCGACGATCGAGGTTGTCCGCGTCGCCGCCATCCTGCTGCAGCCGGCGACGCCCGCCGCGATGGCCAAGCTGCTCGATCTGCTCGGCGTCGCCGCGGCTGATCGCGACTTCGCGGCGATCGACGCCGGCGAGGAGGCCGGCCGCTTCTCGGCGCCGCGCCGGTTGAAGCCCGGCGCGCCGCTGCCGGCGCCGAAGCCGATCTTCCCTCGCTATGTCGAGCCGGAAGGCGAAGCCACGGCATGACGCTGATCGACAGCCATTGCCATCTCGATTTCCCCGATTTCGCGGCCGAAATCGAGGACGTCGTGGCGCGCGCCGAAGCGGCCGGCGTCGAGCGGATGACGACCATCTCGACCCGCGTCGCCGAGGCGGGGCGGCTGCAGGCGATCGCCGAGCGTTTTCCCTCGGTCTATTTCACCGTCGGCACCCATCCGCATCACGCCGCCGAGGAACCCGAGACGGACGTTTCCGCGATCCGCGCGCTCGCCGCCCATCCCAAGTGCGTCGGAATCGGCGAAGCGGGGCTCGACTACCACTACAACTACGCGCCGCCGGAAGTCGCCAAGCGCGTCTTCCGCGCCCAGATCGCGCTCGCGCGCGAGCTCGCGTTGCCGCTCGTCGTCCACGCTCGCGAGGCCGACGACGACGTCGCCGCCATTCTGCGCGACGAAATGGGGCAGGGGGCGTTCGCGGCGGTGCTGCATTGCTTCACCTCGTCGCCGGCGCTCGCCGAGACGGGTCTCGCGCTTGGCCTCTACGTGTCGTTCTCCGGCGTGCTGACGTTCAAGAATTCCGCCGAACTGCGCGCGCTGGCGCGCAGCATTCCGCTCGACCGGCTGCTGGTCGAAACCGACGCGCCGTATCTGGCGCCGGTTCCCCATCGCGGCCGGCGCAACGAGCCGGCGTTCGTCGTCGAGACGGCGCGCGTCCTCGCGGAAGCGAAAGGCGTCGACTTCGCTGCGCTCGCCGCCGCGACGCGCGCCAACACGCTGAGGCTGTTTTCCAAGATCGCGGCCGAGGGCGACGCAGCGTGAGCCTGTCGCTGACCATCCTCGGCTGCGGCTCGTCGGCGGGCGTGCCGCGCGTCGCGCAAGGGTGGGGCGCCTGCGACCCCAACAATCCGCGCAATCGCCGCCGCCGCTGCTCGGTTCTGGTCGCACGCGACGGGCCGAAGGGCCGCACGCAGACGCTGATCGACACGTCGCCTGATTTACGCGAGCAACTGCTCGGCGCGAACGTGGCCCATCTCGACGCCGTGCTGATCACCCACGAGCACGCCGACCATACGCATGGCATCGACGATCTCAGGCCGATCTACATGGCGATGCGGCGACGTCTCGCTATCCATGTCGACGCGACGACCTCCGAAGCGTTGCGGCGCAAATTCGGTTACATCTTCGAGACGCCGCCCGGCAGCTCCTATCCGCCGATGGTTGAAGAGCGGCGCATCCGCGCCGGCGAGCCAATCGTCGTCGAAGGGGCGGGCGGGTCGATCGAAGCGATCCCTTTCGACCTCGAGCACGGCGACATCAGCGCGCTCGGGTTCCGCTTTGGCGGCCTCGCCTATACGCCCGACCTCAATGGCGTGCCGGAGGCGAGCCGGCGCTGGCTCGAGGGGCTCGACGTCTGGATCGTCGACGCGCTGCGCTACGCGCCGCATCCCTCGCACTGGAGCCTCGACGACGCTCTGGCGGGAATCGAGGCCATGCGCCCGCGCCGCGCGGTGCTGACCAATCTTCACGTCGACTTGGACTACGAGGCGCTGCGCAAACGTCTGCCGCCCGGCGTCGAGCCGGCCTACGACGGCATGCGCATCGAAGGATTTTGAAGGTCCTTGCCGATGCGCCGCGCTTGACCGCGATCGACCGCAGTCGGACTTAGGGACGGACGCGCCCGGCGCCGCGAGGCGGGGCGCGCGCGAAGCCGCGAGAGACGCATGACGCCCGCCTTCGAGACCGCCATCCACGATTTCGTCGCCGCCAACCGCGACGCCGAAGCCCGCTTTCTCGCCGAGGTCGTCAAGGCGCCGTCCGACAATCCGCCCGGCGACTGCGCGCCGGCGGCCGAGGTCGTCGCCAAGCTGCTCGAGGGCCTCGGCTTCGCCGTCGAGCGCCACAAGGTTCCTGAGGCGCTGGTCAAGGCCAACGGCATGGTCTCGGCGACCAACCTCATCGTCAGACGGAAATTCGGGCCGGGACCGACGATCGCGCTCAACGCTCATGGCGACGTCGTGCCGCCCGGCGCCGGCTGGACCAAGGACCCGTACGGGGCCGAGATCGCCGACGGTTGGATGTACGGACGCGGCGTCGCGGTGTCGAAGTCCGACATCGCCAGCTACGCCTTTGCGCTGATGGCGCTCGAGCGCTCAGGGGCCAGGCTCGCCGGCGCGGTCGAACTGCACGTCACCTACGACGAGGAAGCGGGCGGCGAGATCGGCCCGCGCTGGCTGATCGAGCAGGGCCTGACCAAGCCCGATCTGGCGATCGGCGCCGGGTTCTCCTACAGCGTCGTCAACGCCCACAACGGCTGCCTGCATCTCGAGGTCGAGGTCCGCGGGCGCTCGGCCCACGCCGCCAAGCCGTTCACTGGCGTCGATGCGCTCGAAGCCGCAAATGGCGTCCTGAGCGCGCTCTACGCTTGGCGGCGCAGCCTGAGCGCGCGCGTTTCGGCGATCCCTGGCGTCGGCGCGGCGCAGATGACGGTCGGGCTGATCTCCGGCGGGATCAACACCAACGTCGTGCCTGACCGCGTCGTCTTCCGCCTCGACCGCCGCATGATCCCGGAAGAAAAGCCGGCCGAGGTCGAGGCCGAGCTCAGGCGCGTCATCGGCGAGGCGGCCAAGGCGTTTCCCGCCGCGACGGTCGCGGCGCTCCGCATCCTGCTCGCCGAGCCGCTGAGGCCGACGCCGGCTGGCGAGCGACTGGCCGAGACGCTTGTCCGTCAGGCGAGCCGGGTCATGGGCGAGCCGATCGCCGCTGGCGGCGTGCCGCTCTATACCGACGCGCGCCATTACGCGAAGGCCGGGGTTCCGATCGTGCTCTACGGCGCCGGGCCGCGCTCGATCGAGGACGCCAACGCCCATCGCGCCGACGAACGCCTGCCGCTCGCGGATCTCTACCGCGCGACCGAGACGATCGCCGCGACGCTGGCCGAATTGCTCGGCGGCTGAGCCGCGGCGGCCTCCGGCCGCTTGGCGGCATCAAACGGTTCCATAATATACATTATGCGAATTGAGGATGCGCAAAGCGGAGGACTTTCCGCGCGCTCGTTCCGGCTGCGGGTTTGTCCGCGCGTCGGCGATTCGCCCGCCGTGCGCGCTCAACCTGATGGTTTCGTTAGACCAGGGTCGACGCTTTGGCGGCCGGCCGGCCTGCGGGGATCGTTTATGACGTTCGCATGCGCGTGCGCGGGTTTATCCACTGCAATCGCGAGCTTATGCACATGGATGTTCGGCGCGCCCGATAGACGGGCCGAGGGGTCGCGCTACCCTGCCGTTCTGTGGCGGAGGGGGAACGCCATGCGGCATTTCGTGCGTTTCGCCAAAGTGTCAGCGAGCGGGTCGGTCGATCGGGTCGGCTGGCGGCTCCGCATCTTCCTGACTCCGGGCGAGGCTGGCGCCTTCGCCGAGGAATTTGCCGGGAAGCCGTGGCGGATCGAGATCGGCGAATACGAGGACGGCGAGGTCAACGCTTCGGCGGAACTGGCGCGCCGCTTCCGCGCCGAGGCGTTGCGCGCCGACGGGCCCGCCGGACGCCATTGAAGTCGCTGTTTTTCGCTAGACAACCCAAAGGGTTGGATGGTCGGAGTGGCGGGATTCGAACCCACGACCCCTTGTCCCCCAGACAAGTGCGCTAACCGGGCTGCGCTACACTCCGACGGTGCGCCTTATAGGCATAGCGCGCGTCGGAGGCAATGCGGCGCAACCTTATGAGCGAGGGCGCGTTTGCGCCCCCCGCCCCGGCTCAGCCGCCGCGCGAGAGCGACAACAGCCGTTCGGCTTCGCGCAGGTCGCTGAGAACAGCGCGCAGCGCGGCGAGGTCGCCTCGCTGGACGGTCGGCCCGGCGTCCGCCGCGGGACGAGCCGCACCCGGCGTCTCAACGGCGGGAGCGGCGGCCTTATTCGTCTCGGTCTCGGTGACTTCGCGGCCCGCCAGCCCGCGCGCCACCATCGCGGCGCCCTGCTCGCGCAACAGCTTCTGCACGCCCTTGATCGTGTAGCCTTCGCCGTAGAGGAGCTGCTTCACGGCGCCCAGCAGTTCGACATCGTCCGGTCGGTAATAGCGCCGTCCGCCGCCGCGCTTGAGCGGCTTGATCTGGGGAAAACGCGTCTCCCAGAACCGCAGCACGTGCTGCGGCAGGTCCATTTCCTCGGCGACTTCGCTGATCGTGCGAAACGCTTCCGGGCTCTTGTCCATGGCGCCTCGTTCTCCGTCTCGAAGTCTAGTCGGCCGCCGCGCCGCCGTTGCGCCGCGCCGCCGATCCGCCGTTGATGCGCGCCTTCAGCACGTTGGACGGTTTGAAGACCATCACTCGGCGCGGCAGGATCGGCACTTCGACGCCGGTTTTCGGGTTACGGCCGATGCGCTGGCCTTTCGAGCGCACGACGAAAGACCCGAAGGACGACAGCTTGACCGTCTCGCCGCGCGCCGCGGCGTCACAAATCTCGTCGAGGACGGCTTGGACAAGTTCCGCCGATTCCGTGCGCGAAAGACCGACCCGGTGATAGACGACCTCGGAGAGGTCGGCGCGCGTCACGGTCCGACCATTCGCTCGGTCGGTCTTGGCTACGGACATGGTCCCCCCCAAACACACTCTCATGGCGGCGAAGGATTCAACGCCCCACGCACGGTCGACAGACCGTTTCGACGACGTCAAATTTGGCCGCTGACGCCCCAATCAAGGGCCCGACGTTACACCAAAAGCCCTTGGCGAGGAAAGTCATTTGCCGCGCCGCAAGGTCGCAGCGGCTTGTTATGAGACGCTTCTCGGTGGCGCTTGACGCCCCGGCCTGCTAGTCGCTTTGCGCCCGCCGTTGGACGGACCTTTCAAGGCAAGCGAGCCCGCATGAACAGCGCGCCACATTCCACCCGCGTCGCTCTCGTCACCGGCGCTTCGCGCGGAATTGGCCGCGCCGCCGCCCTCGCGCTGGCCGCCGCCGGCTGCCACGTGGTCGCGCTGGCGCGCACCCAGGGCGGGCTGGAGGAGCTCGACGACGAGATTCGGGCGCTGCGCCCCGACGTCGAGACGCCCGCCACGCTGGCGCCTTGCGATTTGCGCGACTTTCCCGCCATCGACCGGCTCGGCGAAGCGCTGCACAAGCGCTGGGGGCGCCTCGACATTCTTGTCGGCAATGCCGGCGCATTGGGCCCATTGTCGCCGCTCCACCACGTCGACCCGAAGCAGTGGGAAGAGGTCATGGCGGTCAACGTCACGGCGAATTGGCGGCTGATCCGCGCCCTCGACCCCCTGCTGCGGCAATCGCAAGCCGGGCGGGCGGTATTTGTCACTTCGGGCGCGGCGAGCCGCACAGAGTTGCTCGCCTATTGGGGCCCCTACGCCGTTTCCAAGGCGGCGCTCGACGCGCTTGTCCGCACCTACGCCGCCGAGACCGTCAACACCTCGGCGATCCGGGTCATGCTGGTCAATCCCGGTCCGCTGCGCACCCGCATGCGCGCTTCCGCGATGCCGGGCGAAGATCCGACGACCCTGCGCGCGCCGGAGGAACTCGCGCCCAAGATCGTCGCACTGTGCGCGCCGGAGTGGAGCGAGACCGGCAAGCTCTACGACTTCCCCCACGACCGGGTGATGAGCTTCTCGGCGCCGGACTGAGGCGGATTTCGCTTGCGCCGGCCGACGGCTCGTCTATAAGCGCGCGGTCGAAGTTCCCGCTGGGGGCTGAACGGAAGGCCGCGACCGATGAGGTCGCGGTAGGGCTTAAGCGCCCGGCTTTCGGTGTTCCCGCCTTCGAAAGATCCGCCTCGAGCCTTTCCAACCGGCTCGAAGGGCTCAGCGCGGGGCTTCCGAACGACGAAGGAAAGGCTCTCCATGGCTCTCTACGAGCATATCTATTTGGTGCGGCAGGACGTGACCGCGCCGCAGGTCGAAGCGCTGACCGAGACGCTCAAGACCCTCATCGCCGCTAACGGCGGTTCGGTCGCCAAGGTCGAAGCGTGGGGGCTGAAGTCCCTCGCCTTCCGCATCAAGAAGAACCGCAAGGCCTATTTCACCCTCTTGAACATCGACGCGCCGTCGGCGGCGATCGTCGAGCTGGAGCGTCAGCTCAGCCTCAACGAAGACGTCATCCGCTACCTCACTTTGCGCGTCGACGAGCACGAAGCCGGCCCGTCGGCGATGCTGCGCAAGCGCGAGGAAAGCGACCGCGACGATCGCGGCGGCCGCGGCCCGCGCCCCGATCGTGGCGATCGCGGTGACCGTCCCGATCGTCCCCGCCGTCCGCGCGACGACGCCCAAGCCGGAGCATTCTGATGGCCACCGCGCCCCGCCGCCCCTTCTTCCGCCGCCGCAAGTCCTGCCCGTTCTCCGGCGCCAATGCGCCGAAGATCGACTACAAGGACACGCGGCTGCTGTCGCGCTACATCTCCGAACGCGGCAAGATCGTGCCCTCGCGCATCACCGCGGTTTCGGCCGGCAAGCAGCGCGAACTCGCCCAGGCGATCAAGCGCGCGCGCTTCCTCGGCCTGCTGCCTTACGTCATCCGCTGACGATCAACCGGGGGCGAAAGCCGCTCCTGACAAACGAACAGTCCCGCACGGCCGAGCCGCGCGGGACAAGTTGGGGCCGGCGGGATCGTCGGCCTCTAACCGCCTCGAACCGCGGGACAGCGCATTCGCATGATCCAACGCTTCGCCGTTCCGGTCGGCGCCGGCGCCGTTTCGGCGCTGCTGTTCGCCCTTATGGTCAAGGGCACGCCGCTCGCGCTCGCCCTCGCCTATCTCGCGCCGATGCCGCTGATGATCGCCGCCTTCGGCTGGGGGGCGCTCGGTGGGCTCGTGGCGGCGGCGGTCGCCGCATCGGCGCTGGTCGCCGTGTTCGATGTGCAGGGCGCGCTGGCCTTCCTCCTGGTCGTCGCCGCGCCCGCCTGGATCCTGCCGACCTTCGCCGTATTGCCGCGCTATGCGCCGCCGTGGCGGCGCAGTGACGCCGACGTCCCTGCCCGCACCCCGGTCGGCGTGGTCGTCACGCTGGCGGCGGCGCTCGGGGCGCTCGCCGGCCTCGCCGGCCTGGCGACGCTGATCATCGGCTATAGCGGCTACGAGGCGGGTCTGCAGGCGCTGATTTCCGAACTTACGCCGGCGATCGAACAGGCGCTCGAGGGCGTCGACGTCCTGCCCGACGGGGTCAGCGCGCGGGACGTCGCCGAAGAGGTGGCGAAGCTCGCGCCGCTGGCCACGGCGACGCTCGGCTTCCTCACGCTCTGCGCCAACCTCTACGCCGCGGGGCGCTCGACCGCGTTGTCGCATCGCCTGCCGCGTCCCTGGCCCGACCTGCCGACCGAATTCGTCCTGCCGCGGTCGCTCGCCGTCGTCGCGGTCATCGCCGTCGGCGTCGCCATCGCCCTGCCCGAGCCGATCGATCAGTTCGCTTGGGTGTTCGCCGGCCCGCTCGCCGCAGCTTACGCCCTGCAGGGCTTCGCCGTGCTGCACGCGCTGTCGCGCGGCCTGCCGCTGCGTCCGCTGCTGATCGTCGCGCTCTATTTCTGCTGCGGCGTTCGCGCCGGATGGACGCTGCCGCTGATCGCCCTCGTCGGGCTGGTCGACAGCGCGGTGAACTTGCGCGCGCGCGCCGCGGCGGCGCGGCGCTCGAAGATTTGAGTTTTGCAATCACGCTGAACCTAAGGAGAGAACGATGGAAGTGATTTTGTTGGAGCGCGTCGGCAAGCTCGGCCACATGGGCGACACGGTGCGGGTCAAAGACGGCTACGCCCGCAATTTCCTTTTGCCCCACGGCAAGGCGTTGCGCGCCACCGAGGCCAACAAGAAGAAGTTCGAAAGCCAGCGGGCCGACCTCGAGGCGCGCAACCTCGAGATGAAGCGCGAGGCCGGCGACGTCGCCTCCACGCTCGACGGCAAGAGCTTCGTCATCATCCGCCAGGCCGGCGAAACCGGGCAGCTCTACGGCTCGGTTTCGGCGCGCGACATCGCCGACGCGGTCATCGCCGCGGGCTTCCAGGTCCAGCGTAGCCAGGTGGCGCTGCTCCACCCGATCAAGACGCTCGGCTTGCACAAGACGCCGATCCATCCCCACCCGGAAGTCGAGGCGTTCGTCACCATCAATGTCGCCCGCTCTCAGGAGCAGGCGGAGCGTCAGGCCAAGGGCGAGGACCTCAACGTGCGTGAGGAAACCTCGATGGACGATCTCGGCCTCGAGGTCGGCCAGGCGCTCGCCGCCGCCGGCCCCAACGCGAGCCTCGCGCAGGATTAGCCGCGCCGAACCCGATCTCGGGCGCGGCCGCCGGCCGCGCCTGCAGGCGTCACTCAGGCGAAGCGGAATTCGCTGACGTGGCGATAGGTCTCCCCCGGCGCCAGCCGGCACGGGGAGAAATGGCGCCGGTTGGGCGAATCCGGGAAGCGCTGCGGCTCCAGGCACAGGCCTGAATGGGCGCCATAGCGCGCGCCGTCGAGCCCGGTCGCCGCGCAGACGAGCTTGGCGGCGTCGTAGAACTGTACGCCCGGCTCGCTGCTGTGCAGCTCCATCGTCAGGCCGTTGACCGGCGAACGCACGCGCGCGATCGGCGCGAGGCCAGTCGCGTCGGGCGAGCGCACGGCGACGAAATTGACGTCGTAGAGCTGTCCGGACGGGTTGCGGATCGGCCGCGGCTGGCGGAAGTCGAACGGCGTTCCCGCCACGGCGCGAATTTCGCCAGTCGGGATCAGCTCGTCGTCGGACGGCGTGTAGAACTCGCTCAAGATCGCCACCTCGTGGTCGCGAACGTCGTTCGAGCCGTCGAGATTGTAATAGGCGTGCTGGGTGAGATTGACGATCGTCGGCCGGGCGCAGGTCGCGCTGAGTTCGATGCGCAACGTCGCCGGTTCGAGCAATCGGTAGACGCAGACGGCGCGCAAGGCGCCTGGGAATCCCTGATCGCCGTCGGCCGACTCGAGTTCGAGCGTCGCCGACGTCGCGTCGACCGGGCCGAGCTTCCACACGCGCCGCCCGAAACCGTCGGGGCCGCCATGCAGCGTGTGCTTCTCTCCGGGCTTGCGCGCAAGCGTGTGCACGGCGCCGTCGAGGGTGAAGCGGCCGTTGGCGATGCGATTGGCGAAGCGACCGGGCGCCGCGCCAAAGTACGGCGAATGGGCGACGTAATCCTCGATCGAATTGAGGCCGAGCGTCACCCGCTGCTTGCCATGACCGAGCGGCACGACGAGATCGCGCAGCACCGCGCCCCAGGTGAGAATCTTGGCGGTCGCTCCCGCCTTGGAAGCGATCGTGGCCTCGAACACCGGGGCGCCCTCGTGCTGCCCGAACGAATGCACGTTCATGCCCGTTCCCCCTCGCCAAGTCCGCCGCGCCGATCGTCGAGCCGCGCTTCGCCCGTCGCCCTTATCGCATTGACGGGGCGTCGAGATGCGCGCGCGCGGCGGCGAAAACGGCGCGAAACATCTCGGGGGTCAACGTACCCGTGTTCGTGTTGTAACGCGAACAGTGATAGCTATCGAACAGGACGAGCGGCGACTGCGCGACCTTGTGTCGCGCACCGTGCGTGAAGGGAAAACGCGACGGACGCGCGTCGAGGGCGCGCAGGGCGCTGTCGTGGGCGACGCGCCCGAGGGCGACGATCGCCGCGAGGCGCGGCAGCGCTTTCATCGCGCCGGCGAGATAGGGCCGACAGGCGGCGATCTCGGCCGGCGTCGGCTTGTTTTCGGGCGGCACGCAGCGCACCGCATTGACGATGGCGCAGTCGACCAACGCCAGACCGTCGTCCGGGCGGCGGTCGTAAACCCCGGCCGCGAAGCCGTACGCCAGCAGCGTCGCGTAAAGCAGATCGCCGGCGGCGTCGCCGGTGAACGGCCGGCCGGTGCGGTTGGCGCCGCGCAGGCCCGGCGCGAGGCCGACGATCAACAGCCGCGCCGACGGGTCGCCGAACGATTCGACCGGCGCGTTGCGGAACGCGGGAAACGCGGCGCGGTTGGCGTCGCGAAAGGCGGCGAGCCGGTCGCACGCGCGGCAGTCGGCGGGCGGGCTGACGTCAAAAGACAAGCGGGCGCTCCCGCCGCGGTTCGTGAGCCATGGCCCGGAGCCTCCGTCCGCTCACTCGCGCCCGGTCTCGTCCGGCGGCGCAGGCGTCGGCGCCGGCGCGTAGGCGGCCTGGCGACGCGGTTCGCCGGTGCGCGCCGCGCGCTCGCTCGGATCCCGACCGATGCGCGGCGCGAGCTGCGCGAGGTCGATGAATTCGTCGGCCTGGCGGCGCAGCTCGTCGGCGACCATCGGCGGCTGCGTGACGACGGTCGAGACGACCGACACCCGCACCCCTTGCCGTTGCAGCGATTCGACCAGGGAGCGGAAATCGCCGTCGCCGGAGAACAGCACCATCTGGTCGACGTGCGGCGCCATCTCCATCGCCGTCACCGCCAGCTCGATGTCCATGTTGCCTTTGACTTTGCGCCGTCCGGTCGAATCGACGAATTCCTTGGTCGGCTTGGTGACGACCGAATAGCCATTGTAGTCGAGCCAGTCGACCAGCGGCCGGATCGACGAATATTCCTGATCTTCCACGAGGGCGGTGTAGTAGTAGGCGCGAATCAACCGCCCCCTGCCCTGGAACTCGCGCAGCAGCCGCTTGTAGTCGATGTCGAAGCCGAGCGATTTGGCCGACGCGTAGAGATTGGCGCCGTCAATGAAGAGCGCGAAACGTTCCTGATCCGGCATGGTCTCGACCAATTCATCGCTCCGCGCTTGACGCGGCCTCCAGCATTCATCTTATGACGCGCCGGTTTCGTTTGCCAGAACAATGCGCCGCAGCGCTTGGCCGGTTTCGTTGTCTATGGCCCGTGGCTGGGCTAAGGCTCGCAAGCGAGAGGCCGCGGACGGGGCGGACGGTCGAACGGAGGGGAGCGCGCATGAAATTGGTCCGCTACGGCAAGCCGGGCAGGGAAAAGCCGGGACTGATCGACGCGGCCGGCAAGATCCGCGACCTGAGCGAGGTCGTCGCCGACATCGACGCTGCGACGCTCGCGCCGCGCGTCCTCGCGCGCCTGGCCAAGATCAAGCCGGAGAGCCTGCCGACGGTTCGCGGCGCGCCGCGCATCGGCCCCTGCGTCGCCAATGTCGGCAATTTCGTCGCGGTCGGGCTCAACTACGCCGACCACGCGGCGGAATCGGGGATGGCGATTCCCAAAGAGCCGGTGCTGTTCATCAAGCCGACCAATTGCATCGTCGGCCCCAACGACGACATCGTGATCCCCAGGGGCTCGGAAAAGACCGACTGGGAAGTCGAGCTCGGCGTCGTCATCGGGACGCGCGCGAGTTACGTCAGCGAGAAGGACGCGCTCGCCCACGTCGCCGGCTATTGCGCCGTCAACGACGTCTCCGAGCGCGACTATCAGCATCGGCGCGGCGGCGGCCAATGGACCAAGGGCAAGGGCTGCCCGACCTTCGGCCCGATCGGCCCGTGGCTGGTCACGAAGGACGAGGTTCCCGATCCGCAGAACCTGTCGATGTGGCTCGACGTCAACGGCGAGCGGATGCAGAGCGGCTCGACGGCGACGATGGTGTTCGGCGTCGCCAAGCTCGTCGCCGAAATTTCGCAGTTCATGATCCTCGAGCCGGGCGACGTCATCACCACCGGCACGCCGCCGGGCGTCGGCGACGGCAAGAAGCCGCCGCGCTATCTCAAGGCCGGCGACACGGTCTCGCTCGGCGTCGACGGCCTCGGCCAGCAGGCGCAGCGCGTCGTCGCCTGGTCGAAATCAGCCTAAGCGCGCCCGCCGATGCGCGCGGCGCGCTCGTATCTCGGCGCAGGGCTGGCGGTTCTCTATGCCGCCGCCTTCGTCGTCGCCTATTGGCTCTACGCGCAAGCGGCGGGCGCCTTCATGGCCGATATTTGGCTGTCGCTCGCCGCCATCCCCTACATTCTGACGACAGCGGCGCTGACGGGCTCGTCGGATTTCGCCGCCGATTCGATCGGCGAGGTGCTGGCGGCGGCGGCGTTCTGCTCAGCGCTCGCCTATGTCGCGGGCGCACTCGTCGAGGCGTTGCTGCGCGGTGCGTGGCGACTGGCGACCCGGAAGCGGCGAGCGGCATAGGTTTTGTTGCCCCGTCCAAGTCATGGCCGGGCTTGACAGTGGTGAAGAGGGCCGCTCACAGCCCCAGCATCAATTGCAGGTTCTGCACCGCCGCGCCGGACGCGCCTTTGCCGAGATTGTCGAACTTCGCCGCCAGCACCGCCTGCCGCCGCGCCTCGTTTTCATAGACGTGAATCAGCATGTCGTTCGTGCCGTTGAGCGACTCCGGCTCGAGGCGCAGCGCGGCCGCGGTCTCCGCGGCGCTCGCGACTTTGACGTATTGCGCGCCCTTGTAATGCGCGGCGAGCGCGGCGCGCAGGTCGGCGCCCTTCGGCTTGCCCGCCAGCGCGTCGAGATGCAGCGGGACGCTGACGATCATGCCCTGGCGGAAATTGCCGACCGACGGCACGAACACCGGCTTCGCCGCCAGCCCCGAATAACGCTCGATCTCCGGCAGGTGCTTGTGCTGCAACGCCAGCCCGTAGAGCTCGAAGCTCGGCGCGCGGCCGTTCTCGAACGCTTCGATCATCGCCTTGCCGCCGCCCGAATAGCCGCTGACCGAATGGATCGAGATCGCGGCGTCCTTGGCGATCAGGCCGCTCGCGGTCAGCGGCGCGATGAGCGCGATCGCACCGGTCGCATGGCAGCCTGGATTGGTGACTTTGCGCGCGTTGGCGATCGCCGCCCCCTGCCCCGCCGCCAGCTCCGGAAAACCGTAGACCCAGCCGGGCGCGACGCGGTGTGCCGAGGAGGCGTCGATCACCCGCGGCGCCTTTGCGCCGATCGCTTCGATCGCCTTGGCGGTCTCTTTCGCCGCCTCGTCGGGAAGGCAGAGGATGACGAGATCGACTTCGGCGTAAAGGCGCAGCTTGGCCGCCGGATCCTTGCGCAGCTCGGCCGGCAGGCTGCGCAGCGCGATTCCTGCGAACCCGGCGAGCTTGTCGCGGATTTGCAGTCCGGTGGTTCCGGCTTCGCCGTCGATGAAAATGGCAGTGGTCATGATCGTCTCGCTTCGCAAAGGGCAACGCAGGTCGCGCGGCGCGAAAGGCGCGCGGGAATGAACGTCAGCGTCGGCGGAGGCGGGTCCCGATCATGGCGCGCTCAATGCGCCATCGGCGCGCCGGCGTCAAGGCGCTCGCCAGCGGTGGAATTTGTAGACGCGGGCGTCGACCGCGTCCTGCCGGCAATTACCCCGTTCTGACGAAATAGCGGCGACGTCGCCGAGCGCGGTCGACGCCCGCGCCTACAAACCGCCCAGCCGAGTTGGCGCCTTTCAGCGCCTAGCGAGACGCGCCGCCCTCGCCGTGGCGCCGGCGCGCCTCGGCGGCGATGAGGCGCAATTGCGGCGCGACGGCTGTCTTGTCGCCGCCCGGGGCCTCAAAGATTCCAGGCGTCCAGAAGTCGTCGGGCAAGCGCTCGCAGCAAGCTAGCGCCTTGTCCTCGTCGCCGAGCCTCGCGTGGCAATCCGCTTGGAACAGCAGGCCGAAGCCGAGGTTTTCCCAATCGTCGGGATTCATCCGTTCGCTGTGATCAAAGTCGTCGAGCGCCTTCTCGTATTCGCCGAGATGCCTAAGGACTTCGCCGCGCAAGAAGAAAGCGTCTGCGTCAGGATTCAGTTCCACGACCTTGTTCATGTCCTCAAGCGCCCGATGCGGCTCGCCTAGGTCCATCCATGCGAAATGACGCCCGCAATAGGCGAGGTGGTTGTTCGGGTTCTCGTTCAGCCATCCGTCGACGATTTTGAGATAACGCTGCGGATCGGTGCGACGAATGTCGTGCAGCGCCTTCACTTCGTCAGGCGTCGTTGGTTCCTTCATCGTTAGCGCTCCGCGAGCGGCGGCGCAGGCGGCCTTCGCCGCGCTTCGGCGGAGAGCGCCGTCGACCTCATGGAAGCGTCTTGTTTCCGAAGCCGAAGGGCTGTCAAGGGGCGAAGCCCGCCGGCGGCGGCGCGCAAAAAGCGCGCCCTTGACAGCCCTTCGGCTTCGGAAGTTTTGGCCTCCATGAAGTCGACGGCGCGGTGGGGCGGCGGGAGGGTCCGCCTCCGCTCCCTGAGGCGGCACGCGTCAAGTCGTTTAGCAGGATGTCAGCGTAGCCGATGGGCACGACAGAAATCTTGGCTTACACGCCTGTCGACTGAGTCGCAGGTGTTCCGCCTGTGAGTGTTGTGCCACTCCGGATTTGGTGGAATGCTAGTGTAGCCAAGGGGCAGGCCCATGCGGGTTCTTCAACAGCATCAAGCGCACGTTCGCGGGAGACCGATCGGTGAATCCGCCTGACGGCAATCACGGCGACCACATAACATTCAGTCCTTGGATAATCGACGGCGACGACGTTGTTCGACAGTATAATTTGTACAATGCGGCGAATGCCAACGATCCAACAATATTCCAGGTTGGTTGTACCGTAGAAATGGGAAGTTTCGGTTTCCTCCGCCATCACGTATTTTTTGCCCTTAAGCCGGGCGTTATTAAGGATGAGGGCTTTCTGACTGCGTTCCTAGCCACGATCGATGACAGCGCGGATGCGGGTTTTTTCCCAATTCAGGTTGCCACTTGTCCTGACGGCAGCAATATGTTCCTAATCAGGGAACAACAATACGCTGACAAGTGTCTCTCGGTTTTGGGCGCGGGCAAACCGATGCGGTTCTTGCTGATAGATGTGCAGGAATGCATTGTCAAATTGCCGCTCGATAATGACCTGACTTTCCGTGCCGCACTGGCGAAACTCCAAAATGCGAAGGTGGGCCGTTGACCATCGCCTGCCTAGGTTGGGGTTCCCTCTGCTGGTGTCCTGGAAGCCTGCCGGTAGCCGAAAAGAACTGGCGACCCGATGGCCCATCACTTCGTGTCGAGTTCGCGCGGCAGTCAGATACCAAGACGTCAGATAACGGCCGCATTACGCTTGTACTCGTCGAATCCGGTCCGGTTTGCGCCGTTTTATGGGTCAAACTCGATGTGCCCGATTTGCACGCCGCCGTGGAAGCGCTTGCGGCTCGGGAAGGGATCAAAGACAAAAAAGAGGAGAGCATCGGGCGTTGGCCATCAACTCCCGGCCGCTTCTATTCGCACTCCAAAGAGATTGCCGAGTGGGCAACAAGACAAGGACTTGATGGAGTCGTGTGGACAGCTCTCTCATGCGGTATGAAAAACGGCCGCGGGACGATGCCTTCGTTAAAGCAAATTCTCGATCATCTGCGGAAGCTCCGAGGCGAAGACCGCGAGCGAGCGGTCAAGTACATACGAATGGCTCCCGCTCAGATTGTCACACCTTTCCGGGAAGCGCTTGAAGCTGACCTTCGTGATGAGTGTGCGTAGCGAACTGTCGCATAAGCTCCAATCTGTTAAATGGCATCCCCTCTCACGCCGCCCGCGATCTCACCCCAACAAAAAGGGCGGCCGAAGCCGCCCTTTCCGAACTCGATGTTTCTCGCCGCGCCTCAGCGCTTCGAGAACTGGAAGCTGCGGCGGGCCTTGGCGTGGCCGTACTTCTTGCGCTCGACGACGCGCGAGTCGCGGGTGAGGAAGCCCTCTTTCTTCAGCGGCGCGCGCAGCTCCGGCTCGTAGTAGGTCAGCGCCTTGGCGAGGCCGTGGCGCACCGCGCCGGCCTGGCCGGAAAGGCCGCCGCCGGCGACGGTGACGGTGAGATCGTACTGGCCGAAGCGGTTGGCGACGACGAGCGGCTGGTTGAGGATCATGCGCAGCACCGGCCGGGCGAAATAGACGTCGAGCGCCTTGCCGTTGACGGTCGCCTGGCCCTTGCCGGGCTTGATCCAGACGCGCGCGACGGCGTTCTTGCGTTTGCCGGTCGCGTAGGCGCGGCCCAGCTTGTCGAGCTTCTGGATGTGAACCGGGGCTTCAACGACCGCCGGGGCGAGCGCCGTCTCTTTGAGATCGGCGAGGGAGGAAAGAGTGGTCTCGGCCATGGATCAGGCGCTCCGGCTGTTCTTCGGATTGAGCTTGGCGACGTCGAAAACTTCAGGCGACTGCGCCGCGTGCGGATGGTCGGGGCCCTTGTAGACCTTGAGGTTGCCGAGCTGCTTCTTGCCCAGCGGCCCGCGCGGCAGCATGCGCTCGACCGCCTTGACGACGACGCGCTCGGGGTAGCGCCCGTCGAGGATCGACTTGGCGGTGCGCTCTTTGATGCCGCCGATGAAGCCGGAATAGTGGTAGTAGACCTTCTGGTCGCGCTTGCGGCCGGTGAGCACCACCTTCTCGGCGTTGACGACGATCACATTGTCGCCGTCGTCGATGTGGGGCGTGAAAGAAGGCTTGTGCTTGCCGCGCAGGCGCATGGCGACGATCGTCGCCAGGCGGCCGACCACCAGGCCCTTGGCGTCGATGAGCAGCCATTTCTTTTCGACGTCGGCCGTCTTGGTCGAATGGGTCTTGCCGAACATGAATTGCGGTCCGTTTCTCGCGTGAGAAGCCCGCCGCGAGCGGCGGGCCGGTCAGGGCCGCGCTTATACGGGCGCGTACGCACGCCCGTCAACAGCAAAGACGCGGAATCGGCTGAAAAACGGCTGAATTTTCGCTGTGGTATTGTGTTACCTCATCTAACGCGCCGCCACGCCGCAACGCAGTGGACCCGCGCGCCGACGCCGGGTAACGCTATGTCGGCAGAGCGCGCCGTCGCTGCGGCCCGGCGCCCCTTCGTCGGGGAAACGCGCAGGCGAATCGCGAGCGGCGCGAGGAAAGGCTCGATGAATTTTGTCGCGATAGACTTCGAGACCGCGAATTATCAGCCCGACAGCGCCTGCGCGGTCGGGCTGGTGAAGGTGGTCGGCGGGGAAATCGTCGACCAGGCGGTCCACCTGATCAGGCCGCCGACCAGAGAATTCGTGTTCACCCATATCCACGGATTGAAGTGGAAAGACGTGGCGAATGCCGACGATTTCGGGACGCTCTGGCCGAGGCTCGAACCGATGCTCGACGGCGCGGCGTTTTTCGCCGCGCACAATGCCCCCTTCGACAGCGGCGTTTTGCGCGCGTGCTGCGCGCGCTACGGAATCCGCGCGCCGTCGCTGGCGTTTCGCTGCACGGTGCAGATTTCCCGCCGCGTCTGGAGCATTTATCCGACCAGGCTTTCCGACGTCTGCGCGAAGCTCCGCATCGCGCTCAACCACCACGAAGCGCTGTCCGACGCGATGGCGTGCGCGAACATCGTTCTCGCGGCTGCGAGGACATAAGGCCAAAGCCTTGACGGAGGAGCGCCGGCATGTCCCCCACGCAACGTCGCGAAGAACCGCTCGCTCTGGCGCGCCGCGAGGACAGGAGCGGCGTCGCGACCCTCACTCTGCAGTCGCCGGCTTCGCGCAACGCGCTGAGCCTGGCGATGATCGAAGCGCTGATCGACGCCTTCGTGGCGATCGAAGCCGATCCCGCGACGCGCGTCGTCGTCCTCGCCGGCGACGGGCCGGCGCTCTCGGCCGGCCACGATCTCAAGGAGCTGCAGGCGCATCGCAACGACGCCGACCGCGGCCGCGCGTTCTTTGAGCGCGCGATGACGCGCTGCGCCGACCTGATGCGCGCCATCGTCGCCCTGGAGAAGCCGGTGATCGCCGCCGTCGAAGGCGTCGCCACCGCCGCCGGCTGCCAGCTCGTCGCCGCTTGCGACCTCGCGATCGCCGGCGCCGAGGCGCGCTTCGCCCTGCCCGGCGTGTCGATCGGTCTCTTCTGTTCGACGCCGCTGGTGGCCGTCGGCCGCGCCGTTTCGCGCAAGCACGCGATGGAAATGGCGCTGACCGGCGACCTTTACGACGCTGAGACCGCCGAGCGTTTCGGCCTCGTCAATCGCGTCGTCCCGGTCGGCGCGGCGCTCGCCGAAGCGCACGCGCTCGCTCAGCGCATCGCCGCCCGTTCGGCGGCGACGCTGGCGATCGGCAAGCGCGCGTACTATCGCCAGATCGACATGCCGCTCGACGAGACCTACGCGCTTGCTGGCCGCGCGATGATCGACAATCTCCTCCATCCCGATTCCGCCGAAGGCGCCGCCGCCTTTCTCGACAAGCGGCCGCCACACTGGGAGGGCGCGTGAACCACGATTCCTATTCCGACGACACCGTCCGCGACATTCTCGCCACGGTGAAGACGATCGCCATGGTCGGCGCGTCGGCCAACCCGGCGCGGCCGTCCTACTTCGTGCTCAAATATCTTTCCGAGCGCGGCTTCACGATGCTGCCGATCAACCCCGGCCTCGCCGGCGAAGCGATCCACGACTTGCCCGTCTATGCGAGCCTCGCCGACGCTCCGCAGCCGATCGACATGGTCGACGTCTTCCGCAGATCCGAGGCCGCGGGCGAGGTCGTCGACGCGGCGCTGGCGCTGGCGAGGCCGCCGAAGGTCATTTGGATGCAACTCGGCGTGCGCGACGACGCCGCGGCGGCGCGCGCCGAAGCGTGCGGCGTGAAAGTGGTGATGAACCGCTGCCCGAAGATCGAATACGGCCGCCTGTCGGGCGAGATCGGCTGGGCGGGCGTCAATTCGCGCGTCCTCTCGGCGAAGAAACCGATCGCCGGCGCGGGCTTCCAGCGACTGTCGATCGACAAACGCTAGGCGGACGCGGTCGCCAGCAGCGCTTCGAGCTCGGCGCGTCCGGCCGCGGCGTCGAAGGCCTTCGGCCCGCCGGCGACGCATTTCAGCGCCGCCTCGGCGCGGCGCAGCGCTTCGCCCTTCAGTTCGGGCGTTTCCGCGACGACCGCGCGCGCCTCGGCGAGATCGCCGTTGCAGTGAAGCACGATGTCGAGCCCGGCGGCGAAGATCGCGCGCGTCTTTTCGGCGAACGTTCCTCGCAGCGCCTTCATCGACGTGTCGTCGCTGAAGATCAGGCCGTCGAAACCGATCGCGCCGCGCATGATCTCCGAGACCACGCGCGGCGACGTCGTCGCCGGCGCCTTGTCGTCGATCGCGGTGAAGACGATGTGCGCGGTCATCGCCATCGGTAGATCGTTGAGCGCCGCGAACGGCGGAAAGTCGCGCGCGGCGAGCTCGTCGCGGCTTGCGCTCACCACCGGCAGATCGAGATGGCTGTCGACCGTCGCCCGCCCGTGGCCGGGCATGTGCTTGACGACGGGCGCGACGCCGCCGGCGATGAGGCCGTTGGCATAGGCGCGGCCGATCATCGCCACCTGTTCGGCGGAATCGGAAAAGGCGCGCGCGCCGATCGCCGCATGCATACCCTCGCCGGCGACGTCGAGCACCGGCGCGCAATCGACGTTGATCCCGACCTCGGCGAGATCGGCGGCGATCAATCGCGCCGCCAGCCAGGCGGCGCGTTCGGGCGCGCGCGTCGCGGCGAAGCGCGCCGCGGCTGGATAAGGGCGCCAATGCGGCGGCCCCATGCGCTGCACCCGTCCGCCTTCCTGGTCGATGAGCACCGGTGCGTCGGCGCGGCCGGCGATGGCGCGAAAGTCGTCGGTGAGCGCGCTCAACTGCGCCCGATCGACCACGTTGCGCTTGAACAGGATCAGTCCCCACGGCCGCGCGTCGCGGAGGAACGCGCGCTCTTCGCCGCCGAGGCTCGGCCCGGCGCAACCGACGACGACGGCGCGGGTCATGCGCGTCGCGACGCCTTCGGGAAGCCGGACGAAATCAATCCTTGGCGATGAAGCAATCGCCGCCCCCGGCCTTCAGCTTCGAGCACAGCGCGCCCGCGTCGGTCCGCGTCAGTCCGCTGACGCGAATGCGATAGATCGTCTGACCCTTCACGTCGGCCTGGTGGATCGACAGCGCGGAATCGCCGAGCGCGTCGGCGTACTTGCCCTTGAGCTTGGCGATCGCGCTTTGCGCGTCGGCTTCCGAGCGCGGCGCGGCGAGCTGCACCGCCCATTCGCCGCCGCCTTCTGCGGCGGTGGCCGCCGCCGGCGCGGCGGCGGGAGGCGCGGTCGCCGCCGCAACGGTCGGCGCCGCTGCGGCGGCCGGCGCGGCGTCGGCGGGCGGCGAATCGGCGGCTGAGGCCTCGGCTACGGTCTTCGGCGCAGGCTTGGCCGGCTTGACCGGTTTTGGCGAGGCGACGAGCTGCAGCGGCGCGCTCGGCGTCGCGCTCGCGTCGGCGTTGGGCGCCGTCGTGTCGGTCTTGGCGACGACCCGCTGCTGCGATTTGGGCGACAGCTTGGTCGGCAGGTCGAGCTTCGGCGTCGCCGCTTCGGGCGTCGCGACGATCGGATCGACGGCGCGCACGGCGGTCTTCACCGGCGGCGTCGGGACGACGTCCGGCGCCGCAGCGGGCGGAGTCGCGTCGGCGGCGGCGATCAATGTCCCGTCCGGGCGCACCGAGACCGTCTTCACCGGCTTGGCGGCCGGGAACAGCGGCGCGACCGAGGCCGAGGCGGCGGCGGGCGGAACGACCGGCGTGTCGGGCGCGGTTGCGACCGGCGAGCCGGCGTCGGCGGCGGGCGTCGCTACCGCCCCAACGGCGTTCGGCGCGCCGGCCGGAGCAGACGGCGCCGGGGTCGGCGGTTGGGTCTGCGTGCGCAGATCGATCGGTTGCTCTTCCGTATTGACGACCTTGACCGGCGTCGGGGTCGCGGAATCCTTCATCAACAACGCCGCGATGTCGCTGTTCGATTGAACGTTCGCCTCGTTCGGCGGCTGAACCTTGGTCGGCGCGTTGTCCGCGGCGATGAACGGCGGCGCCTTGGGCAACCCCGGCACGCCGTGCTTCAGCGCCGCGGCGCCGGCGAGCAGCGCGACGCCGACGACGATCATCCCCGTCACCTTGAACCCCCAACCGCGCGAGCCTCGCGCCGGCGCCGGTTCGGCGAAGGCGGGCTCTTGCGGCGCCGCCGGCTCGGCCGCGTCGTCAGTCTCGAGTTCGGCGAAAGCGGGACGCAAGTCTGCGCCGAAGGCCGGCGGGAGCGTCATCGCCGGCTCGCCTTCCGCTTGCGGCTCGGACTGTGGCGCTCGCGCGGCGCGCCGCGCGTCGGCGTGGACGGAGTTGACCAGCCGCGTCAGCTCCGCCAACGGGTCCTCGGTCCCGGCCGATGGCGCACCGGCGGCGCGCAACCGCTTCTCGAATTCGTCGAGGTTGATCTCGGGCACAATTTTGCCTGGCGAACCGCTCATGACTGGCCTCGCTTGAGGGGTGGCTGGCGCTCAGGACGTCGACACCGCCAACGTTCCTCGCGCTTCCCCCCTCGCGTCCGGGGCGCGCCGAGCGACCGCGATAGGCCGCTCTAGCGCATTTCCTCGGGCGCGCTCACGCCTAGGATAGTCAACGCCGAAGCCAAAACAAAGGCGGTCGCCGTCACCAGACCTATGCGCGCATTGGTTAAACTTGCATTACCCTCATTAACGAAGCGTAAATGTGGCGAATCCTTGCCGCGGTTCCAGTGCGAATGGAACAGGGTCGCTAAATCATGTGCATAAAAGGCGATCCGGTGGGGTTCATGGGCTTCTGCGGCCTGGACGACGACGCGCGGGTACTGGGCGAGCGAGCGCATCAGGCCGCGCTCGCCCTCGTCCGAGAGCAGGCTGAAATCGGCTCCGGACAATGTCTTAGGCGCGAGATCGAGGGCGGGAAAGGTCGCGTGCGCCTGGCGTAGGACGCTGCGCGCGCGGGCGTGCGCGTATTGCACATAAAAGACCGGATTATCTTGGCTCTGCTCGATCACCTTGGCGAGGTCGAAGTCGAGCGGCGCGTCGTTCTTGCGCATCAACATGATGAATCGCGCCGGATCGGCGCCGACCTCGTCGACGACTTCCCGTAGCGTGACGAATTCTCCGGAGCGCTTCGACATCTTCACCGGCTCGCCGGCCCGCATCAGGCGCACGAGCTGGCATAGCTTCACGTCGAGATTGGCCTTGCCGCCCGAGAGCGCGGCGACCGCCGCCTGCATGCGTTTGACGTAGCCGCCGTGATCGGCGCCCCAGACGTCGATCAGCGTGAGGAAACCGCGGTCGATCTTCGACTTGTGATAGGCGATGTCGCTGGCGAAATAGGTGTAGCCGCCGTCCGACTTGATCAGCGGCCGATCGACGTCGTCGCCGAAATCGGTCGAGCGGAACAGCGTCTGCTCGCGATCTTCCCAATCCTCCGACGGCTGACCCTTGGGCGGCGGCAGTCGGCCGACATAGACGATGCCGCGCCCCCTCAATTCCTCGATCGCGGCGCGCACCTGGTCCCCGCCGCCGTCGGCGCCGGTCAGCGCGCGCTCGGACGAGAAGACTTCGTGGACGATGTTGAGCGCGGCGAGATCGGCCCTGATCATCGTCATCATCGCCGCGATCGCGCGCGCCCGCACCGCCGGCAGCCACTCGGCCTCCGGCCTGTCGCGCAGCGAAGCGCCGAATTCGCCTGCGAGCGCGGCGCCGAGCGGCTTGAGATAGTCGCCGGGATAAAAGCCTTCGGGGATCGTCACCGCCTCGCCGAGCGCCTCGCGATAGCGCAAGAAGGCGGACCGCGCGAGGACGTCGACCTGCGCGCCGGCGTCGTTGACATAATACTCGCGCGTCACTTCATAGCCGGCGAAGGCGAGCAGATTGGCGAGCGCGTCGCCGAACACCGCGCCGCGCGCATGGCCGACGTGCATCGGCCCGGTCGGATTGGCGCTGACATATTCGACGTTGACCTTGCCAGCGGCCGGCTTCGCCGCACGGCCGAAATCGACGCCGCGCTCAAGAATGGCGACGAGCACCCGCGCGTAGGTCGCGAGCGCGAGGCGAATGTTGATGAAGCCGGGGCCCGCGACTTCGATCGCCTCGACGTCGGGCGTCTTTCTGAGGACCTCGGCCAGCGCTTCGGCCAAGGCGCGCGGATTGCCGCCGGCCGCCTTGGCTTCGCGCGCGTAGACCATCGCCGCGTTGGTCGACAGGTCGCCGTGCGCCGCCTCGCGCGGCGGCTCGACGACGAAGCGCGAGAGGTCGAGATTTGCAGGCGCCCGCCCCGCCGCCGCCAGACTTTTGAGCGCGGCGCCCACTCGGGCCTGGAAATCCTCGAAAATATTCATGAATTGGGCCCGAGATCGAAGTCGGCGCGGCTTTATCGCAAGTTCGCAGTGGGGTCAAAAAGCCGGCGATATTCGTTCAGCGCGAAGCGGTCGGTCATGCCGGCGATGTAATCGGCGGCGGCGTGCGCCCGCTCGCCTGCGGTCGCGCCGGCCTTGGCCGCCCAATCGGGCGGCATCGCCGCGGGGTCGGCGACATAGGCGGAAAACAGGCCCCGCACCACCGCGTCGGCGCGCTCGCGCACCCGCGTCACTTGCGGATGGCGATACATGTTGGCGAACAGAAACGCCTTGATGTCGCGGTCGGCCGCGGCGATCGCCGGCGAAAACCCGACGAGCGTCCTGCCGGCTCGCTGCACATCCTCGAGGCTGGTCGCGCCCGCGGCGGCGATGCGGGCGCCGCTCTCGGCGATGACATCCTCGATGAAGCGGGTGATGACGCGGCGCGTCAGCTCGTGGATGACGCGTGGCCGCTCGAGGCCGGGATGCAGGCGCTCGATTTCGTCGAGCAGCACGGCGACGAAAGGAACAGCGCGGATTGCGTCGAGGTCGAACAGGCCGGCGCGCAGGCCGTCGTCGATGTCGTGGGCGTCATAAGCGATGTCGTCGGCGATCGCCGCCGCCTGCGCCTCGAGGCTGGCGTATTGGCCGAGACGAAGGCTCTGCAGGCGATCATAGGCGAGGATCGCGGCGGGAACGCCGCGGGCGCGCCAACGTTCGAGCGGCCGTCCTTCGGCGTCGACCAGCGGGCCGTTGTGCTTGACCAATCCCTCGAGCGTCTCCTGGGTCAGGTTGAGGCCGTCGAAATCGGCGTAGCGGCGCTCGAGCTCGGTGACGAGGCGCAGGCCGTGGCTGTTGTGGTCGAAGCCGCCGTACGCTTCCATGCAGGCGTCGAGCGCGTCCTCGCCGGTGTGGCCGAACGGCGTGTGGCCGAGATCGTGGCCGAGCGCCACCGCTTCGGTCAGCTCTTCGTCGAGCCTGAGCGCCTTGGCGAGCGCGCGCGCGAGCTGGGCGACCTCGATCGTATGGGTGAGGCGCGAGCGGAAATGGTCGCCCTCGTGATAGACGAACACCTGGGTCTTGTGGGCGAGGCGGCGGAAGGCGGTCGAGTGGATGATGCGGTCGCGATCGCGCTGGAAATCGTCGCGGGTCGGCGACGACGGCTCGCGGTGGAGGCGGCCTGGCGAGCGGGCGGGATCGGCGGCGTAAGGCGCCCGGCCGTTCCCTGGGTCGCCCGCCATTCTCACCCCCCGCATTGCGCTTCGCCCGGCCGCGCCTATGTTCATAGCGACCCTGCCGTCGATTGTCTGCCCCAGGAAGGACCCATGAGCGACGCCGCCTCAGCCGCCGAAACGGCTCCCCTGTCGATCAGCGCCGCCGCGGCGCGCCGGCTGCAGAAGGTGCTCGCCGCCGATCCTGGCGCCGCCCTGCGCATTTCGGTCAAGGGCGGCGGTTGTTCGGGCTTCCAATACGCCTTCGAGATCGACGCCACCCGCGCCGCCGACGATTTCGTCGCGTCGCGCGATGGGGTCAGCGTGGTCGTCGATTCGGCGTCGCTCGAAATGATGCGCGGCTCGGAGCTCGATTTCGTCGACGACCTGATGGGCCAAGCGTTCAAGGTCAAGAACCCCAATGCGGTCGCCTCCTGCGGTTGCGGGGTGAGCTTCTCGATCTGAACGCCGGCGCTTGCGCCGCCGCCGCCGCCGCGCCATGCTCGCGGCGGGAGGATCTGACCGTCATGACCGTTTCTCTGAGCGGCGGCTGCGCCTGCGGCGGTTTGCGCTATCGGCTCGCCGCACGGCCGATGTTCGTTCATTGCTGCCATTGCAAGGACTGCCAACGGCAGACCGGCAGCGCCTTCGTCATCAACGCGCTGATCGAGACGTCGCGGGTCGAGATCCTGTCAGGGACTACGATCGCCATCCCCGTCCCGACCGACAGCGGCAGGCCGCATGTCATCCACCGCTGCCCGGACTGCCAGACCGCGCTCTGGAGCCATTACGGCGGGCGCGACGCGCTGAGCTTCGTCAGGGTCGGGACGCTCGACGAGCCTGCCGCCGCCCCGCCCGACGTCCACATCTACACCCGCTCGAAGCTGCCTTGGGTCGTCCTGCCCGAGGGCGTCCCCGCCTTCGAAGAATATTACGACTCGCGCGCGCTGTGGCCGCCCGAGAGCCTAGCGCGACGCAAAGCGGCGCTGGCAGGCTGAACCACGAGCGGACGGCCGGCGCCGCTCACGCCAGCGCGGCTTCCCGGCGGCGCGGCTGGGCGAGCGTCATCACCAAGGCCGATGCGATCAGGCAGGCGGTTCCGGCAACATAGACCGCCGGCAGGTAGCTCGCGAGCTCCGTGCGCGCAGCCCCGGCGCCAAAGGCGGCGGTAGCCGCGCCGAGCTGGTGGGCGGCGAAGATCCAGCCGAAGGTCACGTTGGCGCGCTCTGGCCCGAAGGCGTCGGCCGCGAGCCGCACGGTCGGGGGGACCGTCGCGACCCAGTCGAGGCCGTAGAACACCGCGAACAGCGACAGGCTGACGACCGAGAAGTCGGTAAAGGGCAGATAGATCAGCGACAGGCCGCGCAGGCCGTAATAGAAGAACAACAACCAGCGGTTGTCGTAGCGGTCGGAGAGCCAGCCCGATAGGATCGTGCCGAAGAAGTCGAACACGCCGATCATCGCCAGGATGCTCGCCGCGCCGACCGGCGCCACGCCGAAGTCGCCGCACAAGGTGATCCAGTGGGTCTGGATCAGGCCGTTGGTGCTGAGACCGCAGATGAAGAAGGTCGCGAACAGCACCCAGAAGACTCGGTTCTTCGCGCCATCGCGCAAAGCGACGAGCGGCGCGGAGACGAGCGAGGCGAAGCCCGCATTTGTCTTCGGCGCCGGGACGATGGCGTGTTCGCCGTACGGCGGCAGGCCGACGTCGGCCGGCCGGTTGCGCAACAGCGCCAGCGCGAAAGCGAGCGCGACGACGAGAATGGCGACGACCACAGCCAGCGCCGCCCGCCAGCCCCAGTGCCCGGAGACCGCGGCGAGCAAGGGCAGGAACACGAGCTGACCGGTGGCGTTGCTGGCGGTCAGCAGGCCGACGGCGAGGCCGCGGCGGGCCGAGAACCAACGCGTCGCCACCGTCGCGCCGAGCACCAGCGCGGTCATGCCGGAGCCGAGCCCGACGATCACGCCCCAGAACAGTTCGAGCTGCCAGAGATGGCGCATCGACGCCGTGCCGGCGACGCCGATCGCGATCAGCGACACCGCTGCGCCGACGACGGCGCGCGCGCCGATGCGGTTGATCAGCGCGGCGGCGAATGGCCCGACCAGGCCGTAGAGCGCGAGCCGGACCGCCATCGCGGAGGAAATGTCGGCGTTCGACCAGCCGAACTCGGCCTCGAGCGGAGCGATGATGACGCCGGAGGCGCCCATCGCGCCCGCGGTCGCCAGCATGACGAGGAAGGTCGCGCCGAGCACCGCCCAGCCGTAATGAACGCGCCGCATCGCGAGAAAGGCCGCCAGGCGGTTCGAGATCATGGGTCTGCCCTTCTCTTGCGCCGAACGCCTCGCGGGGTCCGGGCGATGCGGCCGCCGGGCCAACTTCGAAAGCAAAGTTCACAAAGCGGCGAGCAGCGCCCTGAGCCGGTTCGCGCCGCCTTCGCCAAGCGCCGCCTCGATCCGGTCCTGCGCCGCTTGCCACAGCGGCGCGCCGTTGCGCAGCACGACGCGGCCGCCCTCGGCAAGCGTCACCGTCGCCTCACGATGGTCGTCGCTGGGGCCGACCTCGATCAACCCCATTCGCCGCAAGACCTTGATGTTGCGGCCGACAGTCGAGCGGTCGAGCGAGACGAGCCGCGCGAGCTCGGACAGCGACAGCCTGCCGCCGCGCTCGATCTTGCGCAGCAGGCTGAATTGGGCGAGGCCGATCCCCGCCGGGGCGAGCGCCTCGTCGTACATAGCGGTCGTCTTGCGCGTCGCAGCGCGCAGCGCGGCGCAATAGCAGGGAGTCGTCGTAGCCATTACGGGCATATACCCGTACTGAGGCTGAAAGGCAAGACAGGCGGCCGGCGTTGCGACAACGGCCTCAGCCCTCGAAGCGGTTCGACTTGTTGAACCCCTTGGGCGGCAGGCGGCCCGCCTCGGCGCGCGTGCCGATCCAGTCCTTGAGCTCGGACTTGGAGACGGTGAACGTGCGCTCCGCCGAATCGCGCCAAGTCATGCCGTCGGCGAGCTTGAACACGCGCGCGTCGGAAATGCCGCCGTCCTTGTAGCGCTGCAGCCGGACGCCCTTGCCGCGCGCCATTTCCGGCACCTGGTTGAGCGGGAAGACGAGCAGCTTGCGGTTTTCGCCGATCGTCGCGACGTGGTCGCCGGCGGCGGCCGTGACCAGCTTGACCTCCGCCGGCGCGTCGACATTCATCACCGCCCTGCCCTTGCGGGTCGCCGACAGCATGTCGTCCTGGCCGACGACGAAGCCGCGACCATCGGTGGTGGCGATCAACAGCTTCTCGCCGGCGGCGTAGGGCCACGCCGCGACGATGTCGGCTGTCTCGTCGAGGTCGGCCATCAGCCGGATCGGCTCGCCGGCGCCGCGGCCGCCCGGCAGCTTGGCGGCGTCGAGGGTGAAGGCCTTGCCGTCCGTCGCCAGCACCAGGATCTTCGACGTCGTCTCGGTGAAGAACGAGGTCATCAATGCGTCCTCGCCCTTGAAGGTCGCGCCGGCGAGATCGGCGACGTGGCCCTTCAGCGCGCGGATCCAGCCCTTCTGCGAAATGAGGATCGTCACCGGCTCGCGCTCGATCAGCGCCTCGGCGAGTTCGATCTCGATCTCTTTAGGCGTCTCGAAGGTGGTGCGCCGCTTGCCGAGCTTGGTGTCCGGCCCGAATTTCTTTCTGACGTCGCGGATCTCGTAGGCGACCGCCTGCCATTGCTTCTTTTCGCTGGCGAGCAGCGTCTCGATCGAGCCCTTCTCCGCCTCCAGATCCTTCCGCTCCTTGCGCAGCGCCATCTCCTCGAGCCGCCGCAGCGAACGCAGGCGGGTGTCGAGGATGTAATTGGCCTGGGTCTCGGTGAGCGCGAAGCGCGCCATCAGCGCCGCCTTCGGCTCGTCGTCCTCGCGCACGATGCGGATGACCTCGTCGAGGTTGAGGAAGACGATGATCATCCCCGCCAGCAGCTCGAGCCGGCGGTCGATTGCGGCGAGGCGATGGGCGGAGCGGCGCTTGAGGACGGCGCGGCGGTGGTCGAGCCATTGCTGCAGCGCGTCGCCGAAACCGACGACGCGCGGCGTCACGCCGTCGACCAGCACGTTGAGATTGACCGGAATGCGCGTCTCGAGCTCGCTGAGTTTGTATAGCTGCTCCATCATCATCGCCGGGTCGATCGTGCGGCTCTTCGGCTCGAGCACGACGCGCACGTCTTCGGCCGACTCGTCGCGCACGTCGCCGAGCAGATGCGCCTTGCGCTCGGTCAGCAGCGTCGCGAGCTGCTCGATCAGTCGCGACTTCTGCACGCCGTAGGGGATCTCGGTGACCACCACGACCCAGCCGCCGCGTCCGGTCTCCTCGCGCGTCCAACGCGCGCGCAAGCGGAAGCCGCCGCGCCCGGTGCGATAGGTTTCGGCGATCGAGGCCGGATCGTCGACGACGATGCCGCCGGTCGGGAAGTCCGGCCCCGGCGCGAAGTTGAGCAGCGCCCCGACCTCGGCGTTCGGGTGAGCGATGAGATACAGCGCGGCGTCGCACAACTCGGCGACGTTGTGCGGCGGGATCGAGGTCGCCATGCCGACGGCGATGCCCTGCGCGCCATTGGCGAGCAGATTGGGGATCGCCGACGGCAGGACGATCGGCTCTTTCGCGTCGCCGGAGTAGTTGTCGCGCCAGTCGACCGCTTCTTCGTCGACGCCTTCGAGCAGCAGCCGCGCGACGTCGGTCATGCGCGCTTCGGTGTAGCGATAGGCGGCGGCGCCGTCGCCGTCGATGTTGCCGAAGTTGCCTTGGCCGTCGATCAGCGGATAGCGCGAGGCGAAATCCTGGGCGAGGCGCACCAGGGCTTCATAGATCGCCTGGTCGCCGTGGGGATGGAACGAACCCATCACGTCGCCGACGATCTTGGCGCATTTCTTGAAGGCCGTGCCGGGATCGAGCTTGAGGATGTGCATGCCGTAGAGGATGCGGCGATGGACGGGCTTCAGCCCGTCGCGCGCGTCCGGCAGCGCGCGGCCGGTGATGGTCGAGAGCGCATAGGCGAGATAGCGCTCTTCGAGCGCCTCGCGCAGCGGAACGTCGATCGGCGCCGGCGGCGGAGGCGGCGGAGGGGCGACAGCGGTTTTGGCCATGGGCGACGGGTTAGCGGAGGCGACGAGTCGCGGCAAGGGCTGGAAGCGGAACGCCCCCCGCCCTCAACGCCAACTCCGGCGCGCAGCCGTCAAAAGCGCCCGCTCTATCGCGCCGCCGGCCGCGGTTCGCCGATCTTGTAGGTCGCCAGGATGCGGTCGCTCGCCGTGTCGCGCCGGCAATTGAAGAAACGGCCGCAGCCGGCGGAATGGCGCCAGCGTTCGCCGAATTCGCCCTTCGGATTGGCGCGGAAATAGAGGTAATCCGTCCATTCCGCGTCGCTCGCGGAATTGGGGTCTGGGCGGGTCAGATGCGCTTGGCCGCCGTATTTGAACTCCGCCTCCGGGCGCTCCATTTGGCAATAGGGGCAGCGGATCAACAGCATCGGCTCGGGCCCTTCAATGCGCGACGGCGGCGGCGGTCGCCTCGTTGACCAGCGCTCCGGAGCGGAAACGGTCGAGCGCGAAGGGCGCGGCGATCGGGTGCGGCTCGCCGGTCGCGAGCTGGTGGGCGAACAGATGTCCCGATCCCGGCGTCGCCTTGAAGCCGCCGGTGCCCCAGCCGCAATTGACGAACAGGCCGGGGACCGGCGTCTTGCCGATGATCGGCGAGCGATCGGGCGTCGTGTCGACGATGCCGCCCCAGTTGCGCATCATTCTCAGCCGCGAGGCGATCGGGAACAGCTCGCAGATCGCTTCGAGCGTCGCCGAGGCGATGTGCAGTCCGCCGGTCTGGCTGTAGGAGACGTAGGCGTCGGTGCCCGCGCCGATCACCAGCTCGCCCTTGTCCGACTGCGACATGTAGGCGTGGACGGCGTTGGACATCGCCACGCAGGGCATGACCGGCTTCAGCGGCTCGGAGACCAGGGCCTGGAGCGGATAGGATTCGATCGGCAGCCGCACCCCGGCCATGCCCGCCACGACGCTCGAGTGGCCGGCGACGACGATTCCGAGCGTCTTGGTCGCGATCGCGCCGCGCGTCGTCTCGACGCCGCTGACCGCGCCGGTCGCGTCGCGACGGATGGCGACGACCTCGCAATTCTCGACGATGTCGACGCCGAGCGCGCTTGCCGCGCGCGCGAAGCCCCAGGCGACGGCGTCGTGGCGCGCCGTGCCGCCGCTGCGTTGCAGCGCCGCGCCGCGCACCGGATAGCGGATGCCGGGATCGATGTTGAGGATCGGGCAGAACGCCTTCGCCTGCTCGGGCGTCACCCATTCGCCGTCGATGCCGGCGAGCCGGTTGGCGTGAATCTGGCGTTTGAGCGCCGCCTCCTCGTGGCGGCTGTGGGCGAGCTGCAGCACGCCGCGCGGCGAGAACATCACGTTGTAGTTGAGCGCCTCGGCGAGCGTTTTCCACAGCTTATGCGCGTGGCCGTAGATCGCCTCCGACGCCTCCCACAGATAGTTGGAGCGGACGATCGTCGTGTTGCGTCCGGTGTTGCCGCCGCCGAGCCAGCCTTTTTCGAGCACGGCGACGTTGGCGAGGCCGTGCTCCTTGGCGAGGTAATAGGCCGCAGCGAGGCCATGGCCGCCGCCGCCGACGATCACAATGTCGTAGGCGGGCTTCGGCTCGGGGGAGCGCCACTGCGGCGTCCAGCCCTGGTGGCCGGTCAGCGCCTGGCGCGCGAGGCTGGCGAAGGAGAATTTCACCGTTCAGCCCTCTCCCGGCCGGGCGACGCGCCCCGCCGCCGTCGGCCTATCCGGTTTGCCGTAACGCGGCAACGTCGGCGGCGTCGCAGGACCAATTTTGCCTCTTGGCGCGGCGCGGCGGCGGCTCCAATATGACGCATTCCCGCGCGGCGCCCAATTTTCGGACGCCACGCGGGCCTGCGCTCCCACTATGGCCAGAAACATGAGCGATGATTTCCGCCGCCCGGTTCCCCTCGCCCTCGCCGCGCTGTCGATCGTCGGTTGGCTGCTGGTCTCCTATTTCTGGTCTCAGGCCGCAGATTTGCGTACGCAGATGGACGACGGGCTGAAGCGCGCCGAGCTCGCGCGCGAGGGCCTGGCCGCCGACCTGCAGAACCTGCAGAAGGCCGCCGGCGCCGCCGCCGATCTCGACAAGCAGGCGAAGGACGCCCAGGCGGCGCTGGCCGAAGCGGTCTCGGCGCGCGCCGCGGCGCAGAATGAGCTCGCTGAACTGACCAAGCAGATCAGCGAAGCCAAGCTCGCCGTCTCGGGCGCACAGGAAGAGGCCGGCGCCAAGACCCGCGACCTTCAATCGGTCGACGCCAAGCTGCAGGGGGAAAACGACCAGCTCGGCGTCGTCGAGGGCCAGATCACCGCCGCGCAGGCGAAATACGCCGACCTCGATCGACAGATCGAAGACGCCACCCGCCGCCTCAGCGATTTGCAGAGCCAGGTCGACACGCTCCAGCAGGCGGTCGACGCCGCCAAGGCGGCGCAGGAGGCTAAGCCGAAATAGGCGCGCGGCCGAAAGCGCGCGCGAGCGCGGCGGTCTCGGCGGCGACGATTCCGCGGTCGGTGACGAAGCCGTCGATCAGTTCTGCCGGGGTTACGTCGAAAGCCGGATTGATCGCTTCGGCCCCGAACGGCGTCACCGCGACTCGCGCGACGCGTCCGTCGTCGAGGCGGCCGACGACATGCGTCACCTCCTCGGCCGACCGCTCCTCGATCGGGATTTCGGCGAGGCCGTCGCTGATCGTCCAGTCGAAGGTCGGGCCCGGCGCGGCGACAAAGAACGGCACGTCGTTTGCGCGCGCCGCCAGCGCCTTGAGGTAGGTGCCGATCTTGTTGGCGGCGTCGCCGCGCGCGGTGACGCGGTCGGCCCCGACGATCACGAGGTCGATTTGACCGCGCTGCATGAGATGGCCGCCGGCGTTGTCGACGATCACCGTGTAGGGCACGCCGTGCTGGCCAAGCTCGAACGCCGTGAGCGCCGCGCCCTGGTTGCGCGGCCGCGTCTCGTCGACGAACACGCGCAGCGGAACGCCGCGGTCGTGCGCCATGTAGATCGGCGCCGTCGCCGTGCCCCAGTCGACGGTGGCGAGCCAACCGGCATTGCAATGCGTGAGGATGGCGACCGGCCGGCCGAGCTGGCGATGAAGCGACTCGATCAGCGGCAGGCCGGCTTCGCCGATGCGACGATTTAGCGCGACGTCCTCGTCGCAGATCGCTTCGGCGCGCGCCCAGGCCGCCGCGGCGCGCTCGCCTGGCGGCAGCGGCGCGACGACGGCGCTGACGTCGTCGAGCGCGTGGCGCAAGTTGACGGCGGTCGGCCGGGTCGCCGCCAACGCGCGATAGCCTGCTTCGAGCGCGGCGTCGTCTGCGGCGCGGCGCAGGGCGAGCGCAAGGCCGAACGCCGCCGTCGCCCCGATCAGCGGGGCGCCGCGCACGACCATGGTCCTGATCGCTTCCGCGGCCGCCTCGAGGCTGTCGATCCGCCGCGTTGCGAAGCGGTGCGGCAGCAAGGTCTGGTCGATCGCCTCGATCGCGTCGCCCCCGGCCGTCGGCCAGATCGCGCGATAGGCGCGTCCGTCGATCCTCATCGCTCCGCCTCGCCGGCAAGGCGCGGACGCGCAAGGCGAATTGTCCCATTCCGCGGCATTTGGCGCTTAACCGACGACATTGAGAAGATTCCCATCCGTGTTAGAAACGATCATACGACGGCGCTCCGGAAAGGAACAAACATGGACCAGCAGACGCCCACCGCGACCTTCGCGGCGCTGCCGGCCGTACGCAATTACACGGCGGATGAGCTGAAAGCGGCGGTTCTCGCCAAGCTGACCTACTCGGTCGGCAAGAACAGCGTCGCCGCCAGCCCGCGTGACTGGTTCCTCGCCGTCGCTTTCGCCACCCGCGACATCGTCGTCGAACGCTGGATCGCCTCGACCAACGCCGTCTACGGCGACGGCCGCAAGCGCGTCTACTACCTGTCGCTCGAATTTCTGATCGGCCGTTTGCTCTATGACGCGATCGCCAATCTCGGCATCGTCGAGCCGATGACCGCGGCGCTGTCGCAGCTCGGTCTCGACTTGGCGCATCTGAGGAAGCTGGAATCCGACGCCGCGCTCGGCAACGGCGGCCTCGGCCGCCTCGCCGCCTGCTTCATGGACAGCATGGCGACGTTGTCGATCGCCGCATCGGGATACGGCATTCGTTACGACAACGGCCTCTTCCGCCAGATCATCCGCAACGGCTGGCAGCAGGAGATTCCCGAGGATTGGCTCACGCACGGCAATCCGTGGGAATTCGAGCGCCCCGAGGTCAATTACGCCATCGGTTTCGGCGGCTGGGTGGAGGCGGTCGCCGACGGCGAGGAATCCGTCCGTCACGTCTGGCACCCCGACGAGACGGTGGAGGCGGTCGGTTACGACACGCCGATCGTCGGTTGGCGCGGTCGTCACGTCAACACGCTGCGACTGTGGTCGGCGCGCGCCGTCGACCCGCTGAAGCTCGACGCCTTCAACGCCGGCGACTACATCGGCGCCCTTTCGGACACCGTGCGCGCCGAGGCGATCTCCAAGGTGCTCTATCCTAGCGACGCGACCCCGGCCGGCCAGGAGCTGCGGCTGCGGCAGGAATACTTCTTCGCTTCGGCCTCCCTGCTCGATCTCGTCCGTCGCCACGTCAAACAGTTTGGCGACATCCGCACCCTGCCCGACCACGCCGCGGTTCAGCTCAACGACACGCATCCGTCGATCGCCGTCGCCGAGCTGATGCGCATTCTCGTCGACCTCAACCGCATCGACTGGGAGGAAGCGTGGGAGATCACCAAGAAGGTCTTCTCTTACACCAACCACACGCTCCTGCCCGAGGCGCTGGAGAGCTGGCCGGTGCCGCTGATGGAACGGCTGCTGCCGCGTCACATGCAGATCATCTACCTCATCAACGCGACCCATCTCGACGGCGCGCGCAAGAGTGGACTCGGCGATCCTATTTTGCTCTCGGCCGTTTCGTTGATTGACGAGCAAGGCGGCCGGCGCGTGCGGATGGGCAGCCTCGCCTTCGTCGGCTCGCACAAGATCAACGGCGTTTCGGCGCTGCACACCGAACTGATGCGCCAAACTGTGTTCCGCGACCTCGACCTCGTCTGTCCTGGCCGCATCGTCAACAAAACCAACGGCATCACATTCCGCCGTTGGCTGATCGAGTGCAATCCGCGGCTGACGAAAATCGTCACCGCGGTCGCCGGCGAGCGGGCGCTCGAGGATCCCAACGCGCTGCGCGAACTCACCCGCCACGCCGACGATGCGGCGCTGCAGGAGCAGGTCGCCCTCGCTCGGCGCGCCAACAAGGTCGATCTCGCCCGCGTGATCGCCGAGACGCTCAACCTGCGCGTCGATCCCGACGCGCTGTTCGACGTGCACGTCAAGCGCATCCACGAATACAAGCGGCAACTGCTCAACATTCTCGAGACGATCGCCCGCTACAACACCATCCGCGCCAATCCGACCATCGACTTCGCGCCGCGCGTGAAGATCTTCGCCGGCAAGGCGGCCGCGAGCTACACCCAGGCCAAGCTGATCATCAAGTTGGCGATCGACGTCGCCCGCGTCGTCAATTCCGACCCGACGGTGCGCGGCCTGCTCAAGGTCGTCTTCCTGCCGAACTACAACGTCTCGCTGGCCGAGACGATCATGCCTGCGGTCGATCTCTCCGAGCAGATTTCGACCGCCGGGATGGAGGCGTCGGGCACCGGCAACATGAAGATGGCGTTGAACGGCGCGCTGACCGTCGGTACGCTCGACGGCGCCAATGTCGAGCTCAAGGAACTCGTCGGCGACGACAACATCTTCATCTTCGGGTTGACCGCAGCGGAGGTCGAGGCGGCGCGCGCGATCGGCATTGATTCCAGCGGGCGCATCGCCGCGTCGCCGATCCTGCGCGGCGCAGTGGACGAGGTCGCCGCCGGCGTCTTCTCGCCCGACGATCGCAGCCGCTATCGCAGCCTGGTCGACACCCTCACCCATCACGACTACTTCATGGTCTGCGCCGACTTCGAAGCCTATTGGGCGACGCAGTTGCGGATCGACCAAGCCTGGCGCGACAAGAAGCGATGGCGGCGCTCGAGCATTCTCAACACCGGCAATGTCGGCTGGTTTTCGTCCGACCGCACCATCGCCGAATATGCGAGCGAGATATGGAACGCGCCGTTCCGGCCGCTCGCCTGATTTCAGGGGGGCGACATGGGTAAAGTGGCCGAGTTCGGGGCGCGCGACGAGGACGGCTGGCGGGCGAAGGCGGCCGACATCGAAGCGATCGCTTCGGCGCGTCACGCCGATCCGTTCGCCATCCTGGGGCCACACCTGACGCGTGCAGGTTGGGCGATCCGCGCTTTCGCGCCCGACGTCGTCGCCGTCAGGGCGGTGACGCGCGACGGCGCGCCGCTTGCCGAATTCGTGCGCCGCTCGGGCGATTTTTTCGAGGCGCTCGCGCCCAAAGACAGCGAGCGCCCCGCCTACAGATTGGAGCTGACGCGCGCCGACGGGGTCGAGATCGTCGACGATCCCTACGCCTTCGGTCCGGTGCTCGGGCCCCTGGACGAGCACCTGCTGGTCGAGGGCGCGCACCGCCAGCTTTATATGCGCCTGGGCGCGCAGCTCAGTCGCCACGAAGGCGTCGACGGCGTCGCTTTCGCCGTCTGGGCCCCCCACGCGGCCCGCGTCTCGGTGGTCGGCGACTTCAACCGTTGGGATGGACGGCGGGCGCAGATGCGTAAGCGCATCGACAGCGGCCTGTGGGAAGTGTTCATTCCCGGCCTCGGCGCCGGCGCGGTCTACAAATACGAGATTCTCGGCCCGGACGGCGTCCTGTTGCCGCTCAAGGCCGATCCGTTCGGCTACGCGGCCGAAATGAGGCCCTCGACCGCCTCGGTCGTCGCCGACACCGCGCATTACCAGTGGAGCGACGCCGACTATCTCGAACGCCGGCGGCAGGGCGAACCGCGACGCAAGCCGATGGCGATCCTCGAGGTCCATCTCGGTTCGTGGCGGCGCGGCCCCGACAATCGCTTCCTCACTTACGATGAACTCGCCGACCAGCTCATCCCCTACGCCGCCGACCTCGGCTTCACCCATCTCGAGCTGCTGCCGATCACCGAGCATCCGCTCGACGAGTCGTGGGGCTATCAACCGATTGGTCTGTTCGCGCCGACGCGCCGCCACGGCGCGCCGGACGGTTTCGCCCGCTTCGTCGATCGCGCCCATGCCGCCGGGCTCGGAATCATCCTCGATTGGGTTCCCGCCCATTTCCCGACCGACGCGCACGGGCTCGCGTGGTTCGACGGCGGTCCGCTCTATGAGCACCCGGATCCGCGTCGCGGCTTCCACCCCGACTGGAACACCGCCATTTACGACTATGGTCGACACGAGGTCGCCAATTTCCTATACGCCAGCGCGCTCTATTGGATCGACCGTTTCCACATCGACGGCCTGCGCGTCGACGCGGTCGCCTCGATGCTCTATCTCGACTATTCGCGAAAGCCCGGCGAGTGGTTGCCCAACGCCGAGGGCGGCAACGAGAACCGCGACGCGATCGCCTTCCTCAAGCGCGCCAACGAGCTCGTCTACGGCGCGGCGCCCGGCGCGGTGACGATCGCCGAGGAATCGACCGCCTTCGCCGGCGTCTCGCGCCCTACCGATTCCGGCGGCCTCGGCTTCGGCTTCAAGTGGAACATGGGCTGGATGCATGACACACTCGATTACGTGTCGCGCGATCCGATCTATCGCCGCTGGAGCCACGACAAGCTGACGTTCGGCCTGCTCTACGCCTTCGCCGAAAACTTCATCCTGCCGATCTCGCACGACGAAGTCGTCCACGGCAAAGGCTCGCTCGTCGGCAAGATGCCCGGCGACGAATGGCAACGCTTCGCCAACGTCCGCGCCTATCTCGGCTTCATGTGGGGCCATCCGGGCAAGAAGCTCTTGTTCATGGGCCAGGAATTCGGCCAGACGACGGAGTGGAACGTCCACGAGCCGCTGCCGTGGTGGCTGCTCGACCATTGGCCGCATCAGGGCGTGCAGGCGCTGACGCGGAACCTCAACAGTCTTTATCGTGAAACGCCGGCCCTCTATGCCCGCGATTGCGAGTCGGAAGGGTTCCGCTGGATCGTCGTCAACGACGACGCCCAATCGGTGTTCGCGTTCCTGCGGATGGGCGAGGCCAACGATCCGCCGGTCGCGGTCGTGTGCAATTTCACGCCCGAGGTGCGCTACGCCTACCGCATTGGCCTGCCGCTCGCCGGCGCATGGCGCGAGGCGCTCAACACCGATGCGCAGGACTACGGCGGCTCCAACGTCGGCAATCTCGGCCGCGTCATCGCCGAGCCGCGCCCGTTGCATGGCCTGCCGGCCTCCGCGGCGCTGACTCTGCCGCCGCTGGCGACGTTGTTCTTGACCTACGAGGACCAATGAGACCTCGCGACAAACGACAAGACGACCACCGGGAGGAGTGAACGATGGCCGCGAAGGATTTGAAACCCGACCCGCCGGTCAGCGCGCCCTACGCGCGCCACACCATGGCCTACGTGCTCGCCGGCGGGCGAGGCAGTCGGCTGCTGGAGCTGACCGATCGGCGCGCCAAGCCAGCCGTCTATTTCGGCGGCAAATCGCGGATCATCGACTTCGCCCTTTCGAATGCGCTCAATTCCGGCATTCGCCGCATCGCGGTGGCGACACAGTACAAGGCGCACAGCCTGATCCGTCACCTGCAACGCGGCTGGAACTTCCTCAGGCCCGAGCGCAACGAGAGCTTCGACATCCTTCCGGCGTCGCAGCGCGTCTCGGAGACGCTCTGGTATCTCGGCACCGCCGACGCCGTCTATCAGAACATCGACATCATCGAGAGCTACGCGCCGCTCTACATGGTCGTGCTCGCCGGCGACCATATCTACAAAATGGACTACGAGAAGATGCTGCAGCAGCACGTCGATTCGAACGCCGACGTGACGGTGGGCTGCCTCGAGACGTCGCTGCGGGAGGCGCAGGATTTCGGCGTCATGGCCGTCGACGAGCAAGACTGCATCCTCTCTTTCTCCGAGAAGCCGAAGAATCCACCGCCGATGCCGGGCAAGCCCGACGCCGCGCTGTGCAGCATGGGCATCTACGTATTCGAGACCAAGTTCCTCATCGAACAGCTGCACCGCGACGCGGCCGATCCGAATTCGGCTCACGATTTCGGCAAGGACATAATTCCCTACCTCGTCGCCAACGGAAAAGCGGTCGCGCATCATTTCACCCGCTCCTGCGTCGTCGCCAACAAGGAGGCGCACGTCTACTGGCGCGATGTCGGCACGGTCGACGCCTATTGGGCGGCCAACGTCGACCTGACCGACATCGTCCCCGACCTCGACCTCTACGATCGCGCTTGGCCGATCTGGACCTACGGCGAGATCACGCCGCCGGCGAAGTTTGTCCACGACGTCGACGGCCGGCGCGGCGTCGCGGTGTCGTCGCTCGTCTCGGGCGGCTGCATCCTCTCCGGCGCGGCGGTGTCGCGCTCGCTGCTGTTCACTGGCGTCAGAGTGCACTCCTATTCGACCGTCCACGAGGCGGTGGTGTTGCCCTACGCGCAGATCGGCCGCGGGGCGCGGGTCAAGAAGGCCGTGATCGACTCCGGCGTCATCATTCCCGACGGGCTGGTGGTCGGCGAGGACCCGGTTCTCGACGCCAAGCGGTTCCGTCGCACGGAGGGCGGCGTGACGCTGATCACCCAGCCGATGCTCGACAAGATGGCGAAATGACCGCAATCGCCGTCCTTTCCGTCGCCTCCGAGATCTTTCCGCTGATCAAGACCGGCGGTCTGGCTGACGTCGTCGGCGCGCTGCCGACGGCGTTGGCGCGCGAGGACGTCGCCATCCGCACCCTGCTGCCCGGCTATAGGCCGGTCGTCGCCAAGCTCGAATCCGCCGAGCCGGCGCGCGCCTACGCCAACCTGTTCGGCGGGCCGGCGCGGGTGCTCGCCGGCCGCGCCGCCGGGCTCGATCTTTTCGTGCTCGACGCCCCGCACCTCTTCGATCGTGTCGGCAACCCCTATCTCGGCCCCGACGGGCGCGACTGGGGCGACAACGCCCAGCGCTTCGCCGCGCTGGCGCGGGTCGGCGCCGACCTCGCCAAAGGCGCGGTCGCCGGCTATGCGCCCGACGTCGTCCACGCCCACGATTGGCAGGCCGCGCTGACGCCGGTCTATCTGCATTACGACGGCGGCCCGCGTCCGAAGACGATCGTCACCATCCACAATATCGCTTTCCAGGGTCATTTCCCCGCCTCGATTCTCAGCGCGATCGGCCTGCCCGCGAGTGCGATGTCGATCGACGGGGTCGAGTACTTCGACGGCGTCGGCTACCTCAAAGGCGGCCTGCAGTTCGCCGACCGCATCACCACAGTCTCGCCGACCTACGCGCGCGAAATCATGACGGCCGAGTTCGGCATGGCGCTCGACGGCCTGCTGCGGGCGCGCGCGTCCATCGTCGAAGGCATCGTCAACGGCATCGACGACTCGGTTTGGAATCCCGCGACCGATCCCGAGCTCGCCGTCAACTACAGCGCCCTGCGCATCGACATGCGCGTGCGCAACAAGGCTGCGCTGCAACAGCGCCTCGGTCTCGCCGTCTCCGCGGCGCCGCCGCTGTTCGGCGTCATTTCGCGCCTCACCCTGCAGAAGGGCCTCGACCTGCTGCTCGCGGAGACGGCGGACATCGTCGGCCGCGGCGGCCAGCTCGCGCTGCTCGGCTCGGGCGAGAAAGGCCTCGAGGCTGGGTTTCACGAGGCCGCGCGCGCCCACCCCGGCGCAGTCGCCTGTACCTTCGGCTACGACGAGGGCCTGTCGCATCTCATGCAGGCGGGCATCGACTTCATTGTCGTTCCGTCGCGCTTCGAACCCTGCGGGCTCACCCAGCTCTGCGGCCTGCGCTACGGCGCGACGCCGGTCGTCGCCCGCGTCGGCGGCCTCGCCGACACCGTGATCGACGCCAACGACGCTGCGGTTTCGGCCGGCGTCGCCACCGGATTGCAATTCGAACCGCCGACAGCGTCGGCTGTCGCGCATGCCCTCAAGCGCGCTTTCGCGCTTTACGCCGACGACGCCGCGATGCGCCGCACCCGACTCAACGGCATGCGCGCCGACGTTTCGTGGCGCGGGCCGGCCAAACGTTACGCGGCGCTCTATCGCGCCCTTGCTCGGTCTGAACGATGAACGATTCTCCCTCCGTTGAAACGCCGCTCGGCGTCGCCCTCACTACCGAAGGCCTGGAGATCGCGGTTTACTCGGCGCACGCCGCGGCGATCGATTTCTGCCTTTACGACGCGGCGGGCGAAGCGGAGATCAAGCGTCTGCGCCTGACGCGCGGCGACGACGCAATCCATCGCGGAACGCTTGCCGGCGTCGGCGCCGGCGCCCGCTATGGCCTGCGCGCCGAAGGGGCGTTCGAACCGCTGCGCGGCGACCGCTTCGATCCGTCGAAGCTGCTCGCCGACCCCTACGCCTACGCCTTCGATCGGCCGTTCAAGCTCCATCATTCGATGTTCGCCTTCGGCGAGGATAGCGGCCCCTACGCTCCCAAGGCGATTGCGCTCGCGCCGGCGGCGGGCGAACCGGGGCGCCAGCGCGTCCCGTGGGCGGAGACGATCATCTACGAGGCCAACCTGCGCGGCTTGACCCGCCTGCGCGAGGACATCCCGACCGAGACGCGCGCAACCTTCGCCGGCCTCGCCCATCCGGCGATGATCGAACATTTCAAACGCCTCGGCGTCACCACGATCGAAGTCATGCCGGTCGACGTCTTCGTCGACGAGCGCCACCTTCCGCCGCTCGGCCTGTCGAACGCCTGGGGTTACAACCCGATCGTGCTCGGCGCCCCCGACCCGCGTCTTGCGCCGGGCGGCTGGGCCGAGGTGCGCGCCGCGACCGACGCCTTGCACGCCGCCGGCCTCGAAGTCGTGCTCGATATCGTGCTCAACCACAACGGCGAGAGCGACGAGTTGGGGCCGACCCTGTCGTTTCGCGGCCTCGACAACGCCACCTATTTCCGCCTCTTGCCCGACGATCCGGGGCGCTACGTCAACGACACCGGCTGCGGCAATTGCCTCGCGCTCGATCGCCCGCCGGTCGTCGCCATGGCGCTCGCGGCGCTCAGGCGCTGGATGACGCTCGGCGGCTTCGACGGCTTTCGTTTCGACCTCGCGGTTGCGATCGGCCGTCGCGACTGGGGCTTCGACAAGCAGGCGCCGCTGTTTCAGGCGCTCGCCGCCGATCCGATCCTGTCGCAGGCCAAGATGATCGCCGAACCCTGGGATCTTGGGCCGGAAGGCTATCGGCTCGGCGATTTTCCCGACGGCTGGGGCGAATGGAACGACCGCTTCCGCGACGCCGTGCGCCATTTCTGGCGCGGCGAGCCGCGCGCCCGCGGCGAACTTGCGACCCGCATCGCCGGCTCGCGCGACGTCTTCTCCCGCGCGCCAACGGCGGCCAAGAGCGTCAACTACGTCGTCGCCCACGACGGCTTCGCCCTCGCCGACGTCGTCGCCTACGCCCACAAGCACAACGAGGCCAACGGCGAGGACAATCGCGACGGGACCGACAACAACGCTTCGTGGAACCACGGCGTCGAGGGCCCGACGGACGATCCCACGATCCTCGCCGCGCGCGCCCGCGACATGCGCAATCTACTGGCGCTGCCCTATCTCGCGCACGGCACGCCAATGCTGGCGATGGGCGCCGAGCTCGGCCACAGCCAGAGCGGCAACAACAACGCCTACGCCCAGGACAACGCGACCACCTGGATCGACTGGGCGAAGGCCGACGCGAGCCTGATCGATTTCGTCGGGCGGCTGGCGAGGATCCGCCGCGCCCATCCAGCGCTCTCGCGCCCCGTCTGGCTCGACTCCGCGCCGGTCGGCGAAGGCGGTCCAATCGACGTCGAGTGGCGCGACGCCGACGGGCCGATGACCCAGGCCTCGCAATGGGAAGCAGCCGAAGGCGACGTGCTCGTCGTCGGATTGGCGGCGCGCACGAGCAGCGGCGTCGATCGCGTCCTCGTCGCCCTCAATCGCAGTCCCGACGCTCTGCGGCTGCGTCTTCCCGACGCGCGCGCGAACAAGGCGTGGCGCGTCATCCTCGACACCAGCGACGACGCCGTCGTCGACGCCGCGCCGCCGCTCGCCGACCGGGTGCGGATCGCCGGCCGCGCGACGCTCGCGCTCGCCGAAGTCGACGCGCCGACGCCGCGCATGCGGGCGCCGACGGCGCGCGAGGTCGAATCGCTCGCCGAAGCGGCAGGCATCGCCGGCGACTGGTGGGACGTCAGCGGTCGACGGACCATCGTTGCGGCCCAGACGAAACTCGCGCTGCTGGATGCTTTGCGCCTTCCCGCCGCGACGCAGGCGCAGGTGCGCGAGAGCCTCGCCAGGCTCGTCGCCGACACCAGCGCGCGACGCCTGCCGACGACCCACGTCAGCCGCCTCGACGCGCCGCGCCTCGTGCCGCTGCGCGCCGATCCGGCCGAGCCCGCGGGGCCGATCGACGCGACGATCTTGACCGAAGACGGCGGCGCGCTCGCGTTCCGCGCCGAGCCGGGCGAAGCGGGCCGCATCGCGCTCGCCGACGGGCGGACGATCCTCGAACGACTGATCGCGCTGCCCGACCTGCCGATCGGCCGCCACCGCCTGATCATCGACGACGTCGAATGCGCGCTCGTCGTCGCGCCCTCTGAAGCCCATCTGGCCAAAGCCGCGCAAAGGCGGCGCTTCGGCGTTTCGGCGCAGCTCTATGCGTTGAGGCGCGGCGGCGACCAGGGGATCGGCGACCTTACCACGCTCGGCCGCGCCGGCGCGCTGGCGGGCGGGGCCGGCGCCGCGTTCTTCGGCGTCAGTCCGCTGCATCACCTGTTCCCGCACGACCGCGAGCGCGCGAGCCCCTACCATCCGTCGGACCGGCGCTTCCTCGACCCGATCCTGATCGACGCGCTCGACCCTTGCGGCCTGCCCGAAGACGACGTCTGCGCCGCCGCTCTCGCCGCGCTCGGCGACCAGATCGAAGCCGCCTCGTCCGCGCCGGGCGTCGAATATTCGCCGGCCTGGGCGATCAAGCGCGAGGCGCTCGCGGCGCGCTGCGCCGCCTTCGCGCGGGCGCGCGTCGCCCGGCCCGAGGATTCCATCTTCGCCGATTACGACCGCTACGTCGCCGCCGGCGGCGGGGCGTTGCGCCGGTTCGCGATCTTCGAAGCGATCGCGGCGCGGCGCGGCGGCGAGGATTGGCGCCGCTGGCCTGCGCCGCTGCGCGACGGCGAACGCGATGCGCTTGCGCGCGCCGCGGCCGAGGAATCCGAGGCGGTCGGCTTCGCCTTGTTCAGCCAGTGGCTCGCCGACCGCCAGCTCGCCGCCGCCGCCGAACGGGCGAAAGCCGGCGGGCTCGAGATCGGCTTCTATCGCGACCTCGCGGTCGGAGCGGCGCCGGACGGCGCCGAGAACTGGGCGCGAGCCGGGGAGTTGGCGCGCGCCGTCACCGTCGGCGCGCCGCCCGACCCATTCTCGACCTTGGGCCAGATCTGGAATCTGCCGCCGCCCGACCCGCTCGCTTCGGCGCGCGACGGCTGGCGCGGCTTCTCCGCGTTGATCGCCGCCAACATGCGTTCCGCCGGCATGCTGCGCATCGACCACGCGATGGGCCTGACGCGGCTGTTCGTCATTCCGTCGGGCGCCAAACCGGCCGAAGGCGCTTATCTCGCCTATCCGGTCGACGACCTGCTCGGCCTCGTCGCGCTGGAAAGCCAGCGCGCGCAATGCGCCGTCGTCGGCGAGGACCTCGGCACCGTGCCGCAGGGCTTCAGCGAGAAGCTGAGACGCTCCGACATTCTCGGGATGCGTGTGTTGTGGTTCGAGCAGCGCGGCGGGCAGTTCACGCCGCCCAAGGACTATCCCGCCCTGTCGGTCGCCTGCGTCACCACCCACGACCTGCCGACGCTCGCCGGCTGGTGGTCGGGCGCCGACGTCGCCGAGCGTTTGGGCCTCGCCATGATCGACCTCGTGGAGGCCGATCGCCGGATCGTCGAGCGCCTCAACGAGAAACGCGCGCTCGCCGACGCGCTCGCCGCGCACGGCCTGATCGCCGAGCCGCCCGACTTCGCCGCGCCGCCGACCGACGCGTTCGCCGCCGCCGTTCACGCGTTCCTGGCCAGCTCCGGTTCGCTGTTCGCCAGCGCCCAGGCCGACGATCTCGCCGGCGAGCGGACGGCGACCAACCTGCCGGGCACCGACCGCGAGCGCCCGAATTGGCGGCATAAGCTGGCGCTCGACGTCGAGGCTTTGTTCGCCGCGCCGCGCGCCAAGGACATCCTCGCGGCAATGGCGGAAAAGCGGCGCTAGCGCGCTCGACGACCAGCGCCGCAATGAAAAACCTACGGCGGCGCAGCGTAGGAAACGGGGCGCCGCCGGGCGGGTCGACGCCCTTGCCGGCCCGCCGGGCGGCGCCCATATGCGACTGCATGTCGCAACTTCCATCAGAACCGCTGTTTGTCGTCGCGCCCGGCGACGTCAGCGGGCCCGGCGGCGGCGCGCCGCCCTCCCTCTCCGACGACCAAGCGCTCGACGCCTATTCGCGCGTCGTCACCCAGGTCGTCGACCGCGTCGGTCCGAGCGTCGTTCGCATCGACGTCAAGCGCGGCGGCCGCAACGCCGGCGCCGGCTCGGGCGTGATCATTTCGCCCGACGGACTCGCGCTGACCAACAGCCACGTCGTCCAGGGCGCGCGCAGCGTCGTGCTGACAACGCTCGAAGGGCGCGAGTTGCAGGCGCGCGTGCTGGGCGACGACCCCGACACCGATCTGGCGCTGCTGCGCGTCGACGAGGACGTGACCCTGCCGGCGGCCACGCTCGGCGATAGCGGCCGGCTTCGCCGCGGTCAGATCGCCATCGCGATCGGCAATCCGCTCGGCTTCGACGCGACGGTGACCGCCGGCGTCGTCTCGGCGCTCGGCCGCTCGCTGCAGTCGCGCACCGGCCGGATGATCGAGGACGTCGTGCAAACCGACGCGGCGCTCAATCCGGGCAACTCCGGCGGGCCGCTCGTCTCCTCGGCCGGCGAGGTGATCGGCATCAACACCGCCATCATCATGGGCGCGCAGGGCATCTGCTTCGCCGTCGCCTCCAACACCGCCCATTTCGTCGCCGGGGAAATCGCGCGCCACGGTCGGGTGCGCCGCGCCTATATCGGCGTCGGCGCGGCGACGACGCCGATCCCGCGCCGCGTCGCGCTGCGCCTCGGGCTCGAACAGGGGAGCGGCGCACGGCTGCTCAGCGTCGACCAGCGCGGCCCGGCGGCCCACGCCGGGCTGCTGACCGGCGATCTGATCATCGCGCTCGACGACAAGCCGGTCGCCGGCGTCGCCGACCTGATGCGCCTGCTCGACGCCGACAAGATCGCCCGCACGGTGAGCGTCGACTTCATCCGCCGCTCGGAACGGTTGCGGCTATGGATCGGGCCGCAGGATCGCGCGCTGGCGCCGCTGGCGCGCGCGAGCTGACGGCCCTGCCCGAGGACGGAAGCGGCTCGAGATGACCCCGACTTGAGCGCAGGCTGTGGACGGCGCGCGGATAAGCTTGTGGATAACTGAAGGAAAAGCTGGGAATGACCCGCCGCGTCAACGGCGCTTCGGCGCGACCAGCGGCCCCGGGATCGCCGCTTCCGCCTCGGCGCGAATGCTCTCCTCGTGGTGGGCGATGAACCGGCTGGCGAGAACGGCGCCGATCGCGGCGGCGATCAGCGCCGCGATCCCGACCGGGCGCGCATAGTGCTCGAAGGCATGTCCGAGGGCGTAGCCGCCCGCGCCGAAGATCGTCGCCCAGATGACGCCGCCGAGCGCGTTGAACAGCAGGAAGCGCGGCCAGGCGAGATGATTGACTCCGGCGAGGAAGGCGGCGAAGGCGCGCAGCACGGCGACGAAGCGGCCGAAGAAGACGATCTTGCCGCCGTGCCGCTGAAATAGATATTGCGCCACCTTGAGCCGCCCTTCGTCGACGCGGATGTAGCGCCCGTAGCGATAGACGAGCGGAAAGCCGAATTCGCGCCCGACCCAATAGCCGCAGTTGTCGCCCAGGATCGCCGCTGCCGCCGCGCAGAGGACGACGAGAACGATGTTGAGCGATCCGGTGGCGGCGAAGACGGCGGCGCTGACCAGCGCGGTTTCGCCCGGCATCGGCACGCCCGCGCTCTCCAGCGCGACAAGGAAGAACACGGCGAAATAGCCGTAGTGCGCAATGAAACCGGTGAGATGGTGGAGGAACGGCATCGGCGGGGCTCGTGCGCGGGCTTCATCGTCGGGCCGAGCCCTCTTATCGCATCGAAAGGGCCGGCGTAAGCCGCGGGCGGGCGGGCCGGCGCCCTGGCGGCCGACCGCCCCTTCCCCTATGACGGCGTGCGTCCGCGAACTCGGAGGCCGACCATGACGCCAGCCCAACGTTTCCTCGCCGTCCTGGCGGCGTTGATGGGCGCGTCGGGCGTCGCGCTGGCGGCGGCGGCCGCTCATGTCGACGGCGGCGAATTCGCGCGCACGGCGTCGTTGTTCCTGATCCTGCACGCTGCGGCGCTCATCGCCGTCAGCGCCCATCGCGCCGGCTTGTGGCCGTCGCTCGCCGGTCTCGCGCTGGCGGCGGGCGCGATCCTGTTCGCCGCCGATCTCTCGGCGCGCGCCTTTCTCGGCGCGAGGCTGTTCCCCTACGCCGCGCCGATCGGCGGCTCGCTGATGATCCTCGCCTGGCTCGCGCTGGCTTTGGCCTTCGCCATGGCGCCGCGCCCGCCTCGGCCCTAGTCGCGCACGAACTCGAAGCGGTCGACGTCGACCAGCCCCTTGTCGGTGATCTTCAGGTGCGGGATCACCGGCAGCGGCAGGAACGCGACCTGCAGGAACGGCTCCTGCAACACCACGCCGAGGCTCCTGGCGGCGGCGCGCAACGGGATTAAGGCCTCTCGCACCTCCTCGAAGCTCAACAGGCTCATCAGTCCGGCGACCGGCAGCGCCAGCTCGGCGAGCACCTTGCCGCCCTCGGCGACGACGAAGCCGCCTTCGAGCTCGACCAGCCGATTGACCGCAACCGCCATGTCGACTTCGTCGGCGCCGACGACGGTGATGTTGTGGCTGTCGTGGCCGACCGACGAGGCGATCGCGCCGCGCTTCATGCCGAAGCCGGTGACGAAGGCGACGGCGAGGTTGTCGTTGAGGCCGTGGCGGGCGACGACCGCGACCTTGACCAGATCGTGGTCGAGATCGATCCCCCGCAGGCCGTTGGCGAACGGCAGCACGGCCGGCACCCGCTCGGTGATGATCTTGCCCGGTACGACGCCGATCGCCTGGGTCGACGGGCCCTGCCCGTGCGCGGCGAAACTCGCCGCCGTCACCTTCCGCGCTTTCACGCTGCCGCGCCCGACCGGCGCGACCTTCGGCCGCCCGGCGAACAGTTCGTCTCCGACCATGCGGCCGGCCGAAATCACTCGCGACACCGCGCAGGATTCGAGATCGTCGAGCACGACCAGGTCGGCGCGCCAGCCCGGCGCGACCAAGCCGCGGTCGCGCAGGCCGAAGATGCGCGCGGCGGAAATGCTGGCGGCGCGATAAGCGGCGAGCGGCGGCGCGCCGAGCGCGATCGCGGTGCGGATCATGAAGTCGAGGTGGCCTTCCTCGGCGATGTCGAGCGGATTGCGGTCGTCGGTGCAGAACGCGATGAAAGGCGAGTTGCGCTCGGTGATGATCGGCGCCAGCGCGTGGAGGTCCTTGCACACCGAGCCCTCGCGCACCAGGATCTGCATGCCCTTGGACAGCTTTTCCAGCGCCTCCGGCAGGGTGGTCGTCTCGTGGTCGGTGCGCACGCCGGCGGCGAGATAGCCGTTGAGGTCGAGGCCCCTGAGCAACGGCGCGTGGCCGTCGATCGGCCGATCCTGAAAGAAGGCGAGCTTCAGCAGACAGGCGGGGTCGCCGGCGAGCAGGCCGGGGAAATTCATGAATTCGGCGAGGCCGAGCGCCTTCGGGTGGCCGGCGAGCGGCAGCAGGTCGTCGATCTCGAGCTCCGCGCCGGAGGTCTCGAGGTGGGTCGCCGGCACGCAGCTCGACAATTGCACTCTGAGGTCGAGCGCCGTCGCCAGCGCGGCGTCGAGAAAATACTGCAAGCCGTCGACGCCGAGCACGTTGGCGATCTCGTGCGGGTCGCAAATCGCCGTCGTCACCCCGCGCGGCAGCACGCAGCGGTCGAATTCGAGCGGCGTAATCAGCGACGACTCGACGTGCAGGTGGGTGTCGATGAACCCGGGGACGATGATTTTGCCGGAGACGTCGATCTCCGTGTAGCCGCGATACTCGGCCTGCGTGCCGACGATGCGGTCGTCGCAGATCGCGACGTCGCCCGTCTTGAGCTCGCCGCTGACGAGATCGAAGACGCGGCCGCCCTTCAGCGCCAGATCGGCGCGAAATCGGCCTCGCCCCTGGGCGATGGCGCGGGCGAGGAATGCGGCGACGTCGTTCATCGGCTTGAGCCTCCGAAGAGTGCGGACCGGGGCGATGTTCTCAGGCTTGGCCCCTCTTCACAAGGCCGACGGAGCGCGGCGGGGCGACGCGCGACGCCGGGCGCCGGTCAACCGCCGGAGGCGTGCGTTCGCGCCACGCGAAAGGTCGGGCCGTCGGGACCGAAGGCGGGCTCGACGACAAAGCGCTCCTCGGGGTTCATCCGCCCGAGCGGCGTCGCCCCCTGCGGCGTCACCAGCGTCGCGTTCTCGCCGACGAAGACGATCACCCGCCGGTTCAAGTCCTGCAGCCCCGCGGCCATGCGACGCAAGTCGTCGAAATAGGGCTGCTTGCGCCACGCCTGCGGCGAGCTGGGATCGACCTGGGCATAGAGGAAGCCGTTGCCGGGAAAGATCGACAGCACGATGCGCGAGCGCTCCGGCTTCCAGACGTCCGCCACGCTCGCGTCGGACATCCACAGGCAGAAGAATTCACGGCACTGCTCGGGGCGGTCCGGATGAATCGAGCAGCCCGCCCCGGCGGCCCAATGCCGGCACCACTTTCCCGCCGGCTTCTCAACCGCGGGAATGTGAAACAGCTTGCAGCACATGCCGCAGCTGCCGCATTCGCGCCGTTCGGGGGCCGCCGGCCGGGAGACGATCTGGACCATGCCTCCCGCTTAGCCGAAGGGGCGAAGGCAGGCAATGACGCCCCGGCATTGCCAGTGCGGGCAAAACTTGCTTGAACGCGCCCATGGCAAAGCTCACCCACGTCGGCGCGTCCGGCGAGGCTCGCATGGTCGACGTCTCCGAAAAGGCGGCGACCGAACGCGCGGCGATCGCCGAAGGACGCGTCGTGATGCGGCCCGAGACGCTGGCGCTGATCCGCTCCGGCGACGCGAAGAAGGGCGACGTGCTCGGAACCGCGCGGATCGCCGGCATCATGGCGGCCAAGCGCACGCATGAGTTGATCCCGCTCTGCCACCCGATCGCCCTGACCAAGGTCACGGTCGACCTCGCGCTCGACGAGGCGCTGCCCGGCGTCGTCGTACGCGCCGAGGCCAAGACCGTCGGACCGACCGGGGTCGAGATGGAGGCGCTGACCGCCGCCGTCGTCGCCTGTCTCACCGTCTACGACATGGCCAAGGCGGTCGACCGCGGCATGCGCATCGAGGCGGTGCGGCTGGTCGACAAGCGCGGCGGCAAATCAGGGCATTGGCGGGCGGAGAGCCAAGGGTGAGCCGCTCCCCGTTGATGCCGGTCGAGGAGGCGCTGGCGCGCGTGCTGGCCTGCGTTCCGGGTCCGCTCGGCGAAGAGTTCGTTCCGCTCGCCGAGGCCTTTGGCCGCACATTGGCGCGCGACGTCGCTGCGCGCCGCGTCCAGCCGCCTTTCGCCAATTCGGCGATGGACGGCTACGCGCTGCGTGCGGCCGACGCGACAAGCGCGCAAGCGCGTCTGACCGTCGTCGGCGAAGCCGCGGCCGGCCGCCCCTTCTTAGGCCGCCTCAAGCCCGGCGAGGCGGCGCGCATCTTCACCGGCGCGCCGCTGCCTGAGGGCGCCGATGCGGTGGCGATGCAGGAGATCGCTGAGCGCGACGGCGACGCCGTAATCATCGAAGCGCCGGTCGCGCCGGGAGATCACGTCCGTCGGCGCGGCTGTGATTTTGTCGAAGGCGAAGTCCTTCTATCGGCCGGCCGTCGGCTGACCGCCCGCGACGTGGCGCTGGCCGCCGCCGCCGATCATCCGACGTTGGCGGCGCGGCGGAAGCCGCGGGTCGCCATCCTGTCGAGCGGCGACGAGCTCGCCGCGCCGGGCGAGGCGCGCGGGGCGGCGCAAATCGTCGCCTCCAACGCCTACGCCATCGCCGGCGTCGTCGCGGCGGCGGGCGGCGAGCCGCTCGATCTCGGCGCCGCGCCCGACGATCCCGCCGCGCTCGCCGACCGCCTCGCCGAAGCGCGGCGCGCCAACGCCGACGTGCTGACGACGATCGGCGGCGCCTCGGTCGGCGATCACGACCTCATCCGCAAGGCGCTCGCCGACGCCGGCATGTCGCTCGACTTCTGGCGCATCGCCATGCGGCCGGGCAAGCCGCTGATCCACGGTCGCATCGGCGCGATGAGCGTGCTCGGCCTGCCCGGCAATCCGACCTCGGCGACCGTCTGCGCCGTTCTCTTCCTTCGTCCGCTCGTCCGCGCGCTGCTCGGCGATCCGCGGGCCGGCGCGGACCCAAGCGAGCCGGCGCGCCTCGCGGCGCCCCTGCCGGCCAACCAAGAGCGCACGGCCTATCTGCGCGCGACCCTCGCCGCCGGCGCAGACGGGGAAACGCTGGCGACGGCGATCGCCGATCAGGATTCCTCGCTCGCCAAGGCGCTCGCGCGCGCCGACGCGCTGCTGGTCCGCAAGATCGGCGCGCCGCCCGCGGCCACCGGCGAGGCCTGCCAGATCATTCGCCTGACGCCACTCGGGGCCTGAGCCTCCGCCCCTCGGCAATTGCGCTGAAACAAACCGGTTCGCCGCCGGTTTGCTTAGGTTTATGCGATTGCGAGGGGAAGATGAGGCAGACTGGGATTTTCAACGCCGGATACGGCGCGGAAGCGTTCGGTTTCCGCGATCTCGCCGGACTACACTGGAACCATCACGCGCCGCAGCTCTACATTGAGGCCGTCCGCCGCAACGAGGCTGTCATCGCTCAGGGCGGCGCCCTCGTCGCCGAGACCGCCCCCCACACCGGACGAAGCCCGAAAGACAAAGTGATCGTCCGTGACGCCACCACCGAGGACACGGTCTGGTGGGAGGGCAACAATGCGATGACGCCCGAGCATTTCGAGACGCTGCTCGGCGATTTCATCGACCATGCGCGTGGACGCGAGCTGTTCGCCCAGGACCTTTACGCCGGCGCCGATCCGGACGCGCGCGTGCGCGTGCGCGTCTTCACGGAGTACGCCTGGCACTCGCTGTTCATCCGCGATCTGCTGATCCGGCCGCAAGCGAATTCGCTGGCTGCGTTCATTCCCGACCTGACGATCGTCGATCTGCCGTCGTTCCGCGCCGACCCGGCTCGCCACGGCACGCGCTCGCAGACGGTGATCGCCTGCGACTTCACCCGCCGCATCGTGCTGATCGGCGGCACCCGCTACGGCGGCGAAATGAAGAAGTCGGTGTTCAGCTATCTCAACTTCATCTTGCCCGACTCCAACGTGCTGCCGATGCATTGCTCCGCCAATTTCGGCGGGCCCGACGACGTTGCGATCTTCTTCGGCCTATCCGGCACCGGCAAAACGACTCTGTCGGCCGACCCCAACCGCACCCTGATCGGCGACGACGAGCATGGTTGGAGTCGCGAAGGGATCTTCAACTTCGAGGGCGGTTGCTACGCGAAGGCGATCCGCCTGTCGCGCGAAGCGGAGCCGGACATCTACGCCGCCAGCGAGCGCTTCGGCGCGGTCATGGAGAATGTCGTACTCGACCCGCACACCCGCGCGCCCGACTTCGACGACGACTCCCTGACTGAGAATACGCGCATCGCCTATCCGATCGATTTCAACGCCAACGCATCGACGTCGGGACGCGCCGGCCAGCCGCGCAACGTCGTCATGCTCGCCTGCGACGCCTTCGGCGTGCTGCCGCCGATCGCCAAGCTCGACGCCAATCAGGCGATGTATCATTTCCTCTCCGGCTACACCGCGAAAGTCGCGGGAACCGAACGCGGCGTGTTCGAGCCGCAGGCGACCTTCTCGACCTGCTTCGGCGCGCCGTTCATGCCCCGCCATCCGATCGTCTACGGCAATCTGCTGCGCGAGTTGATCGACAACGGCGGCGTCAATTGCTGGTTGGTCAACACCGGCTGGAGCGGCGGTCCGTGCGGCGTCGGCGCGCGCATGCCGATCCGCGTGTCGCGTCGCTTGCTCACCGCCGCGCTCGACGGTTCGCTCGTGCAATCCGAGTTCCGCACAGATCGCTACTTCGGCCTCGCCGTGCCGACCTTCGTCCCCGGCGTCGATTCGGCGTTGCTCGATCCAGTGCGGACGTGGCGCGACAAGCGAGCGTTCGCCGCAACGGCGGAACGTCTGGTCTACATGTTCCATGACAATTTCCAGCAATACGCCGCGCGGGTCGACGAGGCCGTGCTGGAAGCCGGTCCTGATCGGTGCGCTCTGACGGAGTGAGGTCGCGAAACCGGCGCGCGGTTCAGCCGCGCGCCGCCCGCGCCAGGCGTTCGATCGCCAGGTCGAAATAGCCCTCCGCGTCGATCGAGCGCAGCACTTTGGCGTTGGCCGGCTTGCCGGTCACGCTCCACCAGTCGACGATCGTCATCCCGCGCGTCATTTCGTCGCAGCTGATTTCGACCGCGACGTCGCGCCCGTCGAACAGCTCGGGGCGCAGCAGATAGGCGACGACGGTCGGGTCGTGCAACGGGCCGCCGTCAGTCCCGTATTTGTTCTCGTCGAAGCGCTTGTTGGCGGTCAGCAGATGGAAGAACGCCTCCATATGCGGCTTGCCGACGGCGCACAGGCGCCTGAGCCGCGCCTTGGTCGTCAGCGCCTGATGGGTGCAGTCGAGCGGGATCATCACGATCGGCGCGCCGCAGGCGAAGACGCGCCGCGCCGCCTCCGGATCGACGTAGATGTTGTATTCGGCGCAGGGGCTGACGTTGCCGCCTTCGGAGAAGGCGCCGCCCATCAGCACGATGCGCTCGAGCCGTCGCGCCAGCCGCGGCTCGCGGGCGAGCGCCAGCGCGAGATTGGTCAGCGGCGCGAGGCAGCACATCGTCACCGTGCGTTCGGGCCGCGCCATGACGAGGTCGACGATCACGTCGGGCGCGAAGCCTGCGGCGGCCTTCAACGTCGGCTCAGGCAGGTCGTAGCCTTCAAAGCCGTTTTCGCCGTGAACGTACTCGGCGGTCTCAAGGACGCGGCACAGCGGGCCGCTTGCGCCGGCGTAGACCGGCGTGTCGCCGCGGCCGGTGAGTTCGAGCGCCTTCAGGGCGTTCTTGGTGGTCAAGACGAGCGGCGCATTGCCGCCGACGGTGGTGATCGCCAGCAGGTCGAGTTCGTCGGGCGAGCCGAGCGCCATCAGGAAGGCGACGGCGTCGTCGGGCGAGGGATCGGTGTCGATGATGATCGGACGCGCCATGATCGCCTCAAAGAAATCGGCGCGGGCCGGTCGTCCGGCGCCGCGCCGCTTGGGTCGCAGAGAATGGCTTTTTGCGCCGCCGCGCAAGCCGCTAGCGCACGGCGACGAAGGCGATGACCGACCCGCGCGGGACGACCGCCTCGGCGACGCGACGGCCCCAGTTGCCCGAGATGAGACGGATCGAGCCGTCGCGATCGACGCTGGAGACGACGCCGACATGCGACGCCCAGCCGCGACGGCCTCCCAGCACCGCCAGCGCGCCAACCTCAGGCCGCTCGAGCCGTGGGCCATAGGCGAGCGCCGAGGACGCCATGCGGCCGTCGAGCGGCCGATGGCCGGAACGCTCGAGCCACGCCGACACGGCGTCGGCGCACCACGGGCCAGGCTGACCGGTGAACTTGCCCGAGCCGATCCAGCGCGCCGCTTCGGCGACGACGTCGCCGCCGCCGAACGACGCGGGAGCGAACGACAGCGACGGAGTCGGACTGGCGACCGGAGGCAAAGACCCCACCCGATACCGCCTCATCGCGATCGGTTGCCTCCCGGCGTAATGGTTGGCGCGCCCCGACGCGTAGCGAGACGTTCCGGGCCGGCGCTGCGCTGTGCGGCTGGAGCGATAGGGGCGGAGCGACGGCGCTGCTTCCCCGCCGGCCCCCGCTTCGCGCCATTCGGCGAAGACGTTCGGGGTCTGCGCATTCCTGCCGTTGGCGTGAGCCACTTGCGGCGCCAAGAGCCCGGCGGCGAGGAGAACTCCAAGAACGCTAACTTTCAACATGCTGCTCCATTTCAAAGACATGAGGACACAGGCCGCGCCTAACGCAGCGTATGCCTTCCTCGTCGGTCAGTTTTTTTGATTAGACCTTTGCCGCCAGGCAGTCGTTCGATTCGTCAACGAGCGATGAACGGCGCAGAGGTCCGCTCTATACGAGCCGTCGGCATATTGACTGCAAATGTGTCGATAATGTGAGCCTGCTGAACACGAGGCCGTGGGGACCTACCGTTCGTTTATACGGTACCTATCGTCCGTTATACTGTCGTTTCGTGATGCCAACGCGTAATGCGCGAGGCCGAGCCAGCGATGGCGCAATCCCCCTGGCCAATGTTTGCATTGCGCCGCCGCTCAGCCGGCTTGCGCCTTCGTCGCCGCCGCAAGGAAGGCGCGACGCGAATCCGGCAATTGCAGGCCGCGCGGCGAGAAGAGATCGCGATCGAGAAAGAAGCCCGTCAGCCGAAACGCGTCGGCGATCTCCGCCGGGCCGGGCGCCGGCGTCTCGCCGCCGCGCAGGAACGCCGGCAGCGGCAGCAGCCGGTCGCGCCACTCGGCGCCGGCGGCGGCGCTGATCGCGCGACCGCTCTTGGGCGAGACGTAGATCAGGTCCTCGCGCACGCCGGTCGCCGCGCAGCTGTCGAGGTCGAGCGCGAAACCGCATTCGGCGAGGACGCGCGCCTCGAGACGGGCGACGAGCGCCGGCGCCACCGCGGAATCGTCGAGCCGATCGGCGATCAGCGTCAGTCCCTGATAGAGGGATTCGTGCGCTTCGCGTTCGGGCAGCAGGCGCATCAGCGCGCCGAGCCAGCCGATCCCGGCCAAGCCCAACGCGCTGCCGATCAGCCGCCCGGCCCTCAGCGCCAGCGGTTCGACGGCGTAGACGCCGAGATGTTCGTCGAGCCTCGCGCGCCAAACCAGGCCGAGCGTGTTGCCGGGCTGCAGCGCCGGCCGCAACCGCGACGAACGCCCGCCGCGCACCAGGCCGAGATGACGGCCGTGGCGGCGGGTCATCGTCTCGATGATCGCCGAGGTCTCGCCGTGGCGACGCACGCCGATGACGATGCCTTCGTCGCGCCATTCCATCGCGCCGCTCCCTACGGCCCGGCAAGGTGGCGCGGCGGCGGGATCTTGGAAAGGCGCAACGCGATCACGAGCCCGACGGCGGCGAGGCTGACCAAAAGCGCGACGACGCCGGACCAGCCGTCGCGGGCGAAAAACAACCCGCCCGCCCAGCCGATCAGGCTCGAGCCGATGTAGTAGAAGAACAGATAGAGGGCCGCCGCCTGAGGACGCGCGCCCGGCGCGCGCAAGCCGACCCAGCTCGAGGCGATCGAGTGGGCGCCGAAGAAGCCCCAGGTGATGAGCGCGACGCCGAAGATCACCAATGCGAGATTGTCGGGCAGCGTCGCCGCGACGCCGACGAGTTCGCAGGCGATGGCGATCCACAACACCTTTCGTCGCCCGTAGCGGCCGGCGAGATCGCCCATCACCGTCGAGCTGACCGCGCCGATCAGGTAGAGCACGAACACCGAGCCGATGACCGTCTGGCTGAGCGAGAACGGCGGCGCGGCAAGGCGAAAGCCGATGTAGTTGTACGAGCAGACGAACACGCCCATCACCACGAAACCTTCGGCGAACAGCAGCCGCAACCCCGGATCGGCCAAGGCTCGGCCGAACGCCGGCCACAGTTGGGAAAGCGACGCGCCGTGCGGCGCGTAACGCGAGGGCGGCAGCACGAAGGCGATCCACAGGGCGCCCAGCGACCCGAGCGCGCCTGCGGCCGCCACCGCCGGCCGCCATCCCCAATATTCGCTGATCGCCGCGGCGAGCAGGCGGCCGGACATGCCGCCGAGCGTGGTGCCGGCGATGTAGAGCCCCATGCCGAAACCGATCGCCTGCAGGTCGAGCTCGTCGACGAGATAGGCCATCGCCACCGCCGGCAGGCCGGCGAGCGTCACGCCGGCGAGCGCGCGCAGCGCCAGAAAGCTGGTCCAATTCGGCGCCGCCGCGCCAAGCAGGATCGCCAACGACGACAGCGCGATCGACCCCGCCATGACGGTCTTGCGGCCCCACAGGTCGGCGACGGTCCCCGCCCCGATCATCGAGACCGAGAGGACGATGGTCGACAGCGACACCGACAGCGCGGCGCTGGCGGGCGAAATGGCGAAGGCGCGGGAGAAGAGCGGCAACAAGGGCTGCACGTTGTAGAGCAGCGCGAAAGTCGAGAAGCCGCCGAAGGCGAGCGGCGCGGTCACCCGCCAAAACGCTGGATCGCTCCTTGAGATGCGTTGGCCATCGTGAAGCGTAGGCTCGGCGGGAAGCGCGGACTCGGCGGGAAGCGACATGCCAGCTTCCTATGCGCCGCAGCGGTCTATGGGAAGGCCCGTTTCACCGCCAGCCGTCGAACCAGATCCGCGCGGCGAATTCGTCAGGGCCGAGCGGAAACTGCGCCGACAGCACCGGCAGGAAAAAGCCGAAGGCGAGCGCGACGACGACGAGGAAGCCGACCGCCGGTCCGTAGCGCGGGCTCGGTCCGCCGCGGAAGAAGGCGAGCGCCAGCGCCGGCCCGAGGCAGAGGATCGAGGGGAAGTAGTAGTAGAAAAACTCCAGCCCCTTCGGATTGACCGCCCATGGCAGATATTGGGAAAAGAACGCGACGGCGACGATCATGCCGTCGACGTCGCGCCGGCCGATCCACAGCCAGCCGCAATAGAGCAGCGCCGCTTCGCCCGGATAGAACAGGAACGGGTTGGCGAGGCCGACGATCGTCTGCGCCGGATGCTGTGCGCTCCAGGTCGCCGCGGACCCGCCGATCACCTGGAACAGGCACCACACCGGGCGCGTCATCGCCGGCCACTGGTACCAGAGACTGGAATACGGGTGGGTGGCCGAAGAGCCGGTCATGATGTCGATCATTCGCCGCTGGGCGGCGAAGAACTCGACCACCGTTCCGGCGCGGATCATCTGCGGCAGATAGGCGAGGAAATAGGCGAAGAGCGGCGCGACGGCGAAGGCGATCACCGCCCAACCGAACGTCATCGCCGGCCATTCGGCGGAAGCGTAGAAGTCGTGCTCGCCCGGCTCTTCGAAGCGCGCGCGCCAGAGGCGCATCAGGCCGATCAGCGCGTAAATGGCGACGATTCCGGCCCACAGGAACACGCCCGACAGCTTGCAAGCGCTCGCCAGCCCGAGGCAGACGCCGCTCGAGATCGCCAGAACGATGGCGCGACGCGGCGAATGGCGCTCCTTGAGCGAGAAGGTGACGAGCGCGAGCGCCATTACGCCGAACGCCATCAGGAAGATGTCGAGCATGGCGGCGCGCGACTGGACATAGAGGACGCCGTCGCACAGCGTCGCCGCCGTCGCCCACAGCGCCTGTCGGGCGTCGCGCGTCAGCGCCAACGACCAGGCGAACATCGCCGCGAGCGTCGCGGCGCCGAATCCGGCGCTCAACGCCCGCCAACCGATCGGATTGTCGCCGAAGAGCGCCATGCTGGCGGCGATCAGCAGCTTGGCGAGCGGCGGATGCTCCTGGCGCGTCATCTCGCCGGTCTTCAACAACGTTCGCGCCGCCGGCACGTACCAGGTCTCGTCGAAATAGACCTCGCGCGCCGCATCGAGTCCCCAGCGAAACAGCGCCAGCGCGCCGAGGAAGATCGCGATTCCGACGAGCGTCAGAGCGATCGGCGAAGCGGCGAACCGGCGCAGACGGCCCAGCGCAGGGACGGCTTCGGCGGTCTCGCGGGCGGCTAAGGTCATGGCGACGGTTGAACTCCGGCGTCGGGGCGGCCAATCATGCCCGCGACGCCGCCGCGTCGCAAATGCCGCCGCGTCGCCGGGCTTTGACGGCGCGCAAGGCGCAGACGCGCCGCCTCAGGTATGGTGAGTTTCGCCGATCAGGCGTCGGCGCGTCGGCGAAACGGGCGCGCCGGAGGGAGGAGAATACCGCCATGCGGAAGTCTTCCAGCTTGCAGACGCTCGCGTTCTTTGTCGTGCTGGCGATCGGCTTAGGCGTCGCCTGGGCCGCAGCAGCGCCGCCGTTCTTTTACGCCAGCGGCTGGATCGTCGCCGCCGCCGTGGCGGCCGCGGCCATCGTCGCCGCCGCGATCAGGGTCGCTGACCAGTGGCAGCGCGTCGTCGTGCTGCGGCTCGGCAAGTTCCGCGCGCTGGAAGGGCCCGGCCTGTTCTTCATCATTCCAATCATCGAGACCGTTCCGTACTGGATCGACGTGCGCGTCATCGCCAGCGCCTTCAAGGCCGAGAAGACGCTGACGAAGGACACCGTGCCGGTCGACGTCGACGCCGTCCTGTTCTGGAAGGTGGTCGACCCGAAGCGGGCGGCGCTCGACGTCGCCGACTACAACGGGGCGATCAACTGGGCGGCGCAGACCGCGCTGCGCGACGTGATCGGCAAGACCATGCTCGCCGACATGCTGGAGGGGCGGGACAAGATCAGCGCCGACCTGCAGAGGATCATCGACGAGCGCACCGAGCCCTGGGGCGTCAACGTCATCTCGGTCGAGGTCAAAGACGTGCTGATCCCGCCCGCCCTGCAGGACGCGATGTCGATGCAGGCGCAGGCCGAGCGCGAACGCCAGGCGCGCGTCATCCTCGGCGATTCCGAACGCCAGGTGGCGGAGAAATTCGGTGAGGCGGCGAAGACCTACGCCGACAACCCGACCGCCTTCCATTTGCGCGCGATGAACATGCTCTACGAAGGCTTGAAGCGCGACAACGCGACGATCGTCATCGTGCCGAGCACCGCAGTCGATACGATGCAGCTCGGCGCCACGATTGCGAGCCTGAGCACGATGGCCGCGACGACGGGCAAGGCTGTTGCGCCCCCCGCTGCGCCCGGCGGATGAGCGGCCCCGGAGGCCGGAACGAGACTCAGCGGCTGAGAATGTCCTCGACCCACGCCGGCACGGTTTCGCTCGCCGGCCCGTAGCGGCAATCGTCGAAGAGAGCGGCGTTGTCGGCCGACTCGAGGTTGATCTCGCAGGTCTCGATTCCCATGGCGCGCGCTTCGAGGACGAAGCCCGCCGCCGGATAGACGGCGCCGGAAGTGCCGATGGCGACGAACAGATCGGCATGTCGGAGCGCCCGCTCGATGTCGTCCATGTAGAGCGGCATCTCGCCAAACCACACGACATGCGGCCGCATCCCGTCGGCGCGACCGCAATGGGGACAGACATCGGCGACGTGGAGGTCGTCGAGCCAGTCGCTGAGCTTGCCGCACAGCTCGCAACGCGCCTTCAACAGCTCGCCGTGCATATGGATGACGTCGCGAGAGCCGGCTTGCTCGTGGAGGTTGTCGATGTTCTGCGTCACGAGCGTCAAAGCTCCGCCGCGCTGCGACAGCGTCGCGGCGAGCCGCGCCAGCGCGAAATGCGCGGCGTTGGGCTTTGCGTCGCGCATGTCGCGCCGCCGCAGATCATAGAAGGCGAGAACGGTCTCGGGATTGCTCTCGAAGGCGTCGATGCTCGAAAGCTTCATCGGGTCAAAACGACCCCAAATCCCCTCGCCCGTCTTGTCCCGGAACGTGCCGAGGCCGCTTTCGGCCGAAACGCCGGCGCCGGTCAGGACGAAGATGTTGCGTTTCATGCGCCTTTGTCTCCCGTGCGGCGCGATCCGGCGCGCGCTCGCGCACATCGCCGCCGAACAAAGCGGCGGCAATCGAGGGGTCGCGGCGCCAATCGCCGTTATAGGCCGCCGCCGGCGTCAAGCGGTATGCGGTCGTTGTTCGCAGCCGAATCGCCGCCGTCGCGCTCCAACCCGCGCCCGCCGCCGGCTCCGCTTCGCCGTCACGTCTTGGGGAAATCGAGCCCCATCGCCCGGTAGCGCTCGGGATCGTCGAGCCAGTTCGCGCGCACCTTGACGAACAGGAACAGATGCACCGGCGCCTCGTGGGCCTCGGCGATCTCCTTGCGCGCCGCCGAGCCGATCGCCTTGATGGTGCGTCCGCCTTCGCCGATGACGATCTTCTTGTGGCTGTCGCGGGTGACGTAGATCGTCTGTTCGACCCGCGCCGAACCGTCGGGCTGGTCCTTCCACGATTCGGTCTCGACCGTGGTCTGATAGGGCAGCTCGTCGTGCAGCCGCTCGAACAGCTTCTCGCGGGTGATCTCGGCGGCGAGCGCGCGCAGCGGCGCGTCGGCGATCTGGTCTTCGGGATAGAGCCAAGGTCCGTTGGGCATCGCCGCGGCGAGCCGCGCCTTGAGCCGGTCGAGACCGTCGCCGGTGAGGGCCGAGGTCATGAAGGTGTCCACGAACGGCAGCGCCGCGTTGAGCCGCTCGGCGAGCGCCAGCAGACGCGGCCGTTCGACCAGATCGACCTTGTTGAGGACGAGGAATTTCGGCGCGCGCTGCTCGCGCAAAGTCGCGAGAATCACCTGCGTCGCCTCGCTGATCTCCGCCGTCTCGCGCTTGTCGGCGGCTGCGATCTCCTGGCGCGCGTCGATCAGCAGCGCTAACGCGTCGGCGTCGCCCGCCGCGCCCCAGGCGGTGGCGACCATCGCCCGGTCGAGCCGCCGCTTCGGCGCGAACAGGCCGGGCGTGTCGACGAAAATCACCTGCGCCGCGCCTTCGACGAGAATGCCGCGCACGGTCGCGCGCGTCGTCTGCGCCTTGCGCGACACGATCGACACTTTCGCCCCGATCAGCGAATTGAGCAGCGTCGATTTGCCGGCGTTGGGCGCTCCGACGAGCGCGACGAAGCCGCAACGGGTCTCGCTCACGCGCCGCTCCGACGCGCGAGAAACGCCTGTGCGGCGGCCTGTTCCGCGGCGCGCTTGGAGCTCGCTTCGCCGCTTTCCGGCTCGTAGCCCTCGAGCACCACCTGCATGACGAAATGCGGCGCGTGGGCCGGACCGCTGCGCGTCAATTCGACGTAGCGCGGCGCCGACAAGGCGCGCGCCTGGGCCCATTCCTGCACCGCGGTCTTGGCGTCGCGCTCGGGCGAGACGTCGGCGTCCATGCGCGGACGCCACGAGCGCGCGACGACCTCGTGCGCCGCGGCGAAGCCGGCGTCGAGATAGGCCGCGCCGATGATCGCCTCGCAGATGTCGGCGAGGATCGCCTCCTTCTTGCGGCCGCCGGCGCGCGCTTCGCCCTGCCCCATCGCCAGATGCGGGCCGACGTCCCATTCGGCGGCGACCGCGGCGCAGGTTTCGCGGCGCACGAGCTTCGCCAGTCGCATCGACAATTCGCCTTCGCTCGCCTGCGGGAAGCCCTGGTAGAGCATATCGGCGATGACGACGCCGAGCACCCGGTCGCCGAGAAACTCGAGTCGCTGATAGGACTGGGTGCGGTCGGCGCCGCCGGCGGCGGGCGCGGAGAGGTGGGTGAGGGCGCGCGCGAGCAGGCTGCGATCCTGGAAGGCGTGGCCGATCCGCCCTTCCAGCGCCGAGAGTTCGATCTTGGGTTTCTTGGTCATTTCAGGGCGCAGCCGCCCCCGCCGCGGCGCCTGGCCGAGCCTTTAGCGAACGGCATGAAACATGCGGTTCCAGCGCACCGTCCACGGCCATTGCCAAACTTCCCACGCCGGCGCGCCGTCGACCGAGAAGAAGATCACTTCGGCGCGGCCGATCAGATTCTCGAACGGCACGTAACCAACGCCGCCGCGATCGGGCGGCACACGCGAGTCGCTCGAGTTGTCGCGATTGTCGCCCATGAAGAAATACTCGTTGGGCGGCACCGTGTAGACGTCGGTGTTGGCCGTATAGGGCATCGGATTGTTGTCGCCCTCGAGCTGGATGATCTCGTGCTTCACCCCGCCCGGCAGCGTCTCGACATAATGCGGCACCTCGACCGGTTCGCCGAAGCGCCCGGTGGTCTGGTAAGGCGGCAGCGGCTGACGGTCGACGATCTGGCCGTTGATGTAGAGCCGGTTGTCGATCATCTGGATGCGGTCGCCGGGCAGGCCGATCAATCGTTTGATGTAGTCGGTCTCGCCGTCGCGCGGCAGCTTGAAGACGATGACGTCGCCGCGCTTGGGCGGCGAAGCGAAGATGCGGCCGGGCATCGCCGCCGGCGCGAGGTCGAGGAACCCCGGCAGCGAAAAGTGCGAATAGCCGTAGGCGTATTTCGAAACGAACAGATAGTCGCCGATCAGCAGCGTCGGGGTCAGCGAGCCGGAGGGAATGTTGAACGGTTGGAACAGCAGCGTGCGGACGACGAGCGCGATGATCAGCGCCTCGACGACGATCTTGACGGTCTCCCACCAGCCCTCTTCCTTGGCCGCCTTGCCGGCGGACGCCTGAATCGGGCGTTTGAGGGCTTTCGGTTCGCTCATGGATCGCTCGAGCCTCGTCGACGGCTTTCAAGCCGCGCTGGTTCCCGCGCCTCCTATACAAGTCCGCTTCCGGCGCGCCAAGCGGCGGCATCGAGCTAGGCGCTCCCCCCGACGACAAAAAGGCGCGAGCGCGGCAATTTTGCGTTTGCGGCCGGCCGCCGCCCCCCCATTCAGCGGGGGGCGGCGCGCCGGAAGCTTGTCGCGGCGCCTTGTCGTCGATCCCCTATTGCGGGACTTTGTCGTCGATTCCCTTGACGTACCAGTTCATCGACAGGATGTCGCCGTCGGCCAGCGCCTTGTCGCCCGGCTTGCAGCGGTCCTTGCCGTCCTGATCGAGGACCGGGCAGGCGAACGGGTGCAGCGCGCCCGAGCCGATGGCGGCGGTGGTCTTCTCGGCCATCGCCTTGACGTCGTCTGGCATGTTGGCGAACGGCGCGAGCACGACCATGCCCTTGCCGATGCCGTCCCAGGTGTCTTCCGACTTCCAGGTTCCGTCGATCACCGCCTGGATGCGCTGAGCGTAATACGGACCCCAGTTGTCGGTGTTGGCGGTCAATTGCGCCTTCGGGGCGAACTTCATCATGTCGGAGGATTGCCCAAAGCCGAGCACGCCCGCCTTCTCCGCCTCCTGCAGCGGCGCGGCGGAGTCGGTGTGCTGGGTGAGGATGTCGGCGCCCTGGGCGATCAGCGCCTTGGCGGCGTCGGCCTCCTTGCCGGGATCGAACCAGGTGTTGACCCAGACGATCTTGATCTTGGCGTTGGGATTGGTGGTCGCCAGCCCGCGCTCGAACGCGTCGATGCCGGAAACGACTTCGGGAATCGGGAACGAGACGATGTAGCCGATCGTGTTCGACTTGGTCATCTTGCCGGCGATCTGACCCATCACGTACCGCCCCTCATAGAACTTGGCGGCGTAGGTCGAGACGTTCGGCGCGCGCTTGTAGCCGGTCGCATGCTCGAACATCACCTTCGGGAACTTCTTGGCGACCTTGATCGTCGGGTCCATGAAGCCGAACGAGGTGGTGAAGACGATATTGCAGCCGCTACGCGCGAGCTGCTCGATCGCGCGTTCGGCGTCGCTATCGGGCACGTTCTCGACGAAGGTGGCGGCGTCGACCTTGTCGCCGAGCGCCTTGGCGGCGAAGAGACGGCCCTGGTCGTGCTGGTAGGAATAGCCGAAGTCTCCGACCGGCCCGGTGTAGACCCAACAGGCTTTGACCTTGTCGGCCGCCTGGGCGCCGGCCGCCGTCGCGATCGCCAGCGCGGCCGCCGCCGCTCCCATCAACATTGCACGCATGTTTTTGTCTCCCTCTGCTTGACCCTGCGACCCCCAAGCGCGAGCGCTTCGGCTGTCGCCGCCGAAGACCCGTTCGAGCCAATCCCCGCCACGCCTCGCGGCGCGAGCCCGGCCGTGCGCCCGTTCAACGGTCGGGGATGAACGCGACCCCCAAAGATTGCGGCGCGACCGCCCCGCGCGCATCGCGCGCCGAGAGCAGCACCAGCACGAGAATGGTGACGAGGTATGGCGCGGCGTTGAGCGCCTGGGCGGGGATCGGCACGCCGAGCCCCTGGAAGGCGAGCGCCAGCACCGCCACGCCGCCGAACAGCAGCGCGCCGGCGAGCGCGCGCCACGGCCGCCACGAAGAGAAGACGACCAGCGCCAGCGCGATCCAGCCGCGCCCGGCGGTCATGTCGGGCGACCAGAACGGCGTGTAGGCGAGCGACAGATAGCTGCCGGCGACGCCCGAGCAAGCGCCGCCGAACAGGATCGCGCCGAGCCGGATGGCCCGCACCGGCAGACCGAGTGCGTGCGCGGAGGTGTGGTTCTCCCCGACCGCGCGCAGCGTCAGCCCGGCGCGGGTGCGGGTCAGCCAATAGGCGACCCCGGCAGTCAGCAGGATCGCCCCATAGACGAAGAAATCCTGGCCAAACAAGAGCTTGCCGACCACGGGAAGATCGCTGAGGCCGGGAATGCGCAATTCCCAGGCGCGCGCGCGCTTGAGGCCGACGAAGCCCGAGCCGATCAAATTGGCGAGACCGCGACCGACGATGGTGATCGCCAGGCCGGCGGCGACCTGGTTGGCGGCGAGGCCGATGACCAGGAAGGCGAAGACCGCGGAGAGCGCCGCGCCGCAAAGCGCCGCGCCGACGACGCCGACCAGAGTCGAATTGGTCGCATAGGCGATGGCGAAGCCGGTCGAGGCGCCGATGATCATCATCCCTTCGAGGCCGAGATTGAGCACGCCGGCGCGCTCGGCGACGATCTCGCCGACCGCGGCGATGAGCAGCGGCGTGGCCGCCGAAACGACGATCATCAGGATGTCGACGATCGCCTGACCGTTCATGACCGCGCGCTCCGGGTGAAGGTCAGACGGTAGCGCGCCAGGACGTCGGCGGCGAGCACGCAGATGAGCAGGACGCCTTGGAAGGCAAGCGTCATATCGCCGGGGAGATGCATCGCAATCTGCGCGTCCTCGCCGCCGACGAAGGTCAGCGCCAGGACGAGGCCGGCGACGAGAATGCCGACCGGCGACAGGCGGCCGAGAAAGGCGACGATGATCGCCGAGAAGCCGTAGCCGGGCGAGATCGACGGCAGCAGCTGGCCGATCTTGCCCGAAACCTCGACCACGCCGGCCAGGCCCGCGAGGCCGCCGGAAATCAGGAAGGCGGCGATGGTGATGCGGCGGTCGTCGAAGCCGCCGAAACGCGCCGCGCGCGGCGACGAGCCGGCAAGCCGCACCGAGTAACCGAACAAAGTCTTTGAAAAGACCACCGCCGCGATTGCGACGACGATCGGCGCGAACAGAACCCCGAGATGCAGCGAGCCGCCGTCGACCAGCGTCGGCAACGTCGCTTCGGGATCGAAAACGACCGAAACCGGCAGATTGTGGCCCTCCGGGTCCTTCCACGGTCCGCGCACCAGCCAGTCGAGCGCGAGCTGCGCGACATAGACCAGCATCAGGCTGGTGAGGATTTCCGAGACGTTCAGCCTGACTTTCAGCAGCGCCGGGATCAGCGCGTAGAGCGCGCCGCCGACCACGCCGAGCAGCATCATCGCCGGCAGGATCCACCACGAGCCGAAGACCCCCTGTCCCGCGCCGTCGTGGGTCAGAAGCCCGAGCCAGCCGCCAAGCGCGCCGCCGGCGATGAACTGGCCTTCGGCGCCGATGTTCCACAGACTGGAGCGGTAGCAGAAGGCGAGGCCGACGCCGATGAGCACCAGCGGCGTCGCGCCAGCCGCCCTCGCCTGCCGCGACTAGGACTGCGTCAGCGGCTGGACGGAATAGACGTCGAAG
>Ga0182030_10000641_pt1 | contig 67344 bp, 55 predicted proteins | sample 812S3MmetaG_FD_121299 | JGI IMG/M metagenome (GOLD analysis project Ga0182030, IMG submission 121299) | Permafrost microbial communities from Stordalen Mire, Sweden - 812S3M metaG (Illumina Assembly) | ecosystem: Environmental > Terrestrial > Soil > Wetlands > Permafrost | place: Sweden... | reverse complement strand
CCTCCCCCCTACTCCCGCCTCACCCACCCCCTACCCCTTCCCTCTAGGTTCCGGGCTTTCCTGATCCCTGCTCCCTGTTCCCTGGCGGGGCTCCGCCGCCACCCCCCACAAGAAACGCAAAACACGGACTGTGAAACTGTGTGGCATGGAACTCATCCATAATCATTCACTTACAGCCAAAACCGCGCACCGACACAGAAACTGTGAAACTGTGCGCCACAGTCCCGTCCCTTCTCCCAACCGCAGTGTGCCCAAGATTGAACAGCATGGGGAATTGGCCAATGGGAGACTAGGAGGCGATGCGCGAGGAAAACCTTATGAAAATGATCATCGCCGTGATTGCGGCCGTGTTGGCCGCGACCGTGTTGACCGCTCTTCTGGTGCTGCCCGCAAGCGTCAACGCGCAAGCGCCGCAAAAAGGTTCCACATTCACCATCGCAGGACACGCCGGCGAGACTCAGCTTCTTCAGTTCAATGGGAAGTCTTACATCGACCTTGAGACGCTTGCGCGTCTGACCCAAGGAACCCTTTCCTTCAAAGCCAACCGCACGGTCCTCACGCTTCCGCCCTGGGATGCAACTGAGCCGGCATCCACGCCGCCGGCAAAGCCCGGGTTCTCAAGAGCGTTCACCGAGGCGGGCATCGAAGAGATGGGCGTGATCCGGGAATGGCGCATTGCCATCGTGAACGCGGTCCAGAATAACTCTCCGGTGTCGGAAGAGTGGGTATCCACGCAACATCGGCTGGCGGAGAAGAACCTGGCTCTTGCCTCCGCCGCCGCATCGACGGACGACGACCGAAGCGCGTTCCCGCTGCTCTCAGCCGAATTCAACAACATGCAAACGCTGAGCGAACAGTACATCGCGGTCCGCAAGCAGGCCTCGTTCATATCGCCGGACACCTTCCACAGCAGTCCCCTTGAAGATCAGATTCTGAGTTGCGCGCGAAACTTTGTATCCATGACGGAAAGTCACGAGTTTCAGGATCAGCCCTCATGCCACTAGGAGCGTGGGAAACGCAGCTAGCTAGCGCCTCCACAACCGCCTCCGGACGCCGCGCAATCACAGCCAAATAAGCCCGCGCCGCGCGATCCGGACGCCGCCGTCTGCTCCCTGCTCCCATTTCCCCAGTCCCTAGTCCCTCGTCCTTGGTCCCTGCAAAAGTGTTATCCTGTCGCGACATCACAAAGACATGAGGTTGCTGCCATGAAAGTGTATTGCGCTGTTCTGGGCCTGCTTTTCGCTTCGAGTCCTGGCCTGCTTTTGGCCGCATGGGAAACCGGGCCAGCTGCGCCCCAGAGTCCGGGGGCAGCAGCCGAGAACGGCAACCCGAATGGCGCGCTGACGTTTCATCTCACTGAGGCGACGGTCACGAAGGCGAGTCAAAAGGTTTTTACGGGACTAAAAATCGATCCGGTTACCGGTAACCTCTCGCTTATCTTTTTGACGGCGGAACCAAAGGCCGGGCACGAATTCGTGCTCTTGAAGATCGCGGTCCACAATAACGGGGCGCAGACGGACAGAGTCGTATATCAGGATCTCGCGATCAAAGGCGCGGATGGGAAGCCCATCGACTACCTGGTCCAGGTTAATATGTCGTCGGATCCATCGAAGTCCGATCTGGTTTACTCGCCGGGCGTCACCATGGACCACGAAATCAAGCCCCAGGGGAACGATTCAATCAATTTGATGTTGAACGCGCCCATCAGCCACGGCAATTTGAGACTGCAATATAGATCCCAACCGGCCGTTTGGGTCGATCTTGGCACGCCCGGCCTGACCGAAATCGTAACCAGATACAAGCTCATCACGGCGGTAATCGCCGGCTGCCTGCTGTTGGCGAGCTTTGCCTTGTTGTGGTTGTGGCGGAAGCGCGCAGGGAAACCGGTGGCCCAAGTCTCTTTGGGTCTTCTTGACAACGGGGATGAAAGTCTCCCAACTCCCCCGGCAAAGGCTGACTGACCGCATGCTCTTCCGAGATCCTCCGCTACCCGGCAGGCATCGAAGCGGCGGGCTGCCGGGCGCCCCGCCCTCGCCCGGCCTTGGTTTTCCGCTTCGGCTCAGGACTCTGACTCGCCGACTCGCCATCCCTGCCCTACTCTGCCGCCCGGGTGTTATCCTGTCGCGTCATCACAAAAACACGAGGAGGCTGACGTGAAACGAGCCATCATCCTATTGATCGGGGCATCGGCGTTCGTGGCCGGGTGCAGCAACCAGTCGCCCCAGATTCACATTCCGCCCAAATGGCAGGGCGCTGCGTACCACATTTCGTTTGGCGCGGCGCCGGCCAAACCCAACGCGTCGGGCCTCACCATTCCGCAGATCAAGTACGTGGCCAACCCCGACGCGCTCGAAACCCGCGCCGACCTGGTCGTCGAATTCGACTCCTCGGTGGTGAAGACCAAGGCGCCGGTAATGGACCAGATGGCCATGGGAGCCGTGGATGTTTCCGGCTCCGAGGGCGCGCTGCCCGACGCCTACGTGGACAGCGCCAGCACACAACTCGGGAACATGCTGGCGGCCTACTGCGTCCGGGGAAAGGTCAAGGTTTCGGTCGCTCTCACCCGCTCGTCGCTCCCCATAAACCCGAGCGACGACCAGATCAACTCCAAGCGCCTCTCCGACTGGACGCCGATCGTGCTCGACTTCAAGAACCCCCATCCGAAGTGCTAGCCAGTTGTCAGTAGTCAGTGAATAGTCGGGTGCCCCGGGTCCCTCGCATTTGGGGACCCGGGTTCTCCGCCGTCTCTCTCGTCAGGTCCCTCAGTCTCTACGTCCCTAGTCCCTGCCTCACCCCCGTTCCCCATTCTGGGATGGATCATGCGCTGCGAGCGGCCGTTGCGGGCTACGATAAAGAAAGTGATCTCAGTCGAAACAGAGCAACCCGCGGCAGCCATTGCCGAGGGCGCGGTGTGTTCCGCCGACGGAACTCGCATCGGATTTCGCCGCCTGGGCCTGGGGCCGGCGATCGTGATGGTGCACGGCAGCGTCTCCACGCACACCGATTGGATGGCCGCGGCCAGGCTGCTCTCGAGCCGCCATACCTGCTACGTAATGGACCGGCGCGGACGGCGCTCGAGCGGCCCGGACCACGCGCCCTACGCCATTGAGCGCGAATTCGAGGACGTTTGCGCGGTGCTCAAGGCGGTAGAACAAGATGCGGCCGGGCCTGGAGCGGTGCTGGCCGGCCACTCATACGGCGCCATCTGCGCCATGGGCGCGGCGCTGCGGCGTCCGGTGCCAAAGCTGATTCTCTACGAGCCGCCGCTCTCCGTGGGAGGGCCGGTGGCCGGTGCGCCGCTGGCCGACTACGCTCGCGCCGTCGCCGCCGGCAATAACGAGCGCGCCATGGAGATCGGGCTCGCCGAGTTCACGCGGCTCCGCCCGCATCTCCTCAAGGCCATCCGCGCCTCGAAAGGCTGGCCGCGGCTCTGCCACTTGGCGCCCACCTGGACCAGAGAGTTGGAAGCAATGGACGCGATTACGTCGGCCGAGCCCTATCGCGCGCTCCGCTGCCCGGTGCTCTTGCTGGCGGGCGCGATCAGTCCCGACCATCCCTACCACGACTCCATCCGCGCTCTCGCCGCCGTGCTGCCCGGCGCGCGCGTGGAAGCGCTGCCCGGCCAGGACCATCTCGGCCTGCGCGGAGACCCGCAACTGGTGGCGCGGCTGATCGCGGATTTCCTGGCTTGCTGACGAGAGATGAGGAAGAGCGATTTGAATGGCCGGGACGGGCAGATTTCCGCCCCAGCGACAGGAACTCATCGCCGGGGACCCCTGAATTGCCGAGAGGCACGGCTCAAGCCTCGCTCCCTTCGCAGTCAACATACCTGCTCCGCGCTTGCGCGCTCCGCAACGTTGGAAAGATCGGCAGCGCGAAGTACCCATGCGAAACGCCTCCGAACAGGCGCCCAAGTCCAGGAATGCGAGGAGCTGGTTACATTTTGGGCTCCAGGTGGAGGTCCGGTGGATCTAAATGCTCCCACGGGCAGTAGAATTTGAAAGAATCATTGGCGATGAAGAAGACAACCGTGTAAAGAAACTTTGCACAATGGAGTCAGATCGAAACGCGGACGAAGTATCGCGCTGAGAACGATACGAATGCATGACTCTGCGGATGCTTCACAGTTTTGATCCAAGGCTTCTGAGGAACCATGATGAATGAGATGCGGAATATCGTCGTGGTCGGTGGATGCGGTCACGTTGGACTGCCTTTTGGCATGGTGTTAGCCGATCACGGCATGCAGGTAATCCTGCTTGACGTGGACGGTCCAAAAGTCGCCGCCATCAACCAGGGAAAAATGCCCTTCCGTGAAGCGGGGGCCGAGGCCCTTTTGCCCAGGCTCATTGGCAAGTCCCTCCATGCCACCACGGACCCAGAGTGCCTGCGTACCGCGGACGTGGTCATTTCCATCATTGGCACACCCGTGGATGAGCACCTCAACCCCATGGTGACAGCGTTATATCGCAGCCTGGACCATTTGATCGAGTACCTGCCCGAAGGCGCGCTTCTGGTTCTAAGGAGCACTCTTTATCCTGGAATCACTCGCCTGATCAAGGACCGCATCGACGAGCGGGGGCGCAAGATCCACCTTGCCTTCTGCCCCGAGCGCATTGCCGAAGGAAAAGCCCTTGAGGAGCTTACCAGCCTGCCTCAAATCATTTCAGCCTTCGATACTGTAGCTCTAGCCAAAGCGCGCGAAGTATTTAGCCGCATCGCTCCTGCGCTGATCGAACTGGACCCACTGGAAGCTGAACTGGCCAAGCTCTTCACCAATAGCTGGCGGTATCTCAATTTTGCCGCTTCTAACCAGTTCTATATGTTGGCCCAGAGTTATGGCTTGGACTTTTACCGCATTTACGATGCGGTGACGCAGGAGTACCCCCGCATGCGCAGCTTTGCGCGCGCCGGGTTTGCCGCTGGCCCGTGCCTGTTGAAAGACACTCTGCAATTGTCGGCATTCTCCTCCAATCACTTCTTCCTCGGCCACGCTGCCATGCTCATCAATGAGGGCTTACCGAATTTCATCGTTGCGCAGCTCAGGGCTGGGGGATTGTCAAAGAGCACAGTGGCCATTCTAGGGATGGCATTCAAGGGAGATTCCGACGACACCAGAAGCAGTTTGTCGTACAAGCTGAAGAAGCTTCTCCAGGTTGAGGCGAGAAGAGTGATTTGCACCGATCCTTTCGTCTCCGATCCCGCGTTAGTCTCGCTTGAAGAGGCCGTGGAACAGGCCGATACGATCATTCTTGGCGCACCGCATTCTGCCTATCGCGATTTGCATTTCCCGGCCGGCAAGAAGGTCGTCGATGTCTGGGGCTTTTGGCGTCAGAACAAGGACCGTGCTAAGGCGGAAGAGGGGAGTAAATGAAGATTCTAGTTACCGGTGCGGCCGGCTTCATCTGCGGTTATTTGATTCAGGAACTGCTCGACAAAGGCCATCAGGTAGTTGGCCTCGACAATTTTAGCAAGTACGGCCGTAGCGAAAAGTCTTACGACCTGCATCCTGGCTATCGTTTCGTAGAAGGTGACGCCAAGGACGCTTCACTGTTAAAGGACCTGCTCGCAGATTGCGATCAGTTCGTTGCAGCAGCAGCCATGATTGGTGGAATCTCGTATTTCCACGAATTCGCTTACGATCTGATGGCAGAGAACGAACGCATCACGGCGGCAACCTTTGATGCGGCTATTGACGCTTATAAGAACCGCAAATTGCAGAAGATTACCGTGCTGTCCTCCAGCATGGTCTTCGAGTGCACCTCCGAGTATCCAACTCCCGAAGGTGCCGAGCAGAGATGCCCTCCGCCGCGTTCCACATATGGATTCCAGAAACTGGCAACCGAGTACTTTGCCAAGGGAGCGTGGGAGCAGTACCACCTGCCATATACGATTGCCCGCCCCTTTAACTGTGTGGGAATTGGCGAAAAGCGCGCCCTGCGCGATGTTGATGTGTACAGCGGCAATGTGAAGCTGGCCATGTCGCATGTCGTTCCCGACATAGTGCAGAAGGTGCTCAAGGGGCAGGACCCGCTGCATATTCTCGGGAAAGGCAATCAGGTGCGGCACTACACCTACGGGGGAGATTTGGCACGCGGAATCCGGATTTGCATCGAGAATCCCCACGCGCTCAACCAGGACTTCAATCTGTCCACCCCCGTGCGCACTACCGTACTGGAATTGGCGGAGGCAATCTGGGAGAAGGTGCATCAAGGCGCCCTTCCCTTCCGCTACGTACACGACGCGGCCTACGAATACGACGTGCAAGAACGCTCACCCGCAGTCGCCAAGGCTGAACAATTGCTGGGCTTCCGTGCGGAGACCTCTTTGAGTGACATTCTTGACGAAGTCATCCCCTGGATCAAGGAACAGATTGCTGTCGGCCAGATCTAGGGAGGGGCGGCACAGGGGAAGCAAAGAGGAAGATGTCTTGACCAGCGATGGATTAGAGATTCGCACAGACGAGTTAACGATTGTCATTCCCGTTTACAACGAGGGCGCCGGATTCGAGGCCTTGTGGCGAGAGTTGTCCACTCAACTGCAATGTCCCTTCCGAGCCTTGGTCGTTTACGACTTTGATGAAGATAATACCGTTCCCGCGGTCAAGGCTGTGATGGCGCGCGGCGAGCAACGCATCGGCCTGGTCAAGAACGAGATCCGCCGTGGCGTGGTGGGTGCGCTCCTGACCGGGTTTCGTCATGTCGAGCGCGGCCCCTTGCTGGTGGTCATGGCCGACCTCTCCGACGATCTAGCCCAGGTCGGACGGATGTTGGAGTTATATCGTCAGGGCTTTCATGTGGTCGTCGGCAGCCGCTATATGAAGGGCGGACGGATCATCGGCGGTCCCTGGTTCAAGCAAGGTCTCTCGCGGCTCGCCGGAGTGTCTCTATTCTGGCTGCGAGGATTGCCGACTCACGACGCTACGAACGCGTTCAAAATCTACGACCGGGAGATGCTGAAATCATTCACCGTTGAGAGTACGGGTGGGTTTGAATTGAATCTGGAACTTACGGTGAAGGCATTTTTGGCTGGTTATCGCATCGCGGAAACGCCTGCGGCGTGGCGCGACCGTACCGTCGGCGAATCGCATTTTGCGCTCTGGAAATGGCTGCCGTTGTATTTGAAATGGTATTTCTACGCGTTTCAACCGCGCCGTAAAAACCCGAGGGCCGGTCATTCGCCTTTGGACGAGTACAGGAAGTGAATTTAAGAGGCACAGTCTCAAGCGGTCCTCGCCGACGCCCACGAATTCCCATATAAAAAGATGGGCCACAACTGCTGAATCCGATCGAGGGAAAACATGCAGGAAACCGACCAAGCCGCCGCCGAAGGTGCACTCCAAGACGAGGGCCGCGATGCAAAGCCGCAGAGTCGGCCCAACGTAAACGCCTTTGCCTGGATGCGTTTTTTGCTCTTGCGGTTGGACGCAATCGTAGCCCTGGCGATGGTCGTGATGACAGCAGCCTTCCGGCTTTCCAGCACAAAGATAATTTACATCCCGCACTTGAGCCTGATTGACGATTCGTGGAACCTGGATATCGCTCACCGTTTCAGCCGAGGATGCTGGCTGGGTAGGGATGTAATATTCACCTACGGTCCCCTCTACGAACTCATGACCGGGCTGCCTGCCCGCATACTGCACCAACCCGGAATCGGATCTCTCTTCGGCACATGGGCCACGATCCCCATCTGCCTCTCGGTCGTGCTCGTCTACGGAATTGGAACTCTTCTGCTCGGTTCCGAGCCTGTCTGGAAGAGAGTCATATTTCTAGTGGGCATCATCTTCTTTTGCTGCCCGCTTGATATCCGTCCCCTAATTTGCGTATTCATCCTGGCGGCGCTGGTTCGGACAGTGGCAAGTCTCACTTCCCGCACCGTGCTTCGCCGGGCGGCCGCTATTTCATTGCTGCTGATTGCAGCTTCTCTCGTTTCGGCGGACGCAGGAATCTACAACGCGGCGACATTCTTCATTGTCGTTTTCTGGGCTTTCTGTTTCGAACATCGCAGCCGAAGAGAAATTGCTGTTTTTGGCCTGACGATGGCCACTCTGGTTGTGGCATGGATGTTAGTCCTGAACTCGATTCTTGGCAGTCTGCTTGATTTCCGGTTCTGGCGAATCAATGCCGCACAGGTCAGCAATTACCGCTGGGGCCAACCCACAAGCCTGAACCCATCTATGGAGTTTTTCATGGTATGCATCGCCTATACCACAGCCCTATTGACATTGATGCCGGCTTGGGTACTCAGGCGAACCGAGGCGAGTACACTGCCTAGGCGTCCATTGTTCCTCTGCTCCGGTTTTTGTGTAGCCATCTTATATTTGCAGAGCGGATTGGTTCGTGCAGATTGGGTACACTTCAGTCAGGCGATATTTCCCGCAGTTGCGATCGTCACTATTACGTTCCTGGGTACCGGAACCATTGCCCGGCGGTCGACTTGGATTTGGATGGGAGTGGCGCTTCTTGTTGCTGCGTTTGTTTCTCTTGGTGTAATGCAGCGTCTCTGGGGACCCCAACTACTCAGGAACAATTTGGTTGTCCAGCGCGTTAATGGAGCGTGTCCCGTTGGGACACAGTACTTCCAACAGGCCTGCCTGGACATTTCGGATGTAGAAATTTTGAGCAGCGCCGAAAGATTTCTCGCCGGGTCGCCTGACCCCAAGGCCATTGTATTTCCCTATCAGAATCTGCTGGCCATAGCGGCGGGAAAGTTGGCTGCAGGCGAAATATTGCAGTCCTACGCCGCGAATGGCGAACTGCTGATGGCACAGCAGCTTCAATCTCTACAACATGATCGCCCGGAGTTGGCAATCTATGGCGTAGACGATCTGGCATCTTGGCGTATAGATCAAGTTTCGAACTTTTCCAGAAGTCCAGGAGTGTGGTTTTTCCTTCAACAGAACTACAAATTTGATTCCAAGCTCGCAGGTGGTTTTGTGGGTCTGCGCAGGGATGAGGAGAGATCGAGACGATGGAAGGAGTCCTGTGAAGACGCCGATACGTTCAGACCGAAGACTTTGAAGGTGTCGGCCGCCGGAGTCTATGATTTCGGCGGTGTCAGTTGGAGCAACCCCTACGATTTTATCCGGCTCGAAGTTCGCTTCAAGTATCCCATCTCGTGGATGCTCGGCAAACCTGCTGCGGTCGCTGTATTGCTCCAGTTGTCCGACGGATCGGTAAAAGTCGCACATGTGGTATTGCCGCCAAATAGAGACACCGAATTGTGGATATTTCCGTGGGATGAGGCTGACTTGTCCCGGTATTTTCTGCCGGATCCTCAGCAATGGCGGGAGAGCAGTGTGCGTCCAGCCGTAACTCGGCTTGCGATCAGTGTCGTGCCTTATGACGCCATTTCCGTGTTGCCATCCGCTATTGAGGTCCGGAAAGTACAGGCAGTTAGCCTGGCATTGCAATGAAGCATTGGAATGCTCCTCGTTCCTTGAGCCACCAAGGCAGGTCCAGATCGAAACTCCGAACGCTTAGGAAAAACGGCCGGTGGGTAGAACATCTTGACAGATTTGCGAAACACGCTCTAGGTCTCTGACCGCTTGAAGAAGAACCTTCCCGTGCCCCATCCATTCGCTTTTTTCTGGCGAATGGGTGGGAAAGCACGGATTCCACAGGCACAAATCCATGCGGTCAGAGACCTAGCCAACATCTGTATTTTCACGGCGCGTGAGAAACGCCCGGGCTAGCAGCGCGTTCGTAGATGTCGCAGGCATCTGCATGCAGGTTCGCTGCCGGGGGCAGACCGATGTCTCGAAGAAGCATCGGAAGACGGAGCTCATGCCGGCCCTCATCGCACGCCACCAACGCTGCAATGTTCTGTGGCCCTTCATTGGATATTGCGCGTTCGACCGGTCCACTGTCCGAGATTAGTTCCTTTATGCTGAAGCTCGTGTCCATAATGGCTCGGCGATGGCTCTGGTACGGAAACTCCGACGACCAGTCCATCCCGAGGATCACAATCACGCTATCGGGCTTCGTTGTATTGTCGACCAGCGCAGCTGCCGCAGGCCGGCCTGGAGCATTCTTGCTCTGAATCGGATAGTAATGAGTGAGGTAGCAATACCCGCAGGCTGCCATCTCGACAACCAGCAGCTCGATGCCGATCCATGCCCCGGGCCCTCGGATCTTTAGGACCGAAGCGATCAGCGCCCCGATAGCAACCACCAGGAAAATCGCGTCGGAGTAAGGGTAGTACTCATGCTGGTAATGCAAATTGAAGAATGTTAAGGTGGTGGCTACGTAGAGCACGAGACACGCTACAGCAAGCCAGTTCCAGCGCCCGCACAACCAAACGTAAACCATCAGAACGACGGCAGCCGTGACGATACTGCCGATGTGGAGGTTGGCAGCGATCAAGAAATGGATGTAGTTTTGGAATTGCAATCGCTGAGCAAGCGTTCCGAAGTTCCATGCAATCATTCCCTTGTTTGTGCTTGTCAGGTAAACCCCGAATGGATTCTGGGCCTTAACTTCGTCTGCAAACTTGGTCCAACACCACGTAACCGCTACGGGAAAAACCACGCAGAGGGTGGCAACCGCCGCGGCAATACTGCCTTTGAACTTCCCGCTCTCGCGATCTCTCCAGAGACCCCAGGCTGCCAGACTTGTACCGAGGGCAAAGAACGGTGCGAATGTGGTCACCTTGACGAGTCCCGCAAGAGCACCGAATGCTGCACCGCTCATGAGGTGGCGGTATTGCCACCTTCTTTTGCCTACCACCAGCCTGAACATCTGGTCCGTATACATGAGGGACAGGAATAGCGCTGTCGATTCGATCATGAACACCCTTGACCAAAAGATGTAGATCGGGCTCATCGCGAACAGCGCCAACGCTGGAACCATCTGGGTACGCCGCAGTCCGATATGCGAGAGAATGGACGCTAACGGGAAGAAACAAAGATAGTAGAAGAGGATTGAGACGAAGCGGCCGGTCTGGTCCAGGCGAGTGGAGAAGGCTCTCGCAAGCACTGCGACAATGCCTTGGTAGAGTGGAAACTCGAAAGGCACCGGCCATGGCGGCCCCAGTACAGGCGTTTCATAATGGAGAAAGCTGCCGCCGTGCAGTATCGAATCCGCTGAGATTGCAGTCTGCGCCTGCCGGAAGCCATGAAAATCGAATATGGTGTTATAAAATCCCACGCTGGTTGCGTATAAGCTGAATCCCAGGCTCAGAAGGCCTAAGAGCCATACAACCTTCTCGACTGCCGTAGAATGCGGTTCTCCCCGCTCCGCTTCCGTCCTGGTCTTGCCAGTTGTATGCATTGAGCTTGATCTTCACCTTCATCTTGGAATCATTGTTCTGAGCGGATTCACTTGAATTCTACAACTGCGAACGGATATTGCAAGACCATAGCTGCAATGGCAGCAGGGCAATCGCATGAAGGCGATGCAGCTTTCCTGCCTTCGCGAAGCTTCTTGGGGATATTAAGAATGGAATTGGTCGGGACGGGCAGATTTGAACTGCCGACCCCTCGCACCCCAAGCGAGTGCTCTACCAGGCTGAGCCACGTCCCGACATCATGCGGCCGGATCTTGTTGAGCCGGCTTTTGGGGTCTTGGTTTAGTTTACACCGATGCGGCTGCGCCGTGGAGGGCGCGCTGCGTTACAGCGTTTTCGATTCTGCTCTTGACAGAATGCACAACGCCAAGTGGCTTTTTCCGACCCGGGGTCCCCACAGACAGGTCTTCGTCTGTGGGGTGGAAGTAATAGCCACCTTGCACGGTGTCGGCGATGTCAACAAGTGAATCGAAAACGCTCTAATGCCCGGGCGGAACGAACTCCGAAGGCAGAGACGAGCCCGCGCCGAAGAAGAACTGCTCCATCTGCTCGACGAGGAACTGCTGCGCCTGGGGCAGCCAGGGCTGCAGGCGGTACTCGTTGAGCAGCATCTTCTGGTGGTTGAGCCACTCGTCCCATGCTGCCTTGGAGACGTTTTTGTAGATTTTCTGGCCAAACTCTGAGTCGAAGGGAGGCTCGTCGAGTCCCTCCATCTCCTTTTTGTAGCGAACGCAATATACGGTGTGCGCCATGCAAATTGCTCCCAGATGCCATTGTAGCTGGGCGGCGGGCGGGTCCGCGGGCTTGCGGCGGTTGGCTTGCTTGCGCCCGCAGCCGGCGATCGAGTCTCCCACGGCGCGGCTTGAGCAAATCTGACCAGACCGATGCTCTCGATGAGGACAACAATCATACTGGCGCTTGATCTGCCCCCCGCCGGAAGCGGTCGAATTTCGGTCGATCTCAGAACGAGCAGCCCCGCCCAAAAGGAGCAACCATGTCCGATGTGAATGCATCTGGTGCTAATGTGTCTGGCCTCTCTGACAACGCCGCCGGCGGTCTTTCCTACGTCACGATCATCCCGGCAATCGTGTTCCTGGTCGTTGATCCCTACAAGAAAAGTTCGTTTGTTCGCTTCCACGCCTGGCAGTCGATCTTCTTTTATGTTGCCTGGGCCGTGGTGCATATTCTGGTCGAGGTGGTACAGAACCTGGTTCCATCGGTCGTCTTCCTCACCTTGTCCTTGTGGCAATTTGTGGATCTCGCCTTCTTTGTCGTGCTGGTGATCGTGTTCGTCAGCGCTTTCAACGGCAAGCGCTTTATGCTGCCCATCATTGGCGGACTGGCAGAGAAGCAGGCTAACCGGTAACTTCCCCCGCAGTACCGAGTGCTGGAACGGCCTCCGCATGGAGGCCGATTTCGTGTGTTCTGCCTGTCCTTCCTGCCCTTACACATCCCGCCTGCGGACCTAAGGCATTTTCCGGATAGCTGTAGAGTCGCCCAAAGGAAGGCATGGGCATTTTCTTGAGGAAAATGCCCACAGTCGTTCCAGACGGCACTCTATACCAATCCGGAAAATGCGATAGCTCCGGGCGGTCGCGCGCAAATTCTCTTGACAAGCGGGCGGGCGGCAGGTTGTTCTATCTCCACGTCGCTTCAAAGTTCGCGGCCGCAAATGCCGGTTTCCCCGTTGCGCGAGCCGCGCACAGAAGTGAATCCATCCCTTCCCCTTCAACCGTTTTCCTTGAAAGGAGAGTTGCTATGGCGGATGAGCCAAACACAACACCAGCCAACTCAGGACTGTCAGACGATGCCGCCTGCGGCCTCGCCTATCTGACCTTCATCCCGGCGGTCATCTTTCTGGTGGTTGCGCCCTACAACACGAACCCCAAGGTGAAATTCCATGCCTGGCAGTCGATCTTTTTGACGATAGCCTGGATTGCCGCCTGGATCATCCTCACGGTGCTGGCCCTTGTGCCATTCGTTGGCTGGATTCTCTTGCCGATTCACCTGCTGCTGTTCCTGGGGATTTTCATCCTCTGGCTCATCTGCATCATTAAGGCATTTCAGGGCGGGAAGTTTGTCGTTCCCATCATCGGGCCGCTGGCCGAGAAACAGGCCGGCGCATAAGCATTCGCTATAGGGGTGCACGGGCTGGCAGGCGCTGAGGTTCAGCGCCTGCGGCCCTTTCTGGTTCGCCGCTTGCTCCCGCCCGGGGGCGGCGGCGATGTGCTTTTGCGCTTGTTCTTCTTCGATTTTGACGGTGACGGCGCAGCCTTCTTGCCGGTGAGCGGCAACTCCTCCTCCACCAGCGCGAACTGCAGCTTGCGCTCCTGGGCTAGGATGCGGTCGAGAATCACCTGCACGCGATCGCCGGCGCGGAAACGGCGGCCGGTGCGCTCGCCCACGATCTCGTGGGTGTTTTCGCGCCAGGTGTAGCGGTCGCCGCCGAGCGTGTCGATGGGGACGAGGCCCTCGACGAAGAGGTCGGTGAGCTCGACGAAGAGACCGTATTTGGCGGGGTTCAAGACGAGCGCGGCAAACTCGTCGCCCACGCGGTCCTGCATGAAACGAACCTTCTTCCACTCGACAAGCTCGCGCTCGGCTTCGGCGGCGCGGCGCTCGGCGGTGCTCGATTCGTCGGCGATCTGGGCGAGTTCGGGTTCGGGGATGGGCCCGGGGATAGGCTCGCTCAGCGGAGCTAGCGGAGTTAGCGGAGCTGGCGGAGTTAGGGCGCCCGCTGAGATGCTCTGCCGCCCTTTCCGCTCCGTTTGTCCCAAGCTGCGCGGATAGGATGGGGCACCCAAGTGTGTTGCTTGTGCGAGACGAGTTCCCACCTTAGCTCGTCCTTCGGGCTCGCGAAGGTGGGGCACCCTCGCCCCAGATTGGCCCTCGTTGGGATGCGACCAGGGCGAGGCGAGGCGCGCCTGGGTGATGGTGCGGCGGCCGGAGACGCCGGCGCGGAGCAGAGCCTTGGCGATGCGGTGCACGATGAGGTCGGGATAGCGGCGAATGGGCGAGGTGAAGTGTGTGTAGGTGGGCGCGGCCAGCGCGAAATGGCCCTCGTTCGTCTCCGAGTAACGCGCCTGGCTGAGCGAGCGCAGCATGAGATAGCTCAGAATGCGCTCCTCGGGCTTGCCTTCGATGCGCGCCGAGAGTTTTTGATACATGCGCGGCGTGACGGCGATGTCTTCGGGGACCTCGTGCTGGCGTGGGTTGCGGCCGCGGCCGTGGGATTCGCGGCGTTCGGCGCGAACTTGCAGTTGGCGGACCGGTAGAGGTCCCAGTCCAAGAGAAAAACCGAAGGACGCCGCCAGTTCTTCGAACTGAACGACGCGGCGCGGTTCGGGCTTCTCGTGGATGCGGTAGAGCGAAGGCACGCCGAGATCCTCGAGCCAAACGGCGACACACTCGTTGGCGGCGAGCATGAACTCTTCGATGAGGCGGTTGGCCCAGGTGCGCTCGGCGCGGGTGACGCCGCGCATCTGGCCGTGCTCGTCGAACTCGATGACCGGCTCGGGCAAATCGAAGTCGATCGATCCGCGCTCTTCGCGGCGTTGGTTCATCAGCACGGCGAGTCTTTTCATCCTTTCAAAGCGCTCCCTCGCCTCCGGGTCTTGGACGAGTGTGTCGGATTGGTCAAGGCGCTCACGCGCTCCTGGGTCTTGGTCGAGGCGCTCCCGCGCTTCTGCGTTTTGGTCGAGAATCGCGGTGACCGCGGTGTAGGTCATGCGCGCGGCGGAGCGGATGACGCCTTCGACGATCTCGAAGCTCTCAATGCAGCCCTGCGCGTCGAGTTGCATGATGCAGCTCAGGACGAGGCGGTCTTCGTGCGGTCGCAAGCTGCAGATATCGGTCGAGAGCTCCTGCGGCAGCATGGGGATGGCGCGATCGGGGAAGTAGACGCTGGCGCCGCGCAGGCGGGCTTCGAGATCGAGCGCGGAGTTGGGAAGAACGTACTCGGCCACGTCGGCGATGTGGACCTGGAGTTCATATCCTCCATCGGCGCGATCGGTGACGAGAACCGCGTCATCGAAATCCTTAGCGGTCTCGCCATCGATGGTGACGATGGGCAGGGAGCGGAAGTCTGCGCGGTGGGCGGCTAGTTGCGGGTCGAAGTGGGCGACGGCGCGAGCCTCGGCGAGAACGTGCTCGGGAAAGACGCGCGGCAATTGGTGCTTGCGGATCATCATCTCCACGTCGACGCCAAAATCATCTTGAGCCCCGAGGATTTCGATGACGCGGCCAATGGGTGGATGCGTGGGCGTGGGCCAACTGGTGATCTCAACGTCGACGACCAGGCGCTCCGCGCTTCCCGGTTTTGGACGAGAGAGTGCCTCACTGCCAAGAACGCGATGCGGCGTGGAGAACTTTCCCACCCTTTCCGTATCCGCTGCCGCGGATCCGGAAAGAATGGGGCACGGAGCGGCAACGAGAGGGATCTCCGCGCCGGGAGGGATGACGATAGGTTGTGTCATGCGCTCGTCGAAGGGAATGACGAGGTTTTGATTCTGGCCGCGACCGGGATCGGCACAACGAAACGTTCCCACGACGGTTGGATTGCGGCGCTCGAGAACCCTTGCAATCCGGCCCGACATGCGCCCATCGGCTTTGGGCGGGTCGACCTCGACCAGAACCAGGTCGCCCTGCATGGCGCCGCGGATCTCACTGGGCGGGATGAAAATATCGTCAACTTCCGCGGACGACTGCGCGCCCGAACGGCGATTCGGCCGCACAAAGCCGTAGCCGTCGCGGTGCAGATCGAGCTGGCCGGCGAGCAGTTCACTGCCGGTGCCCGGCCGGGACGAGACGCCAGGAAGGCTCCAGTGCTCGCCATCGAGCTGCGCAAGCTGGCCGCGCAGGGTGAGGCGGGCCAACTGCTCGAGGAGAAGCCTGCGCTCGCGGCCGCCACCGAGGCCCAGTTCGCGGACCAACTGCTTGTATCCGGCCTTCTGTCCCGCCGCGGCGGCAATGCGCGCCACCAATTCGCGATCGGTCATACGCCAAGATTAAGGCAACGACACGGAAGCGCAACGGGGAGGACGCAGGAATCTGCCGTTTGCCGTAGAATGTGGGAGACGCCGAACCTGGGAAAGCGGATGAAGCGTATTGTCCGGCTTTCGGCCGCACGTAGGTTGCTGCGCGCAAGCCAGGGTGCGGCGAGCGAAGTTTTTAATTTCGGGCTCAAGCCATTGGCGTTGCCTCGGCATCCCCCGTCCTGATCGGACAGAAAAGGAATTCATCTTGAGCGCTATGTGGAAACCAAGTCAGAGCGAGCCAATACGTTCCATGCCTAACCCGGAACCGCCAGCCCCTGTGCACGCGGCGCCGGCCGTGGAGTCCGCCAACCGCGTCGCGGGAGCGCCTGCCGGCGACCAGGCCGTAATCAGCAAGGGCCTGTTTGTGAAGGGGGAGATCTCGGGCACAGAATCGCTGTATATCGACGGCAAGGTGGAAGGGTCGATCAGCCTAGCCGGCAACCGCGTGACCGTGGGACGCAACGGCCAGGTGAACGCGAGTGTGACCGCGCGCGAAGTGGTGGTGATGGGCAAGGTGCGCGGCAATGTGACGGCTACGGACCGCGTGGACATCCGCGCCGAGGGCGCGTTGAGCGGCGATGTCTCGGCGGCGCGCATCAGCATCGAAGATGGCGCGTTCTTCAAGGGCGGGATCGATATCCGCAAGTCCGACGCCAAGCTGGCGCAGCCGGCCGGCGCGCCGGGGCTGGCGTCTGTGCCGCCCGCGCCGGAAGCGCCCAAAGTGCCGGCCCAGGCGTAGATCGCAACTCTGCTGTCTCGCGAGAGCGCCTTTGCTTGGGCAGAGGCGCTTTTGTGTTTTTACGGCGTCTTCGGAAATACTGTGAACTTTTGAGAGCCGCCCATGTGGTTTTTTTTGATGAAAAATCCACTCAGCATTTGCGGCTTCGGTCTGCACCATTTCCGAAAACGCTAGAGCGAGGCGTATGGAGTGAGAAGGCGCGTCAGCGGCCGCACGCGGAGCGACCTTCAGCCCAGGCCCAGGCGGCGCAGGACGACGCGCGGCAATGCGGAGCCGGACTTCTCCAGAGTCCACCCGGCGATGAGGGTCCATGCGGTCGCGCCGGCGAGGAGAATCGCCGCATCGGTCCAGTAGCGGGCATGGTGGAGCGCGGCCAAGGCCGGCAGATGGCGCGAGAGAACGGCGAGCCCCCAGGCCAGCAGCCAAGCGCTGACCCCGCCGGCGAATGCGGCCAGCAGGCAGCGGCCCATCTCCGCGTAATCCAGACTGGCGAGCGAAACCATGCGCCGCTGGTGCAGGAGCACGGCGATGGTGAGGGTCTGGAGGGCGATGCCCAGGTCGGAGGCGAGCGCCAGACCCGTTGCGCCGCGCCAGTGGTAGAGCGAGTTATAGATAGGTAGCGAGACCAGGGTGACGATGGTGCTGGCAACCATGGGCGCAAAGGTGTTTCCCGCGGCGTAGAAGGCGCGCGCGTAAATGGCCTGCGCCGACCAGAGAAACATGGAGACGGAAAAGATCGCGAAGTAGAGGCTGCACTCGCGCGCATCGGCGGCCGAGAAGCGCCCACCGGTAAAGACGAGATCGATGGCGGGCCAGCCCAGCGCCACCATGCCGGAGGCGGCAAGCAAACCGAGCGAAGCCACGCGGGAGACGGAATCGGCAACGCCGGTGGCGAACTCGTAGCGGCGGTCGCGCGTCCACAGGCTGGCGAAAAACGGCATGGAAGCCGCGCCCGCGGCCTGGGCCAGCATGGCCATGGGCGCCTGGAAGAGCTGCTTGGCGTAGCTCATCAGCGAGACCGCGCCGCCGATAGCGGAGGCGAAGTGGGTGATGATCCAGTTGTCGGCAGTGACCAGCGAGACGCCGGCCATTAACGGAAGAGACAGGCGCACCCACTCACGCAAGCCGGCGTCGTGCCAGTCGAGAAGAAAGCGGTAGCGCGTGCCGGCGCGGTGCGCAAAGAACCAGTTAAGGAGAAACGGTCCGAGGATGGCTCCGGCCACTGTTCCCAGAGCGAGCGAGGAGACGCCCATGCGCTTGACCAGCAGCAGACCGCCGACGATGGGACCCAGGCCGTAAATCAGCGGCACTACGGCCTGCACACTGAACTGCTTGCGCACCAGCAGGACCGAGCCAAAGACGCCGCCGGCCAGGAAGCACAACTGCGCGGGCAGCAGAATGCGCGTGAGCATGGTGCACTCCGCGGCCTTGGCGGGATCGAAGCCGTGGAACTGCCAGCGCACATACCATGGGGCAAAGATTTCGGCCAGCAGGATGGCCGCGCCCAGCACCAGGTACATGGTGGAAAGAATGACGGAGAGCGAGCGCTCGGCCTCGGTCTCGCGGCCCTGCTCGCGATAGCGGGTGAGAATGGTGACAAAGGTGATGGACGCCGCGCCGCCGACGAGAAAGTACGAGATCATGTCGGGCAGGACGAAGGCGGCATTGAAAGCGTCGGCCTGAGCGCCGCGGCCGAAGAGCCAGACGATGTATTTGACGCGCACCAGCCCGATGATGCGCGAGAGAAACGTGGACACCATGAGGATCACGGTGGCCGAAAAGACGCTGTGCGCGTGGGTGGGATGAAGGGCGCCCAGAAGGCGCGCCCACCTGGAGCGCGTGCTGGGCGATGGCTGGGTTTCCGCCCCATCGACAAGAACCTGTCGCTGGGGGTCCGGATCTGGGGGCGAACTTATCACTGAAGACGATTTTATAAGGGCCGGAGCGGCGCGGGAGACAATCCGCAGCGGCGCGTATGCTGTTGCCATGAGGTTTTTCCCTGGTTTTGGACTGGCTCTGTGCGTGGGAACAATGGCCGCGGGCCAGGCGATTCATGGGCGCGGCGCAATCACGCTGCCGGCTCCTCCCGACGCCGAGGTCATTCCGGTGACGGACGAAACCTTCGGCACGAAGGTAGTGGATAACTACCGCTGGCTGGAGGACGCGAACAGCCCCGAGACCAAGGCGTTCATCGACGCCGAGAACGCCTACACGGCACGTTACATGGAGCAGGCGCACATCCGGCCGCAGATTGCCGACGATCTCGACCAACTGGAGCACGTGACGACCTGGACCGTGCCCATCGCGCGCGGCAACGATTTGTTTTTCCAGAAGCTACTGGCCGGCGAGGATCAGGCCTCGATCTACGCGCGCCACGGCTGGACAGAGAAGGACAAGCGGCTCATCGATCCGGCGCAGTTCAGCCGCGATCCCAACACGTCGGTGAACCTGGACGACGTGTCGCGCGACGCAACCCTGGTGGCCTACGAGATGCGCGAGGGCGGCTCGGATGAGACCACGGTGCATGTGTTCAACGTGAAGACGGGAAAGACGCTGCAGGATGAGCTGCCGAGCGCCAATTACCTTTCGGTGTGTTTCACTCCCGACGGGCGCGGCCTCTACTACGCGCGCATGGACGCGAAGGGCACGCTTCTCTACGAACACATGTGGGGCCAGCGGACCTCGCACGACAGGCTTCTCTTCGGCCACGAGTTTCGCGGCGAAGAGCTGGGCCCGAGCGACCTGATTCAAGCCTATGTGACCGACGATGCGCGCTACCTGGTGGTGGAGGTCGACCGGGGCGTGCCGGCCAAGCGCGTGGATATTGTGTTTCGCGATCTGACTAAGCCGGATTCCTATTTCGATGTGCTGGTCTGGGGACTGGAGTCGCGGTTTTCGGCTATTTACGCCAAGGGCGCATGGTACGTGAAGACCGATTACAAAGCGCCCAACGGACGGATTCTCGAGGCCGATCCCGGCATTATGCCCGATGCGTGGACCACGGTCGTCCCTGAAGGGAAAGACGCGATCGACGAGTTCAACATCGTAGGCAACAAGATCTATGTCAAGCGCCTCGACGACGTGAAGACGGAGACCACCGCCTACACGCTGGACGGCAAGGCGGCCGGCACCGTGAATTACGACGGCATCGGCTCGGCGACCGTGGTCCAAGGCCGCAGCACGGACCGTTACGGCTTTTATAGCTTCGAGTCCTTCATCGCGCCGCCCACAATCTATCGGCTCGACACTCTGACCGGTAAGACCGAAGTCTTCGCCCAGCCCAAGGTTCCCTTCGACACCAGCCAATACGAGCTGAAGCAGGTCTTCTACACATCGAAGGACGGCACGCGCGTGCCCATGTTCATTGCGGGAAAGAGAGGATTGAAGCAGGACGGAACAGAACGGCTGCTGATGACCGGCTACGGCGGATTTGATTTGAGCGAGTTGCCGGAGTGGAAGCCTGTCTATGCCGAGTGGATGGAAGAGGGCGGCTGGTTTGCGCTGCCCAACCTGCGCGGCGGCAACGAGTACGGCGAGCGCTGGCACGAGCAAGCCATGTTTGAAAAGAAACAGAATGTCTTCGACGACTGGTTTGCGGCCGCCGAGTACCTGATCGCCAACAAGTACACGTCGACTTCGCATTTCGCCATCATGGGCCGGTCGAATGGAGGGCTGCTGATGGGCGCGTCCATCACCCAGCGGCCGGATTTGTTCGCTGCGGTGGAGTGCGGCTATCCGCTGCTCGACATGCTGCGCTATCAGAAGTTCGAGGAGGGACGGCTCTGGACGACGGAGTACGGATCGGCGGAGAACGAGAAACAGTTTGCGTATCTCGTCAAGTATTCGCCGTACCAGAACGTGAAGAAGGGCACGGCCTACCCGGCGGTGTTCTTCTTTACCGGGGCCAGCGACACGCGCGTGGATCCGCTGCACGCGCGCAAGATGACGGCGCTCCTGCAGGCCGATTCGTCGAGCGGACGGCCGATTCTGCTGCACTATAGTGTCGCCGGCGGGCACTCGTCCGGGGTGAGCGTGGGCCAGGAGATCGAGGACGGAACCGACCAGCTCACGTTTCTCTGGACCGAAACGGGACAGCCCGCCAAACAGAAGTAATCGCCACCGGCCTGGTTCGCGGTGACGAGTGTCCAAAGAAGGGTGTCCATGCGTAACCTCACGCATTGAGCAACTCCTCCGATAAGAAAGATATGGAATTCACGGCAATGCCTGTAGCGGCCGCCGGTCCGGTTTTTCCGCTTGTTTGATGAGGGAGAACCGTGCAGGCAGTGCGTGCGCGCATGCTGCATCTCCCCCAGAGAAAGTGGTGGGATGCATTTCGATTCTGGCGGCGGGCCAAAGGGGATTTCGCGGGCCCTGGAGCGGACGATGGCACAAGTAGAATTCGCGATCAGCAAAGTCGAGCGGCAGGAAGAGGACGCGAGACTCGAAGCCTTAGCCTCAACCGGAATTCTCGACACCGCGCCGGAGGCTAGCTTTGATGCTATTACCCGCCTGGCGGCCGAGTATTTCAAAGCCGACACCGTCTTGCTGGGTTTTGCCGACGAGAGCCGGGTATGGATCAAATCCCATTGGGGCGAGCCGGTGCGGGAGCTGCCGCGGAGGCAATCGATCTTCGAGCGGGTGCTGGCCGAGGGCGGCTCGGTGGTGGTCCCGGATATCAACGACGATCCCGAATTCCGGGAGTGGCGCCTGCCCTTGCGCCGGATCGAGGCGCGATCGTTTGCCAGCGCTCCGGTGCGTTCCTCGGATGGCAAGATTCTGGGTGCGCTGATCATTTTTTCCTGCCAGCCGCGCCGGCCCATGGCGGTCACCGAGTTGCACATGCTGGAGAGCATCGCCGATTTTGCGGCCAGCCAACTGGAGTTGCGCAGGCTGCGCAAGAATTTTAATGGACACCGCGTGCGCCACGAACGCCGCGATGAGGTCGTAACCGGAATCTGGCCGCGCAAGTCGGACCTGCGGCAGGCGCTCGAGAAAAAACAGTTTGTGATGTACTACCAGCCCGAAGTCGAACTGGCTACGCGGCGCATCGTTGGTCTGGAGGCGCTGATTCGCTGGGCGCATCCGGATCGCGGTTTGATTCCGCCCATGGACTTCATTCCGCTCGCCGAGGAGTCCGGGCTCATCCTGCCCATCGGTGACTGGGGAATGTCGGAGGCCTGCCAGCAGATCCAGCAGTGGCGCGCCGAAGATCCCGACCAGCCGGCGCCGCGCGTGTGCGTGAATCTTTCGGCCCGGCAGTTCGCGCGCCAGGGGCTTGCCGATCACGTGGAAGCGCTATTGCGCCGTTCCGGCGTTTCCAGCCAGCAGCTTGGCCTGGAGATGACCGAGTCCAGCTTGATTGCCGATCCCGGCATGGCGTTGGAAGTGCTCAGTAGTTTGCGCCGGCTGGGAGTTTCGTTGTTGATGGACGACTTTGGCACCGGATACAGCTCGCTGAACCAACTGCACACGCTGCCCTTCGATGTGCTCAAGATCGACCGCTCGTTTGTCATGCGCATGACCGAGGGCGAGCAGCCCCTGCAGATCGTGCGCACCATCGTGGAGCTGGCGCGCGTGATGGGCATGGACGTGGTGGCGGAAGGCATCGAGACCCAGGAACAGCACGGGTTGCTGCGGCAACTGGGCTGCCGCTTCGGACAGGGATTTCTGTTCTCGCGGCCCGTGGCAGCCAGCGTCGTGAGCGCGATGCTGCACCTGCCGGGACGAATCCTGCCGGATCCAGCAGCGCCTCGAACCGTCCCAAACTAGGGCCTGTCCGCACTGTTGGTGGCGGCGGGATTCCCCGATTTCGACTTGGGAATCGCGCGTGGCTGTGTCCGAATTAGGACGACGCGAAGCTGCTGATTGGAACATTCTCACACTACCCGCTCCCAGCCGCGCTATTCTCCATCCCATGCAGCAACCCGCTCCCACGCAGCCCTCCCCCACTCCTTCCAGTTTTGCGGGACTGCTGGCCACGCTTGCCTCGCCCCCAACTCAGGCCGCGGAGGACGATCCCCTGTGGAGCACGAGCGACCTGGGCGAGGACGTGATCTCGCTTAGCTACGAGCGCGCCCTGCGTGCCCATGCGCGCTACCGGCCGGCAGATCGCCTTGTTGATCGCGATATTGAACGCGGCGATGGATTGCCTGCACCGCCGGTGAGCTCGGGAGTCGATGCCGGAGCCGATGCGGCGATCGAAACCGGCGCCGCAGGCGCTACCGACGCCGCAGTGGCCGCGCCGTCGTTGCCAGCGGATCTTGCGCCGGACCGCGATCTGCGCTCGGCAAGCGTGACGATTCGCCTGAGCAAAGCCGAGTGCGCGCGGTTGCGTGAGCGGGCCACGGAAGCAGAATTGACGGTCTCGGCGTATCTGCGCTCCTGCGTGCTCGAAGCCGAAGCGCTGCGCGCCGAAGTCAAGCAGGCGCTGGCGGAACTGAAGGCAGGGGCCAAGCCACCCCAGCAAGCACAGACCGCTTTCCGGGAACCCCGGCAGGGAACAAGCCAACCAGGCAGCGAAGCTGCCGGAAGCGCCGGCGGGGAACAAGCCGCCCCAGCAGGGAAGAAGAAACCGGGGTGGCGAAGGTTCTTTGGCTGGATTGTGCCGATCACAGGGCGCGGATGATGAACTGTGCCTGCGGCGGAGCCCAATCGCTCAGCGCTCGCCGGTGCCCAAAGCTTCAACCAGCCCTCGCGAACCATGGTTTTCTCGCCTGCCGGCGCCAATTCCCATGGCGCGCAGTGTGACTGCGAACTGGACAGCGATGGGAATGAGCATGATCTTGGCCATCTCTCCGGCGTAGATGAAGGAATCATCCGCGGCCACGGCTCCCAATGCAGCGCCCTGCTGCGCGGCCATCAGATATTGCGTCAGCATGACAGAAGTGGAAACCAGCCACAAAGGCATCGTCGTCCACCAGCGGCGTGACAGGGCGATGAAATACGAGGGGAAGATCAACAGGAGCAGCGTATACCGAAGCCAGATCATCGCTCGATGCGCCTCCGCACGCGATACATCCAGCCTGAACCACTGCCTCTAAGGGAAACATATAGGAACCCTATAACAAACATAAGGGCGCGGCTCGTGGAACGCCGCGCCGCATCGTTTCGCTTATTTGGCAACCAGTTTCGCTGCTTTCGCTTGCACCCTTGGTCCCTCGGTGCCTTGGTCCCTGCTTCACTCCACTTCAAGCACCAGACATTTGAGATACTCCGTCTCCGGCAGGTTGAGGACAACGGGATGGTCTAGAGCTGCGCCGCGGCGCTCGAGGAGGCGCACGCGGCGCGTGGCATCGGCGGCGGCCGCGGCCACGGCGGCTTCCAGATCGGCCCAGCCCACGTGATGCGAGCAGGAGCAGGTGACGAGCAGGCCGCCGGGAGCGAGCATTTTGAAAGCGCGCAGGTTCAGCTCCTTGTAGCCGCGCAGAGCGCCTTCGACGGCGCGCTTCGATTTGGCGAAGGCCGGCGGATCGAGAACGATGGCGTCGAATCTCTGGCCGGCGTGCGACCAATCGCGCAGGATTTCGAAGGCGTCGGCCTCAATCCATTCAACTTCGCCCCAGTCGACTACGGCCCCGCCGACTTGGTTATTGTCCCGGGCGCGATTTGCCTGGAGATTGCGCTCCGCCACTTCCAGCGAGGCGCGCGAGGCGTCAATGCCTGTAACCTGGCGGCACACCTGGGCGAGATGCAGGGCAAATCCGCCCTGGTAGCAGCAGACGTCGAGCGCGCGGCCAACTGCTCCCAGGCGCCGCGCCCACTCCCGCGCGGCTGCGTAGTTGGTGCGCTGATCGAGAAACGCGCCGGTCTTCTGGCCGGCGTTGGCGTCGTAGTGAAAGACGAGGCCGTTCAGATGAAACTGGGTGGCCGCGACGGGACGCGCCGCGGCGGCAATGGATGGTTGATCGGCGAGCCATAAAGCATCTGGGCTTGGCGCGGGCAAACCCTCGATCTCGCGGATGCGCGGATCGGGGCGCTCGAAAATCGCGGCGGGCGCAAGTTCTTCGCGCAGGACGCGCACACAGGCTTCGCCAACGCCTGCGGCGAGCAGACCTTTGGTCAGGCGCTGCAGTAAAACGATCTCTCCATACTTGTCCACAACCAGTCCGGGCAGCTCGTCGGCCTCGCTGAAGCACAGGCGGCAGGCATCGTTATCAACATCGACCAGCGGCTTGCGGCGCGCAATGGCCCTACGCAGGCGCGAGGCAAGCAGCTTGAGCCACGCGGCTTCGTCCAAGGCCTCGCGCGAGACCAGGCGCAATGCAATTTGCGATTGAGGACTGGAAAGTGCGGTGCCGAGAAAGATGCCTCGTTGGTCGGCAACCGGAATCAAATCTCTTTCTGGTTTTGGAGGAACGATTGCGAGAACGTCCGACGCGTAGACCCACAGATGGCCGCTGCGCAGACGGTCTGCGGCGCGGCGGCTGACAATGGCGCCGGCGATCTCTGGAGCGGCGATGGGGCGCGATGGGGCGCGGGTCGGGGGCGAGGATTCCCTGTGCCCAGGCACATCGCGAGGCACACTGCGAGAGAATGCGGCGTCCTGGCCGCCCTCGGCGGCAACGGATGCCGATGCTTTGGCACGGCGCTTGCGCGGCTCGGCGGCGGTCTCAGATTTGCGTGACTTTACCATTGGCCTCTCTCCCTAGGTTAACCGCCGGGGGTGGGAAGCCAAAGGACCGCAGTGCTATTTCTCCTGCAACGACTGCAGATAACGGTTCAGATTGCTGATTCTCAGCACTCTCAAATTCGGCTCATTCGCGGCCGTGTCCATCGACTCCAGCATCGGGCCCCAAACCGGCATCTCCGCCGTGCCGTGCGATGGATTCGTGGCGCCAAACTCAAGTACCGAAACAATATGCTTCGAGGGGAACTTCCCGCCGTGGTTCCGGCTCAAGGCGACCAGGTTGGTGGGCTGCTTCTTCAGCGCCGAGGCCACCGGGCCATTCCCTTTGCCGTCCACGCCGTGGCAAGGGGCGCAATAGTTCACGTACATCTGTTTGCCGTTGTTCGCTGGCGCTTTCGTCACCGGGATGACGACTGTCTTCTTTGCCGTCGACTGATTGGCGTATCCGACGCCCACCACGACTGCCGCGGCTAAAGTGGCTAAAAAGAGGATTCTTGCCATGTTTTCCTCCGCTTACATCTCTGGAGAGAGACATTACGCACCTTTTGTTGCATGAAGAGATGTGATGAATAGCACATCGGAGGGAGACTTAAATCACCTTGGGAATGCCCAGGGAAGCGATTCCCGGGGCGTCCTGGAGCACATTCCGGCCTAAAAGCGCCCGAAATGTGGAGCTCCCGCAACGAGGCACGCCCCAGGAACGCAAGCGGCCTATAATGAAGCATGGCGACCGCCCGCCACACCGCGTCCATCGAAGCTGAAAGCGCCACCGTGACCGAAACGGGAGCGGCGGGGACCGCGAGCCCGAAGGCGCCGCTTGTCCGCAAGGATCCGCAGCCCATCGAAGAGCGTCTTGAGGCCCTCCTTCGCCAGGTGAAGGCCAACCGCCCCAATGAAGACATCTCATTGATTCGAAAGGCGTGGGAGTTCTGCGTGAGCCACCACGCAGGGCAGACGCGCGCCTCCGGCGAGCCTTACATCGTGCACCCGCTCGAAGTGGCCGAAGTGCTGGCGGAGATGAAGCTGGACGCGACAGCCATCGCCGCCGCCCTGCTGCACGACGCCGTCGAAGACACACCGGCAACGAGCGAAGAGATTGACCAGCGCTTCGGCGTTCAGGTGGCGCACATTGTCGAGGGCGTGACCAAGATCGACAAGATTCAGTTCGCCAACCGCGAGGATCGCCAGGCCGAGAACGTGCGCAAGATGCTGCTGGCCATGGTGAGCGATGTGCGCGTGGTCCTGATCAAGCTGGCCGACCGGCTGCACAACATGCGCACCCTGGAACACCTGCAACCGGACCGGCAGGAGGCGATTGCCCGCGAGACGCTCGATATCTACGCGCCGCTGGCCCACCGTCTGGGCATGGGCAAGGTGCGCGGCGAGCTTGAAGACCTGGCCTTCCGCTATACCGAGCCGGTGAGCTACGAACACGTGGCCGCGGCCGTGGAGGCGCGGCGCGCGGAGGGCGAGCAGTTTTTGCGTGGCGTCGAAGACACATTGGTGGAACAACTGCGCGAGAACGGCATCGCGGCGCGCGTGGAGTGGCGCATCAAGCGCCTCTACTCCATCCACCAGAAGATCGAACGCACCAAGGTATCCTTCGACCAGGTCTACGATCTGCTGGCCATTCGCGTGATCACGCAGGATGTGGGTTCGTGCTACGCCGTCTTCGGGTTGATCCACACCTTGTGGCGGCCGGTGCCGGGGCGCATCAAGGATTTCATCGCCATGCCGCGCGCCAACCGCTATCAGTCGCTGCACACCACGGTGATGAGCGCCACCGGCCATCAATTCGAGGTGCAGATCCGCACCGAGGAGATGCACCGCATCGCCGAGGAAGGCATTGCGGCGCACTGGAAGTACAAGGCGGGCGGCGCCACGGTGACGGCCCGTGACGAAGAGCGCTTGAACTGGATCCGCCAGCTCGTGGAGTGGCAGAAGGAGATGACGGATCCCAACGAGTTCCTCTCCAGCCTGAAGATGGACCTCTATCCCGACGAGGTGTACACCTTCACGCCCAAGGGGAAGGTGGTGGTGGTTCCGGCCGGCGCCACGCCGGTGGACTTTGCTTACACCATTCACACCGAGGTGGGCAACACCTGCGTGGGCGCCAAGATCAACGGGCGCATGGTGCCGCTGCGGACGAAACTGCGCACCGGCGACATTGTCGAGATCGTCACGCAGAAGGATCACAAGCCGAGCCGCGACTGGCTCACGTTTGTGAAGAGTCCGCGCGCACGCAACAAGATCAAGCACTGGCTCAATGAGGATCAGCGGCAGCGAGCGGTGGAGATCGGCAGAAAGCTGCTGGACCGCGAGGCGCGCAAGTTCAAGGTGCCCATGACCGAGATCGACGACCGGGACCTGGGGCGCGTGGCGCAGGAGTTCGGCGTGGCCACGGCCTCGGATCTGCTGGCCTCGCTGGGCTTGGGCCAGAACACCGCGCACCAGGTGCTGAGCAAGGTGGCTCCGGGCTTTGCCGCTCCGCCTGCCGAAGTGCCGGGCACGCAACCGAAACCGGGCGAAGCGGGCGCCACCGACGCCATGCGCCGGCTGCAACTCACCAGCTCCGATTCGTTGCAGGTGGAGGGCCAGAACGATCTGCTCGTCTACCGCGCGCGATGTTGCAACCCCATTCGCGGTGAGGAGATTGTGGGTTACGTGACACGCGGCAAAGGCGTGGCCGTGCATGCGCGCAGCTGCCCCAACGTGCAGAACCTGCTCTACGAGAGCGACCGGCGCATCAGCGTGGAGTGGTCGCGCGTGGCCGATGCCGCAGACCGCGCGCAGCGCTACCCGGTAAAGATCACCGTTTACTGCGACGACCGCACCGGCATGTTGAAGGAACTGACCGCGGTGATCTCCGACGAGAATGCCGACATTCGCGGCGTGGACCTGAAGCGCGACGATGAGGGCGAAGCGATCATTGAGTTTGTCGTCGAGGCCGAGGACGTGCGCCACCTGAACCGCATGGTGCTGGGCCTGAAGCGCGTGGGCGGCGTGCGCCAGGTGCAGAGGACGCAGAAGGTGTAAAGGCAGCTGCTAGCTCCTAGCTTCTAGTGTTCCGCCTCCAAAGTTCGCAGCATAAATGAAATGTCATCCTGAGCGGAGTTTGCCGCGCATTTGGCGGCAAACGGAGTCGAAGGATCTGCGGTTGTCTTTCAACGAATCTCGGACTCGCAATAGAATTAGCCTTTAGCCATACCCCTGGGGCAACACATGACTATGCGCGCACTGCAAATTCCGGAATCGTTGTTGAAGCGTGCCGAAGAACTGGCGCAAGAAGACGGCGTGTCGCTGGACATCTGGGTTACGTCCGCGCTAGCGCAGAAAATCGGAGTCGTGGAAACGGCAGCGGACTTCTTCAAGCGCCGTGGGGCAAATGCCGGCAAGGGCCTAGAGCACTATTTGGCAATGGTTCCTGACGCTCCTACCGACCCAGAAGATGAACTGCCTAAGGGCTGGACGCCGCAATAAGGCTGTTCGTCCGTCAATCTTACCGGCGATACGATGAACCCATGACAGGCAAGGCAGAAGGGCGCTCCGAGCTTGCATCAGAAACGCAACCGCTGGTCTGAACTGCTCAGACCAGGTTCGCTCGCGGTGCGAGGCTGGAATAGTGTGCAAGATTCTGCTTAACTGCGCACTACCAGGCTAAGGAGATCACATGTCGTTTGGACTTTATGCTGCTGGCTTCGCAATCGTAATCGCCGGGCTGGTGTACGCCGCGCACCTGGTGCATATGCCCTCGCACTGGATTCTTGTCGGCGCCGTCGTGATGATCGGCATTGGGATTCTGTCGGCCGTCAAGGCCACCCGCCAGAAAGACGCCAACTAATAGGGATCGCCGCCCAGGCGAGGCAGTGCGAACTCCTTTGCTTTTCCTGCATTCAACTCAGCACGGAAAGGGGTGCCCCACGTCCCGATTTTGGGACGTGGGATAGCACGAACGCCGGCATCTATCGTTTGGGCGCCCTTGCCGGGCGTTACCATCGTTTCATGACAGAGAAGGGTGACGGCCGAAGCGCAATTCTGCGCGGCGTCCGCGTCATCGACGGCGGCCTCGCCACCGAGCTCGAGTATCAGGGCGCGCGCATCGACGGACCGCTGTGGTCGGCGCACGTGCTTGAGGACGAGCCGGAGAAGCTGGTCGCAGTGTATCGCGCCTACATTGAGGCCGGCGCGGAATGCATCGCCACGTGCAGCTACCAGGTCTCGCGCATGGGCTACGGCGAGGTGGGCCTCACAGCGGAGCGTGCCGATCGGGCGCTGTTGCGGTCGGTCGAGTTGGCGCGCGCCGCAATCGCCGAGTTTCCGGGTCGGCGCGTGCTGGCGGCGGGCTCGCTTGGTCCCTATGGAGCGGCCCTGCACAACGGCGGCGAGTATCACGGCAACTACGAATGCTCGTTTGACGATCTGGTCCGCTTTCACCGTGAGCGCATCGAGGTGTTCGCGAAGGCGAGTGGTGCGCAGCGGCCCGATCTTCTCGCTTTCGAGACCTTCCCTTCGCTCGAGGAGGCGCGCGCCGTGGGCGAGGCGCTCGCTCCCTGGCCGGAACTGCAGGCCTGGTTCAGCTTTTCCTGCCGCGATGAAAAGCATGTGTCGCACGGCGAACGCGTGGCCGATTGCGCCGCGCTTGTGGCCGCGTTTCCGCAAACCGTGGCCATTGGCGTGAACTGCGTTCCGCCCCAGTGGATTCCGTCGCTGATTGCCGAGTTGCGCGCCGCTTCAAGCAAGCCTGTGCTGGTCTATCCCAACTCCGGCGAGGGATGGGATGCCGAGCGGCGCTGCTGGATTGGGACCACGGGCGCGGCGGCGTTTGGTGCGCAGGCGGCCGAGTGGTTTCGCGCGGGAGCGCAAATCGTCGGAGGTTGCTGCCGCACGCGGCCGGAGCATATTGCCGAGGTGGCGCGGGCGGCCAAGCGAACGGACGTTGGCTGAGATGACCCTTCCCTACGCTGGCCGGGAAAAAAGACGCGATAAGAGTGGGACACTCAAGCGGTAGATGCAGGCCCTCGTACCATCCCACGTCCCAAAGTCGGGACATGGGGCACCCATTGTTTGTGCTGAATTGACAGAGGATGTTGTGCTTTGTGCTGTCCCACACTTTCGCAAAAAGCGCGAAAGGATGGGGCACGGGACGCTTGTGCGCGTTACGCCAGCCGCAGCGCTGCCCTGCTTTTGCGTGGGGCGATGAAGCGGTTGGCGCGGGAGACGATGGCGAGCGTCTCGCGGCTGAGCAGCTTGCGGATCTGGCCGCGGGCGTGATCGGCCCAGGGGCCGTGGTTGTCGAGCTTGACGTAGGCGCGCCAGTGGCGAAGCGCATAACGTTCCTGGCCGCTGCGCTCGTAGGCCAGCGCCAGGTTATAGTGGGCGTCGGCGTAGCCCGGCGAGAGCGTGACGGCCTGGAGATAGGCGGCGACGGACTCGTCCGGGCGCTCCAGCTCGTCGAGCACGTTGCCGAGATCGAAGTGGGCCAGCACGTAGCTGGGATCGGCAATCGTGGCGCGGCGGTAAAACTCCTCGGCGCGGCCGTACTGGCGCAGGTGAAAGTAAATGGTGCCGAGGTTGATAGCGGCGGCCGCGTAGTCGGGATCGAGCGAAAGAATCTCCTCATAGAGCGCGATGGCGTGCTGCTTATCGCTGCTCTCCTCGGCGCGCACCGCGGCCAGAAAGCGCTCCTGAATGACGCGCGGTCCGGCCGGCGCGGGGCGGCGCAGCGGCTCGGGTTCCATAGCAGCCGTGACAGCTTCCTGCTGGCCGCCGCGCTCGAAGTCGAAGAGCAACTGGCCGCGGACGGGATCGACCATGGCGCCTTGATGGCGGAAGGCGAGGCGGCTTCCGGTACGCATCACGCGGGTTTCAAGCAGCGGGTTGGCCATGCCGGAGACGGCCTTCATGGCCAGAATCGACTCGCGGATGGAGGCCGCGGGTACGGCTTCGGCGCGCAGCACGCACAGAATGCGCAGTTGCCCCAGATCCTGAAAGCTGTAAATTTCTTGTTGGGGAATCAATCCGGCCCGTTCCCAGGCTTGCAATTGACGGGGCCCGATCTCGAAGATGCGCAAAACGTCCTGACGCCGATAGGTGCTCACTCGTGTGCTCCCAAAGGTGGTGCGAGGCAGGTTCCGGGGGGTGCGTTTTCGATTCCGCATCGCAGAATGCAGTTGCGCGCTCCCCATCCCGCCACGACATTCTCGAACAGTCACGCAGGAAGCTCTCTTGCTGCGATTATGCCAAGTTCCAGCCGGGTGTGGGCGTGGATAAATGGGGCGGAACCCTTGGAGGCAACAAAAAATCCGTGGATAACTTGCACGGGAGAGAGTTCAAATCGGCCCGGGCGGGGAATTTCGCAAAAATACATCCGATGTTGGCGGAGTTCCTACAGAAGCTCCAGATGTTGCCGCGGCGGCAAAGAGGTGCGCTGCGCGCCGGAAAGAGTGGTTGGGCCGCAGCCGTACGGTGGGCGGAAAAAGCTCAAGAAACGTTCCGACGCCGGCGGCGCAAGCGATAGGACTGTGTTCTGCCGGAAAGTTGTGCCGGACTTCGCCACACGGGCGACGTATCGCGTGCGGCTATTGCATTTTCGGAAATGGCGTAGTCCCTGCGATTTTCATGGCTTTTTGAAGATTTGCAATGATAAGCTGCATCGAACGAGGGCAGACCGGCGCAGATGGTGCGGCGACAATGACCGATGCAGCTTTCTGCTTCGTTTTGGAGGCTCCGCTCCGGCTCGTCTCTGCCGGCGAAGGCGTTGAGTCCCTGCTCGGTTACACCCGGGAAGATTTTCTCACCGCAAAGGTCCAATTGCAGGATCGCATCCACCCCGAGGATGCCGGCCTGACGGAATCCCTGTTTTCTCCGGATAGCAACGACACTACGGGCTCGGTCAACCTGCGCATCCGTCATGCCGACGGACGCATCCGCTGCTGCAAGGGGCGATACGTAAAACGGCGCGCGCGCAAGGGTCCGCCGAAGCTCGAACTGACACTTGAAGACGCGCGGAAGGTGAATGAGCCCGGTGATCGGCATCTGCTCTCGAGCTTCAAAACCCTGATCGAGCACACCAGCGACTGCATCTTCCTGAAGAACCACAATCATGTGATCCTGGCTGCGAGCCGGAGCGTGCCCGAGTATACGGAATCGGCCGCTGAAGCCGCCGATATGGTGGGCAAGACCGACTACGACATCCGCTCGGAAGCCCTGGCCGACACCGCTTACCGAATGGAAAGCCGGGCGCTTGCCGAGGGGCAGCGCGTGGATGAGATCCAGCAGCTCGAGCACCGGGATGGGTCGAAGAGATGGTTCGACAATCGCAAATACCCGATCAATGGCCCTGGCGGCGAGATCATCGGCATCCTCTGCATCGCGCCGGAGATCACCGAGCACATCGAATCGCGGCTGAGACTGCGCGAAAGCGAGGAATCGCTGCGGCAGGCGCAGAGGATTGCGGGACTTGGCAGCTATGCCCTCGACATCGCGTCGGGGATGTGGACGAGCTCGGCCGTCATGGACGAGGTCTTCGGCATCGACGCCACGTACGTGCGCACAGTCGGCGGATGGCTGGATCTCATTCATCCCGGTGACCGTAAGGCGATGGGCGCCTATCTCCAGCATGAGGTCTTGGGCCAGGGCAAGCCTTTCGACAGGGAATACCGCATCGTCCGGCCGAGCGACGGAGAGGGGCGCTGGGTACACGGCCGGGGTGAATTGACCTGCGACGCCCAAGGGCGGCCAGTGACGATGCACGGCACCATCCAGGACATTACGGGAAGAAAGCAGGCAGAAGCTGCGCTCGGCGAAAGCAAGGAACTGCTGCGCTTGTTCATCGAGCATGCCCCAGTGCCCCTGGCCATGTTCGATCGCGATTTGCATTTCCTTGCCGTGAGCCGGCGATGGCTGGACTATTACGGTCTCGCGGGACGGGAGATTATCGGCCACCACCATTACGAGATCTTTCCCGACCTTTCCGAACGGTTTAAGGAGGCGCACCGGCGCGGTTTGGCGGGCGAATCGTCGCACGCCGAGGAGGACTGCTTCGAACGGGCCGATGGAACGGTGCGATTTGCCCGGTGGGAAGTGGTTCCCTGGCGGACCGCCGATGGCGTGGTAGGCGGCATCATCCTCTTTGTCGAAGACTTCACGGATTGGAAGCGGGCTCAGATGGAAATCGCCGCGAGCAAAGAGCTGCTGCAGATGTTCATCGAACACGCTCCGGCGGCGCTGGCCATGCTCGATCGCGAGATGCGCTACCTGGCCGCGAGCCGGCGATGGCTGGAGATGCATTCCCTTGGCGATGCCGAGATCGTCGGGCATTCGCATTACGAGTTCTTCCCCGGACTTCCAGAGAGCTGGCGGGAGGAACACCAGCGCTGCCTTGCCGGCGAGAGGCTGGAGGTCAGGGAGCGCGAGTTGAAGTTGGCGGATGGAAGCGTGCTGTGGGTGCGGCGCGAGATTCTTCCCTGGCGAGCCGACGACGGCTCTGTGGGCGGCATTGTGATCTTCAGCGAGGACGTTACTGAGCGCAAACAGGCTGAGGAACGGCTGCGGTTGGCCGCCACGGTCTTCACCGGCGCCCGCGAAGGCATTCTTATCACCGATCCTCGCGGCATAATTCTGGAGGTGAACGACGCATTTACGCGCATGACCGGCTATAGGCGAGAGGATCTGCTGGGGCAAAATCCGCGCATCCTGCAATCCGGTCTGCACGGCAAGGATTTCTACAAGAACATGTGGGATTCGCTGGTCCGCGACGGGCTCTGGTCGGGCGAGCTCTGGAACCGCACAAAGGGCGGGGAAATCTATCCGGAGATGCTGAACATTCATGCCATCCGCGACGCCGCCGGGCAGGTGAAGCAGTATGTCAGCCTGTCCACTGACATCACGGAGGTCAAGAAACAGGAGCAGCAACTGGAACTGGCCGCGCACTACGATGCCCTGACCGGGCTACCGAACCGCGCGCTGCTTGCCGACCGGCTGCGCCAGGCCATGGCGCAGGCGCGCCGGCGGAGTCAACTGCTGGGCGTGGCATGTTTCGATCTCGACGGCTTCAAGGCCATCAACGACAGCTACGGCCACGCGAGCGGCGATGCGATATTGAGCGCGGTGGCCTTGAGGATGAAGCAGGCATTGCACGAGGGAGATACGCTGGCGCGGCTGGGCGGCGACGAGTTCGCCGCCGTGATTCTGGATTTGCCCGACAGCCATGCCTGCCTGACAACCTTGACGCGCATGCTCGCGGCCGCCGCCGAGGAGGTCGAGATCGGCGATATATCGCTGCGGGTGACGGCAAGCGCCGGCGTGGCCTTTTATCCGCAGGCGGAGGATGTGGACGCGGATACGCTGTTGCGCCAGGCCAGCCAGGCACTTTACGAAGCTAAGCTCGCGGGCAAGAACCGCTATAGCATCTTCGATCCCAGCCAGGACCTGATGACGCGCAGCCGCCATGAGAACATCGAGCACGTCCGCTATGCGTTGGCGGCGAATGAGCTCGTGCTTCACTACCAGCCCAAGGTGAACATGCGCACCGGCCAGGTAATCGGCGCAGAAGCCCTGCTGCGCTGGCAGCACCCCGAGCGCGGATTGCTGCCCCCAGGCATGTTTCTGCCCGTGATTGAGGATCATCCGCTGACCGTGGAGGTGGGCCGGTGGGTGATCGAGAGCGTGCTGAACCAAATGGAAGCCTGGCAGGAAAACGGATTCGAGCTCCCGGTGAGCGTGAATGTGAGCGCTTTCGAATTGCAACATCCGGACTTCGTCAGCAACCTGTGCGCGCGGCTGCAAGCGCATCCGCGCATCAAGCCATCGCACCTGGAGCTGGAAGTGCTGGAAACCAGCGCCCTGCAGAATGTGGCGCTCAGCTCTCAGGTGCTCGCGGCCTGCCGCGAAGCCGGCGTTCTTATCAGCGTGGACGACTTCGGCACCGGCTACTCGTCTCTTGCCTATCTGAAGCGGCTGCCGGCGAACGTGCTGAAGATCGACCAGAGCTTTGTGCGGGATATGCTCGATGAGCCGGAGAGCCTGACCATCCTGAAGGGCGTTCTGGGATTGGCCGAGGCATTCCGGCGGCAGGTGATCGCGGAGGGAATGGAGACGGTCGATCACGGCCTGATGTTGCTGCAGTTGGGATGCGATTGCGCCCAGGGATACGGAATCGCCAAGCCCATGCCGGCCAGGGAACTCGAAGCCTGGGCGGCCGGGTGGCGCGCCGATCCGCGGTGGGTCGAAGTGCCGAAGGTCCAGGCCTCGAATCGGGCAGCGCTGTTCGCCGTGGCGGAACACCGCGCCTGGTACGGGTATTTTCTTGGATACCTGCAGGGCACACGGCCGGCGCCGCCGGTCCTCGATCCCGGGCAATGCAGCATCAGTGCATGGCTCGATGCGCAAGGGCTTTCCGCAGGGGGCATGTCGCCGTCCCTCCAGGCGATCGAAACCCTGCATCGGCAGCTCCACGTGCTGGCGGCGGAGATCCACGCGGCGCATGCCGGCGGCCGCAAGCAGGACGGACTGGGGCTGCTGCGCCAACTGCGCTATCTGCACGAACGCTGCCTGAAACGGCTGCAGCCGTTTACGCGTGCCTCCTCTCATAAGACTTCAGGCCACGTCGCGCTTCGGGAGGGAGCTTGATCTTTGAACAACAACGCAGCGTGACGGCGCCGCAGTTTGATCGGCGAGCGTTGCTGCCGTCCTGATCGTGTGCACAGATCCTACAGCGTTTTCGATTCTGCTCATTACAGAATGCACAATGCCAAGTGGCTTTTTCCGATCCAAGGTCCCCACAGACAGGTCTTCGTCTGTGGAGTGGAAGTAAAAGCCACCTTGCACGATGTTGGCGATGTCAACAAGTGAATCGAAAACGCTCGATGGTGGGGTAGCACGATCACACCATTTACGGCCTGGATCAGCCGCGATGCGCGCTGACGGACACGGCGTGCGTGAGTTCCGGCATGGCCTGCGGCTCGCGCAGCGTGAGCACGGGACAGCGGGCGTGAGCCAGCACGCGGTAGACCGTGCGGTCGCGTGCCAGGTTCTCAAACGCCGAGCGCTCGGTGGCGCCGAGCACGATGAGGTTAGCGCGGCGTTCGTCGGCCAGGGCAAGAATCTCAATGGCGGGATTGCCGTGGGCCACAACCGGCTCGACGGCGGGGCAGCTTTCGGCGCCAATCTGCGCGGCGAGGATGCGCAGTTCAAGCATGGCCGAGGCATGCATTCCCGCCGGCAGGCCCTTGCGCTCCATCTCCGAGATGGACGGCAGAACGTGCAGCAGCACAAGTTTTTCTTTTTTGGCAATGGCCGCAAGGCAGGCAAGCACTGCGCTCGGACGAGAGGTCTCTCCGAGTGTGGAGGCATGCAGGACGACACGTTCCTCGCCCGCATCCGCCGGGAGATGAGCCTCGGGGCCCACGGTAATGACCGGGAGGTAGACCGAGCGCAGCACTTGTTCTGCCACCGAGCCGATCAGCAACTTACCGAGCTTGCTCCGGCTCCGGGTTCCAACCAGCACGCGATCCGCATGAAACTGGCGGACGGCGGCGGCAATTTGCCTGGTGGGATCGCCTTCGCGGGCCAGGGCCTGGCAACGAATCCCGCGGCGTTCGCCAGCCTCGCACCAGGGACGCATGCTTTGCTCCGCAGTGTCCAGAGCTCCGGCAACGTCGTAGTAGGGCATGCCGGTGGCGTCCGCAGTAAAGGCCGAAGTGGTGGAAAGGACATGCAGGAGGAGGATACGGGCCCCGGCATCGCCAGCCTGTTGGAAGGCAAACGGCATCAGATGGTCCAGATCGCTCAGGTCCGTGGCGACGAGGATGGTTTCCGGATGCGTCCAGCGGAAAGCATCGGTATCCCGCAAGGTGAACACCTCGTATGCCAAGAGCGTGGCACCGGCAAGAGGGCTGGGATGTGCTTGAGAGCACTGCGGAAGGTGATTTATATCACATGGTTTCCACGTGTCCCGCGCAGAGCACCTTTTGAATGACCATGGTTCGGACAGCAGACTGAACGCCGAAGGAAATCAGCCCGATAGGAATACCAGAAGCCCTGGAAAGGGCCAGCCGAAAACCTGAGGGTTCCTGCATGCAGTTTCACCTCGACGAGGAGTCGCTGGTACGCGCCAACGCGCAGTTCTGGGAGCAGATGCTGGGCATGCAGATGGAAACGGTCCCATTTGCCGAGGAATTCTGCGTCAACCCCGGACATGTGGTCGTGAGCGTGAATCTCAAGGGTGAGTGGAACGGGCGCATCGAGGTGCGGATGGCAAAGGAACTGGCCCAGGCCACCACTGCGGCGATGCTGTTGCAACCGGTAGAGACGGTGGTCGAGGCGGACACGCTCGATGCCACGCGGGAAGTCGTCAACATGATCGCGGGCATCCTGAAGACGTCGCTGCCGCCGTCCTCCATGACCGTTCCCGAGTCGGAGATCTCAGACGAGCAGCTGTGCTCGCGGATGCATGGGGAAAACACGCTCACCGTGGCATTCCGCCACGAGTTCGGAGGCTTGCTGGTGCGCGTGCGGGAAGAGAACACCGCGCAATGACGAGACCGCGGCCGTGGTGCGGAAGATCCCAAAATAAATAATCCGGCCCTTGGAGAGAGGCTTCCGTGCCCCATCTTTTCCGCGTTTTTTGCGGAAAGGATGGGAAAGCAAGGTCCCACCCAGTCTGCCCGGATCAATAGAATGAATCCATGCTGCTTGCGGTGCTCACCATCTCGGACCGTTGCGCGGCCGGACAGATGACCGACACGGCGGGTCCGGCGGTGGTCGCACTGCTCGGCCGCGAGTGGCCGCAGGCCGAAGTGAAAACGGCGCTGCTCCCCGACGACGAAGATGCGATTGCTGCGGCGCTTGAAGAGCTCAGCCGCAAGGGCGCGGCTCTGCTGCTGACCGTGGGCGGCACGGGATTGGGGCCACGCGACCGCACGCCCGAGGCCACGCGGCGCGTCATCGACCGCGAAGCGCCGGGACTGGCCGAGGCGATGCGCCAAGAGGGCGCCGAGCGCAACCCGTATGCGTGGCTCTCGCGTGGCGTGGCTGGAATGCGCGGCGCCACGCTCATAGTGAACCTGCCGGGCAGCAAACGCGGTGCAGAAGAGAGCCTGGAAGCGATTCTGCCGCTGCTGCGGCACGGGATCGAGATCGCCGCAGGCGGGCAAGACCATCCGTGACCGCCCCACTTTTCTCCCATGCGGCCAAGCTGTTATGCTGCGGACGCTGGAGAAAAGCGATTTAGGCAAGGGAGATTCTGAGTATGTGGTTCTTGGGTATGGATGTGGGCACGGGCGGAACGCGCGCCGTCGTGGCGGATGGAGCGGGAAAACTGATGGGCACGGCCTCGTGCGAACACGCGCCGTTTCGCGCCGAACACCCGGGATGGGCAGAGCAGGATCCCGAAGATTGGTGGCGTGCCGCCGTGGAAGCGATCCGTGGCGCGCTTGCCGCGACACCGGAGCCGCGCGAACCCATTGCGGCCCTCGCGCTCACCGGACAGATGCACGGCGCGGTGATGCTCGATGAGAACGGCGCGGTGCTCAGGCCCGCGCTCATCTGGTGCGATACACGCACCCAGCCCGAGTGCGACTGGCTCACCGAGAAGATCGGCTACGAGCGGCTGATCGAGCTCACCTGCAATCCCGCGCTGCCCAATTTCACGCTCACGAAATTGTTGTGGGTCAAGACCCACCAGCCGGAGATCTTCGCCAAAATCCGCCACGTAATGTGCCCCAAGGACTACGTGCGTTACCGGCTTACGGGCGAGTTCGCCATCGACGTGCAGGAAGCCAGCGGAACCCTGCTCCTCGACGTGACGCACCGCTCGTGGTCGCGCGAGGTGGCCGAGGCCGCCGGCATCCCGATGAGCTGGCTGCCCCAGGTCTACGAGTCGCCCGAGATTTGCGCGCGCATCAGCGACGGGGCCGCGGGGCTGACGGGGCTGAAGGCGGGAACGCCGGTGGCCGCCGGCGCGGGCGATCAGGGCGCGGGCGCAGTGGGCATGGGCATTCTGCAGCCGGGAAGTGTTTCGGCGACCATCGGCACCTCGGGGGTGGTGTTTGCGGCCACGGCCGAGCCGACGAAGGACCCCAAAGGCCGCCTGCACACGTTTTGCCACGCCGTGCCCGGCCTGTGGCACGTGATGGGCGTGACGCAAAGCGCCGGACTGAGCCTGAACTGGCTGCGCGGTACGTTTTTCGCGGGGCAAAGCTACGATGCGCTTAGCGAGGGCGCGGCGAAAATTCCCGCGGGTAGCCAGGGTCTCGAATGGGCGCCGTATCTGCTCGGCGAGCGCACGCCGCATCTCGATCCCGAGGTACGCGCGGCCTTCACCGGCATCGGCGTCGAGCATACCGCCGCGCATTTTGTGCGCGCGGTCCAGGAGGGTGTGGCGTATTCCTTGCAGGACACTTTCACGCTCTTTGCCGAGTTGGGAATTCCGGTAACGGCCATCCGCCTGGGCGGCGGCGGCGCGCGCGGCGCATTGTGGCGCAGGATTCAGGCCGGCATCTACGGCAAAGCCGTGGAGGTGTTGGTGGCCGAAGAGGGCGGCGCATTCGGTTGCGCGCTGATGGCCGGCGTGGGCGCGGGGCACTGGAAGAATCTCGACGAGGCATGCGGCCAGGCCATCCAAGTGGCCGAGCGCATCGAGCCCGATGCTGCCGACGTGGCGGCCTACAAAACCGGCTACGCAAAGTGGCGCAAGCTGTATCCAGCGCTGCGCGGTCTGCGGTGAGGCAGGAAATAGCCCGCATTTCTCACACGCGGTAAGAATTTGTAGCGCCGGTCTCCTGACCGGCTGTAGCGGGGGTCTCCTGACCCCCGCAGGGCAAGCGGCGGTTGAAAATAAACTATCTTCCCTGCCGTCGAGACACCTGTGAGAAATGCGGACTAGGGACTGGAACGCCGCGCTCACTTGTTGGCAACGACAAAGTCCGCAAAGACGAAGCGGTCGCGTGCAACGATCTCTCCGGTTTCAAGAGCAAGCGGCGCAGCGAACATGGGCCCCGCGTAGACGCAGGTGTGGAACTCGCCGCGCTCGGCGCAAGGATCGATACCCGGCGGAAAGTCGCGCAACAAATCTTCGTCGAATTCGCGGCCGGCAAAACTGGCCGGCAGTTTCTCCGTGTCCACACACGAGATGCGCGCGCGCAAGCCGCCGGCAATCATCTCGCGGGCCAGTTCGCCGGTGGGAATCTTCCACAAAGGAAACAGTGGCTCGAGTCCCGTGGGCGCCTGGTTCCTCTCGCGATAGGCGCGCACGTCTTCAAGGAAAAGATCGCCGAAGGCGATGGCGTCGACGCCTTCGTTCACCGCGCGTTGGCAGGTCTCGGCCATGCGCTGCTCGTAGACTTCGTTTGGACACGGCCAGGGCAATGGAACCATCCAGAGCGGAAGCCCGGCCGCAGCGGCCTGCGCTTCAAGCACCGTGCGGCGCACGCCGTGCATGGCCACGCGATCGAACTCCGTGTTGAGCGTGGTCACGAGGCCGCAGAGTTCGATGGCGGGATCGCGGCGCAAGGCGTGGAGCGTCCATGCGCTGTCTTTACCGCTGCTCCAGGAAAGTAGAACCCGTTTCATGCAAGCACTCTCAGCCAGTATCTTGTATTCGAACTTCGCCGCTGTTATGCGCTGTCATCCTGAGCGGAGTTTGCCGCGTTCTCGCGGCAAACGGAGGCGAAGGATCTGCGGTTGCTTTTCAACGAATCCCGGCCACATTACACAAGCAGCCTTCCGTTCCAGGCTTTCAGCATCATCTTCGCACGTCGAAGGGACGCGCTTTTCCACCATGGGGGCAAATGCAATCACCGCCCGCATTGCCACGCGCAGCGATTTCCCACTAGACTTGCAATGGTGAGTCAACCACCTCCGTGCGGAAGTGGTGAAATGGCAAACACACCAGCCTTAGGAGCTGGCGCCCAAAAGGCTTGCGGGTTCAAGTCCCGCCTTCCGCACCAGATCCTCTCGGCCAACTACGCGTAGATTAGCCCGGAGATTCGGGCTCGGGTCTTTTGTCATCCGCGCGGAACGTTGTTGGGTGCGCTTTGGTTGTGCACTACGGGCGCCGCATTCTTGCGCGTGCTGGGGCTGGCCCACACCTGGTAGCTGTTGAAGAGGAATTGCCCGCCGAGGATTAGCAGCCAGACCCAGAGAACCAAACGCAGCGGACGGCGCGGAATGTGCGTGGTGAGGACGGTTCCGACGACTGCGCCTGCTACGCCGCCCTCAATCAGATGCAACAGCAGTGAGGGGTTTGAGGCGTGCGAGAACCAGTGCGCGCCGCTGCCGATAAGCGAGATCACGAAGCCGAAGGTAATGTCAGTACCGACAACCTGTGCGGGCAGCAGCGTCGTGAGGCTGAGCAACGCGGCAGAACCCAGCGCGCCTGCGCCGGCCGACGAAAAGCCTACCTCCGCGCCGACGGGGAACATGAGCCAGGGGAGCAGCCGGCCGCGATCGGGAGGTGCATGCTGCCGCATGGGGCGGAAGGAATAAATAATCTGCCAGCTGGCGGTGGTCACCAGGATGGCGCCAAGAAGTGCATTGAGCGTGTTGGTGGAGTGGGCGTTGGCCAGGTGCTGCAGGAAGAAAGAGCCCAGCAGGACACCCGGCACGCCGCCGAGAAGCATAAGACCGAGCGTGCGCCAGGAGACATTCTTGCGGGCGATCTGCGCAGGCACCAGGATAAGCTTGACTGCGGTGGCGAACATCAGTCCGATGCCCACCGCGACAGGCGCGGGAACACCGAGAAACAAGACCAGCACAGGCACCGTAACCGTGCCCGCGCCCACGCCGGTGAGCGCGATGAAGGTGGCGATGAAGAAACCGATCACATATTCCATCTGGACTTCCTCTCTTCTATCTGTTTCCTGTTCTATTTCTCTGGCGCGGCCTCGATGTGAATGCCGCACTCCACTTTCTGCCCGCCCCACCGGCCCGAGCGCGGATCGTTGGGATCGAGCGGCAACGTGGTGCACGGCTCGCATCCGATCGACGTATAGCCGCGTTCGTAAAGCGGCAACAGCGGAATCTCAAGTTGTTCGCACGCGTACCAAACGTCGCGCGTGGTCCACTCGGCGAGCGGCGCCAGTTTCAGAACCTGTTTGCCGCCGGGCAGCTTGAACAGCGCCCGCTCTTCAAGCGCGGCGCGGCTCCGTGCCTGCTCGCGGCGCAGCCCAGTGAGCCAAACGCGGTACCCGGCGATCGCCTTGAACAGCGGCTCAACCTTGCGCAGCCCGCAACAGCGGTCAGGCGCGGACCGATACAGCAAACCGTGCTCCGCCTCCTGTTCGGCCACTGTCTTTTCCGGCAACAGATTGATCAGGTTCAGCCCCCACTCACGCGCCATGCGATCGCGATAGGCGTACGTCTCGGCAAAGTGGTAGCCGGTGTCGAGAAACAAAATCGGAATCCGCGGATCGCGCAAAATGGCGAGCTTCGCGAGCAGCACATCTTCGGCCTGAAAGCTGCACGTCAGGCACACGTCACCCGTGCCGGTCACCTCGCGTGAAAGATTGTCCCGCACCGCGTCGAGTTTTGCTTTCACTTCCGCAGAAATCTCCGCAACTCCCATCACAAATCCGCCCCTTCCGAGGAAATGAAGATGCCCGCGCGCCGCAGCAGTTGAAGCACTTCCGTTACGGCATGCATGCGGTTGTCCGCGTCGAGCGCGATGTCGAATCCGCCCGCGCTTGCCGTGAGTGCTTCCTGATCGCGAGCGATCGATACCAGCGCAATCAATCCCGACTGCACCTGCGCGTCCGCCACCACGCCGAGCAACTGCGGATTCTCCCGGAAACCCGGATCATCGGCATCGATGCGGCACGCGACGGCGCCCACTGCAAACAGCGAACGCTCCACGGCGTCGATCAGCTCCGCGGGCCCGGTCAATTCCAGCACGCCGCCGCGGTGGCCCCACCGCGCCTCGCGCTCGCCCGCGGTCACGCGGCCCCACGCGGCGGTTTCGTCTTCCTCGCCTGCAACCGCCTGGCCCTGCGCGGCCGTCACCATGCCCGCGGCCACCGTGGCGTTCGTTTCGGGATCGATCAAAATCAGCGCACCGGTAGAACGATTGTCGCGATAGAGATCGACAGCGATGGCCCGCAGCAGATCGAGCGTCACTGCGCCGATCTCGTTCATGCGCAGCGTGGGCGCGGGCTCGTGCTTGAATGCGCCCAGATCCACGCGATGGTCGACCGAGGAAACCACCACAGGCACGGTGTGGCTGGCGTGCTTCAGTAAATAGCGGCGATTCGTGTCCAGCGGACGCTGATCCATCCACACCAGCGACGCCTTTACGCTGCGCGCCACCGTGGGCGCGGATCGAGCCCCGTCAATCAAAGCGCCGGCAATCAGGTCGCCGCGGCTGATGTCGACTTCGCGATCGAGCACGAGCGTAACCGAAAGCGGCGCAACGGCCTCATCGAGATCGCCATCGAAGGTGACAATGCGCTCGATCTTCGCCTCGCGCCCCGAGGGAAACACCGCGATCCCGTCACCCACGCGAACCGTGCCCGACGCGATCTGCCCCGCAAAGCCGCGAAAGGTGTGATCGGGCCGCAACACGCGCTGCACCGGAAAACGGAAGCCGCCGTTGCGCGTATCGTTGGCCGCGGGCAGCGCCTCAAGCAGCTCCAGCAGCGGCGGCCCGTCATACCACGGCATCGCGCCCGACGTTTCTCCGGCCCGATGCACCACGTTGTCGCCCTTCAGCGCACTCACAGGAACAAAGTGGGCCTCGACAGGCGTGCCCGTATCCTCGGCGATCTGGCTGAGAACCGAGCGAAACTCTCGCTCGATGGCGCGAAACGCAGCTTCGTCGTAGCCGATCAGATCCATCTTGTTCACGGCCACCAGCACGTGGCGCACGCGCAACAGCGACGCGATGTAAGCATGACGCCGCGATTGAATCAGCACGCCCCTGCTTGCGTCGATCAGCACGATGGCAGCGTCGGCGGTCGAAGCGCCAGTGGCCATGTTGCGCGTGTACTGCTCGTGGCCTGGCGTGTCGGCAATAATGAACTTTCTCTTGGCAGTAGAAAAGTAGCGATAGGCCACGTCGATGGTGATGCCCTGCTCGCGCTCGGCGCGCAATCCGTCGGTCAGCAGCGCGAAATCGATCTGCCCCGGCGCCGTGGTGCCCTTGCCCTCAATCGACCGCACCTGGTCCTCGTAGACCGATTGCGTGTCGTAGAGCAGGCGGCCGATAAGCGTCGACTTGCCGTCATCCACGCTGCCAGCCGTCGAGAAGCGCAGCAGATCCTTCTCGCGCTCCTGCGCAAGGAACTCGCCAATCTCAAACCGTCTGCTCTCTACCTCTGCTGCAACCACCAACCTGGCCTCCAAGCTCTTTGTCCCAGCGTCCCTGGTCCTGGTTTTCTGTTCGCTGTTCGCTGATCCCTGATCCCTGTTCCCTGTTCCCTGTCTTTCAGAAGTACCCTTCCCGCTTCTTGATCTCCATCGAGCCTTCCTGGTCGAAATCGATCACCCGATTCGCCCGCTCCGACGAGCGGAACGAGATCAGCTCGGCAATGATTGCCGGAATCGTGCCGGCATCGGAGCGGATCGCGCCCGTGCACGGGCTGCAGCCCAGCGAACGCAGCCGGCACTTCACCATCTGCGGCTTCTCGCCCGGCCGCGCCACGAAATCCTGCTCAATGGGCAAGAGCGCATCGCCACGCACGAACACGGGCCGCTCTTTGGCGAAGTAGAGATCGACCACGGGAATCTTTTCCTCGTGGATGTACTGCCACACATCCATCTCCGTCCAGTTCGACAACGGAAACACGCGAATGCTTTCGCCGGGATGGACGCGCGCGTTGTAGAGGTTCCACAATTCGGGCCGCTGGTTCTTCGGGTCCCACTGTCCGGCCGTGTCGCGGAAGGAATAGATGCGCTCCTTGGCGCGCGATTTCTCCTCGTCGCGCCGCGCTCCGCCAAAGGCAGCGTCGAAGTTGTAGTGGCGCAAGCCGTCGAGAAGAGCTTGGGTCTTGAGCAGCCCGCAGCAGCGCTTGGTGTCGAGCGCGATGGGATTGGTTCCCGCGGCGATCGCCGGCTCATTGCGCCACACCAGCAGCTCCGCGCCCACCCGGCGCGCCATCGCGTCGCGGAACGCAATCATCTCGCGGAACTTGAAGCCGGTATCGATGTGCAAGAGCGGAAAGGGAATGGGAGCGGGATAAAATGCCTTCTGCGCCAGCCGCAGCATCACCGACGAGTCCTTGCCGATCGAGTAAAGCATCACCGGCCGCTCGAACTCCGACGCAACCTCGCGCAGAATATGAATGCTCTCGGCCTCCAGCAGGCGCAGGTGATTCAGGCGCTCGGGCTGCAACACTCTCGCAGGCGGGTGGGTATTGGTGATTTCGCGTTCAGCGGCTTGCATCGTGACCTCGGGGATTCAGTATTTGCGCTGAAGGCCCGAGCCACACAAAGACAGACCCGGCATTCAGCTACGGGTGCGTCTTCTTTGTCGCTTGTGCTCAAGGAGAAGAGACTAGCGCGTACACCCGTCGGCAATGTGCGACAGGCAACAACAACCAGCGATTTGCAGGGTGCAAACCATGAGTAACGCTATGGTAACAAAAGACGCGCAGCAGCGCAATGGAGTGTTTTGGTCCAAAATGATCCCTGGCAGTCTGTGGTGAGAGTCCGGTTTTGAAAGGGCACTAGCTTACTCGTGCCGCTAACCGGCTTGAGAATCAACCCGGCTTCAGCCGCTGTGGGATGGTTTTCCCTCAGATCTCGACTTTCACCCCCGATTGCTGAGCCCTATTTGAGCCGCGCGCCCAGCGGAACCTCTTCCAGGAATCCGGCCAGCACCGGCGTTCCGCCCTCGAGCGAAGCCGCCAGCAACATGCCGTTCGACTCGAGGCCCCTCATCTTGCGCGGCGCCAGATTGGCCACGATCACGATCTTGCGGCCGATGAGCTTTTCCGGCTCGTAATACTGCGCGATCCCGGCCAGGATCTGCCGCTTTTCGTAGCCGAGATCAACTTCAAGGCGCAACAATTTATCGGCTTTGGGCACGCGCTCGGCCACCAGAATCTGCGCCACGCGCAATTCGACTTTGGCAAAGTCGTCGATGGCGATGTGCTGCGCCACCTGCGGTGGGGCGGGCTCTTGGACGGGCGCTGCGGAATCTGCCGCAGGCGCGCTCGCGGGCGCCTGCGGAGCCGCGGCTTCAGCCTCAACCTTTGCGGCCACCTGCGTTGCTGGTTGCGCGACGGCTGCTGGAGCTTTGGGTGCGGCAGCTTCTTCCTGCGAAGCAGCCGGAGCGGCCGTCTTCGCAGCGCTCGCACCGGTCGCGCTCGCGGCCTCAACGGCCGTGCGATTGTTCTCGTCTTCAAGGTTCTGCATACGTTCCACTGTGTCCTTCTCCGCGCGGGGAAACAGAGGCGCGGGCTCGCCAAACTTCGTGCCCGCTTTCAATCCGCCCCACGCGAGATTTTTCAAAAATCCATTTTTCGCGGCGTCGGCCAACTCGCCCTGCCCCAATTGCCGCCACACCTTGGCCGCGGCATCGGGCAGAATGGGATACGCGAGCGCCGTGATCACGCGAATCGACTCGGCGGCCGTCGCCAGCACCCGCGCTTGCCGCCAAGCATGTTCTCCCTCGGATCGATCCGCTGGCTTTTTCCACGGCGCGTTCGCCGTCAGATAGCCATCTGTCTCTGCAACCATGAGCCACAGGTTCGTCAGGGCTGCTGAGAAGTTAAACTCGTCGAAAGTTGAGGCGAACTGCGAGATCGTGAAGTCTGCACGGATACGCAAAGCGGTTTCGTCTGGGTATTCATCGATTGGGTAACCACCGCTAATCTGCGGCACAACCCCGCCGAAGTACCTATGCACCATGTTCACCACGCGGCTCACCAGGTTGCCGTAGCCGTTGGCCAGGTCGCCGTTGTAGCGCTGCACCAGTGCGTCAAACGAGAAATTCCCGTCCTGCCCGAAAGGAATCTCGCGCAGCAGGAAGTAGCGCAACGCATCCGCGCCCAGCACTTCGTGAACCGTCTCGGCGCGCACAATGTTGCCGCGCGACTTCGACATCTTGCCCTGATCGAAAAGCAGCCAGCCGTTGGCGCGCACCGAGCGCGGCACAGCAATCCCCGCCGCCATCAAAAACGCCGGCCAATACACGCAGTGGAAGCGGCTGATCTCTTTGCCTATCAGGTGAATGTCCGCCGGCCAGAACTTTTTAAATTTTTCCTGGTCTTGGAGGTTTTCCGAGCCGTAGCCGAGCGCAGTGATGTAGTTTGCCAAGGCATCCAGCCACACGTACACCACATGCTTCTCGTCGCCGGGCACGGGAATGCCCCAGTCGAACGTGGTGCGGCTCACGGAGAGATCCTTGAGCCCGCCGCGCACAAAGCTGATCACTTCGCGCCGCGTCGATTCAGGCCCCATGAAGCCCGGATTGGCCTCGTAAAACTCCAGCAGTTTGCGCTCGAAGGCCGAAAGCTTGAAGAAATAATTCTCCTCGCTCACTGTCTCGGTCACGATGCCGTGAATGGAACAGGTCGTTCCCGGAGGCCCTTCGATCCACTCCTCGCAGCTCACGCAATACTGCCCCGTGTACGATCCCTTGTAGATATAGCCGCGGTCGCGCAGCGTTGCGAACAAGTGTTGCACGCCGCGGATGTGGCGCGGCTCCGTGGTGCGGATAAAGTCGTCGTAGGTGAGCCCCAGCCGGTCCCAAAGCCCGCGAAACTCGCCGGCGATCCTGGTCGCAAACTCCTGCGGCGAGCAGCCGGCCAGCTTGGCCGAGCGCTCGATCTTCTGCCCGTGCTCGTCGGTCCCCGTCAGGAACCACGTTTCAATGCCCAGCGCCCGCTTGCGCCGCGCAATGGAGTCGCACACGATCGTCGAGTAGGCGTGCCCCAGGTGCGGCCGCGCGTTCACGTAGTAAATCGGCGTGGTCAGGTAAAAACGGCTTGGATTCTGTGTGGAATCGCTCATGGGCGAGGTCGTTCGTTCTTCGTTTCGCCCCTTTTTGGGGAGCGAATCGTCACTTCTATCCTCTTCAATCTTACGGCATAGGTCGCACTACCCGTTTTGCACTCATCATGAAGACCGATCTTCTTCATGGAGGGATTGCATTTACATGTGGCGCGCGAATCTCGTTCTATGCCATTACTTGTATTAGAGGTATCGATTATGGCCAACAGCATCTTTTCAGGAAGCGGTGATAGCGATGACCAGATTGAACGTGCAGGCTCTCTGGATCAAGAGCCTGAGCCGCAGAAAAAGGCAGCTCAAGAGAACCTGAAATCAGACAAGAACCGTTATAACGGCAGACCGCACCGGATAAATCGCCTCAAATCCTCAGGGCGAAATGCCAATCGTAGCTCTGGTCGATGAGGATGATAAAATTGCCTTGAAAATCAGGCATTTTTGAGGCTTTCGCGTGGTTCTGGAACTGGAAAAGCGACTCGGCCGTAGCGTGCGCGCCGTGTTGAAGGATAAATTCGATCTCAACGTTGCGAGCATCCCTCTGGAGACGCCGCCCGACCTGCATCTCGGCGAGATTGCCACGCCCATCGCCCTGCAACTCGCGCGCACCTTGCGTAAGGCGCCCAAAGTCATTGCCCAGGAGATCGTCGCCGCGCTTGGTTCCGTCGCGGGCTTTGCTCGCTTCGAAGTCGCCGGCGCCGGCTACATCAATGCCTTCCTCGATCGCGGAGCCGCTGTGCGGATGGTTGCTGGCGCGTCTTCCCACCCTTTCGCCGATGAAGCCGGCGAAAGGATGGGGCACGGACAGGGGAGCGTTGCGCCTCATGCGCTCGTAGAACACACCAGCATCAATCCCAACAAAGCCGCGCACATTGGCCATCTGCGCAACGCCATTCTCGGCGACACCTTTGTCCGCCTGCTGCGCGCCGCCGGATACAAGGTCGATGTGCAGAACTACATCGACAACACCGGCGTGCAGGTGGCCGACGTGGTCGTGGGGTTCCTGCATCTCGAGAGAAAGACCTTCGCCGAGGTCCGCCAGCTCATCGAGCAGTTCTCTGTAGCGCCGGCCTCCCGGCCGGCTGTAGCGTGGGCGTCCACGCCCACGCCCGTCGGCGCTGCCCGGCCTTTTGATTACTACTGCTGGGACCTCTACGCGCGCACTTCGAGTTGGTACGGCGAAGGAACCGCCGAAGAACAAGCCGCTAAGAAACAAGTTCGCCTCGACACGCTGCATCTCATCGAGCACGGCGGCAACGAGACCGCCGAAATCGCCGATCTCATCTCGACCGCCGTCCTGCGCCGCCATCTTGAAACCATGTTGCGCCTCGGCATTGAGTACGACTTTCTGCCGCGCGAGAGCGAAATTCTGCACCTCAAGTTCTGGGAAGCCGCCTTCGAGAAGCTCAAGCAATCCGGCGTGCTCTACTTCGAGAACGAGGGCAAGAACAAGGGCTGCTGGGTGATGACGCGCCCCGGCTCTTCCATGGACCCAGTCCAAAACCAGACCGGTCCGGAGGACGACGGTACGAAGCACACGGACGAAGACGCGAAAGTCATCATCCGCTCCAACGGCACCGTCACCTACGTTGGCAAAGACATCGCCTACCACCTCTGGAAGTTCGGCCTGCTAGGCCGCGACTTCGCCTACAAGCCGTTCTTCACCTACCCGCAGCATGAATGCTGGATCTCGTCGGTCCAGGGCGAGGAAGATCACCCTCACTTCGGCGGCGCGACGGCCATCTACAACGTGATCGATTCGCGCCAGGCCGACCCGCAGTCGAATGTGATCCAGGCGTTGCGCGGCATGGGCTACACGGATCAGGCCAACCATTACACGCACTTCAGCTACGAGATGGTCGCGCTCACACCGCGTTGCGCCGAGGAGCTTGGCTACAGCATCTCCAATGAGGACAAGAAAAAAGCCTACATCGAGGTGAGCGGCCGCAAGGGCTTCGGCGTCAAGGCCGACGACCTGATCGACAAACTCATCTCGACCGTTCAACCGCTCGTGGATGAAAAGCAGGCCGGCAGCCCTGAACCGGTCCGCAAAACCATCGCCCGCCAAATCGCCATCGGCGCTCTGCGCTATTTCATGCTCAAGGTCACGCGCAACTCCGTCATCGCCTTCGACTTCAAAGACGCGCTCAGCTTCGAGGGTGAGACCGGCCCCTACATTCAGTACGCCGTGGTGCGCATCCGCAATATCTTCCGTAAAGGGGGGAAGGACCCCGAAGCGGTGTTAGCGGAGTTCGCGGAGCTAGCGGAGTTCGCGGAGCTAGCGGAGTTAGGCCGATACCTCAGCGGCGACGACAACGAGGACATCTGGTCCCTCTGGTTGCGCGCCGGTCGCTTTTCTCAGGTTCTCGACCAGTGCATCGGCACGTCGGAACCCGCCTACCTCGCCAAGCACGCCTTCCAGCTCGCGCAGGAGTTCGCGAACTTCTACCACCGCCATCACATCCTCACGGAAGAAAACCCCGCGCGCAAAAAGTTTCTACTCGCCACCGCCGCCGTCACGCTGCGCGAACTCGTCCGCGCGCTCGCATTGCTCGGCATCGAAAGCCCCGAAGCGATGTAGAAGCAGCTGCTAGCTTTGATGAGGGTTGAAGCCTGTTTTGCCTTCGATAGGAATTGGGACGACTGAATTTCCACGCTCAAAAATCTCGATAAAGATCAAGACGGCCCCACAAGCCTATTTGGTTCCGGAGACCCGGACGCATGATGGCTTAGTTTGGTTGCCGGTGCGCCCTTTGCACTCGCCGCGGCACGAAAAAGCTGAAAGCTAGTAGCTAGAAGCTGTTTCTAATCCCTCTTCCGCCGCTGATGCGTCGAGGGAATGTTCATGTCTTCGCGGTACTTGGCCACGGTGCGGCGGGTGAGCTGGATGCCCTGTGAGTGCAGTATTGCCGCGAGTTGATCGTCGGTGAGCGGCTTCTTCGGGTTTTCGTCCGCGATGAGCTTGCGAACCATGCGCTTCAGGACCAGCAAAGGCGTGTCCGCGCCCTCGGGGCCGTTCGCGCCCTCTGAGAAGAAGAAGCGCAGCTCCAGCACGCCCTGCGGCGTGTGCGCGTACTTGTTGGCCACGGCGCGGCTCACCGTGGAGGGGTGAACGCCGATCTCCTCGGCCACTTCCTTGATCATCATGGGCCTCAGCCCTTCCACGCCCTTGTCGAAGAACTCCTGCTGCCGGCGCACAATTACTTCACAAGTACGCAGGATGGTGCTTTTCCTCTGCGCGATGTTGCGCATCAGTTGCAGGGCCGAGCGGAAGCGCTCCTTCACGTACTCTTTCACTTCCTTGTCGGTGTTTTCCGAGATCAGCATGTTGCGGTAGCGCCGGCTCAGGCGCAGGCTGGGCATGTCCTCCTCGTTCATCGAGACCACCCACTCGCCGCCGCGCTTCACAAAGTAAACATCGGGCTCGATCAGCCGCGCCTGTTCGCGGTTGTACATGCGCCCCGGTCGCGGATCGAGGGTGCGGATGAACTCCACCGCCGCATGAGCTTCCTCGGGCTTCACCTGCGCCGCGCGCGCCACGTCCTTGATGTCGCGCTTCTGCAAGAGATGCAAGTGACGGTCCACAATCAGCGCCGCAATCTCCATGGCGCGCCGCCGCTCCTCAATACGGGCTTCAGCCTCGTCCCGGAAGCTGCCGTGCGCGTCCAATTCGGTCTTTTCGAGCGGTCCGCCGTACATTTGGTCGAATTCCTGCTGCTGGGCCGCGATCTGCATGGCCAGGCACTGGCGCAAATCGCGCGCGCCCACGCCCGCCGGGTCCAGATGCTGCACCAGGTCGATGGCGTGGCGCATGAGATCGAGGGTTACAGCCTCGTCCGGCACATGGCCGTTTCCCGACGCCGCACCGCTGGGGACCGCGCGGAAGGCTGCGGCCAGCTCCTCTTCGCTGGCTGTCAGATACCCGCCCTCATCCAGATTGCCCACGACAAAATCGGCCGCCTCATACAGCTTCCTGTCGAGGCTCAGAGATCCCAACTGCCACGCCAGGTGATCGGACAGAGTTGTAGGCTGGGAGAGAAAGTTTTCAAACGAGGGTTTTTCGCTCTCCTCGTACTCCGGCTGCGTGCGGTAACCAGGATCGAGATACTCCTGAAAGTAGGATCCAAAATCGATCTCGCTGAAGATGTCCTTGGGCGGCGCGGCCGTTTCCTCCACGCCGCGTTCCAGCCGCTCCTCGCGGTCTGCCACCTCATCCAGCATGGGAACCGACTCGTTAATCTCCTCCAGGACGGGGTTCTCCACCATCTCCGCATCGATCATCTCCTTCAGCTCGAGCTTGTTCAGGGCGAGAACGCTCACCATCTGCATCAGACCCGGCGTCAGGATCTGGCGTTGCGAAACTTTGATATTCAGTTTGGGTTCGAGCAGCGCCATCGATGCATCCCGTTCTTCGTTCGTCCCAATGCGAGTGTACCTAGGAGTCGAACGTGTGAGAGAAAACTTAAAGGAGAAAGCTGATCGTCTTCGAGGCGTCCGTTCCACATTGGGCAACGGCTCATTTCCGGAATCTCTGTTAGAAGTTTATCGTCCCGCGCCGCACATTGGCGCACGGGCCGGCTTGCCACTGGGGTCAATTCCCGTCTCGGCCTCCCGACCCGAGGAATAAATCATAACCAAACTCTAGCTTAGCGAGAATCCCTCTCCGAGGTATATGCGTCGCACTTCCAGGTCATTGCCAAGTTCGCGCGGCGTTCCGGAGCGGAAAATCTTGCCTTCGGCAATAATGTACGCCCGGTCGGTGACGCTCAATGTTTCCCGCACGTTGTGGTCGGTGATGAGCACGCCGATGCCCCCGGCCTTCAGGTCGAAGATGATCTTCTGAAGCTCCAGCACCGCGATGGGGTCAATGCCGCTGAACGGCTCGTCGAGCAGAATGAAGTTCGGCTGGATGCACAGCGCCCGCGCAATCTCCACGCGCCGCCGCTCGCCGCCCGAGAGCGCATAACCGCGCGTGGTGCGAATGTGGCCCAGGTTCAGCTGGTGGATCAGCTTCTCGGCGCGCGTCCGCCGTTCCTGGTTGTCGATCGCCTGCGCCTCCAGCACCGCCAGAATATTCTCTTCCACGGTGAGCTTGCGGAAGACCGACGGCTCCTGGGGAAGATAGCTGATGCCGTAGTTGCGCGCCCGCAGGTACATCGGCAGCCGCGTGATCTCATTCGCATCCACCAGCACGCGTCCGGTGTCCGGAGCGACCAGGCCAACGATGATGTAGAAGCTGGTGGTCTTGCCGGCGCCGTTCGGCCCCAGCAGTCCCACCACCTCACCACGGGAGATCGTCAGGTTGACGCCGCGGACAACCTGCCTTCCCTTGTAGCTCTTGCCGATTCCCTCGGCAATCAGTGTTTCCATTCCGTTCCTGGCTCGCTTCGAACTGCCTCTGGTGAAGCCCGTTTTGAAAGGGCACGGCTTTAGCCGTGCCGTAAGTCGCGCAAATAGATGGCGGCTTTAGCCGCTGAGGGATGGTTTCCCTGCGAATTGCACTGCCACGGCAGGCCTTTAACGCTGTCGCGCGTGCGCTTCGGGCGCGGTGGTTTCGGTTCGTGTCTCGTGTGCGCCGCCTTCGATACTGACGCTATCATCGCGGCTATGGAAAATCAAAGCCTCGCCGGTTACGCTGCCTTGCTCGGGATCGGTCATCCGCGGCGGCGCCGCGGCAGTGCCGGTCAGCGTGTAGTCCCCGGTCACGCCGGAGTATACCAGTTGCTCTCCGCTTCCGCGCCGTCCTCCGGAGGTCAGCACCACGTGCCCCTTCGCCGTCATGCGATCGACTTGCGCCTGGCTACCGGCACTCTGCGCCTGCCCGCCGCCGGGACTTCCCGCCGGAATCAAGCGCATCTCCACGGTGTCGGAACTCGACGTTGCGGTTCCTGTCTCCGCCACCACCGCGCCCGTCACGCCGCCATGCATCACCGCGCGGCGCTTGGCATCGGAGTACAAGAGATCGCCTCCACGTACGCGAATCACGGGAGGCGTTGAAGTTTTTGCCGCGCCTGTTGCCGGACCTGTTGCCGGAATTGACCCCGCGCTTTGCCCATGCGCATTCCCCGCGCCCGGCGCGCCCGCGCTCAACAGCACCGCGCGCACCGGATCGCCGGCATCGGCCGTGCGCGCCGTGAGTGTTTCCAGGTGCTGGTTGAGCACGATCTCCGGCCCGGCAACGGAGTTCGCCTGCTGCCACAGCCGCGCATGACCGCGGAACGTGGCCTCGCCCGTCGACTCGTTCAGTTGCGCCTCTGCCGCGATCACGTGCGCCGGCCCGTTGCCGCCCAGGGCCGTGACGCCTTGATTCTGGCCCCCGCCCGGCGCGCGGCCGGTCCCGATTCCACCGCTCCAGGTCGCCTTCACGTTGCCGTGCGCAAAGGCATCGCCCGATTGCCGCGATACATCCACCTTTTCCGCGGTCAGCTCCAACCCGCCATTCACGATCCGCGGCCCATTCCCGGTCATCGCATTGCCCGTCAGGTGCAACCACTCGCCCGCGCCCTCATACTCGGCTTTCCCGGCCGTGGCGCGCAGCGGCGGCTGCGGTTGCGCTCCGGGCTTCGCCGCGGCCTGCTCGAAGAGCACCACATGCCCATCCAGCTCGGCCGTCTGCACATCGGGAGCACCCGTTGTACCCGACGCGTTGGGTGCCCCAGGTCTCGATTTTGAGACCTGGGATCGGACGCTCCCTTGTTCCCTGTTCCCTGATCCCTGTTCCCTGTTTTGCGCCGGCGGCGCATAACTTGCCGTCAGCCGGTCGCCGCTTGCACTTTCGAGCGTTCCAGTCGCGGTGGTCTCCTCCATCTCCGCGTGTCCCGTGCCCACCAGCGTGCGCAGCGCCCATCCCGCGCCAAACGTGCCTGTCACTTCGCCGGCCTGCATCTTCGCGGGCGCCGGGGCGGCATTGCCGCGCCGGCTCTCACTGGAGATCGTCACGCCGCCCGCGCCGTGGATCGCCTCCGCTTCCACCTGGGTCTTGCCCGCGCTTTCAACGCTGCGAAAGTCCAGGTCCGCGACCGGCGAACGCCAGGTACGGTGCACTTCGAGCGGCCCTCCCGCTCCTTCCGTCCTGGCTTCCACGCTCTCAAACGCGACCCCACGCTCCAGGTGCGCGTGGCGCAACTGGCCCTGCGCGTTGAAGTCCATATCCGCGGTGGGCGATGTGCCGTGCACAGTGCGGCCCTCCTCAGCAGAATCCATCGTCACGCCGCCTTCCAGATGCCCATGGCGCGGCTGGTTGTGCTCGTCAAAGTCCATGGCCGCCGTGGGCGACGCCAGGCGCCCGCCCGTCGCCGTGGTCAGCGTAAAGCCGTCCGTCGCGTCCAGGCGCGCCGCCGATCCGTCGTCGCGAAACGCGATCCGGGCCTGGGCCGCATCGGCCTCGCCGTTCCGGTACTCCAGCGTGGCCGCGCGCAGCAGGCACAGGTGCGCGCCGCGGTCGAACTCCGCGTGCTGCGCATGGATTCCGACCGCGTCTCCGCCGCGATTGGTCGTCAGCTCCACCGACTGCAGCAGCGTCAGGTGGCCGCTTTCGGAGTCGAACGATGCCCCCACCGCGCTCCCGGTTCCCTGCGTCACGGAGAAACTCACGCGTTCGGCCGTCGTCACCATGCCGGTATTCCGGTCGAAGGTCACGCCGCTGGTCTTCACTTCAATCTGGCCGGTTTCGCGGGCCATTCCCTCCGCCGTATGCGGACGATCGGCCGTCTTGCCGTTGCCGGCCGGCGCCGGCGGCCGCGTCAGCAGCATCTCCACCGGTCCCGCGGCCGTGGCCACGCCGCTCTTCTGGTCGTATTCGAATTCGTCGCCCTTGATCCGGTCGGCCTCGCTTCCGTCTTCGCCGTAGATCTCGATCTCCACGCCGCGCAGATCCAGGTGATCGTTCCTCAGTTGGATCGCCTTCGCGGCATGAATCCGGAACTTGGAGTGCGCGCCAAAGTTATGTGCGTAAGCAAAATTCTCGGATTCCTGCTGAATCTCCTTGGCCAGGCGCTGCGGCAGGTCGATGCGGTGCATCCGGCTCTTCCACTTCGCCGCGGCAAGAAACACCCCCAGCGCCACCAGCAGCAGCGCTGCCGCCACCACCACCAGCGTCCGGATTCGCTCGATCGTGAAGCGCACGCCCTAGTTCCTCATTCCCAGCCGCTCGGCGAGCCTTTGCGCAAGGCTCTCGCCCAGCTCGCTCCACAACAGCCGTGCCGTGGCGCCCGAGGCCTTCTCGATCCCAGCCGCAAGCTCCACCAGTTGCCGCACATTCTCTTCCACGTGCCGCGCGCCCACCCGATCGAGATCGGCGTCCTCTGCGAGAAACGGCGTGTCCGAGCCAAAGTCGATGCGGATGTGCCCGTCCTGCTCGTAAGCGCCCTCATCGAAGAGCGGCCCGTAGCCCGTGACGCGCACCAGCCGCGGCCCCCGCGCCCAACGCACCGTAACACCGGTCTCCAGACTTGTAGCGCCGGCCTCCTGGCCGGCTGTAGCGCGGGCGTCCTCGCCCGCGCTTCGTCGTTCAGCACTGTTATCCCGAGCGCCGGATTTCAGCATGCCATCCTGAGCGAGTCCCGCGCGCAGAGCAGGACGAGCCGAAGGATCTGCGGTTGCTTTTCCTCCCGCTGATGCCCCGCCAGCGCCCGCTTCCAGCTCCCACAAGCTCCACCCAATCTGGAACTCGTACGCAAAATCCTCGTGCAGCAGCTCCAGCGCCTCTTCCACGGCCTGTCGCGGCTCGGCGCCCGGAATCGATCCTGGGTCGCCGCCCATGCGCCCGTAGACGCGCTGGAAGACCGGCGCCTCGCTCCAGTTCACCGGCCACACCGTCGCCGAATACACCTTGGCCTCGCCGCCGTGCGCGGCAAAGGCGCCCAGCACAGCTGTCAGCTTGTCGGGGAGCGCCTCCAGGCGCAGATTCGGGTACCACAGGCTCAAATAAAGCGTGTCGGACATCTCTATTGATTTTAGACGGGTTTCGTCTATTGCCAGCGCGCTGAACCGCTGAATGGAAGGTTCGTGCCTAGGAATTGGGCTTCGACCGCGGATCAGCGCCGAATTCGTTCGGTGCGCGGGCCCCGGCTTGAAAGCTTAGCACGCTCACCAAATGAAATGGCGTCGCCAGACAAAGGATCACGAATATGCATTGCATCCCCGAGCGCTCAATATCGTGAAGACGCTTCGCCGTAGTGGCCAACATGAACCAGGCGTAAGCGATCAGCAGAACCAGAAACAGAACAATGTAGGCAGTTCCGGCAGATCCCTCTTCTGGACCAAATCGCCCAAAAACTTTTTCATCAAAACCAATTGCGAAGAAGGCGGTCACTCCGACAAACCATCCGATTGCAGTTCTGGTCAGAAAAGCAGCCCTGCTAATGCGGCCTTTGAACGAGAACCAGTGCGGCTCCCGCTGATCGGAAACGCCCTCCAGTGCACCCGAGGCGCGCTCGTTTGGGTTCAAACCCAGCAATGACATCGGACTTCTCCGTGGTATTTATTGACCGGAGCATAACACACCTCGGTCGGTCACCCCGCAACGATCTCGCTGAAGTCGGCGATCGTCGAGAAGCTGCGCAGCACCTCGTCGATCAGGCCCAGGTTCACGCCGCGCACCGCGGGGTCGGCATCGAGCACCATCACCTTGTCGAAGAACGCGTCCACCGTGGGCCGCAGCGTGGCGATCGCGGCCAGCGCCTCGCCGTACGCCCGCTCTTCGCGGAGCCTGGCAACTTCGGGCGCTAGCTCCCTGGTCCGTTGCCACAGGTCGATCGCCTCCAGCGCCGATCCACTCAGCTTCGCCTGCGCCGGTTCGTAGCCCTTCTCCTGCGCCTGCTTCAGGATGTTCTTGATGCGCTTGAACGCGGCCGAAACGGCAAGGAAGTCCTCTGACCCGCGCGCCGCAGTCAGCGCCTCGGCCCGCGCGATGGCGTCGCGCACGTCGTCCGCGCCCGCGGCCAGCACCGCGTTCACCACGTCGTAAGCGAATCCGCGCACGTCCTTCAGATAAAACTGCAGCCGCTCGCGCAGGAACGCTTCCACCTGCGCTTTGTTCTCGTCTGCGTGCCCCATCCTGGCCGCAGCTTCATCGCGGCCAGGGTGGGAGACCATGTCCCTTGCATTCAACACATCGCCGATCGTCAGCGGCAACTTCGACTCGGCCAGAATCTTCACGATCGCGTTGGCCGCGCGGCGCAGCGCAAACGGATCCTTCGATCCCGTCGGTGCATTGCCGATGCCAAACATCGCCACGATGGTCTGAATGCGGTCGGCGAGCCCGAGAAGCTGCCCTTCAACCGTCGACGGGATCGCGTCCTCCATCGATGCTGGCGTGTACTGTTCGTAAATGGCCTTCGCCACCGTCTCGCCCAGCCCCTGCGCCCGCGCGTAGAGCCCGCCAATAATGCCCTGCAGCTCAGTGAACTCCTTCACCAGTTCAGCCGTCAGGTCGGTCTTGGCCAGCTCCACGGCCTTGAACAGACCGGCATCGTCAAACTTCACACCCGCGTTCTGCAATACCGTCGCCAGCGCCGTCGCCACAACCAGATTCTGCTCGGTCTTCCATCTGTAGCTGCCCAGCTCCTTCTGGAACGTGACGTGTTTCAAGCTCACTACGCGGTCCACGAGCGGCGTCTTCTGGTCCACATCCCAGAAGAACCGCGCATCCTTGAACCGCGCCCGCAACACGCGCGCGTTGCCGTGGCGGATGATGGCCGCGCCTTCCTCGCCGGCCTCCGTATTGAGCACGGCCAGGAAGTGCGGCGCGAGCTTGCGCGTCGCGTCTTCCACCGCAAAGTACTTCTGGTGGTCGCGCATCACGGTGACCAAAACTTCTTCGGGCAGCTCCAGGTACTCCGGCTCAAAGTCGCCCAGGATTACCGTGGGCCACTCGGTGAGGTGCGTGACCGTTTCCACCAGCGCTTCGTCCTCGCGCCAGCGCGCGCCGTCAACCGTGCGCGTGGCCGCATCCAGCGCCTTGCGAATGATCTGCCTCCGCTCGGCGACATCGACAACCACGAATGAGTTGCGCAGCGCCTCCTTGTACTCGCCGGCGGAGGCAATCGTGACCGGAGCCTCACCATGGAGCACGCGATGGCCGCGGCTGCTATTGCCCGCGGCGATGCCGGCAATCTCGAGCGGCACAACAGCCGCATCCAGCAGCGCAACGACCCAGCGTACCGGGCGCACCAACCGCTCCGGCTTCCCCGCGCGCCAGTACATGTTCTTGGCCCAGTAAATCGCGAGCACTTCTTTCGGCAGCTCCGTCGCCAGAATCTCGTTCGCGGTGCGGCCCACGCGCTTCACCGTCGCGCCCACGTACTCGCCCTTGGGCGTGGTTACTTTCTTGAGCTCGTCAACGGCGGCGCCGGCCTTCTTGGCAAAGGCCTTTGCGGCGGACGTGGGCTCGCCTTCCTTGAAGGCCACCTTCCACGACGGGCCCGTCAGTACCTCCTCGATGTCGGCCTGCTTTTCTTGCACGCCCTCGACCAAGACGGCCAGCCGCCGCGGCGTGGAGTAGGTGGTCACCTTCGCGCCGACCTTCGCGTCGGCGTTCGCGTCAATCTTCGCGTCGACGTTGGCGCCGGCCGTCGCATCAGCGCTCGCTTCGACATTCGCGTCTGCCTTTGTGTCGACGCTCGCTTCAGCCATCGCTTCGACCTTCGCGTCTGCGCTCGCCTCGTGCGCAAGCAGCCGCTCGCGCGTAAGCAGATCGCCCACGCGCTTGCCCAGTTCGGCCTCGGCCCCGGCAATCATCCGCGCCGGAACCTCTTCGAGACCGATTTCAATCAGAAAGTCTGCCATGCTTCTTTCCAGTGAACCGTGGGCCGTGAACCGAACTCTGCCAACTCCGCCAGCCCCGCTGACTCGCTAACTTGCTAACGCGCCGACTTGCTGACTCGCTTCTTGTTGCAACGCCCACGCCTTCGCCACGCCCACCGCCAGATTTCGAATCCTTCCAATCACGCCCACGCGCTCGGTGACGCTGATGGCGCCGCGCGCATCGAGCAGATTGAACAGGTGCGAGCACTTGAGCGCCAGCTCGTACGTCGCCAGCAGCGGGAAGCGTTTCTTATCCTTTGGCTCGGCCTTCTCGTCGGTCAGCAAGGCATTCGCCTTCTCGAGCAGCGCCTGCGCCTCGGCCTCGTAGCTATTGAAATGCTCCCACAGCCGCGGCACTTCGGCCATTTCAAAGTTGTAGACCGAAAACTGCAGCTCCTCGGCCAGGCGCACGTCGCCGTAGGTCACCGCCGCGCCGGTTTCGGGATCGCGCGCCCACACAATGTCGTAGATCGAGTCGACATCCTGCAAAAACGCAGCGATGCGTTCCATTCCATACGTGAGCTCCGCGCAGATGGGATCGAGATCGAGCCCGCCGCACTGCTGGAAGTAGGTGAACTGCGTAATCTCCAGCCCGTCCAGCATCACCTGCCAGCCCACGCCCCACGCGCCCCCGGCGGGCCACTCCCAGTTGTCCTCTTCGAACTTCAGGTCGTGGTGCTTCAGGTCGATGCCCATGGCCTCGAGCGATTCGAGATACAGCTCCTGCACGTTGACGGGCGGCGGCTTCAGGATCAGTTGAAACTGGGTGTGCTTGAAGAGCCGGTTGGGATTCTCGCCATAGCGCCCGTCGGCCGGCCGCCGCGAGGGCTGTGCGTAGCCAACTTTGTAGGGCTTGGGCCCCAGCACGCGCAGAAACGTCTCCGGACACATGGTCCCCGCGCCGACTTCCACGTCGTAGGGCTGCTGGATCACGCATCCCCGCTCCGCCCAAAACGCCTGCAGGCGGAAGAGCAGATCCTGAAAGGTAAGCGAGGTGGGCTTTACACTCGGTGTGGCTTCGGAGGAGGTCACAGGCATTTCTCTCTCATCGGAACTACGGATTGATTTTAGCAGTTGGGGCGCGAGGGACCGGAAAACTCCCTGGGGCTCACTTCCAGGAATTCACGTGCAATCCAGAACTGCTTACCTCCGACTCGATTGCGGGACGACATACTCTTCCGGGAACTTGCCGTTGTCAATAATGCCCAAACCCGTACTACGATGCTCAAGCTTAATGTTGACTCCCCAGATGTAACTGAGGCCGTCAGGCGGAATCACATCTTCGTCAACGGGATAATAGCCGACAAGCATGGTATTCAATCGGCGCTCACTGTCGAACGCGATGACTCCATTACCGTTCTTGTAAGTTCCCATACCGATCGCTCGGTTCCCGTTTGTGTCGCTCAGCTCCACAAGTGGTTCTCCATGGAACTCGGTTCCGCCTTGTGAGCCCAGAAGCAAAACCGTCTCTTTGTGAGGAGTAAGAAAGCGAAGGTACACCCCGCCGTTGTCGTCGGTGCCCAAACGGCTTCGAACCTGGCCGTTTCCATCCGTGATTTCAAGCTCGTGCACGCTTAGTTTATTCAGGATTCGGCCGCGCAGAAATTCATAACTGAGAACACCTCCAAGCGTGCCGCTGAAAAGGGAAATACATGATCCAGCAAAAATCAGTTTCCAAGTACACATTAGATTCTGCCCTCGCTTCCATGTCACCAGCCCGCTGGTTTCGCAAACGTCCCCTTGCGGTCGGTTAAAGTCCCCGGAAATTGGCTCGCGGCCAGATCTGCCTGCCGAATGCGCTTGACGAAGGTCGCGTACTGCCGAAGTTCCCGGCTGTGAAATTGGTGCGGATTCAGAATTCCGATGGGCAAGCCGATTTCCTGGACGACAATACGCACGGGTTCGGCGAGGTCGGAATCGTTGGTGATAAGAACCGCCAACTCGAAGCGTTTCCCGTATGCGTCCCGCAACAAATGCGAAGCAAGGTTCACATCCGAACCTTTCTCTTCTGTTTCGTCCACCCAAACCTTTTGAGCTGGCGTGATGCCGGTGAGGTACATCGGGACCCAGTGCGTAAGGAAATGGCCATACTTGATCTGCAGATTGGGGACGGTTTTGAGCGCGCGGATGTACAGCCCTTGATCGTGAGCGGAGGTTGGATTGTAAGGTCTCGAACTCACTCTGGCAGTGAAATAATGAATCTCCTGAATCGTATCGGTGGGCAGCATTATCTGTGCCAGTTTGCCTAAATCGAGCCATTTGTATGGGGTTCGCTTCAGGGCACCGTAATAAAGGTTGAAACCGTCGACGTAAATGTTCGCAATTGCCACACGCCACTCCGCAAGCCTCACGTTGACCGGTCTGAAAATAGTATTGACTGGAATCGATGAAGGCGTACAATTATTAAAGATATTACCCCTGCTCCTTGGTGGGCAGGAAGCGAAGCCAGCTCGCAAGGGCTGGCTTCAGTGTTTTTAAGGGGGTGGGGCCGGCCACCTTCAGGCCGTTGCCTTCGCTCGGCGTGCGATCTCTGAAGGGGAAGCAGTCTCGAAGAAGAGGGTCAGGGCCTCGATGAGATTGGCGCGGGCTTCCTCAATCGTTGAGCCTTGGCTGGCGATGTCGAGCTCAGGGCACAAGGAGACGAAGCCGTCGTCTTCACGCTCGATGATTGCCGTCATTCGCTGCACGTTATGCATATTCGAATTCTAAGCGATAACGAAGCGCCGCAGCCGGTCGCCGACCTGCTCATGCGTCAGCGATTCTCCGCGCGCCAAAGCGGCTTCGCCGCGTTCGACGGCTTTGACAAAGCGGTCTTCCTCCTCGAAGTAGCGCGTGACCACATCCCGCACCGCCTCATCGGGGCTCAGGCATTGCCGTGCCGCGCGCTCAGCGAGCCGGGCTTCGATATCGGGCGTGAACTGCACTTCCATATAAAGAGTGTAGGAGCAACTGAGGCCCGGAGCAAGAAGGCCACTCACCCGCCCAGCCGCGCCAGCGCCTCGGCGCTCTTGAGCTTCCGCTCCAAATGCAGCTCCAGCGTTTGCAAAGTGAAGCGCCGCAGATCCTGCCCGCGCTTGCGCGGCCAGGGTTCGGCGGCAAAGGACGAGGCCGGCGCGCGCAACATGCGCTGCGCCAGTTGCCAACTATCGGCCGTAAGCGCACTGGCCGACCCGTTCGCGTGCAGCCCGCAATAAAGGCCGTCGGAAAAACTGCTGAACGAAACCTCCGCTGCATGCAATGCCAATGGTTCGCCGCAGACCATGCAGTGGCCGATGTCGGGCAGGAGGCCCATCAGGCGCGTCATCCAGAGGGAGAAATAGGTGAGCGCCATCCATGGTTGCTTCGCGTGGGGCTGCGTAACCTGGGACTGCGTAACTTGGGGCTGCGTTGCCTGGGACCGGGCGGCTCCAGTTTCGGCGAGGCCGGACTCCGGCTGCACCGCTGCCGTCTGCTCCAGCACCGAAACCAGCAGCCGGAAGACCGCGTCCTGCGGGTCGCGCTCGGGCAGCGCCTCGTCGACGACCTCGGCATAGAAGCTGAGCACCGCCATGCGCGTGTGATCGACGGGCGCCGAGAGCGGCGAGCGGATGATCTCCAACTGGTCCAACCGGACCAACTCCTGGCGCGGCCGCTCGGCAAACCAGGCCCGCGCCAGCGTCATGGGTTCGAGCGCCCCGCCGAAGCGCTTGCGGCTCTTGAGCGCCGCCTTGGCCACGCCGCGCATGCGCCCGTAGTCGCGCGTAAAGAAGCTGACAATCAGGTCCGCCTCATGCACCGGCCAGGTACGCAGAACCACCGCTTCCGAGGAGAGCACCGACATGAAGCTATTATCTCGCTCCCCGCCCGATTCGTCGTTATCACTGAAATGGAAGGGGTTAGATTCATGTAAGGAATGATAAGAAAATGTAAGGCATTAAGCATACAGGTAAGGCATTTCCCGCAAAAGTAAGGTATAATTCACATTGTACGGAGGGGCGAATGCCAACAGCTACTGTGACTTCGAAAGGACAGATCACCATTCCGGCTGAAGTGCGCAAGGCACTCCGGTTAGAACCGGGCACGCAGATCCAATTCTTTGCGGGCGAGAATGGCAAGTACTTTTTCCAGCCTCGGACCGGCTCTATCCGGGATCTTGAGGGTTGTGTACCCAAGCTTGACCATATCGTAACGATTGAAGAGATGAACGAAGGCATTGCGGATGCCGTCGCCGAAAGCTTCCTGAGAAGCGTTAGCAAGCCAGCAAACCGCGAAGACGATGCCTCGAAGGATGAGGCCGCGTGATCGGGCTCGACACGAATATTCTGCTTCGATACTTCGTCAAAGACGACCCTATCCAAACGCCCATGGCAGTCCAAACGATGTATAGCCTGTCACCCCAGGAACCAGGTTGGATTTCACTATTGGTTCTCGCAGAGTTGACCTGGACCTTGCGCCGTGTCTTCAAGCTAAACCGGACGGCGATCGCCGAAGTAATCGCGAAACTGCTCAACAGCCAGGACATGGTTCTTGAGCAGGAAGAGATCGTGCGCCAAGGCCTCCATCTTTATTCGACCACCAAGGCGGATTTTGCGGATTGTGTAATCGCTCTCTCCGCGCGGTCAATGGGTTGCACCACCGTGGTAACGCTCGACGAAGTTGCGGCGCGCGATCTGGGCATGAAATTGATCGAGTAGTTCCTCCAAGTGCAGGCCGGGATTTCATTGATCAAAAGTCGCATCATGCAAAGACACAAACGCGCGTCCCGCTTGAGGCAGGACGCGCGCTGGGGCCCATGCTTCAGTTGGATTGAATGCAAATGCGCCGCTTAGCGGCCGAAGTGCGTGGCGTTCTTCTCGGTAAAATGGGCCCACTTCTCAGGCAGGTCGTCCTGCGCGAAGATGGCCGACACCGGGCAGACCGGTACGCAGGCGCCGCAGTCGATGCACTCGACCGGGTCGATGAAGAGCTGGTCGGCGTCGCCGTGGCCGTCTTCATCTTTCTTGGGGTGGATGCAATCGACAGGACAGGCGTCCACGCAGGCGGTGTCCTTGGTGCCGATACAGGGTTCTGCAATGACGTATGCCATCTTGGCTCTCTCCGGGGATCTTCTGCGGCCTCGTTTCGAGAGCCGCACAGAACTTTACGTGGCTGATAGTAGCATAAGGCCCGAAAGGCAGGGAACAAGGGAACACGTAAGCGAGTGAAAAGAGTGAAGAAGTGGAAGGAGTGGCTGAGTGCCCGGATTCCTACTCCCTATTGGCTACTCCCTGCTCCCTGTTTCTCCGTGCCCGCGCAAACTCCTCCGGCGTAGGGATTGGCGCAAGATCCCGCCCCGCGAACATGTCTTCGAAGAAACCGATCAACTCCTCGTGGATCAAGCCATTCGAAGCCAGAATCTCGTCGCTTGCCAGCCGGTAGTGCGCGCGGGCAAAGTCGGTCACGCGCCCGCCCGCTTCTTCCACCAGCAGAATCCCCGCAGCCGTGTCCCAGGGATTGAGATTGAACTCCCAGAAGCCGTCCAGGCGGCCGCAGGCCACGTACGCCAAATCGAGCGCGGCCGAGCCCGCCCGCCGCACCCCGTGCGAGCGCAACGTGAACTCATGGTAGAAGTGAATGTTTGGGCTCGCGTGGCGCTTGCGGCTGGGAAAGCCGGTGGCGAGCAGGGCTTCGGCCAGCGTCGCAACGCGCGACACCCGCGCCGGCTTGCCGTTCACCTGCGTACCGCGCCCGCGCTCCGCCGCGAAGAGCTCGTCGCGCATGGGATCGTAGATCACCCCGGCCACGAGCGTGCCATCGGCCTCCGGCTTGATGCCTTTGGGCCGGTGCTCCAGCCCCATGGAAACGCAGAACTGCGGGAACCCGTGCGCAAAGTTGGTGGTGCCGTCGAGCGGGTCCACGTACCAGCGATACTCGCCGTCAAGCCGCTCGCGCGTGCCTTCTTCGCCGTAGATGCCGTGCTCGGGAAAGACCTCGCCGAGCCGGCCGCGGATCAGCTTCTCCACGGTGCGATCGGCCACCGTCACCAGGTCCACATCGCCTTTGTACTCGGTTTCGACGCCCTGGACGAAGTACTCGCGCAGGCGCGCCCCGGCCTCGCGCGCGATCTCCGCGGCTTGGGGAGCAAAAACAAAACCAGTTTGAATTGCCGCCTCCGCCGCGCCCGTCACAGCGCCGCCTCGCCCGATCCCGCCTCCGCCGAACCCGGCGCGTCCGCAGTCTCGTAGCGGGGCGTGCGCCGCCGGCCCACCTCGCTGATCGAGCGGATCTGCTGCTTGTAGATGAAGAGATTGGGCTGATTCTCGCGCGTCAGCCGCAGCATGGAATCGTCGAAGTACTCGATCCAGCCCCGAACGGTCTCGCCGTCGCGCAATTTGATGTTCACGATCACCTGGCGATCGCTGAGGGAGCGCAGGTAGAGCCCTTCCTGGCCGGTTTCACCGGGCGGGGGCATCTTGGAGCGGCGGCGCGACGACAGTGGAGGGGTCATATTGCCATTTTAGATGCAAGCAGGCGAATGCCGGCGCTGTTTTGCGGAAAGAAGGAGCGCTGCATTCGGCGGCGAGCCGATTCCGAATGGTCAACGGCACACTCGGAGGCCGGAAGAATGGCGGAAATGCCCGGTGAGCGCATCGCGCTCCCGTCAGCCCAGGATCATGGCGAAATACAGGATCATGCCGAGGCAGATCGGCGAACACTGGCCGAGCTATCGGCTTTCAGGCGAAATTCAAGGACCTCGCCGCGAAGAAGCGATTCGGCTGCGCTCCACAGTTTCACAGTTTCTGTGTCGATGTGCGGTTTTGGCTGTAAGCGACTGATTCCGGGCCTGTTCTTGGCTTCACAGTTTCACAGTTCGTTTTTTGCGATCTTTAAAGGGGGGGCGGCAGGTTTCAGGTGTCAGGTTTCAGGTGTCAGGGGGGAGGGGGTGGGTAGGTGGT
>Ga0182030_10000640_pt1 | contig 67345 bp, 68 predicted proteins | sample 812S3MmetaG_FD_121299 | JGI IMG/M metagenome (GOLD analysis project Ga0182030, IMG submission 121299) | Permafrost microbial communities from Stordalen Mire, Sweden - 812S3M metaG (Illumina Assembly) | ecosystem: Environmental > Terrestrial > Soil > Wetlands > Permafrost | place: Sweden... | reverse complement strand
CGGTCAAAACCCTGACGGCTGCTTTTTCACTCGTCGCTCTCCTCTCCACTGATCCCCTGAGGGAAAAAATCAACAAAATCCAACCCATCGCGCCAACGGCTCTTTATTCAGCGTTTCCTTAGCTGGTCTTGCGGGCATCATGCCCTCGTTTCCCGGTTCTATTTTGCATTAACTGGTCTTTTCGCGACGAGGTCGGCAATGGAATTGCCTCAGCAAGCACGTTCCCAAACCGAGTTTGGGAACGAGTAAACGAGAGATGGAAAATCAGGTTCCGTTATCGCCGATGGCTTCCACGGGACAGCCTTCCATCGCTTCTTTGCAAAGCTTCTCCTCTTCGGGAGACGATGGTTGCTTGTGAACGTAGGAGTAGCCGCCATCATCATTGCGGCCAAAATTACTCGGAGCGGTTTCACGGCAGAGATCACAGTCGATACACTGGTTATCGACATAAAACTTGCCAGCGACATTTTCGGGATAGCGGTTTGCGACGTCAGCCATATAATTAGTAGAAACGCTAATCATATACCCCTTGGAAATCGGTGCAATAGTTTTTCTGTTTTTTTTGCACGCGTTGCCCCATTTTGAAGATTCGTTCTAATACTTACCACCCTATACACACTCCATGCCCAAACGCGCCCTCCTCTCCGTTTCCGATAAAACCGGCCTCGTCGATTTCGCTAAAAACCTCACCGCCGCCGGTTACGAACTCATCTCCACCGGAGGCACCGCCAAGGCCCTTCGCGATGCGGGCCTGACCGTGGCCGACATCTCCGACATCACCGGCTTCCCCGAAATGCTCGACGGCCGCGTCAAGACGCTCCATCCGAAAGTCCACGGCGGACTCCTCTTCCTGCGTGACAACGAGGAGCATTGCAAACAGGCCGCCAAGCATGGTATCGAGCCCATCGACCTCGTGGTCGTCAATCTCTACCCATTTGAGCAGACCATTTCCAAGCCGGGCGTCACGCTCGAACACGCCATCGAAAACATCGACATCGGCGGACCCTCGATGCTCCGTAGCGCCGCAAAGAATTATCGCAGCGTCACCGTCATCACCGACCCGGCCGACTATGCCGTCGTGGCTGGAGAAATTTCCGCGCAGGGCGACACGACGCTCGCCACCCGCGAACGGCTCGCCGCGAAAGTCTTCCGCACCACCGGCTATTACGACGCGCTGATCGCCAATTATCTCGCGCAGCGCCTGTCCGAACCCGAGGTATTTCCGGAAACTTTCGCGCTGCCGTTGCGCCGCGCCCAGGCGCTTCGCTACGGCGAAAATCCGCACCAGGCCGCCGCGCTCTACGGCCAGTTCCCACGCCATTTCCAGCAACTCCACGGCAAGGAACTTTCCTATAACAACCTCATCGACATTACGGGCGCCGTCCGTCTCATCCGCGAATTCATCGGGGAAAATCCCACCGTCGCCATCCTCAAGCACACCAACCCGTGCGGACTCGGCAGCGGAACCACCCTCGCCGAAGCGTGGGACAAGGCTTACGCCACGGACCGGCAGGCACCCTTCGGCGGCATCATCGTGGTCAACCGCCCGCTCGACCTCGCCGTGGCGCAACTCATCTCGGAGATCTTCAGCGAAGTCATCATTGCGCCGGCCTTCGAGCCGGATGCGCTCACCCTCCTTTCCAAGAAAAAGAACCTGCGCCTGATGGTCAACAGCGAGACCTCCGCGCCCGCACCTGGCTTCGAAATCCGCTCCGCAGTCGGCGATTCGTACCTGATCCAGCGCGGCGACGCCGACACGGTATCCACCGCCGACTGGAAAGTCGTCACCAAGCGCCCTCCCACCGACGCCGAACGCGAAGCGCTCCTCTTCGGCTGGCGCGTGGTCAAGCATGTGAAGTCCAACGCCATTGTCTACGCCGCACATGACCGCACCCTCGGCATCGGCGCCGGGCAAATGTCGCGCATCGATTCCTCGCGCATCGCGATCTGGAAAGCCTCCGAAGCCAAGCTCGGGCTCAAGGGGAGCATTGTCGCTTCGGACGCCTTCTTCCCCTTCCCCGACGGCCTCATCGCCGCCGCCGAAGCCGGCGCCACCGCCGCCATCCAGCCCGGAGGCAGCGTCAAGGACGCGCAAGTCATCGCCGCCGCCGACGAGCGAGGCCTCGCCATGATCTTCACCGGCCAACGCCACTTCCGGCATTAAGACGCCTTCCTCTTGCGCGGATGCGGGATTTCGTGCGATATTGCACTTATGAACGTGCCGCTGACCGCAGAGATTCATCGCGATGGTGAATGGTTCGTGGCTTTTTGCCCCGAAGTGCCCGAGGCCAACGGCCAGGGGCACACCAAGGAGGAGTGCCTCGCGAGCCTGCGCGAAGCCGTTCTGCTGCTGATGGAAGATCGCCGCGAAGACGCCCGCAAACGTCTGAAAAAGAAAACCGCCCTGTTGGAATTGGCGTGAAACGGCGCGAACTGCTGCGCCATCTCGAAGCCCACGGATGCCCGTTGAAGCGCGAGGGCGGCTCCCACTCGATTTACTGGAACCCGCGCACCGGACGCCGCGAACCGGTTCCCCGCCACTCTGAAATCCCCGACATGCTGGCGCGAAAAATTTGCCGCACCTTGGAAATACCACCGCCGTAGAAGTGATTTTTGGTAGCTGCCGCTTGCCCTGCGGCGAGCTAAAACATGCCCGTCACCTTTTTCTCCACTTGACGGCCTCATCACCGCCGCCGATGAGCGCGGCCTCGCCATAATCTTCACCGGGCAGCAGCATTTTAGGCATTGATTTATTTTGGGTAGCCCAGACTACTTCGTTGTCCGGGTCGCCGCAGGCGACAGGAAGCGGTTCTTGGTAGCCACCGCTGGCCCAGCGGCGGTTCACATAACTCCCTCGACGCTTGCCTTTTCATTTAGTAATCGTCGGGTGTGAAAAAGATTCCTGTACAAGCATTATCCTGGCTCGCTATTGGGGCGCTTGGTGTATGGGTTGGATTTCTTTTCGCAAACGATTATCGAAACAGCGATCCGTCATTTATGGGATTATCGCTGCTCCTACTGATTCCATACAGCGTATTTCTGATCTCGATGCTTGTCGTCTGGAAACCCCGGATATTGATCAAAAATCTGGCATGCATCCTGATGGCTGTAACTACGTCTCAAGTAATTATTCGAATCGAATGTCCCTCAAATATCAGCTTCCAGTTTTCAAATCCCGGACAAACCGGCACATACCAGAAGGTCGAATTTTTTCATAAAGTTGCTGGCAAGTGGATTGAAGGTCCATCCGTAGAAGGTTGGCCGCTGACAGTGTCCTTTCCCGACATCAACAGTGATGGTTTTCCAGATATTCGAGTTGTCGAGATGCTTCATCCCGAAAAAGTCATTGAGTTCATTTATCGGCCACAACCACTTGGCGACATCTACTGGAAAGCAGGCAAGATGGACTCAGGACTATCCGCCGCATATCCACCCGCAAAAATCTTTTATAATTATCCCTAGATCCGCGGAAGGCAAAAAATAGTAAGAGATCCTTCGACAAGCTCAGGATGACAATGGTTTTATAAGACATGCCCATCATCTTTGGCCTTGATCCTTCGTTACGGAACACAGGGTATGGCATTATTGTGGTCGAGGGGCGGACGACGCGGGCACTGGCGTATGGGGTAATCAAGAATTCGGATAAGATTGTGCCCTCGCGCTGCCTGGTGGCGATTCATCAGCAGGTCACCGATCTGCTTCAGCAGTACAAGCCGGATGCGGCGGCAGTGGAGGGGATCATCTATCTCCAGAATTATCAGACAGCGATCACGCTTGGCTCGGCGCGCGGGGCGGCGCTGCTGGCGCTGGCTGAGGCCGGATTGCCGATTTATGAATATGCGCCGCGTCGCGTGAAAGCCGCCGCGACGGGCCGGGGCGGAGCGCAAAAGGCGCAGGTGAGTTTTATGATGCGGGCGATGCTGGGGCTGACGGAGAATCCGCCGCCAGATGCGGCCGATGCGCTGGCGATTGCGCTGACTCATGCGCAGAATACGGGGATTCGGGCAAAGCCGAAGGAGATTTGAATGAGGGGAAATCTTGACGGAATTACCAAATTTTCCAAATTAACGGAATTTTTTTGGAAGGTTTTTAGACAGGATTAACAAGATTTACAGGATTAGAAAAGGCAGGGGAATTTTGACAGGAAAACATGAAGTCATGAAGGGACTCCGAGGGGAACCAGGCTGCATCGCAGCGCGGGCCCGCCGCGGCTACCTCTGAAAAGGCACCGTCGCCCGAAGGTCAACGGTTACCACGGAGGCGGCTACCAACTGCATTACCGTGAAGCTGGATTCGTTCTTGGTTGGGAGGCGCCCTTGTAAGTGCCGCGTTTCGGGGCGCGGCGTTGCGGCGGAGGATTATGTTTGATCCGGGAGCGCGTTTTTTCGCGGGCCTCGGTCGAGCGGCCGCGCATGACGAAGCGCAGCGGGCATCCCCGCAGCTCGAACGATTCGCGGATTTTCAAATCAAGATAACGTTCGTAGGCGGGCGTGAGCAGCGCATTACTGTTCACGAAAAGCAGCAGGGTGGGAATCTCCCGCGTGCCTTCCTTCGCTGCCTGCTGCGCGGCGTAGAGAACCTTGAACCGCCTGCCGTTCACGAGCGGCGGCGCGTACTTCTCGATGGCGCGGCTGATGACGCGATTGAGCGGGCCGGTCTGGAAACGGAAGGTGCGGTTTTTCGCAATCGTTGCGCAGGTCTTGAGCAGGCCCTCGATCCGTTCGCCCGATTTCGCGCTGAGAAAGAGCACGGGCGCGTAGGAGAGAAAGAACATGTCGCGCTTCACCTGGTCGTAATATTCGCGCTCCTTGGTCTTGGAGGCATCGCCCTGTTCGCGGGCGAGGTCCCACTTGTTGACCACGATCATGCAAGGCGCATGGGCTTCCTGGATGAGCCCGGCGATTTTCTTGTCCTGCATCGTCACGCCGGTCGAGGCGTCGATCACGAGGATGCAGACATCGGCGCGATTGATCGCGTGCGCGGTGCGGCCCGTCATCGCGCGCTCGAGGGCGTCGTGCATCCGGCGCTCCTGGCGCATGCCGGCCGTGTCGATGAAAAGAAACGGCTCGCCCTTCCAGGTGTAGGCGATGTCGACCGCGTCGCGAGTTGTGCCGGCGACTTCGCTGACGATGGCGCGTGGTTCGGCGATGAGCGCATTGATCAACGACGATTTTCCCACGTTGGGCCGCCCGACGATGGCCAGACGGGTCGGACGCGCGGGACGTATCACTGGCTCCTCAACCTCCGCCGCCTGTCCCCAGTCCGCGACCAGGGCGTCGCGCAACTCGTCCAATCCGCGCCGATGCGCCGCCGAGACGGGAAAGACGCCCTTGAAGCCGAGGCGCAAAAAATCCGAGTCGAGATTGGCCTGCTTGTCACCATCGACCTTGTTCGCCGCGACAAAAACGGGGCGCTGGCTCTTGCGCAAAAGCCGGGCCACCGTCTGATCCAGCGGCGTGAGCCCTTCCCGCGCATCGACGACGAAAATGATTTCCGTAGCCGCGGCCAGGGCCAGTTCCACCTCGCGGGCGATGTCGTCACCGAAGCCTTCCCGGTCCTCCACACCGATGCCGCCCGTATCAATGAGGGTCAGGCGGTGCTTGTCCCATCGCGCGGTCGTCACCATCCGGTCACGGGTCGTGCCGGGGCGGTCAAAGACCAGCGAAATATCACGTCCGGCCAGGCAGTTAAAAAGGGCTGATTTGCCGACGTTCGGGCGTCCCACAATCGCAACGGTGTGTTCCATAATACTTGATTTATTTTATCGATTGGGCGCTGGTATGGCCGCCGTGAGTGAGCAGGTTCAAGCCTTGCCGCACATAAATCACGGTGCAAACCAGGGCAAAGCCGGCTCCCAACGCACAGAGCCAAATGGTGGCGGCGCCTCCCAATTTAAAGAGGACCGCGCCGATGGCCATGAGCGTGAAAACCGTGCTTGCCTTGCCTGTCCAGTGAGGCCGTATTTCCATGGGCACATGAAAATGGCGCAGAATGGAATAACCGCCGAGAAGGAGCGCGTCGCGACTGATGATGATCGCGGGGAACCAGATTGGAAACGGATGGAGATTGCCGACGGGGATCAGGCTAAGGGTGACGAGAGCCGCGAGCAAAAGGAGCTTGTCGGCGATCGGGTCGAGCAGGGCACCGAGCGCGCTACCCTGGTTCCAATGACGGGCGAGATAACCGTCCACCGCATCGGAAATTGAGGCGAGCAGAAAGACGAAGATGGCGGCGTAGCGCCAGACTTCTTCCCGCGGGTCCGTTTCGCTGTAGGTGATGATGAACGTCACGAACACCGGAACCAGGATGAGACGGAGAATGGTGATGCGTGTGGCCCAAGTCATGGAATACCGGAGAGAACGGTAGAGTGAATTGGGCGCGGTTGGAACTTTATTCAGTCTGTAATGACCGGAGGGACTACCTACCGGTCGTCACTCCAGAAAAAGTTACCGGCGCACGGGAGATCTGCGCCCCCGTGCGACGGCTCCCCCAAGTTTGGGATTAGCCTTTGATTTCGATCCGGCGCGGCTTGAGCGATTCCGCCTTGGGCAGCGTCAGGGTCAGAACGCCCTGGTTCAACTCGGCCTTCACCGCATCGCGATTCACGCGATGATCGAGTTCGAGCGCGAGCCGATAGTCGGCCAGCGGCGTTTCGCGATAGACGGCCGTCCAGTCGGCAGGCGGAGTCCACGTACGACGACCGAAGACGGTGAGGGTTTCATTGTCCACACTCGTCTCCAGGTTGGAGCGGTCCACACCCGGCACAAAGGCCGTGATGATGAAGGCGTCCGCCGTTTCCCTTACGTCGTGGCGTGGGACAATGGCCCGGCGCGTTGCGGTTTGGGTCAAGGCGTGAGGATCATTTTTAGTGAGTAGGTTCATAATCGTTCCTTTCTTTGAGCCACCGGATTATTTCACCTCGATGGCGATTTGTTTGGGTTTCACTTCCTCACGCTTGGGCAGCGTCACCGTCAGCAGGCCGTTTTCATAGCGGGCCTGGATTTTGTCCAGGATCAGGTTCTCGGGCAGCGCGATCGAACGGCTGACCTTGCGTTCCTGGATCGCCGTGGCGGCTTCCTTGTCCTTTTTATCGGCCTTGGATTCCGTCTTCTGATGGCCGGTCACGGTCAGGATACCGTTTGCCAGTTCGAGGCTGATGTCTTCCTTGCGGAAGCCGGGCAGCTCGGCGCGTACGGTGAAGGCGTCCTTGTCCTGATAGAGGTCCATTGGGAATTCGCCTTCCCAGTTGCCGAAGAATCCATCGTGTTGCAGCGAGCTTAGCGTCGGAAAGGCGACGTCAAAAAGACGATCCATTTCGTCGCGTAGGCTGGGATAACTGGCAGCGGGAGTGTATAGGGGTGATGTTTGATAACGTATGAGTTTCATAGGTTGATCCTTTCTTTCAAATTTCTAATCGCACAAGCCATGCCGAGATAAGGCAATTTCATAATACGCTTTGTATAAATGGGATATGTAAATTCAATCTCATACATAAACGAGTCATATTGACTCGTCTATGCGGCCGCCCTGAACGCCATGAGTCAATATGGCTCTATCACTGATGGGCTATCAACCGACTCATTCAGTAATAGCGAGAGCCAGGCTGAGATAGCCATGAGGTTGGTTCACGATGAGGGAGGCGTTGGGAAGAAGATGGATCTCATTGATGCCCAAAAAGTCGCGCCGCTTGCTGGCCACCGGAACGGAGCGGCCATCCAACGTGTGGTAGTAAAAGGTGCGGCCATCCTTGCCCAAGGTCACGCCTGGAAATGAGAATGTGAAATTGTCGTACTGCCTTGGGTTCTGGCGATCGACGAAAGGGTCGTTGGTAAAGCTAAGCAGTACGACGAGGTGGTGGTCGCGTCCCCTCGTGGCCCAGACGCGGTTCGTTTCGGTCCCGTAAGCGAAGGTCTGCTCATGTTCCGGGCTGGCGACGCGCCAGAAATGCGGCGCGGAAGCTTCGGCGGACGGGACGCAGAAAAGCCACGCGCTGACAACGGTGAGGCGCAGGAATACTGGAGATAATCTCTTCACGCCCAAATCTAATTCACGATCTTGTCGATATCCACTTTATGTGTGGAGTCGGGGTCGGAATTCGTCGGAGATGGATGCATCGCAGGATCATTCGGGCTGATTGCCTCTAGAATGACCGTGATGTTGCCTCTCGGATGAATAATGCGAACGACGGCGTTGGGCAGCGTTTCAATGCTTTTGATGAAGAGGACCTTTTTGAAGTGCGCGACGGGAATGACCTCGCCCTTGGCCGTTGTGGCAGAGAAAACGCCCTTCGCCTCGTCAAAGGTCACTCCCGGCAGCCGGAACTCGTGCGTGTCGTCATTCGCAGTGCCGTTATTTTGATTGGCGTCGGTAAAGGTCACCCGGGCGATGAGTATCTTTTGGCTTATGTTCCAGATCAAGGAGTGATTTTTAATCGAACCGTAAGCGAACGTGGTCGCCGCGTCCGGGCTGGTAATGGAAATCGGCGGGCCGTCATCGCCCGGTTCCGCACCGAGAGGAAATGAAAACAGGGCCAACGCCAGCGCGATAAAAGAGAGGCCTCGGGACATGGTGACAGGATAAGGGGTTCCGCGCTCGGAGCCTATCGGAAAAATCCGAGACGCAACCGCCGTCTGCATACCGCCGTCCGCAGGACCAAAATTATCCGTGTCATAAGGGCGCAGTCGTTTTAAGTTTGGGAATGGAATCTGTCCGCGTTCGTTTCGCCCCCTCCCCTACGGGAATGTTTCACATTGGTAGCGCCCGTACGGCGCTCTTCAACTGGCTTTACGCCCGCCACACCGGCGGGACGTTTATCCTGCGCGTCGAGGACACCGATGCCGCGCGCAACAAGCCCGAATATGTCGAGGTGATTTTCCATGCGCTCCGGTGGCTTGGCCTCGGTTGGGACGAAGGCCCGCAGCCCGGTGGAGCGGTCAAGGGCGACAAGGGCCCATATTTCCAGAGCCAGCGCAGCGCGATTTATAAAGGCTACGTTGACCGGTTGCTGTCGGAGGGCAAGGCCTACGAGTCGGACGGTGCGATCAAATTCCGCACGCCGAAGACGTCGATCACGGTGCCCGATTTGATCTGCGGCAATATTCAATTCGACCGCACGAACGAGCCCGATTTGGTCATTCAGCGTAAGGACGGCTCGCCCGTTTTTCATTTGGTCAACGTCGTGGATGACATCGAGATGGCCGTGACCCACGTCATCCGGGGCGAGGACCATCTTTCCAATACGCAGAAGCATCTGGCGCTGATCGAGGCCATCGGCGCGAAGCCGCCCCACTACGCGCACATCCCGCTGATCCTGAATCCGAATGGCTCGAAGATGAGCAAGCGCGACGTGGGCGCCTCCATCGCCGATTACGAGGAACAGGGCTATCTCCCCGCCGCCGTGCGCAATTATCTTTGCCTGCTTGGCTGGTCGCCGAAGGACAATCGCGAAGTGATCTCAATCGAAGATGTGATCGCCAAGTTTGATCTGCCCGATGTGGGGCGCGCCAATGCCCGCTTCGACATCGACAAGCTTTTCTGGATCAACGGCGAGTACATGCGCGCGGCCACCCTCGAAGCGATTGAACCGCTGGCGCTCTCCATTCTGCAAAAGCATGGCATCGCCGTTGAAAAAATTGATCCCGCTTATTTCCGCGCCGCGCTCTCGATTGTGAAGGAAAAGATCAAGCTGGGCCGGGAGTTGCCCGAGTGGATGGCCTACTTTTTCACGGAAGAATTTCCCTACGATGAGGCCGCAGTGAAGAAAGTTTTCACTCCGGAAGGGCTGGCAAATATCAGCAAGTTGCGGGAAAGGCTGAGTCAACTCGATGCCGCGAATTTTTCGGCTTCAGGTCTGGAAACAGAATTCAAGACCCTCGCCGCAACCTCTGGCCAAAAAGTCGGCGCGCTGATTCACCCAACACGACTGGCCGTCTCCGGACGCCCGGTCGGCCCGAGCCTCTATCATCTGCTGGAGGTGCTGGGAAAGGATCGCGTTCTTGGTCGCATGGAACGCGCGGAAAAGAAGTTTGCATAGAGAACTGGAATCAGACTGAACTGATCCTTCAATAAGCTCAGGATGACGGATAATTTAATATCTCATGGCTGACGGCTCCCTTTCTCCAGCGGCAGCTTCGCCTGCATTTACGCAAGCTGCGCCCGCAGCCCAGGTTGATCTGCGTCCGCTGACGACCAGTGAACTGATCGATCGCGGCTTTTCGCTCTATCGCGCCCACTTTGCCGGGTTTCTTCTCCTGGCGCTGCTCTGCCAAAGCGCGCCGTTGCTTGGCCAAATCATCGTCACAGCCCTCAAACTCAATCCGCCACAAAATGAGATGCTGGAAAATTCGGCGGCTTTCCTCAACAAGATGGGAGCGATCATGGCCATCACCCTGGTGGCCCAGGTCATCGTTTTTTGTTTTGAAGTGGTGATCACCTTTTACATTGCGGACGCCTACCTCGGCAAAATTCCCTCGGTCAAGGAAAGCCTGCGCAAATTCACCATGTGTGTCCTTTCCTCGGTCTGGACCTGCGTGATGAACCGTATCCTGCTCGGGCTCACCTTTTTATTTCCCGTAATCGCCATGTCCGCCATCTATTTCTATGCGTTTTTTTATCCGCCACTGACCTTTCTTCCGACTCTTCTTTTCGGGGGCACGGCCTTGCTTTTGTTTGTTGCCTCGCTCGCACCGGTGCTGGTCGTTTTTATGCGGCTGATGCTCACCGTTCCCGCCCTGGCGCTTGAACAATGCTCGGGGTGGAAAGCCATCAAGCGCTCCACCGCCCTCGTCCGGTACGACCCGGGGATGGGCCTTCTTTATTGGGGCGAGATGCGGCTTAGCTTCCTGCTGCTGCCGCTCTTTATCATCGAGTTGCTGATCCTTTCCCTCACATCGCTGCCGTTGGTCCTCCACCAGATTGGCGAGTTCATGCAGCATGGCTCCAGCGGGCAGATCGCCGCACCGCCCGATTCGATCATGATCATCAGCCAGATTCTGACTTTCCTGGCCGGCTCGCTGATCTTGCCGCTCTACCCGATTGCGACAACCTTGTTTTATTACGATATTCGTATTCGCCGCGAAGGATTTGACCTCGAATTCATGGCGGGGCAACTCGGAAGCCGCAAATGAAAGCGACCGCATTTGCTCGCCTTCGTAGGATGATTCTGCCTGTCATCTTCCTGCTCGGAATCATCTCGCTCCGCGCAGACGACACTGTTTCCGTCACGCCGATCACCGACCCCACAAAGGTAGGTGAACATTATCAGCAGGTTTTGGCCCAACCCCAATTTCACGAGACCGACGAGTCGGCCGTCGACACCCGCATCGAGGATTGGCTCTCCCAATGGTTCAAGCGACTTGGAGCCAAGTTCAGCGACCTTAAATACGCCAGCCGGATGCCCGCTTTTGAATCGTTCTTGATGACCCTTCTTGTGGTGTTCTCCATCGCGGTCCTTTTTTACATCATGGTGCGGCTCACCCGTCGTCGGGGCGGGATGGAGCCGGAATCGATCTCCGGAATTCCAGGCCGGAAAACATTTCGTCCGCCCGAATTTTACGACGAGGAGATACTCCAGGCCGTGCGCGCGCGGGATTGGCACACGGCATGGCTGATCGCCTGGAGACAATTTCTTTCCCGCCTCGAGCATCGCAATTTGGTCGAAGCTGATCGCTCCCACACCAACCGCGAGTACCTGGCCCAATTGCGCGGAAAACCCCTCCCCGCCTCCGCGCTCGCGCTGCTCAATGGCATGGTCGATGCCTACGACCGGTTCATCTATGGACGCAAATCCATCGGCGAACCCGACTGGGATCTTTTTCATCAGCAAATCGACGAGGCCGGCCTGCTGCTGCATTTGGACGATAAGAGGGCGGGTGCGCAGGCCAACCGGGACGCATCATGAAATACCGGAATATCGTCTACATTCGGGTGCTGCTGGTGGTCCTCTCCATCGTAGTGCTGCTGGCTTTCATCAATCGCTCGCCGCAGCGCGTGCTGCATGACACCTGGCTTCCATCGAGCTTCAATCCCGTCGGGGCCGGGAACATGGCGCTGTTTCAAACGCTGCAGGACCTGGATTGGCCGGTCGAGAGATGGCGCGAACCACTCAGCCGGCTTTCGAACTACGGCACGGGCAATGTCCTGGTCATCACACGCTCCAGCACGGGCGCGCGGGTCAATTTTTCCGAGCAGGAACTCGATCTCCTCGATGACTGGGTGAAAAAAGGGAATACACTTTTGCTGCTCGGAGCCTTGGACGAGTGGGACGATACCCGCGCGTTTCTCCAGCAAATCGGTTTCACCTTGCCGGCCAGATCGTTTTCGGGTTCCGATTTAATGCAGGCGTTTGCGCGTGAGGCCAAGGTCTCCATCGCTCTTCACCCCCCCAATACTACGGGCCATACCGGTGCGCTGAATTTTCCGCAAGTTGCGCCTCTGCCCCAGAGCTTTCCGGCGAATGCGAAGGTTCTTTGGCAGGACAGCGAGAAGCCGTTTGTCATCGACGTACCGCGCGGTGCCGGACACGTCATCTGCGGCGCGTCCGATCGAGTGCTGAGTAATCAATACCTGGCCGAAGGCAGCAACCTTGCGATTGTTCTGGGACTACTAACGCAGGAAGGCCGTGCGCCCAACCATCTATTTTTCGAGGAAAGTCATCACGGCTTTTCCGCCGTCTACGCGATGGTCCGGCTCCTCGGGCATCCCGGCGTCCGCTTTGCCGGAATGTTGGCGCTCCTCGGCGCACTTGCCTTTCTGGGAACCTCCCTTGTCCGATTTGGCCCCGTGATTCCACTCCACCGTGAAACGGGACGCTCGACGCTCGAATTTATCGACTCCATCGCAGATCTCTACCTCCGGGCCGACCTGCGCAACGACACGATGAAATATCTCTTTGTCGAAACGCATCAGCGCGTGCTGCACCGGCTCAATCTCCCGCCCACGGCCCCGCACGACCTGATCGCCTCGCGTCTGGAACAAGCCAACCCCCATCTGCCCAGGTGGAAAAAACTGGCGCAGCGATTTGATTCCCGTGACTATATGGAGGGTCTGCCGCCCTCGGGGTGGCTCCGTGTGGCCAAGGACCTCATCGAAATCAAATCCGCCATGGCATGAACATTTGATATGAATTCCACCCTCGCAATCCGTGCTGCAGAAATCCGGCAGGAAATCAAAAAAGTCATCGTCGGCCAGGAAACGCTGGTCGAAAAAACGCTTATCGCGCTGCTCGCCGGCGGGCATGTCATTCTTGAAGGAGTGCCCGGCCTGGCCAAGACGCTCTTCGCCCGCGCGCTGGCCGCAAGCCTGCACGTCAGCTTCAAGCGCATCCAGTTCACGCCCGACCTGATGCCCTCGGACCTGATCGGAACCAACGTCTTCCAGCCCGATACGCATACCTTCAATTTTTTGCCCGGTCCGATTTTTTGCGACATCCTGCTCGCGGACGAAATCAACCGTACGCCTCCGAAAACCCAGTCGGCGTTGCTGGAAGCGATGGAGGAACATCAGGCGACGGTCGATGGTATTTCACGTCCGCTGCCTGAACATTTCTTCGTCATCGCCACGCAAAATCCGATCGAGTACGAGGGGACATTTCCCCTGCCCGAGGCTCAGACCGACCGCTTTCTTTTCAAGATCAAGGTCGATTATCCCACGCCTGCCGATGAGATGACGCTGCTTCAAAGCAGTCCCTATTCTGGCAAGGTTGAGGAGATCATCCAGCCCAAGGCCACCGCCGCCGACTTCGCGGTCATCCGGCGCGAGATCGAAGCTGTGACCATCGACCAGACCATTTACGATTATACCCTGCGCCTGCTCACCGCGTCGCGGCAGAGTCCGCTTCTTGCCCTCGGGGCGAGTCCACGCGCGGGCCGGGCATGGATTCGTGCGGCGCGAGTGATGGCCTCGTTGCGTGAGCGCGTCTTCATCACACCCGACGACATCAAGGAATTGGCCTATCCGGTGCTGCGCCACCGTCTCATCCGCAAGGCGGAAACGGAAATCGAAGGCACAACGGTGGAGCAGGTGATCGACCAGCTTCTCGCTTCGGTTGAGGTGCCCAGATAACGAGGGTGGTAATAAATTGTGACCGCCTCCCGATTACAAATACGTTGAAATGAAAACTATCAACACGGGAGTTTCGTAGCATGAATATGTCACTTTTACAGCGTTTTCACTGGCTTATCACAATCAGCCTTGCGCTCCTTCTCCTTGTCGAAACATTCTTTTTTCTTAAATCGTTTTTAGTTTATGAGACTTATAAAACCGGCCGTCCGCAAGGCGTTGAGATTAGCTTGAGCAAGGACCTTACCGTATTTGGGCTAAATTCCTCCACGCCAGTTTTTACCCTTCCTGCGGGGACAGTTGTCCAAGGTTCCAGCCCTTGTGGTCTATCAACTCTCGGCAAGTACTATGGATTTGATTATCTTTTAATTATCCACTCCAAAAAACCATTGGAAATCGATGTAGAAAAGAGTTCTGATGAATGGTCCCACAAATACTCTTTTACTCCCAACGACGATGGAGGTTCGTAAAAGTATGTTTTCTTCGTTACCAAGTTGCACTTGAGAACGAGGAAAATTCCGTTCTGAATTCCGTTAACTCCGTCAAAAATTCTTCATGGTCTTTCTGCCCCGCTTCTATTTCACGCTGGTGGCGGCGATGCTGCTCGCGCTTAGCTCGACGTTAGTGCCCAACGGCATGACCGCGAGCTTGCTGCTTACTCTACTCCTGACTTGCGCGGTGCTGGCTGATGTCGTCTTCATTCCCCGCGATGCGTTGGGAGTCAAACGGAACGTGCCGCCGATCTTGAAGCAGGCCCAGCTTTTCCAGGTGGAACTCACCCTGGTCAACCAGAGTGAAACCGCCGCCCGGTTTCAGATCGTCGACTCCCCACCGATCGAATTCACCGGCTCGCCCAAAATGATCACCGTGCGCCTGTCCCCGAAGCAGGAGATCGTCCAGACCTACAACCTGAAAAGCTATCGGCGTGGCAGCTTCTCCTTTGGTGCCGTTTTCTACCGGATCACCGGGCCGCTCGGCTTGATCCAGCGCCAGGGAAAAATCGAGTTACCCCAGAGTGTGCAGGTTCTGCCCGACATGACCGGCGAAGGTTCGCGCGACTTGCAACTCGCGCTGGCCGGGGCGTTTCAGGCCGGGCGAAGAAAAGCCGCGCGGCGAGGCGAAGGGACCGAATTTGAATCATTGCGCGATCACCAGCGCGACGACGACTTCCGCCACATCGATTGGAAAGCCTCGGCCAAGCGCGGCAAGCTGATCAGCCGCCAGTACGAAACGGAGCGGGATCAGCGCCTGATGATCCTCCTCGATACGGGCCGCCTGATGAGCCCGAAAATCGGTTCTTATCGAAAGCTCGATTACGCGATCAACGCCTCGGTGCATCTGGCCCAGATTGCCCTGCATAAGGGTGACCTGGTCGGCTACGCCATCTTCAACGACGAGATGCTCGCCTTCGCCGAGCCGAAAAAGGGACAGGCCCAAATGTCGCATCTGGTGCAGAATCTCGTCTCGCTCCAAGCCACGCGGCTTGAGTCGGATTACGCCGCGGTTTTTCATCACGTCCTGCGGCGCTGCTCGCGGCGCACGTTGATCGTCTGCTTCACCGACCTGGGCGATGCTCACTCGGCCGAGAGCCTGCTCCAGGCCGCGCTACCGCTCATGCCGCGCCATCTGCCGGTCATCGTCACGGTGAGCAATTCCGAGGTGCTCGCGGTGACGCGTAAAACACCGGAAAACGAGTTTGAGGTTTACCGGCATGTCGCCGCGATGGAAATATGGAACGATTACCAGCGCACCTTGCGTGGTCTGCGCAGTCGTGGCGTCGCCACTGTCAGCGTACCCGCCCGGGAATTGAGCACGGCGGCGATCAACGAATACCTGCGCATCAAGGAGACCGCGCGGCTTTGATGATTGCCCGCGATCTCAGAACGTGGGGTTGAATGTATCGTCGCACGGCGTGCGACGGCTACCAATTGTGGCGGATTCTCGACAAGCTCGGCATGTCGGGAGCATTCTTAGGCTATGCTCCCGGAACTCATCACGCCCATCCCCGGCCCGCGCTCGCGCGAGCTGACGGTTGAGTTGCGCGCGCATGAATCGCGGAACGTGACATATGTCTCGTCGGGATTTCCGGTGTTTTGGGAACGGGCGCACGGTGTGAACGTCCGGGACGTCGATGGCAACCGTTTCCTTGATCTTACCAGCGGCTTCGGCGTGGCGAGCCTCGGCTACACGCCGGAACAAATCGTGGCGGCCGTACAGGACCAGGTCGGGCGGCTCTACCACGCGATGGGCGATGTCCATCCGGGCGCGGAGAAGGTCGCGCTTTGCCGGCGACTCTCGCAACTCACATTCGAGAAATGGAAGTTCGGCGCAGGCAAAGTCATCCTGACCAATTCGGGCAGCGAAGCGGTGGAGGCAGCGCTGAAAACCGCGTGGCTTGCGACGAAACGGCGCGGCGTCCTCGCCTTCACCGGTGGCTACCACGGTCTTGGCTACGGCGCACTGACCGTGACGGGAAGAAAACTCTTTCGCGATCCGTTTGCATCGCAACTCGCAGACTTCGCCACCTTCATGCCCTTCCCGACGTGCCAGCATTGCCCGTTCTGCGCGAAGCACAGCGAGCCCACCGCATGTCTGCCCGATTGCATGAACACCTTTACCGCACGAGCGGAAAAGCTGCTCTCCACAAAAAAAATCGGCGCAATCCTGGTCGAACCGGTTCAGGGACGTGGCGGCGAAGTAGTGCCGCCCGACTGGTTTCTGCCCATGCTCCGTTCGCTGGCGAATCAGTCCGGCACGCTTCTCATCTTTGATGAAATCTTTACCGGCTTTCATCGCACGGGACGCCTCTTTGCCTGCGATCATTGGAACGTCCAGCCCGACTTGGTCTGCCTCGGCAAGGCGCTCACCAGCGGGTTTCCTCTCGCAGCGTGCGTTGGCCGCTCAGAAATCATGGACGCCGCGTGGCCTGAATCAACCGGCGAAGCGCTCCACACCAGCACGTTTCTGGGCAATCCGCTCGGCTGCCGGATGGCGCTGGAATCGCTCGACCTGCTCGAAGCAGAACCGTGGAGCAAGCGGGTCGAGAAGTTGGGGCGTCATCTGGAGAAAGGCATGCGCCGTCTGCAAGGCAAGTCGAAGCGCTGGGGCTGGATTCGCGGTCTCGGCCTGATGCGTGGCATGGAAGTCATCAAAACGAATGGACAGCCCGATCCGGACTGCGCAGGTCAACTCGTCGAGGCGATGCTCGCGCGCGGGATCATTCTCCTAAGCGGCGGCGTCGAGCAGAATGTCCTCTCGTTCACCCCGCCCTTTATCATTAATGAGGAGGAAATCGATTTCGCCTTGAACCAACTTGCCGAGGCTCAAGCCGGACAGGATTAACAGGATTGGAAGTCAGACTGATTTTAGACAGGAGAAACCTGAATTACATGAAGGGAAAATCTTCCTTTCCGGCTCTATGTTCATGTTCTTCATGTACCTCCTGTCAAATTCAGTCCTTCCAATAAACCACGACGTTCTTGTCACAGTAGACCTTTTTCCATTCGGGCAGTAAATGGAGAAGCTGGTTCAATTGCAGATAGGGGTCAAGTATGAGCGAATCGTAGTTTCCTTTTTGGAATTTTTCTTCCCAGCCTGCGGCACCACGCGTCATGTCGTTGAACGCGAAGACGGAACCATCGCCGTAAAAATCGCCGCGGTCATCGATACTCACGCGGAAATCGGGTCGCATGTTCCAAAGGAGCGGGCCGGCGTTGGCGGTTGTCGTGAGCGGCCGGTGAAAGCGGTCGGGGTGATCGCGTAAAAATGCGATCAGCTTCGGTGTAACGTTCCTGCCCACTTCGATTTTGTTGCCGATGGGCGTCTGCATAAACAGTGCAGTCAAGACGAGCGCGGCAACCAGCGAGAGCCAGGCATCACCGCCAGCCGTGCGCTGCCTGGCCGGAAATTGCCGAAACCGGTCAGCGATGAATGAAAAGATATCCGATAAGACGGGAAACCGGTCTTCCACTGTGGAATGGAGATCGGAAAAGACAGAAAACCACGCTCGCAGGAAAGGAGGCCCGGGGCTTTGTAGTAACGCTTCCAGATCACGCGCCACCGGCACTGCGGCGATTTCCATCAACAGGAGTACATGCCGCTGCGCCTTCAGGCCTTCGTAGAGAAAGAAGAGCACGGGCAAAACCGCTTCCCAACGCCAGGGTGGCACGCGCCTGGAAGCCCGCGCCATAAAAACGACCACGAGGACGAACAGTACCGCGATGGCCGACATCGTGGGCGTGGTGAAATTGGGCGGCAGATACTCATCCCAAAGCGCGGCGCTTTTCAAGGTGGTTGCCATAAGAAAAATGTGCCGGTGCAACCCCCATCCCCACGGATTCAGCCATGTCGCCAGGGCGCAAAGGACTGTCAAGCTGATCCAGGGAATAAGCGGCGCTTCCTCGCCATCGACCCGTTTGAGAAGGCGGTCCAGCAAACGCCCGAACATGGCCAGTGCCAGAAAGACGAGCGCCGCCAGCCAACCCGCGTGGAGATTGGCCCAAGCCGCGAAGATCACCGGCAGGAGGAGCCAGTCCCGACGGAGAGGCTGGGCTCGGCGCTGCCACACCTCGACCACCAGTGCCATGAAAAGATAAGTAAACAGCACGGGACGAACCGCAAAATGGAGAGATAACGTCAGTCCGACGACGCCGGTGCATAAAACCACCGCACTCACTGACAAAACTGAATTAAGGAGCATCCGAAAGACGTTCAGGACCGTGGCCGCAAAAATCGCATAGCAAAACGCGCAGACCAGGGGCAAGCCCCCGGCACGATAGAGTTCGCCGATCGTTGCTTCAAAGGCCCACTCGAAATCGATCCAAGGCTGTCCAGCTTTGGTGAAGCTTAACGGATCGGTGCGCGGAATCTGGCCCGTCTCGAGAATTACCTCCGCCGTTCGCAGATGTCTCCCCACTCCGGGATCCTCAAAAATCCGGCAAGGCACGACAAACATCGAGAACTGGATCGCCAGGAAAAAACCAAAGCCCACAGTCGGTAACCACCAGATTGGCTTCATTGCGGACTCAAACATCAAAGGAGACGTTAGGGTGTGTCGCGCATGGATGTCACCGCGAATTCACTGAAAATCGGACACGAAAGAGTCGCCATCTTTCCTCTTGAGCGACCGCGCTATTGGCATTAGTGGGACGCTTGGGCACTACTAATTTGAGAGGTAACCGATGAATAGAAGCCTTTGATCGTCTGGCCGAGACCCAGCATAACTCCGATAGCAACGAGGGCAACAAACGCGAGAATCAAGGCATATTCGACGAGAGTCTGCCCCCGGCGACGAGCAAACCGATGGGAACGCGACATCAGTGATGAAGAAAGAAAAGTCACTTTATCAACGTTGCGCATCTCGATGAAATAGCATGTAAACCTCTAAAAGTTCAACTTCTAAACGATTCTTATCGCAAATATTGCGACGACTTTTTGCTTTACAGAGACTTATCAAAACCCTCCCCTGAAGCAACTTATTCTAGAATTGTAGATAAGTGACGATAATAAAGGCGTTCTTGGCTCGAAATTCGGTATGAGACAGTTAAACTGATCACCTTCATGCCTTCCGTCTTCATCAAAACCTATGGCTGCCAGATGAACGTTCGCGACTCCGAACAGGTCGCCCGCGATCTGGCCAGCCGCGGATATGATCTGGTGGAGAGCGAACACCACGCTGATGTCGTCCTGCTCAATACCTGCTCAGTGCGCGACATGGCCGAGCAAAAGGCCATCGGCAAGATGCAGACGCTCGAAGGGCGTAAAAATAAGCACCAGCACCAAGTGATCGGTTTTCTTGGCTGCATGGCCCAAAGCCGGGGCGCATCGATCCTGGACGAGTTGCCGGACGTCGATCTTGTTATCGGCACGCAAAAATTTCACGAAACGGGCCGCTACGTGGACGACCTCTTCCGCCAGCGGCGGGAAAGCCCCAACGCAAAGCCCGCGCGCATCGTCGACGTTGCCGAGGAGACCGGCTCGCAGAATACCATTCGCGATCATGTCCTGTCGCCAAACCAGGTCACCGCTTTTGTCTCAATTATGCAGGGTTGCAATATGCACTGCACCTTTTGCATCGTCCCCAGCACGCGTGGGGCGGAGCGTTCCCGGCCCATCGCGGAAATTGTGGCTGAGGTCGAATCGCTCGTTCGCCGGGGCGTCAAGGAAGTCACGCTGCTCGGGCAGATCGTCAATCTTTACGGACGCCATGAATTTCCCGCCGTGGAAGGCCGCTCGCCCTTTGTACAACTGCTGTACGCTGTCTGCGCGGTGCCCGATGTCCGGCGGGTCCGGTTCACCTCGCCGCATCCGATAGGCTTCAAGGACGACCTCGTCGCCTGCTTTCGCGATTTGCCCCAGCTTTGCGAACATGTCCACCTGCCCCTCCAATCAGGCAGTGATCGCATCCTCAAGGCCATGCATCGGGCCTACACCCGCGACGGTTATTTGCGGCTGATTGAGAAGCTCCGCGCCGCGCAACCGCGCATCGCCTTTACCACGGATGTCATCGTCGGCTTTCCCGGCGAGACCGGGGACGATTTCCGACAGACCTGCGATCTGATCCGTGAAGTCTCCTTCGACAACGCGTTCATCTTCCGTTATTCGCCGCGCCGCGATACTCCCGCCGCGACGATGGAGGAGCAGTTGCCCGAGGAGATCAAAATGGAGCGCAATCAAATTCTCCTGCGCATCCTCGATGAAATCGCCGAAAGCCGCCTGAAGGGATTACTCGGGCGCGAAGACGAAATTCTGGTCGAGGGTGAAAGCCGAACCAATCCGAAGCGCTTTCAAGGCCGCACGCGCACCAACCGCCTCGTCCTCATCGAGGCTAACGAGCGCTGGCGCGGCGAATTGCTCCCCGTCCGCCTCACCGAATCGACCGGGTTTACGTATTATGCGGAGCCTGTTTTAATGCCGGAAACGGTCTAACGCCCTATGAACGACTCAGTAACCGAGCCCTCAATTTCGCAGCTCTCCGCGAAAATCGACAACATGGTTCTTGGTCTCAAGTGGATGTTCGCCCTGCTTATAATCTTGATCTCAATTCCCAACATTCAGATCGCCCTATCCATAAGTTGGTTCGCAAAAGTTTTCGTGGAGGCTCTGCCCGGACAACCATTACCATTACTAACCTCCGCGCTGATCACCTGTTCCACATTTTTTTGCCTCATCGCATTTGTCTTGCCGATTCTCGGTCTGCTCAATGTGTTTTACGGCAAATCCCCGCGAATTTGGATGATCTGGTCGGCCTTCATACTCTTCATAATCGGGTTCCAATTAGTCCTGACATACATGGGCTGTTTTAGTGGCATAGTAGCTCCTGAGGGTGAGGGCAGCGCGAAATAATTCAGCTACGGTCATAGACCGCCGCTACATTAACATGAAACTTAATCCCGAAGCCACCGACGTGCTTTGCACCGATGACGCGCTCCAAGTGACGTTGTCCGACGGACGGATCATCTCTGTCCCACTGGCTTGGTCACCTATTCGCGGAATCGATGCACAACAAGTGACCGTAGGCTAAAAACCGGCGCGGTAAGCCTTGGGTGAAACGCCGCTCCAGCGCTTGAAAGCCTTGGAAAAGGCAAAGGCATCCTGATAACCAACGGCCTCCGCGACGGCTTGCAACTTCAGGCTGCGGTCCTGCAACAACGAAGCCGCCTTGGTCAGGCGAATATGAGCAAGCTGCTCGTGGAGCGTCCGGCCCGATTCTTTTTTGCACAGTCGCAGCAGATGGCGTGAACTGAAGTGGACCTGCCGGGCCATCTCCTCGTCGGTCCAGGGATGGGCGGGCAACTGGGCGACTTTTTCCCATAGCTTCCACAGATGATTCTCGACCGGCCAGGGGGCCGTGATGCGTTGCAGGTAGAGGTCAAGCAATTGGAGTAACGCTTCGAGAATTGGTTTCTGCCGCCCATGCTGCAACTCACGTTGCAGGCTTAGCAGCGCCCAGGCGATGGGCCTGGGATCGGTATGAGTCACGGTGGGCTCGGGCACGGCGATGTGGGACGAAGTCCCTGCCGGTTCCGCGAAAGATATCCAGCAAAACTCCCACCGCACGCCAGGCAGGGAACGGGCTCCATGAAGCACACCCTTGGGTGACAGCGAGGCCATCCCGGCGGTGATCTTTTTCCATTCGCCATGAATCAGCACTTCGCCCCTTCCGGAGATAGTGACGTTGATGTTGCTGAAGCCGGGATTTTTCCGAATGATTTGGTAACCGGTACCCGCTTCGGAATAGCCCAGCGAGAGAATGCGCCGGGTCTTGAGCGCGGGGTAATCGAACGGATCCAGCGTCCATTGCACGGTGTTCTTACCGCGCCGATCAACATCGGGTAGTAGATGAGGCAACACGGGCATGATCTCTATTTTGCCTCTTCAAACGACCAGGAGCAAATTCTTGTTTAAGCTATCTCTGAATAAAAAAACATAATGTCTATTTTAGACATGTTTTTGGCATTTGGAGCCATTGCGCCAAGCACATGGGTTTCCTATCGTTTCCCACATGCACATATCGGCCATCGATATACCCACCACCTCTTCCTTGGAAACGATCACCCCGCAAAACGACGCAGGATTAGCGTGGACCTTATCGAAAGGCGATCTGGACTGCGCCGTCCTATTTTTCAAACATTCAAGATAATCGCAACAAACAAAATCCATCAAACCAAGGAATAAAGAAAAAATCATGCAAGTTCTCATTATTGGAGGTACTGGAATCATCAGCGTCGGTATTGTTAACGCACTTCTCGCTCGCAACGCCAACGTGACCATACTTAATCGTGGTAAGACGAAGGTATCAATCCCAGCTGGTGTCGAGGTGCTAATTGCCGACCGATATGACGAGCCTGCCTTGGCCGCTGCTATCGCCGGGCGTCGCTTCGATGCGGTGATTGACATGGTTTGCTCTCAACCCGCCATAGCCGAGGCGGCAGTACGTGTGTTTGCCAACCACTGTACGCAATACATTTTCTGCTCTACCGTTGCCACCTACGGCGATGGCGTGCGGCAGTTGAAGCCTCCGGAAGTGACAGGCGTGTTGGTCACTGAGGACTGCGCACAGGATCCACCCAACGACTACGGTCGAAATAAACTGGCCTGTGAGGTGGTATTCCTACGCGCCCACGCCGATGGGGTTTTTGCGACCACTATCGTACGCCCCCAAATAACCTACGGTCCAGGCAAATTGATTAACGACCAATTGCAATGGGAAGATCCCGCCGCTTGGTACCGCATCGAGCGAGACCTGCCCGTACTCTGTTCCGGCGATGGCGTGGGACTCACGCAGGCAACACATCGTGACGACGTTGGCCTGTTTTTTGCCCACGCTGTCCTCGAACCGCGCACCTACGGTCAAGCCTATAACGTCGTCGGTGACGAACTTCTTACCTGGCGTGAGTTCTATCGACAAGTAGGCGTAGCGTTGGGACGTCGCGTCCAACTGATCTCCATGCCGGCCGACTGGCTCATTGAACATGGTGGCGATTTCTGCGAGCTTTTGGGGAACACGCGCTACCATCATGTGTACAGTGCGGCCAAGGCCAAGCAGGATGTACCAGCCTTCCGTTGTCGGATCAATTTTGCGGAGGGTGTCACCCAGAACATGAAGGATGGAAAACGGCGCGGCGTGTGGCGTCGCAGCGATGATCCGAGGTACCAACCGTTGGTGGATGCGGCTATGGGAATAGGGATGAAGGCAATTGAGTTATAGCCATATCACAACTAGGCGGATGAGCTTGATTCAGCCTTCGACCATATACGGTGCGCTCGTGTTGGCACGAGACACAATAGGATGCCAGGATGCGGTCGGTTGAGCGGCAAACGACCCAAAGCAAATTCTTGTTTAATCTACCTCTGAATAAAAAAATATAATGTCTATTTTAGACATGTTTTTGGCATTTGGAGCCATTGCTCCAAGGCCTTGAGCTTCCTATTGTTTCCCATATGCACGCATCTGCCATTGATATCCCCACCGCTTGGTCACGCCGAGGACTAGTCATTCCACGTCTCACCGAACAAGGCGTCATGGGCGATCCCTGCATCGTCTGGGACGATGAAATTGCCACTTGGCGCATGGTTCTCTTCTGCGATCCGCCGGGACAAGCCCAGTCAATTTGTCTTCACCAGACCGACGGCCTGCCCGACCAGTGGTCACCCGTGGAGTCACTCCGCTTCCAGGAACCGCCCTTCAAAACGCACAAGCCCTATATTGTGCAAGAGGCCCATCGACCCAATCGCGCGGCCCGGATCAACGGCGAATACTGGCTGCTCGGCGTCATGTTCGACCATGGCCATAAGTTCATTCAACGCGCTCGTTCAACCAGCTTGGCCGGACCGTGGAGATGGGACCCTGCGCCGCTGATTCCCACCGGTGGGCCGGGCGAGTTCGATGAAAAGCACACCGACGCGGTGACCGGATTTTATTTTCCCGAGCGCGACGAGGTCCTTTATTACTACATGGGTTACCCGGCAACGCCACAACCGCGCGCAATCAGCCCGTGGGGCAACGCGCAGGGAATCGCGGTGCAAAAAGCGGACGCGCCCACGGCGACGAAGCTGGGAATGTATCTCCCGCCGGTGCAACAAGCGGGGCATTGGGCCAGCGGTTACTACGGCGGCCTGCAAATCCTGCCTGGGAAAAAGCATCGCTGGGTCGCAGTGCTGAATGCGTCTCCCACCCCCCCTACCCCGGAAGACACGTCGATCTCCCGCGAGGAACCGGCGCCGAGCCTCGGCGGCTGGGCTTATTGCGACGAAGAATGGCCGGTAAAGAATTGGCGCCTGATGCCTGAGCCCATGGAATGGATCGAGGACCTGCCTCCGGAAGCCATTGCGAGCGGCGAGGGCACCAATCTGTGGCGGCAGCATGCACTGGTTTTGCCCGATGGCCGGATTGCCGTTTACTACAACAGCGGTTACTACGGCAAGGAACAGCTCTATCTGAAAGTGAGTGCAGACACGCCCTAGAACTCATTGCAAAGTAGACACGGCATAATCGACTGAGTTTACTTGGTGCGTGGAGCGGGCGCTTCAACCGGAAACACTGGTTTAAAAACCTGCGCGGTAGGCTTTGGGCGAAACACCGATGATGCGCTTGAACGCAGTCGAGAACGCAAAGCTATTCTCATAGCCCATTTCCCCGGCTATCACGGCGATCTTCTGATTCGTTCGATCAAGAAGAAACGCCGCCCGCTTCATGCGCAACCAGGTCAGATGTTCCATCGGACTGCGACCAAAGTATTTTTGGCAAAGGTGCCTGAGTTGTTCCGGGCTGAGGTGGACCTGTTGTGCCATGGCTGCGAGACGCCATGGCCGTCCGAGTTCCGTGTCGACACCACTCCACAAACGCAGCAATCGTTCGTCGATGCGCCGTTCTTGAATCAGTCGTCGCGCACTCAGATCGACCAATTCTGCCCAATGATGCATGGCGCCAGCTTCGTTCAAGGCGTGCGCCTCGTGGTAGAGTCCGAGAATCGTATCGCGCAAGCCATGCGCCGCTCCCCGGCGCAACCGTGCCTGATCACCCGGGATGACTCTTCGCCCCCGCTCCTCTTCATAAGCGACCCAGCAAAGATGCCACTTTTTGCCCTTGAGCGCATGATATGCATGGGGCACTCCCGCCGGTGTCAGGTAAATATCCCCCGTTCCGCAGTTCTTCCAACGCCCATTGACCCAGACCTTGCCCATGCCGAGGATGGATCCGAAAACCACGGCGATTTTTGGAGCCAGCCGGCAAAAAGTGTATCCGGCTGCAGCATAAGTGATGCCGACGTATTGAATCCCCAGTGCCGCCAGGGCCGGACATCCTCGTGCGTGCACGATCCACTCCTGAGTGGCTTGCCCGACAATCTGCATTTCACGAAGGTTAAGCTGCATTGCGCCCATTCTCTTTTCACAAAAAGATTTCATAGTTTGCCTCATGGATCAATCACTCAACACTCCGGTCGCGCAGGACCTGCCCGATCTTTCCAGCGCCTACCCATTGACTGGAAAACAAATCGAATCGTTTCGCACCCATGGCCATGTCCTCCTGCGGGGAGTCTGTTCTCTCGAGGAAGTCGCCGCCTATCGCAGAGTCATTGTCGAAGCGAGCAGGAACCTCAACGGTGAAAAACGCAAAATTGAAGAGCGCGACACTTACGGCAAGGCCTTCCTCCAAACGCTGAACCTGCGCCTGCAAAGCGAGGGCGTGCGCAAGTTCGTCCTCTCAAAACGATTCGGGCAGATCGCCGCCGAACTCATGGGGGTCGATGGCGTCCGCATCTTTCACGAGCAATCGCTCTTCAAGGAACCAGGCGGCGGATTGACCCCGTGGCACCAGGACCAATATTATTGGCCGCTGGAAGGCCTCACCACCCTCGGCATGTGGATGCCGCTCGTTGATTGCTCCGAGGAAATGGGCGTGCTCAAGTTCGCCTCGGGAACCCATCGAGAGGGCTTCCTCGGCCAGAACAAAATCTCCGACGAATCCCAGGCCCTTTACAACAAACTTATTGAAGACCGGCAAATACCCGTGGCCGCCACCGCCATGAAAGCGGGCGATGCCACCTTCCATTATGGCTGGACCCTGCATGGCGCCGGCCCGAATCGCACCGACACGATGCGCGAAGCGATGATCGTCACCATGTTTGCCGACGGCATGAGGGTCGCCACGCCCACCAATCCCTCGCAGGAAGGCGATCGCGTCAAATACCTCGGCGGACGGGCGCCCGGCGAACTGGCCGACAGCGATCTCAACACCCTACTCTACCAAAAACCCTGATCTCTGCCTCCACACACATCAATAAGGGAAACATCCATGCCACGCGTTAATTATCAGGAAAAAAACGATCTTCGGACGCCTGCCATCGAAATACCCACCAGCTGGTCACGCCGGGGACTAGTCATTCCCCGTGGCAATTGCGATGTGATGGGAGGCTCCACTTGCATTGTCTGGGATGACGAAATTTCCACCTGGCGCATGGTTCTTTTCTGCAATCCGCCAGGACATGGGCAGACGATCTGCCTTCACCAAATCGACGGCCTGCCCGACCAATGGTCGCCCGTGGAGCCGATCCGCTTCGTGGGACCTGACCTCAAAAACCACAAGCCCTATATCGTGCAGGAAGCCTATCACCCCAATCGCGCGGCCCGGATTAACGGCGAATACTGGTTGATCAGCGTCAGGTCCGAACAGGACCGGAAATTCGTCCAACGCGCCCGTTCCGCGAGCCTGGCCGGACCGTGGACATGGGACCCCGCGCCGCTGATTCCCACCGGCGGGCCGGGTGATTTTGACGAAAAGCACACCGATGCAGTGACCGGATTCTATTTTCCCGAGCGTGACGAAGTCCTCTATTACTACATGGGTTATCCGGCGACGCCGCAGCTGCGCGCGATCAGCCCATGGGGCAACGCGCAGGGAATCGCGGTGCAGAAATCGAACGCGCCCACCGCAACGAAGCTGGGGATGTATCTCCCGCCCGTGCAACAGGCGGGACATTGGGCCAGCGGTTACTTCGGCATGCTGCAACTTTTGCCTGGGAAAACGCATCGCTGGATTGCCTTGCTGAATGCGTCTCCCACCGCGCCGACTCCGGAAGACATCTCCATTGCCCGCGAAGAACCGGCACCGAGTCTTGGCGGTTGGGCTTACTGCGACGAGGAATGGCCGATAAAGAACTGGCATCTGATGCCGCAACCCATGGAACGGATCGAAGATCTGCCACCCGAAGCCATCGCCAACGGCGAAAATACCAATCTCTGGGCACACCAGGCGCTGGTTTTGCCCGATGGCCGGATCGCTGTTTACTACAACAGCGGTTATTACGGCGACGAACAGCTCTACTTGAAAGTGAGCGCAGGCGGGCGTGGTTAAGGTGCAGAGCTTAACCTGAAGACAAATCATGTACTACAAGACCGATTGGGCTGAAGCGAAAAAGCGGCTTCAGGCTTTTTGGCACGGCGAAGTCATCGATCGTTGTTGCGCGGTCGTACTGGCTCCGCGCAAGAGTTCGAAGCTTCCAAGGTTCCCCCACCTCACCAATGGCCCGTGGCTGGGCGGATTGGAAAAATTCAAGGAAGACAACATCGAAAACATCCGCCAGTGGTGGTGCGATCCGGAACAAAACTACCAACGCGCCATGAGCTGGATGGAAAACACCTATTTCGGCGGCGAGGCGGTTCCCGGCACTTATATCAACTGGGGCGCCTCGGCTGCTTGCGCGTTTTTGGGCAGCCCGCCCGTATTTAGCAAAACAAGCGTCTGGTATCACAAGGTGATCGAGGATTGGGACGCCTGGAAGTGGCGATTTGATCGGGAAACCAATCCCTGGTGGCAAAACATTCTTGAAATCCAGCGTTGCTTCGTGGATCGCTGCGGAGGCCGTTACTTCGTCGGCATGCCGGAAATTGGCAACGCCGCCGACAATCTCTCGCTGATGCGCGGCATGGACGACCTCTGCCTGGATTTGCTGCTTAATCCTGACGAAGTCAAGAATGCCGTCGGCATCATGAGCGACGCCTGGGTGACGCTGCACGAAGAACTCCATGCCATGAGCGCCCCTGCAAACGAAAACGGGGCCGTGTTGCCGTGGCTGAATTTCTGGGCGCCAGGACGTCATGATCAGATTGCCAACGATTTTTCGACTGTGATTTCGAGCGACATGTTCCATGAATTTTTCTTTCCCGAGCTTCGCAAAATGGGCGCATGGCTGGATTACACTACGTTTCACCTTGATGGCCCCCGGTGCATTCATAACCATGTTGATGCGCTCCTGAAACTCGAGGAGATCGATTGCATCCAGTTCACTCCCGGCGCGGGCAGCCCGCCAACCTCAACCCCCGAGTACATTCCTGTATTTCAAAAAATCCAACGAGCAGGGAAGCGCCTTTACTTGCTCGCGGAGCCGGGTGAAATCGAGTTTTTGCTCTCGCAGCTTTCCGCGCGGGGGCTTTTGATCAACTCTTGGGCGAATTCCGAGGATGAAGCAAACGATCTGTTGCGAAAAATGACGAAGTGGTCCCGAGTACGTGATGAAAAGTAACTGGAGGCTGTCCGAAAAGCAGGTGCGGGTCACGTGACGGCGAGTTTAGGCCGAATCGAGCTGCGCTGGTTTTACCCCTTGGCCGGATTGCCGTTTATTATAACAGCGGTTATTACGGAGAGGAACAGCTCTACCTGAAAGTGAGCGCAGACAAACCGTGGGCTTTCCGTACCCACACAAATCGCCAAGGCTTGAGGGCCCATACGCCGGCGTAGTCCACGCCGATGCGCGGCGTTCTTTTCACTTCGCGCGGAGGCACCTTTACCTCACGATCCTCGATCCAGATTTTTTCGCCGAAAAGGAGGTCGTGGCGATTATGGCGCATCTCGATACCGAGCGCTGCGCAGACGCGTCCCGGACCGCTCGCCCAATCCTTTTCCGCAATGCCCTTGCGGCGCTTCCGCACCAGATCGTGCCCTGCGGTAATTCGTACCGCGCGCACTAGCACCGCCTGAGGCACATCGAGCGGTCCGGTCACGATATTGAAGAGCCGGTGCATTCCGTAACAGAAATAGACGTAGGCCGCACCGCCCGGCGCGAACATGATCTCCGTCCGCACCGTCCGCCGGTTGCCGAAGGCATGGCTCGCCGCGTCCTTCGGACCACCGTACGCCTCCGTTTCGGTGATCATCCCTTCCGCGTAGCCGTCCGCCGCCTGGACGCAGAGAAATTTCCCCAGGAAGAAGCGTGCCACGCGCGGCGGCTTCGGGTCGGCGTAGTCCTCGCGGGTTAGTTTTCTGGCCTGCGGCATCGGTTGATTTTAGCAGAATACGACTTACAGGACGAATGAGACTTATTGGAACCGATCTCTGTCTGAAAATATCCTGTAAATCTTGTTAATCCTGTCAAAAAAATCTTCTCTGCCTTTTTTTCAGTCGTTAATTCCGTGAATCCCGTCTAAAAAGTTCATCCCCCTATGTCCTCTCCTACGCACGCCCTCTGGCCCACCCTGCCCCCTCAACTCGCCAACGACATCCTCCTCGCGGTCCAGAAAGGCAACAAGAAACTCTACCGCACCGCCGTGGAAGTTATGGCCCCGCGCATGGGCATCCGCGTGCCGACTCTCCTTGAAATGCCAAAAACTCAGCGCCATGCCACATGGATTCAAATCCTCGCGCGGCCTGAAATGGAAGTCCTCAGCTTTAATATCCTGTCCACCTGGCTCATCGAAACGCAGAGGCCCATGCTCTGCGCGTGGCTCGATGCCCTTGGAATTGAACATGGAGAGAACGGCTGCGCGGACAATTTTCCGCCCCAACCTGATACTGCGCTGATCAAGAAGGGCGTCGATATCCTGCTCAAACAGTTTGATCCGGTGATCGTCAGCGTTTATCTGCGCAGCTTCAATCAAATCGACGAAACCAAGTGGCCCGCCCTGGACGAGATTTTGTGCAACGACCCGCGCTTGCAGCCAAAGGCCGCAACGCTGGCTGATGCCTGATCCGCATGGCCTATTCCAGCGAGAAGAGAATCTCCGTCCCGCACGTTTTACCCGGTACGATTGGCTCGAAGATGAGCCGATAGAGGGGCGTCTTGACCCCCTGGTGATTCGAGTAGAAATGTTTTTCAACTCCGGGGGACAGATACTCGGGTTGTAGATGCGAAGGAATCGCGGCCGGGACCCGGGCACGCGGGCAGGTGTTCGCGGCATTACCACGAACATGTAAACGCCGCCCTTCCGCCTCCAGAACATAGCCGTCTTGTTCCTGATGGGGTTTAATGAAAGTCATCAAGGCGACTTCGATGCGATTATCTCCACCCACCTCGAATTCATCACGCAATGTCGCGGCAAAGGCGGCGCCCCTGGCAATCGTCAGCGAGCGCCGTGCTGAGCGACACGCTGCCTCTTTCGGATAACTGCCGGCCAGTTCGAGTTCTATGCAGTCCTCATCAGCGCCAAAGCGGGCCGACTCGACACGGGCGGCGTATTCCTTCCCGGCCGCCTGCTCGCAACTATTGATCAGGGGTACCGAGTGCCCGTAGGAACGAGCTGCCAAAAATTGATAACGCGGATCACTAAAGAATTCCCGAACGTATTCGGGCGCGCCAAGCTCGGCGATAAAGACCGTTTGGTTCAGCTGCAAAATGAAGCTGCCGCAGTCGTTATGGTTGTGATGCTCCTCATTATTGCCGCCCTTGACGGCGCAGGTCCATCGCACGCCCCGTTGATCTGTTCCGTGCGAAATCCAAATCCCAAGGTTGGGATAAAAATAACTTTCCTGGTTGAGAACAGGGGCCCGATCCTCAGCAGGAGCCGCAAGAAAAAGACGGGTCATTAAAAACACATCGAAACGCTGGGCGTGCATATCAGGCGCCTTCTCTGCGAGCGAATGGAACAAACTTCCGGCCAGTTGGGTGTTCTCAAGCTGGCCCAGACGCCGGCCCAAATACTCCACGAAGACCGGACTGACTGTTCCGTGCTGATGATTATCGGAAAAATTAATGATCTGCTCTCCCTCCAAAGTCAGTCGGCGGCCAAAGTGGGCGATCTTCTCGACGAGCGGATCGCCTTCCATCAGGCTCAACCGGCCACGCGTCCGCTTTTCCAACTGTTCATTGAGGGCGCAAAACCAGCCAAAGCCGTAAACCCAGTAGCCCGGTCCCTCGGTACACCCCCCATCCGGAGTGAAGCCGTCAAGAAAACAGGCCAGATTTTCCGCAACCCTGGCGGTCAAGCTCGCCAGCTTCGCGGGATCGTCTTCCAAAGCCAGGGCCGAGCCGAGGACTCCCTGATGGCAGACGGCATTCCAATTATGGGTCATTTTCGCCCACCGGACCCGGCTTTCGTCCGTCAGGTAAAGATCGTGCATGTGGCGCAAGCGTTCGAAGATAGCTGACGTGAATGCGGCGGGCGCCCGGTCCGAAAAAAGATTCTGCAGTTCACCCATTAGATTCGCCGTTTCGGCGGCGAAGAGGTCAATGTTGTCGGGATCTTTACCGCTCAGTTCGGTGACATGGGCGGTCAATGCCCATGAAACCTCGGCAAAGACGTCCCGCCATTTGGCCAGGGCCGATTCCCACCAGATTTTGTCGTTGGGATAAAAGAGGGTCATTATGACCGCGCGCGCCAATCGGCGGCGGCGCTCAAAATAGACTCGCTCGAAAGGGAGGCGATGCCCATTAATCTGAAACATCCGGTAAAGCTCGTCGGTCAGGACAGGCAGCGGTTCGCTTAATTCCTTTTCGGCCTGGGCCTGGAGATCAGGCAGCCAGCGCCGAACGAGAGGCTTTTGGGCCGCCATCTTCCACACCGGATCGGACGCCGGAGGAAGCAGTGGAATCGGAGGACAACCCGCGAGGAGAGTGGCCAATTCATTTTCGGGCAGAGGCTGTCGGATCAGGTTTCGTGGCGTCATTTTTAGCTTTCTCTTATCTTTAGTAAGAATCCCTAGGTATCCCCAACGCCAGACGAGTCAAGAGTAATTCGTTCCGTCAAGATTGAGCATTTGACGGATGCCGCGTTGCCTTTACGGTATCTATTCAACCCTTAACTGAAAAAATATCATGGCCCATAAATACGAAAATAAACAAGCCGCCCTCCTCGCCAAGGTGAAGGGAAAAACCGGCAAAATCTCCGACAAAACCCACGAAGAGCACCTCAAGCTCTACACCGGCTACGTCAACAAATCGAACGCCCTGCTCGAAGCCGTTGAAAAGCTCGGCACGCCCGATCCCGCCGACCCCGCCGTGGCCAACCAGATCTCTTCGAAGATTCGCGACCTGAAGGTTGACCTCACCTTCGCCCTGGGTGGTCTGAAGAACCACGAGCTTTACTTCAGCATCCTCGGTGGCGACGGGAAGATCAGCGGCAAGTTCGCTCAATTGGTCGATCGCGACTTCGGTTCCTTCGAGAATTATAAGAAGGATCTGAAAGCGACCGGCATCGCCGCGCGCGGCTGGGCCTGGACCGGCATCGACCACGAGACCGGCAAGCTGTTCAACTACATCGGCGACGCGCAGAACACTTACCCGATATGGGGTGTCACCCCGGTGCTCGGGCTGGATGTCTACGAACACGCCTACTACGCCGACTTCTTCACGGCCCGCGCCGGCTACATTGATGAATTCCTGAATTTCGTCGATTACAGCGCGGTCAACGCTCTTCTGCCGAAGTCCTAAGAATCGCGCCACGGCATCGCGCTAAAAAAAGCCCCGGCGATCTTTCTCCGGGGCTTTTTCTTTGTCGCGTTATTTCGCCGTTCCCTGCGCTGCCAGCTTTTTGACGATATCAACCGGGTGATGCGGTAGCCCGGAAAGCACCAGGATCGCGGCGCCCAGGAGTGTTCCCGTGATCGGGAAAGGGAGACCAACCATAAAGGCGCCAAGAAACGCTTTGCCGAGAGCGGATGGAAACGCGTCTCTCGTCCATTTCAACTGGACGGCAAGAACCAGTGGAAAGCTCGTGAGAAAGCCCACCACGCACATCCAGGGCAGCGCAAGAAAACCGGTCATGAAATCAGTGCCGAAGATGAGCCAATCGAGTGCGAGAATGACCACGCCGCTGGCCGGATGATAAAACGTGCGCAGGCCTTCAAAAGGGACAGCGTGATTGTTCACCGGTGGTGGAGGCGGAAGCGGTGCGTCCTTCGGCAATGGCGGCAACACATCAACCGGGACTTCCTGCGTTTCCTGAGCACCAACATTCATAGGGCTACGATAGCATATTTAGGACGAAGTGCCTACCAGCCACGATGGGTTGGCAAGCAGCAAGAGCAACACGACCAGTAACATAAAACCTACAGTTATCATCCCGAAGCGAGCCAGCTGAGGAAGACTCTGCACACAAGAAGCTGACGTAAAGCAAAGCATGATTAAAAAAACAAAGGCCACCGGATAAAAAACCATATCGTAATCTGTGAATTCACTAATCCTGCGACTCACTCCAAGCAGTGAGAGGATAGGCAGACCAATCGTCCCTACCCAAAATGTCCAGAAAATGACCCGCAAGAGCATGAGTGTCGGCTTGGGTGTGCCCGTTTCCATACGGCTAAAATAGCCACAAAAGAACGCAGAGAACACAAAGATGTTAAGAAGAAAAGCAGGCTGTTCTTCAGTCCTTTTTGCGTTCCTTTGCGGCAACCTGGTCTTCCTTCGGCTAGGCTAGAATGACAGGCTTTTATTTTGATTTCTTCGCGCGCCGGACGCGGATGAGAAAATCGACCGCATCACTCGAAATCGAAGTGGACCGGTATTCCTGGTCCTGGTGCGCCTTGAGCGACACAAGAATCCAGCTCCCGGCGTTCAAGGCGTTGCCCGCTTTGTCCTTGTAAATCGTTTCCACCTCCAGATCGAGCCGGTGTTCCGTCCTGTTTTTCAGGCCTGCAAACACCGAGAGAAGATTGTTATCCGCCAATTGCGAACCGACCCGCATGACGGCCACCTTTCCCTTCAGGCCGGCATCCACGAGATCGAGATTATCGAAGTTCGAACCGGCATCCGCGTCCTTGCTTGCATTTCCGTTGTCGGAATAAAGAGCATCTTGAGCTGGAGACGATTGCGGATTTGCATTCGCGCAACCGGATAAAATGAAGACATACAGCACCACCCACTTCGCCGGCTTCTTTATTTTAAGCGCGCGCATGGGTGCCTCTCGCCGCGACAGATTCTAAAGAGATTCGTTGCCGCTTGTCGAGGGTGAGGTTGTTGTCGGGGTCGTCAGGTCATGCGTCGGAGAAGGTTGGGGCGCCTGGGGCTGGGCATTGCCGGACGGTTTGGGAGATGATTCGGGCTGCTCGGTGTACTGGACGGGCTGCTCGGCGGCTTCCTTGCGAATGCGGTAGAGGCCGTTGAAGAGAACTTCGCCGGTGTGGATATTAACGAACTCGATCTGAATCTTGTAAAACTCGTCCTCGGCATGACCGCGCAGCTCGGCCAAAATCTGGTAATCAGGATTCTCGGTATTCTGCACGGGCTGCGGCGAAGACTTCTCCTTCTTGGTCTTGCCATTCTTTGACGGCGGCACATAAGGCGGCAGCGTGCGCTCAAAAAAGCGCAATTTTTCACGCGTCAGGAGAAGAATGCGATCCCGCAGGAGTTCGGTGTAGGGCTCCGTGTCGATTGGCTTGTCAACGATACTGGTCACTCCGGTGAACTGCACCAAGGGCGGGATGGCAGCGCTGGCGACGACGGGCAGGTCCATGATCGAGTGCGCCACTTCCTGCCCGACGATGGCGATGTCTCCGGCCTCGGTCGGCTTTTGCGGCGGGGTGCCGGCGGGCGGCTGCGTAAGTCGCGAGCCGATGCTGTCATCCACCGGCGCACACGCGACCAGGATCAGCGCGAAAGCCGCGATGGTAAAGTTCCGTCCGAAGTGTCTCATCCCTGTCGCTATCTGAAATAAATTCATACGCCGTTCATCGTAGCAAACCTCGCCCTTGACACAAAGATTCTTTGCGCAGTTCCGCCATACAGCTAAGATTCTCCGATCAACGCCACTGGGCGTGCTCCCGAGTTTTTTCACCATGTCCCCTTCTTCCCCTCCCAGGTCGTCCTTTTATCAGTGGCTCATCCGCATCGGCGCCGTTCTGATTGTCATCGTTTTAGTCGTCCGGATTTTTGGCCCGGCACGCTTCTCGCATGGCCAGGCCAATCCTTCCACGGAACTACGCAAGATGTCGATTGTGCCCCCTTTTGCGCTGACGGAGCGAAACGGGAAGACCATCACCAACCATGACCTTGCCGGCAAGATTTGGGTGGCTGATTTTATTTACACAACCTGTCCCGGCCCCTGCCCACTCATCACGGCCGGCATGGCGAAACTCCAGGACGCCGTGGCTCATGATCCGCGGGTGCAACTGGTTTCCTTCACCGTAGACCCGCAAACGGATACCCCTGCGGTTCTCGCCAAGTACGCGGATCAATACGACGCCGACCCGAACCGCTGGTGGTTTCTCACCGGGCCGGAAAAGCCGCTTTACGATCTGATCCAGAAGGGCTTTCTCCAAGTCGTGCAGGATAATACCGGCCAGCCTCTTCAGGACGGCCAGAACAAGGTGACCCACAGCACGTACCTTGCGTTGGTCGACGCCAGCGGGAACGTGCGCGGTTATTACGATGGCGTCGGTACGGACGGTCGCGCAGACTTGCTTCGGGCCATCAAGATACTTGAGAAAGAAAAACAATAGATGAGCACTACCAACCTCCCAATCAATGAGACCCGCACACCGGGATGGGTGATCGCGGCTATCATCGCGATCAGTGTCGCCGCAAGTCTCTTCCTAGGTTGGCTGGTCTATTTCCACGCGCCAGCCGATGTTGAGGGAACACATCTGGCCTATCTTCCGATGCTCAACGCCGTTTTGAACTTTATTGCTTCAGTCGTCCTCCTGTGTGGACTTGCTGCGATTCGCATCCGAGAAATCAATGCTCATCGGGCCTTGATGTTTGCTGCGTTCTTCTTTTCAAGTCTCTTCCTCGCCTCTTATATCACCAATTACACCCTCCACGGCGAGATGCATTTTCAGGGTGTCGGGTCGATTCGCTGGGTCTATTTCCCACTTCTCATTTCCCACATCATTCTCGCCGTCATTGCCCTGCCCATGATTCTCACCACTTTTTTCCTCTCGCTGAGCGGGCGATTCCCTGCTCACAAACGCCTTGCCCGCTGGACCTTTCCCATCTGGCTCTATGTCTCAGTCACAGGCGTTATCGTCTACGCCATGCTTGCGGCGTATCGCTGAACCAGCGCGCGCAATAATAATAATTTGATTAATTATTCCAGCTTTACTGGCTTTTTTCAAAAGACCGTGTAGGATTTTTCTTAAGAAGAAAAGTAGTGCGGGCTCTAGACAAGAGGTCCTGAGGGACTGGAGTTTTCGAATGTTCTTTGATTAATTTTTGCCGGAGGATGCAAAGCCTCCGGCTCACGCTTTACCCTGGGGTGTACGTGCTGCGGGCCTATGTCTTTCTTCCTATAAACACGACCTAGGAGGCATAAGTCGCAGGTTTAAACGCCACGCCTTCACTGGAAGGCGGGATCACCTCGACCGTCTCCGACCTATAGTGAGGGTCGAAAGTCCTGCCCGCCACGGCTCTCCCGGGGTAATATTCTTCGCGCACGCACGCGCGTCAAAACCGCCGCACCAACCTGCCATAAGCGCAGTCGCAGAGTGCGGCGGTTCTTTTTGTCATCTTGGTAGGGACGCGAGTCCCTTCGCGTCCCATAAATAAGTAGGACGCAAGGCACTGCCGTCCCTACCACAAATATTGCCATCGCGCGCCTTTCCCGCTAAATCTGGACGCTTTCCATGTCATTCCTCGTCCAGAAATATGGCGGCACCTCGGTAGGCAACCCCGAGCGCATCCGCAATGTCGCCTCCCGCGTCGCCGAATCCCATAAGGCCGGGCATCGCCTGGTCGTGGTCGTCTCGGCCATGTCGGGCGTTACCGACAGTCTCATCAAGCTCGCTCGCGAGGTCAACCCGGAAGCCAGCGCGCGTGAAGTCGACGTCCTCTTATCCACCGGCGAGCAACAGACCATCGCCCTGCTGGCTTTGGCGCTCCACGGACTGGGCATCCCGGCCGTTTCGTTGACCGGCGCGCAGGCAGGCATCGTCACCGACCGCATTCACTCCAAGGCGAAAATTCTCAACATCACGCCAAAAAAAGTTTTCGAGCACCTCGAATCAGGCCATGTCGTCATCGTCGCAGGATTTCAGGGCCAGAACGAGGAAGGCCACATCACCACTCTCGGTCGCGGAGGCTCCGACCTGACCGCCATCGCCATGGCCGCCGCGCTCAAGGCCGATGCCTGCGAAATTTACACCGACGTCGACGGTGTCTACACCGCCGATCCTCGCGACGTGCCGAACGCGAAGAAGATTAATGAGATTTCCTACGACGAAATGCTGGAACTCGCCAGCCTCGGTGCCAAGGTCATGCAGGCGCGCTCGGTCGAATTCGCAAAAAAATTCAAAGTGAAGTTTGAGGTCCGTTCAAGCTTCAATCATAATCCCGGAACGGTCATAACAGAGGAAAACCCAGCCATGGAAGATGTTGTTTTACGCGGAGTCAGCCTGGAAAAAAACCAGGCCAAAGTCACCATCATCGGCGTTCCGGACAAACCGGGCGTGGCTGCGGGCCTCTTTTCCGCCCTGGCCGAATCGGGCATGAACGTCGACATGATTGTGCAAAACGTATCGCTTGCGGGCACCACCGATCTGACCTTTACCATCAATAAGGACGACCTGCCCGCCGCGCGAAAAGTGATCGAAGCGCAGGTCGCGCAGATCGGCGCGAAGAGTCACACGGCGCTGGACGGCATCAGCAAGCTCTCGGTCGTGGGTATCGGCATGCGTTCGCATACCGGCGTGGCGGCGACACTTTTCCGCGCCCTGGCCGAAGCGGGCATCAATATCCAGATGATCTCCACTAGCGAGATCAAGATTTCAGTCATTATCAACGAGGCCGAGGGATCGCGCGCGACTCAGGTCGTGCACGACGCGTTCAAGTTGGGAAACTAAGCTTCAATGCTCGGCCAGCTTCTTCGCGGCCACTTCGTTCTTAAGATCAGTAAACATCCGGCCTGTTTGGCTGCTAAAATCGATCGCCATGCGGTCCTGCGTAAACGTGATGGCACGATCCGCCAAATCGATTTTGTCGTTTTGCAGGCACATCGTGATATATGGGCGTACGATCCTTGTGAAAAGGGTAAGACCGCCCTCCTGGCCAAAGTCGCGGATGGTCCTTTCGTAGACGAGTCGGGCGCCGTCCCAATCCTCGACTTTCAGTTTTTCGATCATCACGTCAGCACCGGCCCCGATGCCCAGATCGAAGCCCTCGGTGCGGTTTTGAATAATGATGTCCTTTAACAGGCCGTCTGCATCAGGATCGTTCGCAGCTTTCAAGGCGAGAAAGAGTCGCTTTTGTCCCTCCACTTTCATTTCTGGATAGTTCCCAAACTGGCTGATCCAGTTCTGGTAAAACATCTTTTTCTTGTCGATATCACCGCCCCTTTCCACCAATGCTGCCTGTAATCGCCACGTCCCCGACCACTCGGGCATGATGGAATGCGCGTCATCGAGAATATGCGCGTAAGAGGTGCTGTTCTCGTGAAGATGCGCCCAGGCAAGCGCGGTCATCTCAGGTTTGTAGTTGGGATTTTTCGCGCCATTTTTGAAGAGATTTTCCAACACGGAATCGTCGATGGGCTGCCAGGTCTGCGGATCAAGCGCAAAGCCTTTGGGAAAATTCTGCTCCTCGTAGCGTCCGCAATCGAGTTCCCATTTGCCCGACCTGGAAAGGTAGCCGAACCAGGCGTGCGCGCCATCCATGCCGTAGCCGGTAAAGCGGATCGTGGGGATGCCGCGCCCTTTGCCGAGCGTCTCCGCATAGTAGGCCTGGTCGATGCAGATGCCGCCTTTCGCCAGGATGTCGGCCAGCGTGTACGTCGGAAAGGGCCAGGTATAAGTCGACCCGGCGTTGCCGATACGGTCAGTGGCGTACTGGATCGCAAAAAAGGCGTCGGAGAATTGGGAATAGGAGGTGCGGTCCTTCTGCGCGTATTCAAACTCCGACAGCTTCACCTCGCTGTCGACGAGGTACTTGAGATTCTCAAAACTGAGCCGCGTCAGGTCCTGATCGAGCTTCTTGTCGCGATTTGATTGCACATAAAAATGGAACCGCTGGACGATATCGAGGTCACCGATGGGAACGGCATCCTGTTTGACCTGATGATGCGGCCAATCCTTGGGAAATGGCTGATCAAAAACGAGACTGTAAGCGACACCCAGCGCGGCATATTCGTGAAGATCGGCGGCATTAGTCTCGACCAGGCGGAGCAGATTTTTAAGCGCCTCTTCTTTGACGTCGCGTGGATCAAGTTTTTCTACGAATAAATGGGAGACCGATTCATCCTGGCCAAGCGCGATAAAGGATTGGAGATGATTGGCATCAGCCAGGACATTGGGACACTCCAGACCCAGGCGAATCCATTCGAGATGGTCCAGCCAACCCTGAAAATCAGGATCGGAAAAGACGCGAATGCCGTTTTGTTTATAACTGGCTTCGAGTTGGGCCTGCAAGGCATCAGCCGCCTTCAGCCAAAGATCCGGAGTTGGATTTTTCGTCCACCAGGATTTCTCGGCCGCGTCTTTCCACGAAGGAAGTGCCCCCGGCAGTGCCTGCGATAAAACTCCCTGTACCGGGCACAAGACGCCGAATAGCGCGAGGACTAAAAAAACGAGACTCTTTTGCATGGGAAGCGTTCCTCTTAAAGGCCGCTTCTAAAACTGCGCTGACGGCCTATTTCTTTGAAGCGGCAGCTTTCTTTTCGGCAGCCCTTTTCTCAATAATACGATCGTTTTTGACCGCACGCTTGGCGCGGTTGCGAACCTGTTTACGTCCTGGATAATCTCCCATAGGTGACGGATAATGCCCACTTCCCCATGGTACGGCAAGGAAAGAGTCCTGCGGACGGCAATAACATTTCTTCGTGTCATCGTTTCCAAATATTTGAGAACGATCAGAGTGCTCAGGTCAGTAGCCCCTCAGTCAGCGCAACATCGCGCAAAATTGCAATTGCTTCTTCTCTTTTTTCTTTTCGCACCGCGTCCTCCCATTTGTCGAGCTTACCACATACGAAAAGCCGCTCATTAACAGTCATGCCACTTAATTCACGATCCGTCGGGCGTTGGAAACTCATCGGAAATCTTTCTTTGCCGTTCACAGGGTTACCCCGCAATCTCTTCCAGCAAATAGCGGTTCAAATTCGCGCCGAGATCGAGATGCGCCAGCGGAAAGGTTTCGTTCGGACTGTGCGCATTGCAATCGGGCAGGCAGAAACCGAGCAGCAGTGTGTCCGCGTCAAGAATGCTCTTGAAGTCGGCCACGATGGGAATCGTGCCGCCTTCGCGAATAAGCGCCGGTTTCTTGCCGGGGAAAAGACGGGCGAGCGCTTTTTGCGCCACCTTGCCAAAGCCTTTGTTCGGATCGACCAGATAGGGCTGGCCGCTGTGACCGGGCACAATATCGAGCTTCACCGACGGCGGCGCATTTTCATGGAAATAGGCCTGCATGAGCTCGATAATCTTCTGCGGTTCCTGATCCGGCACGAGGCGAAAGGTGAATTTCGCCATGGCCTTGCTCGGCAGAACGGTCTTTGTCCCCTCACCCTGGTAGCCGCCGCCGATGCCGTTCACCTCGGCCGTCGGTCGCGCCCAGATACGTTCCAACGGCGTGAAGCCCTTCTCGCCGCGCAGGGCGGGAGCGCCTGTCATCCGAAGCAAATCAACTTCCTGGAGTGGCAGATGTCTCCATGCTTTGCGTTCCCACGGGGCGAGCGTCTTCACCCCGTCGTAAAAGCCGTCGATCTTGACCTTAAGATTTTTGTCATGGAGACCGGCGATCAACCGCGCCAGCACGGTCGCCGGATTTTCCACCGCACCGCCAAAAATTCCCGAATGGAGATCATGATCGGGACCGGTCACCGTGACTTCAACGGCGGCGAGACCGCGCAGGCCGTAAGTAAAGGTGGGATGTCCCGGTGCGATCATTGACGAATCGGAAATGGCCACTACATCACAAGCCAGCTCATCGCGATGCGTCTCGAGGAACGGCGCAAGATTCGGGCTGCCGATCTCCTCCTCACCTTCGATGAGCAAAATGAGATTCACCGGCAGGTCGCCCTTTTCCTTCAGCGCCTGTTCAATGCCGAGAATATGTGCGAAAATCTGTCCCTTGTTGTCGCTGGCGCCGCGCGCTGTGACGATGCCATTTTCGATGCCGGGATTGAACGGAGGCCTGTGCCACAGGTCAAGGGGATCAACCGGCTGCACATCGTAGTGGCCGTAAATCAGGACGGTCGGACGCCCCTTTTTCCCGGGGCCACGCGCGACAAGGATCGGATGCCCCGGTGTCGGATGCTCCTCGGCTTTCAGGCCGATGGCAGTAAGCTTCTTTTTAAGCCACTCGGCACAGCCGAGGACCTGCTCCTTGTATTTCGAGTCGGTCGAGATACTGCCGAAGCGAAGAAAATCAAGGAACTGATTCAGCGCGACGTCGGTGGGCATAAAGTAAGATTATTTCGGCAGGGCGTCGGAATCGCGCATGGGGTTGGTTTGAACGTCGCCCGTGGCTTGGCCGCCTGAGCCGATGAAGTTCTGGCAGTTCCAGATGTCCCACGACTTATCAAAATCAGGCAACGGCGGATCATCGATTGGCGTGACACTTGCAAAGTTTTTAAAGATATCGGACGAGGGCGGATCGGCTTGGTGCCCCGGGTTCGTCGAGTGGCCGATGAAGAGGGCGGAATCGTTCGGCGAAGCGGATTGCGCATAACCATTCCAAAAATCAAAATGAGTGATCACGTCCGGCTTGCGCTCAACATAAACCAAGGGGTTGCGCGGCAGGTAAAAGCTCAAGGCGCTGGCGGTTTCCGGCGTGTCCGTAATAATCAGAGTGGCGCCCTGGTCCCGCTGGAGGCTTTGTACTGCGTCGGCCAGGTTGCGCCATGAAATCTGGCGTTTGCTTGTATAAAAGCCGGTCACGTTTTCTCCGCTTTGCGTGCGTTGAAGCTGGTAGCCGTTTCCGTCCGATTTAGGCGCAAAATAAAAGGGGTTCAATCCGGCCAGCGATTGCAGGGCCGCGCAAAAGAGGACTGCCCCTCCGACCCATTGCGCATGCCGATGGGTCGCAGCCAGCCGGGCCATGTGGCAGCCGGCCAGAAGAACCAACGGCAGGAAAAGCGCCGGAACCAGCTCGAAGTGGCCTTCATGAAAGAAGGCGGCGAAATTTTGCCAAACCAGGCCGGGAACGGCCAGGCAGGCAAGCAGGCCGTACCGGGGATCCTCCCAGAGCTCTCGCCCCAATCGCTCCAGCACCACGACGAGGAGGATAAAGAAGAACGGACACAGATAGAATATCTCCAGGCCGATGAAGTGGAATCCCTGGTTCAGGGAAAAGCCATGACTCAACGGCCACTCATTGAGGATGCGTGTGCGCGCGACATCGGCTACTTGGGGCCCCCTCCACCACCAGACCAGCGGCGCCACAAACAGGCTGCTAAAAAAGATCGCGCCCCAGAGCCAGCTTTCGCGAAGACGGATTCGGCGGGCAGGACTGGCCGCAAAATAAAGCACCAGTCCCACGATCCACCACGCATTGGCCATGGCGATGAGTAGTGCCATGCCGCAAACAGCGCCGCCCAGCAACCACCACCAGCCCCGGTCTTTTTCGATTGCCAGGCTGAAGGTAACCATTGCCAGGGCCATCAGGCCGATGCTGGCAGCCGCCTCGGTCATAAAGGAAAATTTCCACGCGTACATCGGGATGACGATAAAGAGCACGACCGTCCAGAAAGCGGCCCGGGCGTTGAACCAGTGACGCGCCAGGTAGAAAAGAATGAAGCCGCTCGTGCAGCAGATGACCGCCGCGGGCCAACGCACCCCGAGTTCGGTATCGCCGAAAAAAGCGGTGCCTACCCGGATCAGGAAAGGCACAAAGGGGCCTCGCTCCCAATAGGCGGGGCTGAGATTCGTGCCATGCCCCTGGAGCCAGAGATAGGCTTCCTGCCCCGACAATTCAAAGGTTTGACCGAACCAGAACCGCACGAGTAACAAGGCAACGAGAAGAAAAATCGTCCGCTTGCGATAACCGGGTTGCACCATAAATTAATAAAAAGCTAAACTTAACGTACGAAGCGCGTTTTAACGTAACCATTTTTCGCCTTATCCTTCAAGGCCCCCTGACGATCACTTTTCATGCATTTAACTTGGCGCGCCATCTCACGAAAGCTAAAACCTTAACAGATAACGAACAAGTGAAATGCGGGATTGTCTTTCCCTTATTTCCCTGTGTCCTACCCAACTGCTGTCAGCACACTTTTATGAAATCCTGCTTTCTCCTCCATTTCCTGACTCTCGGCATCACACTCGTTTTCCTCTCCACTCAAGCCATGGGTGACGACACGCTGCCCGATCCTGCAACGAAGAAAGACGTGCCTCCTCTCCCCATGGTCCAGGCCATGATCTGGAAGCGGCTCGACCTCGCCGACTTCACGCTTAATGGCGTCGTAAAGTCCAACAACAATAAAAAGCAGTATCCCATCAAGCTTCTCACGAAGGGCCACCAATTGGTTTACGAGTTTCAGGACCAACCCCTGCAAATCCGCGTTCAGCTCGATCCCGGCGCTTTTACCGTGCAAAAGCGTGCCTCTTCGAAAGATGCCTGGGCCGATGTCAGCGGTTCCGCAATGAGCAAATCGATTTTTGATACCGACATCACCTACGAAGATTTGGGCATCGACTTCGTGAATTGGGACGACATCGAACCTCTCGGCACCGACAATATCAAGACCCTCGACGCCTACGTTTTCGAAGCCAAACCGGGCCCCAAGGATCACAGCCGCTACGCCTCAGTTCGCTTTTGGGTCAGCAAACAATATTGGGCCTTTCTCCGCATCGACGGACTCAATGCCAAAGGACAAACCGTCAAGCGTGTCGAGGTGCAGGACGTGATGCAGATCGGCAAATATACGGTCTTCAAGGTCATGAAGGTTGCCAACATGGTTCCCGATAAGAACGACATCGCCAAATCGATGACCCAAATCCAGGTCGATGACGGCAAGGAAGGCTCCGGACTAAAGTAGTAATTTTCACTTTCGCCACACGTTGTATCATTGCGTGCTGAGACGTCTCTTGGCATAAGGAGTCTTCCGCCGTGGACGACCTTCCAAAAAGTATTCCGACCAAACCCGTGCCTGTGTCCGCGCCCAAGCCACCCGATCCCCACCAGGAGCGCCGCATCGCCCTGGCTGCGGGTCTCGTCCTGCTCTGGGGAATTTTCACGCTGCTGGCCCAGCTCTCCGGCGCGCTCGACGCCTTTGAGGAACCCCTCCTCGACTGGCGGCTCTCCCTCGATTCCTATCCCGCCCCGCCCAGCGACCAACTCGCCCTCATTGCGATTGACAAGATTCCTCCGGACAAACCCTGGCCTTGGTCGCGCCTCGATTACTCGCTCGAGCTGCGCAGCCTGATCGATTACGCGCCCCAAAGTGTCGTTTTCGAGATGAACCTCAACGACCGCGACACCGAGTACACCTCGTTTGACGCCACCTTCTCCGATATCGTCAAGCGGGCCAATACGGTCGTCTTTGCCGCCACAGTCCTGACACCGCCCAATACCAATCCCACGGGTGCCCCCCTGCCGGCCAAGCTCGGCTCGCTCCCCTTCCACGGCGGAATGCGCCAGGTGCCGCGCTTCGCTTCGGCGATCTGGCCACTCGATACGTTTGCCGGGGATTCCCCCGTCGGCGCCAACAACCTCGAGTCCGAAGCGGGCCTGCGCCTGCGACGGCTTCCGCTCGTCTTCATGCTCGACGGAAAAATGATCCCCTCACTCGTGCTCCAGGCCTCCTCCCAACTCCTCGGGGCCGATCTTGCTTCCTCCGAGATTCAGGTCGGGCGCGCCATTCTGCTCCGGCGCAAGGACGGCAAGCTTCTTCGCACCGTGCCCATCGATGACGAGGGCCGGATGCGTATCCGCTACCATCAGGGCCCCGTTGCGTCGTGGCAAGACAGTTTCGATAACATCATGCTTTACGACGAACTGATCCAAAACGGCATCAGGCCGGATCGCGATCTTCGCAAGCTGTCCAGGCGACAGGTCTGGATCGGGCGTACCGACACCGGCGAACGGGAACGCTTCAAGACCGCCGTGGGCCAGCTCACCCGCGTCGAAGTCCAGCTTCAAGCCGAGCGAACCATCCTCGACCAGGATTATGTCCGGCCGCTTCCGCCGATGATCCTTGCCGCGCTTTACCTGCTCATCGCCATCGGCGGCGCGACTGCCATCATCCGAATTGGCCCCATCCATGCGGCAGCGATGCTGGTCGTCCTGGCCGCGTTCTGGTTTGAGTCGTCGATTCTCTCGTTCAGGGTCTACAACGTGGTTCTGCCGCTCCCCAGCTTTGCCATGCTCCTTCTCGGCACCTATGGCGTGGGGATTCTCTCCTCTCATTGGGACATGGAGCCCGATGAGGATTCGCACTAACTCCCGTTTGGTATTAGACAATTGCTATCCTAAATCTGGCGCTTCACTGGAGATTTGAGTATCCTTCTCTCGGCTTCAGGTCGGTAACTCGGAGTGATTCATTATGGCCACCAAACTCAGCACCATCTTCATTTTTCTGGCTTTGATGGCATCGCTTGCTTTGTACGCAGACACCGAAAACGGTGCGGACCTTGTATTAAAAATTACTGATCACGCGAGGCTTTTGCACAAGATGAGGGATTTGGTCATTGATCAAATCGATTTCAAAAATCTCAGCATTCAGGACGCCGTGAGATCGTTGGCAACAACCACAAAGCGTTGCGATCCGCAGCATGAGGGCATTAATTTTGTCCTCACTCGCTCCGATCTCCCTCAGAGAATTACGTTGAAACTTAAAAATGCCACCGTGCGCGATATCATCGGTCACATGGGGTTAGCCTACTTCGTCGAAAGATTCGCTGTCTCTCTATATTACGACAATGGAGACGGTTTGTGTAGCCGGACATATCTCGTTTCTTCAAAATTTTTCCAAATCAGCCCTAATAACGAGTTTGATAAGAACAAAGGAACTTATGACGTTAGAAAACAGCTTGAGATCAAAGGCATCCACTTTCCGCCCGGTACCGATGCGAATTACACTCCTGCGACAAAGACGCTTCGCGTCGTGGATACCTATCCCGAGGTCTTGGCTGTAGACGATTTATTGAATCCGTGACGCGTTGCAAACGCTGAAATCAATGCTCCTGCGTGGGCGCCTCATTCGTCTGCGCATCCGGCGCTGGAGGAGGTGGTGGTGGCGCCACCATGTCGTTACCAGGACCGCCGTGGAACGGACCGCCCGGGCCGTCACGCGGTGGTCCCCAGGGACGCATGTGGTCTAAAAACATTTTTTTGCGTTCGCTTTCCATCTTTTGCAATTCCACCTTTTGCTCAGGCGTCAGGGGCAGGATGGCCGCGATCTGGTCATTGGCCGTCATGAAGATTTGGTCGCCGCGCTCCATTTCATCGCGATGCAACATTTGAATTTTATTTCTGGCATCGACAAGGATCGGCTGGATTTTTGCCGCTTGATCCGGGCTCAAATTCAACCGGTGGACCAGTTGCGCCATCCAAAGCCGCCCCATCTGTTGCGCACCCGGATGCTGCTGCTGCGCGCCGGGAGGATGCCTAAAATGCGACACCCAGCCGTAAGTCAGCGCCGATCCAGTTACCACACCCACGATAAAAATCACCGCCAGCAACAACCACGGTTTAAGCTTGGAACTCATGGAGTGTCGTCCGGGGGGATGGTGGAATCGGTTAGTTGCAGATATTCGGCGAACGGATTGTTGGTGCTATTCGATGTGGTGATGCTGGTCAACGCTGGCAAGAAACTGAGGGCCATGATCAGGCTGGCAAGGATTAATCCGCGCACCAACAAAGTCATGTCCCAAAAACCGGTCCCGCTCGACTGCCCCGTGCGCCATGCCGCCATGACACGGGTTTCCAGCCCGTAGGGGGGCGTGTAAACCGTCTCGGGCTGGCCCTGCGCAGCAGACCGGAAGAGACGGTTGAGTTGGTCATCGGCGGGGTTCATAGGCTCTCCTTCATTAGCAAACTATAGCGCCGGCGCAATTGCGCTCTCGCACGAAAAGCGCGCACCTTGATCAAGGAACGGTTCCAGCCCGTGAGGTTGGCAATCTCGTCAAGATGATGTCCTTCAAGGTACATGAGACGCATGAGGAGTCGGTCGGCCGGCTTCAAAGTGCCCAGAAGCTTATCGACCAATTCCTTCGAGGCCACCCGGTCGGACGCATCGAGTTCTCCCGGCGACACGGCAAGGTGCTCGACCACCGTCGCCTCGTCTTCGCTCAAGTCGGCCAGCCGGACTTCCGGTCGGCGCTTTTCATGCCGGATTTGGTTTAGGCACGTATTGACTGCGATCCGCGAGACCCAGTGCAAAAAAGGCACCTTTCCGGAAAACTGCTGGAGATGACTCATCACCTTGATGCAGACCTGCTGCACGAGATCCTCGGCGCTTTCCCGGGCGGGAAGATTCGCCTGCACCAGTTTGGTCACGTGTGGATACATATAATGAAATAGCTCAAGGATCGCCTTTTCATCCCCTTCCCGCCCACGCGCCAGGCATTCCAATACCTCCGCGTCTGTCATATCGAGGCAAACCTCTTCATAAGTTGTTGACTCCTCACTTCACCATTCGGTTACAAAATTATTTGGTCCGCTTGCAAAACAAAGCGCGTAAGCGCTTCTTTAAAAAAGCCTGTCATCCCGAGCTTGTCGAGGGACCTCTAACTATTTTGTTCCCTGCCTTCCCTCCCGGCTTTCGCTCCTTCATGGCTTCTTGTTGAAAAATCTGCTATAAGAAGGCGTCCGATGAAATTTTCCGCTCTCACCTTTGGCAGCCTTCAACTGCCCACGCCTCTCTTATTATCGCCCCTGGCCGGTTATACCAATCTTCCTTTTCGCCGCGTCATCCGCGAACTCGGCAGCGTCGGGCTCTGCACCACCGACCTGGTCAATGCCCGTTCGCTCCTGGAAAAGAATCGCAAGGCGCTCAAGCTGATCGAAAGCTGCGCGGAAGACACGCCCCTGGCCGTGCAGCTTTTCGGCTCCGTCCCCAAGGAAATGGCTGAGGCCGCGCGAGTCCTCGAATCGCTCGGTGTTGCTTCAGTCGATGTCAACATGGGCTGCCCGGTGCGCAAGGTCTGCCAGGTCGGCGGCGGCTCGGCGATGATGACTGAACTTGATCGCACCTCGGACCTCGTCCGCGGGATGGTCAACGCCGTCCGCATCCCGATCACATGCAAGATGCGTCTCGGCTGGGACGATGACAACCTGACCGCGCCCGATCTTGCCCGCGCGTTGGAGGACACCGGCGTCGCCGCGATCATGGTCCATGGCCGCACCCGCCAGCAGGGCTTCGACGGCTCCGTGAACCTGGCAGGAATCCGGCGCGTGGTGGCCGCGGTGCGCCGCATTCCCGTCATCGGCAATGGCGACATCACCAGCCCGCAAGCCGCAAAAATAATGATCGATTCAACCGGCTGCGCGGGTGTAAGCATCGGGCGTGGCGCGTTTTACAACCCGTGGATTTTTGCCCACACAATGCATTATCTCGAAACCGGGGAACTGCTGCCCGCCCCGGCCTTTTCCGAGCGGATCCGCGTCATGAACCGCCACTTCGATTTGATGATCGAAGTCTTCGGCGAAAGCCTCGGTTGCACCATGTTTCGCAAGGTCGGCCCCTGGTACGCCAAGCGTTTTGGGCCGGCCTCCCTCTTCAACAAGGGTATCGTCCGTATTTCGACCCGCGCCGATTACCATACACTACTGGAACACTACATCTCGTGGCGGGCCCAATTTCTCGACGAGAACGGCGAACTTCATCGCAAATACTCTCCCGCTCCGCACGCGCTGAATTTTCGTGATGAGGAAACGGACGCGCCCGCCGTCACACGCCGCGAAGCCATTCCGGTTCCCACAGGCCCGAATGATCTTTGGTAGTCGTTATGTAACGGCGGTCTCCGTTCTAACTGCCTGGACAAGCTATTGGTTCTCGTTAGATTACGACATGGAAAACGAGGCCGACGGATTTAAAGGAACTGTTAGGGGAAAAACGTACCAGGAATTAAAAGAGCGAACGGCCAAATATCAGATCTTAGCCAGCACTATTATGGGCTATATGCTTATAGGTTTTGGTCTCTGTATTGCTTTCGGCTGGCTTACTCATTTATCTCTATATCCAGAAATTAGTCTACGACTACTGTTGCTAGCGATGAACTTGATTATTATCCTGATGGGTGTCGGTTTTATTTTGATCGCAAAAAGAATCACACCTATGTTCTGGGTTATATTGGGACCGACAAAGGCCCAGTGGACCAAGATGTCGGCGAAATACCCATAACCTATATCTGAACACCCTCGTTCCCAAGTTGCACTTGGGAACGCACTTGTTGAGGCAATTCCATTGCCGATCTTGGCGGGTATTACCGATGAATTAGCGCGAAATGGAATTTCGCGAGGAACAGGGGGGCATTCCCAAGTAAAACTTGGGAACGAGGAAAAGGCGGATTAACGCGCGTTGCGGGTCTCGGGTGTCGCGAGTATTCCCAAAGGCGTGGCAATTGAAGGCGGTGGCTGTGCTTGGGCTTCCTCCGCTCGCGGCTTGGTCTTCACAAATATCTGGGTGAAGTAGATCGCGCCTTCCTTATCCTGCCAAACGCCAAGGCCCGTGTAATTGTAATCGCCGCGAATATTCTCAAGATGATGCGGACTGCGAAGCCACTTCGCGACCGCGTTCTGAGCCACCTGGTCAAGATTGTCGGTCATGAATACATTTTCACCGGCGCTCCAAAAACCGGTCATGATGGTTTTTAAGCGGCTGACCCGGTCGCCGAAGCCCTCATGACCGAAATCGACCTCACCTGTGGCCATGTCTTTACTGTGAGTGCGCGCAGCCTTGGCAATCGCGTTGTCCCACGCCAATGCCGGCAGTTTGTTGGTTTGGCGGTATTGATTGATAAGGGAAAATGTTTCCTGTTCCACCCCGTTGCGATAGTCAGCCCTGCTCGCGGCCAAAACAGGCCCCTGTGCCTGCATTTGTTGAGCGTCGACACCGGAGAAAGCCGCGATGGACAAAAACGCAAGGATCGGCAGAAATCGCGTGAGTATCTGGGTTCCGGGCATAAAATGGAAGCGCCTATTGAAGCGCATCCGCCATGAAAAATCACGGCATTTCGAGCGTCTGCTAGGTAGCCGCCGGAGTCGTCTGCTTCGTCGGAATCGGTCCTGTTTTGGGGCCATGATCTCCCGAAAATTCGGCCGGTATGCCGGAAAGATCGGCTGCGGCATTACTGAGTAAATCAACCTTGTGAAACGCGATGCGCGCTTCGTCGTCGCGACCGAGTTTTTCAAGCGTCACACCCAAATCGTACCAGGCGCGAATGTTGTCGGGCACCCAATTGACCTCGCGCCGGAAAGCATTCATCGCGGCTTGATGGTCGCCCTTTTGCGCGCAGACGATACCGAGATTATGCCAGGCCCCGGGGAACGATTCCCTAAGATCGACGGCTTGCTGATAAGAATCGCGCGCGGCGTCCAGATCGCCCAGCTTGTGGAAACTCACGCCCAGATTAAACCATGCCTGGGGTTCGCCCGGCACGATAATCGTCGCCTCGCCGTAAGCAGTGGCCGACCGCGAGTAATTTCCTGCAGAATACCAGGCCAGGCCGATTTCGTTCCACGCCATCCAGAGCAGATCGCATTTGGGATCGGCTTTGACCGCGCGCTGCACCGCCGCTTCCGCCGCATCGGTCTGTTCGAGCCGGGCATGGATGATGGCCTGAAAACATTCGCAATAGGCGGAAATGGCTGGGAGAAGGCTGGCGCGCTGAAACACGGTGGCGGCGAGGGTAAAGTTGTTTCGGCTGAAATAGATCACACCCATTTTGAAAAAAGCTTCCGGATATTCGGGGCGGAGTTCGACCGCCCGTTTGCAGGCGATGAGCGCTTCGTCCAGCTTGTCCTGGGCTCCCAGGGCTGCAGCCAGGTTGTCCCAGGCGCGGGCATATTCGGGGCTGGCCATGGTGGCAAAGCGCAGGGCCGATTCCGCCTGCGGATATTGGTCCGTTTGAAAATAGAGCACGCCGAGATTGCACCAGACCTTGGGATGCTTCGGATCGATTTTATTGGCTTTCAGGTACGTCGCGAGGGCCAGCTCATATTTATTATTGAGTTGATACCCGAGCGCGGCATTGAATTGGGAGGCCAGTTCGTCCGGGTCGTACTTAAGCGCCTCGACAAAGGCCTCCTCGACATGGAGAGATTCACCTGCCTCGAAACAGGCCTGGCCAAGGTCAGTCCAGGCCTGCCACATTTCGGCTTTGCCGGCGGGCGCGGCATTGGCTTTCTTGAGAAGCGCCTCGGCCCGTCTTAAATGTCCCTGCTTGATCGCGATCTTCGCCTCCTCGATACATTCCTGCGTCGTCGAAGGCAGCGGCTTGTCAGCTTCAGCCACGGTCTCGGCTTTCGGAGCCATCTTCGTGGTGGGGGATTGGGACGGACGCGAGGGCATGAGCATCTTCCCGGTTTTACGAATGATATCGATCGCCACCGGTTGCGTATGCTGCGCCGCACTAATGCCGGAATGTCCTGCTTCCGTTCCGGTGCGTTGCGACATTTGCCTTTGCACCGCCACCGCCGCAGCCTCGCTCAACGGTCGCAATTCCTTCTCCGGACCGCCAAGGCGCAAAGACCGCTCGAAATGCTGAAGCGCAATATTAGGCATGCCCAGGTCGCGCAGATAAATCAGGCCCACTTCCTTCAGGAGAGTCGGGCTGTTGTAGGCCCGGGCCAGCCGCGTAAACATCGATCGGGATAATTGCGAGATTTGAAGCAGGGGCTTATCCTGCTGCTTGGCGAGAGCATTGAACTCTTCGATCTTCTTCAGGCCATCGATGATGACCTCGAGGCTTTTGATGCTAAGTGGATCGTTTTGCCCGCGAATCTTTTCCGCCAACGCTTCCCAGGACGCCGGGCTCAAGGGATCAGTCTCTATCAGTCTCAGATTCTGAGTAGAACGCCCGGTCTGAAATGTTGGTTCGGTCATGGAAGGCGCAGTGCGATAAACGGTTGATTGATGTGGCGTGAATATATGGGCAGAAGTGGAGCGAGGCAAGTCCTGCGGACGGCAGTAAAGCTTCGCCCCAAAATGCCCGTCCTCTGTTTTCGCGTTCTAGGCTTTAACCCGGCGGGCGCGATAAGTTGCGCGTCCTTCAGCATCAAAAGTCTTCTGGAAATCAGTCTTGGGATCGGCAGCCCAGTTCCATTCGGACGCAGGCTTCAGTACGCCGGCGTCACGGATGGCTTGTTGCGCGGTCTCGAAATAATGCGCGTGATCCGTCGTGAACCGGAGTTCACCTCCGGGCTTGAGCGCCACGGCCAGATCGCGTACGAAATCGGGTTGAATAAGACGGCGCGGCCAGTGGCGGCGCTTTGGCCACGGATCGGGAAAAAGAATATGCGCGATGGAAACGCTCTCCGGCGGCAATAAGTATCGCACCGTGTAGCCGAACTCCAACCGCAGGACGCGGAGATTAACCAGCCCGGCCCGCGCCGTGCGCTTCTCGATTTTACGCACGCGACCCAGAAGCCGCTCCACCGCAAGAAGGTTGATCTCCGGATGCTGCTGCGCGTAAGCCAGGGCAAACCCTCCATCGCCCGCGCCGAGGTCGAGTTCGATGGGATGGTCGTTACCAAAAAGCTCACGCCAATCCAACCGCGCGCAGATGTCGGTGATAACAACGGATGGCGATGAGACTTCCATGAAGGCAGATTAGCCGCAAAAGAACGCAGAGAACGCAAAAAAAAGACGATGTCTCAATTTGAATTAGAAAAAAGGAATGTAACGATTCCTAAAATTCCCACTAACGTGATAAGAATCATTCCAGCGATGGAGCAACCTCGAATAAAGCGGACGCAGTTACGCTCCGTTTTCGGAATGCTCAAAAGATCGAGCCAATACCAAGTAATCCACGAATCCTTCTTTTTCTGATAAACTTTCTCTGGCCAGCGCAGCCATAAACCCACTGCATAAGCAACATCCACTGCGACAACAAAGGAAAGACAACCGACAAGTTCTCGTGATGTCATAATTTCACACCTTTGGAGCCGTTCTAGCCCTTAATCTGATATAAGCGCGCACAGCGGCTAGGCCAATCCAAATTCAGTTCCCCTCGTTCCCAAGTTGCACTTGGGAACGCACTTGTCGGCGAAGCTGTGCTTCTTCCTACCCCTTTGTGTTTCCTTGTGCCCTTTTGTGGCCAATGAATCCGCTACTCCACCGGCAATTCCGTCAGCCAATGGAGCACGCCCTTCTGCGCGTGAAGCCGGTTTTCCGCCTGATCGAAGATCTCCTGCTGGCGTTCCTCGAAGATTTTTTCCGTGATCTCCTGTTCGCGATAGGCGGGCAGGCAATGCTGTACGAGCGCATGTTTCTTCGCCAGGGCGAGCAGGCCATGATTGATCTGGTACCCCTGAAACACTGTCTGGCGCTCGGCTTTCTCCTTTTCGAGCCCCATCGAGACCCAGACATCCGTGTAGAGCACATCGGCGTCGCGGGCCGCTTCCTTCACGTCATGCGTCTGCGTAACGAAGCGATTGGTGACCGCGCTTTGGTAACCTTCAGGTCCAGCCAACGTCAGATGGAATTTCAGCACTTCCGCCGCATAGACCCACGAGCGCGCGACATTGCAGGCGCAGTCACCAATAAAAGCAATCTTCCGGCCCGCGATCGGCCCGAGCTTTTCCTCAATGGTCTGGATATCGGCCAGAATCTGGCACGGATGCTCGTCGTCGGTCAGCGCGTTGATCGTTGGGATTTTCGAGTAGCTGGCGAAATCCTCGACATCGCTTTGGGCATAGGTGCGGATGATCGCGCCGTGGACCATCCGGCCCAGCACCCGCGCGGTGTCCTTGATTGGTTCGCCGCGACCGAGCTGCATATCGTTCGCGTTGAGAAAAAGCGCATTGCCGCCCAGCTCACGAATGGCCACCTCGAAGGAAACGCGCGTGCGCGTCGACGACTTGTTGAAAATAAGCGCCCAGGTCTGCCCGGCCAGCGGTCGCCACGAGATCGATTTCCGCTCCGCTTTGTATCGCTCAGCCAGGGTGAGAATTTCGCGAATGGTTTTTTCCTCCATGGCTTTGAAGCCGAGAAAATGACGAAGGGGCGTGCTCATGGTAATTATTTGCCTGCGGCGATTTGCGTGCCAATACCGGCATCGGTGAAAAGTTCCAGCAGAAGCGAATGGGCCTTTTTGCCATCCAAAAAATGTACCTTAGCGACTCCGCCAGCCAGCGCTTCCAGGGCGGAATCGACTTTCGGGATCATGCCTTCGGCGATAACCCCGTCCTCCTTCAATTGCTGAATCTGACTGGGCGTCAGAGTGGAGATGAGGGATGTTTCATCCTTGGGATCGCGCCGCACGCCGTTCACATCGGAAAGATAAATGATCTTGTGCGCCTTGAGCGCCTGCGCGATTTTCGCCGCCGCGATATCAGCGTTGATGTTATAAATCTGGCCGTCCTTGCCCCGCCCGAGCGGTGAAATGATCGGGACGATTTCCGCGTCAACGAGTTTGTGTACCCTCGTGATGTCGACCGACGTGATATCGCCGATAAATCCCATGTCGATTTTGGAGCCTGTAGCGTCCACCCGCGGCGGCGCTTTGTCCGCAATCAGTATCTCCTTGCCGGAAAGGACCTGCGCCTTGCCCCCCAATTCCTGGATCTTGGCCGCCAGCGAGGGACTGATCACTTCCGTCAGGATGCGGTCGATGATCTTGATTGAGGCCCCGTCGGTGATCCTGAATCCGTCGACGAACTTGGCCGTCAGATTTTCCTGCCTCATGGCCGCGGTGATCGCCTTGCCGCCGCCATGGACCACGACAGGATTGATACCCACCGCTTCCAAAAAAACGATGTCGCGCAAGACGCTCTCGACAAGGTCGGGATTTTCCATCGCCGCGCCCCCGTATTTGACCACGACGGTACGACCGCGAAATTGCTGAAAATAGGGCAGCGCTTCGAGAAGCGCATCCGCTTTGCTGTGTCTCATCATTCTCCCTTGTTGATCCGGACGTACTCTTCAGTGAGGTCGGTCGTAAGGATGCTATACTCGCCCATGCCGGAGTGGAGATGAATCGTGATGGTAAATTTGGGGCGCCGGACCAGCTTGCGCAGTTTGACCAGCGGCGTCTTGCTCGGCTGGCCGTTGACCACGGCGAGCAGTCCGTCGTAATAAATATCGACCATCTCCTCGCGCACCCGCGCGCCGCTGTAGCCGAGCGCGGCCATGATACGGCCCCAATTCGGATCGCCGCCGGTCCACGACGTCTTGATTAATTCCGATTTGGCCACCGCGAGCGCCGCCAGTTTTGCCTCTTGGGCGTTGGCCGCGCCTTTGACCACGACCTCGACCACGCGCGAGATCCCCTCGCCGTCCTCGACGATCATCCGCGCCAGTTTTCGCATGACATGGGTGAGCGTCTTTTTGAACAACTCGAATTGTGGGTGGTAACTCTTGAGAAGGTTCGTGCCGGATGAGCCATTGGCCAGGACAATCACTGTGTCGTTCGTCGAGGTGTCGCCATCCACGGAAATGCGGTTGAAGGACATCTCGACCGCGTCCGCGACGCAGGCCCTCAGCGCCGCCCGATCGATGCTTACATCGGTGGTGATGACGCAAAGCATGGTCGCCATATTGGGATGGATCATGCCTGCGCCCTTGGCCATGCCGCCAATGCTCACCTTGCGTCCATCCACTTTGAAGCGCATGGCAAATTCCTTGCGGCGCGTATCCGTGGTCATGATCGCCTTGGCTGCTTCCGCGCCGTTTTTTGCGGCAAGTTTCGAGGCGGCCTTCTCGATTCCCTTGCGCACCTTGGCCATGGGCAACCGGTTGCCGATCCGGCCCGTGGAGCAGATCAGCCATTCGCGCGGCTTCGTTTCCAATTCCTTCGCCGCATGTTCGACCATGGCCTTCGCATCGGCGATGCCTCCCACCCCCGTGCAGGCATTGGCGCAGCCGGAGTTGATTACCACGCCACGCATTTTCCCATTACGCAGGTGCCGGATGGAGAGCTTCACCGGCGCGGCCTTGACCAGGTTGGTGGTGAATGCCGCCGCCGCTTCCGCCGGAACATCCGAGACGATCAGTGCCATGTCCTTCTCTCCGCGCGGCTTGATTCCGCAGGCCACACCCGCGGCCCGAAACCCTTCCGCGGAGGTGATGCCACCTCCCTTGATCACCTTCGCTTCCATGGATTTTTTGGTCTTCATATCAGACCCAGCTTCTCGTCCAGCCCCATGGCCAGGTTTGCGGCCTGAATCGCCTGTGTAGCATTGCCTTTGCCAAGATTGTCCAGGGAGGAAAAGAGTATAAGACGATTCGTCCGTTCATCGATGCGGGCTGCGATCTGGATGCGGTTGGAATTCGCCACCTGCCTCGCCTCGGGGAGCGCTGGAGAGGAAAGGATTTCCACAAAAGGCTCCTCACCATACGCTCCCCAAAGAACCTGTTCCACGTTGGCCTCGGACGTCGGCCGGATTAAACGCGCGGTGATCGTCGTGAGCATACCCCGATGAATAGGCACCAGATGAGGCACAAAAGTTACGGTGATCTTTTTGCCCGCGGCCAGCGAAAGCTCCTGTTCGATTTCGCCCAGATGCCGGTGCTTGGGCACCCCGTAGACGTACATGTTGTCGTTCACCTCGCCGAAAAGAAGCCGGAGTTCCAGCTTGCGCCCCGCCCCGGAAACGCCGGTTAGCGAGGTCACGACAATGGAATCAGGCTCGATCAAGCCCGCCCGTAAAAACGGTGCCAGAGGCAGGATGATGCTGGTGGGGAAACAACCGGGAGCAGCGATAAGCCGCGCGCTCTTAAGCCGTTCGCGATGGATTTCCGGAATGCCGTAAACCGCCTCGGCCAGTAAAGCGGGCGCGGGATGATCGTGATCGTAAAATTCTTTGTAGACGATGGGGTCGGTCGTCCGGAAATCAGCGCTCAGGTCGACCACGGTCTTGCCCGCCTCGCGCAACGCAACGGCATAGGGCGCGGCGGTGCCATGGGGAACGGCCAGGAAAAAAAGATCGGCCTCCTTCGCCAGGTCGAAGTCGGGCGCGGCGTCGACAAAGCTCAGCGCGCCCAGTTCGCGTGGGAGCCCATGAACAAAATTGGAAAGCGGCTGGCCGGCGTTCTGCCTGGAGGTGACCAGGCCGAGATTAAATACGGGATGCCGGGCAAGATAGTGCAGAAGCTCCTGCCCGGAATAACCGGAAGCGCCAACGACCGCCGTACGTACGGATTGCAACTGGGGCCTTTCTCCCTTCGGTTCCACAAGTGAACCGGAAGGAATTTTAGCGTTTGGAGAACTGGAAGCGCTTGCGTGCGCCCGGCTGTCCCGGCTTTTTGCGTTCTTTTTTGCGGGGATCGCGACGAAGCAAACCGGGCTTCTTCAACGTCGTCCGCAGGGCCGGATCAACCTGAATCAAGGCACGAGCCAAGGCAAGGCTCAGCGCACCGGCCTGGCCGACCAGTCCGCCGCCGTGAGTCTTCACTTTGACATCAAATTTCTTGGCCGAATCGACCGTGTGCAGCGGCTGCAGCGCGAGGGTCTTCATGGCCGGAGTCGTGAAGTAATCTTCAAAATCGCGTCCATTGACTTCGAGCTTACCCGCGCCGGGAACGAGCTGAATGCGCGCAACCGCGGTTTTGCGGCGGCCGGTGGCGACGATGACATTTTTAGCGGGGGTGACCATGACGTGAATCCTTATTTGACCTTGACCTTATTGACCGTGAGAGGCGCGGGAGCCTGGGCTTCATGCGGATGCTTGGAGCCCTTGTAAATATGCAGCTTGCGTAAAATGGAACGACCGAGGCGATTGTGAGGGATCATGCCCTTGACTGCGCCTTCGATAATCAATTCGGGATGCCGGCCGCGGCGGGACTTGGCGGTCTCGGTGTGATGACCGCCGATAAAACCGGAGTAGCTCATGTACTCCTTCTGCGTTTCTTTCTTTCCGGTAAAGACCGCTTTCTCGGCGTTGATCACAATGACGTAATCGCCGGTATCGACGTGGCTGGTAAAAATGGCCTTGTGTTTGCCGCGAAGCAGTACAGCGGCTTTTTCAGCCACACGTCCGACAACCTGGTTGTCAGCGTCAATAATATACCACTTGCGTTCTACTTGCTCGGCCTTGGCACTAAAAGTTTTCATCGGGAGCCGAAAATTAAGCCACGCCGCACAAGATGTGTCAAAGATTTTCGCGGTTATTTTCAGGACGACGAAATCTCTTAATCTAGCGGCAGGCTGTGATCACCGCTATTTTACAACCGCGTCGTCAACTTCGACTTGGCGGCCCCGAGCTCCCGCGAAAGCTGGTCGTTCTGGGCCTGGAGAACCGTGTTCTGCTGCGCGAGCGTCGCGCATTCGCTTTTGAGATTGTCGAAATTGTGCCGGCTCAACGAGGTGCCCTCGGTGGCTTCGCGCAGGGTATCGCGGGTCTCATGCAAGGCTCTTTGGCTTAACGCCAGGCCGCGCTGGGCGATCGATGCCTCCTCTTTTGCACGGGTCAGTTGTTCTCGGAGGGAGGCAACTTCCTGTTGGAGCTTTTCGTCTCCACCACCCGCACCTCCGGAGTTGGCTTTGAGCGCCGCAAGTTCCCGGTTCCGTTCTTCAAGCTTTTGACGAAATCCTTCGAGCTGCTGTTCCAACTCCTTGCGAAACTTTCCGGATTCTTCCCTGGGGGGTTGCTGCTCCTGCTTGTAGGTTTCAAATTCCTTGCGAAGGGCGGCATATTCGTGACGGGCCTGGTCTCGTTCCTCAGAGACACGCGCAAGTTCTCCCGTTGACGCGGTGGCGCTTTCCGCGCCCGCGGGCTTTTCGTTGGCCTGTTGCAGTTGCTCGCGCAGGAGATTGCCTTCGTTAACCGCCTGGTCGCGTTCCTGGATGACGCGGGCGAGCTCCTCGTTCAGTTGCCCATCTTGTGCCAGACTTCGGCCAGTGCATCTTCCTCCTGACCCGGGTCCGGGTCATGCGGGGCATCGCCGGTCTCGTCTTTGATTTCTTCGCCGACCGGATGCGTTTCGGGCGACGGCCGGCCGGAGGATGGGGGACGGGACAGAGCCGGGGATGGAAAAAGTTTCTTAAGGCTCGGCATCGGTGCGGTACGGCGAGGCAACGCAGGAAGAGCGCGATGCTCCGCCAGCAAGGAAGGCGGCTTGGAAACCAGGGAAATCCGGGATGTCGGAGCCATTCCCTCACCCGGGATCGATCCCTGCTCGGCACCATGCTGGCCGGGAGGCGCTTCAGGTAAAGGTCTGGTTCCTACCTTTTTTACCAGGCGGGAGAACTTTTCCTGGTCAAACCACGAGGGAGACGTACTCATCGCTTTGTTCGGGAGCTACCAGGTCGAGTTTGGATTCAAGTTCCGCCGCAAGTTGATCGAAAACGAGCGCAATGGCGGGCGGCGCGCCGCCGCGAACGAGTCCGAGCGGCATGCCCTTCATGCTTGCGTGGATCACGGCCGAATCGCGCGGCAACATGGCCTGACAGACCAGTTCCGGCGGGAGGACGCGCTTGATTTCCTCCACAATCCGCTTCGTGTCATCAACATTCGGATCGGCCATGGTAAGCACCACGCCAACCAGCGAGCAGGCTTCCTCGTTTTCAGTTTGCAACTGGTTGAGGAAATCGACCGTGAGCATGAGGGAGCGGAGGGCGAGCGGTTCGCACTGCTGGGGCACCAGGACATGGCTGCAACTGCGCAGAATCCCTTCCGTCGGCCCGTGCAATCCAGAGGGCGTATCGAGAAGGACGAGGTCATAACCCGCCTCCGCCGCCGACTTGAAGAAAGGAGCCAGGCGCTCACCGTCCTGCAGGCTCGAACACCATTTCGAGATTTCATTGGTGGGAATCTTCCCGGACATCACGATATTGAGCGATTCGAGCTTGGTTTTCAGCACTGCCTGGTCGAACGGCAGGCCGGAATTGAGGACTTCGTAAAGTCCGGTGTAAGTCTGCGCGCTGGGTGAAAGCGACAGCCCCACGGAACCTTGCGGATCGGCATCGACGAGAAGAGTCTTCCACCCGCGCTTGGCGAAGGAGAAAGCCAGGTTAATGGCGCAGGTTGTTTTGCCCACGCCCCCTTTTAAACTTGAAATGGCTAGTGTAATCACGACGGTCTTTTGTTTTACCTATCATAAGGCTTATCGCCAGCTTGAAACGAAAAAAATAATAATAACGGTAAATCGGGTCGGTTTTTACTGGCTCCCGGCCTCTATTTCCAGGCTGAAATCGATCGCCCGGACACTGTGGGTCAGCGCGCCCACGGAGATGAAATCGACCCCGGTCCGCGCCACGTCGGCCACTCGCTCCAGCGTCATGTTACCGGAGGCTTCCGTGGCGACCCGTCCGGCAATGAGCGCCACGCAGGCGCGCATCTCGTCCAGCGACATGTTGTCGAGCAGGAGGACATCGACGCCAAGGGTGATGATTTCCGGGATTTGCTCAAGATGGTCCACCTCGACTTCCAGCACCGCGTCCGGATCGAGGGCGCGCGCGGCGCGGATCGCCTCGGCCAACCGGTTGCCGGTCCCCATCAGGGCCAGATGATTATCCTTGATCAGAAAACGGTCGTAGAGGCCGAAGCGATGGTTAACGCCGCCCCCGCAACGCACGGCGTATTTTTGCACCGCCCGCAGTCCGGGCGCAGTCTTGCGCGTATCGAGAATTCTGGCCTTGGTCCCGGCCACGGCCTCGACAAAGCGCCGCGTTTGTGTTGCCACGCCGGAAAGATGCTGGAGAAAATTCAACGCGCTCCGCTCTGCGGTCAGGATTGCCCCCGCCGAGCCGCGAATTTCCAGCACCGTGTCCCCCGGCCGAAGCGACGTTCCGTCCGCGCTCTTGGCGGTCAGAAATAGCGTGGCGTCCTGCTCCCGGAACACCTGCTCCGCCACGGGCAACCCGGCGAGCACGCAGGCTTCCTTCGCGAAAATCCGGGCGGAGGCCTGGGTATCGAATTTGATGCAGGCCAGCGTTGTGATGTCGGCCGGGCCGCGATCCTCGCCCAGCGCGCGCGATGCCGCTTCGCGAATGATGGCGGGGTCGGGAGGTTGAATCATGGCGGGACTGTTTACGCGTCAAGCTTCGCCAACGCAACGCGAATTTCATCTCTCGGTCCGTCGTGCTCCTGCGCAATAGCAAGCTCAAGCCCCTTTTCGTACATCGATCGAGCGGCAACCTTGTCGTCTCGCTGCAGCGCAATTTTCGCCAGCAACATTGTCACCACCATCCAGTCAGGCTTGGCCTCCAGCGCCGCGCGAAGATGCGTCTCGGCCTCGGACACCCTGCCCGCGTCGTAGAGCGCCTTGCCCAAACTGAAAAGGAGAAGTTCGTCGCCGGGATGCGCTTTAAGCAAACCTTCGTACTTGGCGATCAGGGATTCAGTGTTCATGGTTCTGTTTTAAAGAAGCTCGTCATCCCGAGCTTGTCGAGGGATCAGTTTTGTCGAGGAGCTTTCTCCAGCCACAGTGCATCGCCTTGATTTCTCCATCGCAAGTCGAGGAGCGCACTGTAAGCGTCTAGAAGGGTGGCGTATTCCCAACGTCCCTCGACACTTACTTTAGAAATCTCGGGCTTGGCTTTCGAGTCGATCTTGAAAAAGAAATGTTCGTGAATCGACTGAGGATTCTCCGAAAGGGAGAGAGACTCCTTTAGTTTCGTGTTAATGAACTCTTCCACGCTATCTCCGCTTAACTGCTCAAAAATCGTTCTACCGGGAGGGATGATCGCCTCGGTCCAATCTGCCAACGGACCGGTTTTATCGCTGACCGGTTCGCGGTACGTTGACAACAAAGATCTGTGATTTGGCGAATGGATCAATGTGTAGCCCTGTCTGTCCACTACGACTTCTCCCCTCTGGCTGGCCACTGCTTCGATGACCTGATATAGCGAAAGGCCTTTGCACAGCTTGATGTCGAATTGTCGAGCGTCTACTGAAGGATTGCTTAGCCAAGCCACATTGAACTCCAGCAATGTCAAATCGGAAATTTCTGTTTGAATCGCCTCCTTGTCACGTTTCAGTTCGTCCAGGCGTTCGTAAATGTCGACCGAATTCTTCAGCGTGATATCCTTGGCCAAGTAGGCGCGACGCAACAGTTCCGTGGGCTGTGCAATCGGTTCGCTCCAGGCAATATCGGTATAACTATTGAGCAGGAGCACGCTTGCAATCAGAGCGAATATCGTTCTCGACGCGTAGAAGTGTCGACGTTTCATGAGGGTGAATTCTCGAAGGCGAACGATTTGTGCCGCTTGCCTCCGCCAGCAAATAAGAATAGCGGCCCAAAAGAATCCGTGGCTAGGCTTTTCCGCAATGGCGCACTACGATGTCGTGATTGTCGGGGCGGGGCACAACGGTCTCACATGTGCCTGCTACCTGGCCAAGGCGGGCCGCAAGGTCCTCGTGCTCGAACGGCGTCACATTGTCGGCGGCGCGGTCTGCACCCAGGACGACCTCATCCCGGGTTACCGGCTCGATGTCGGCTCGTCGGCGCACATCATGATTCATCTCACGCCCGTACTGCGCGATCTCGAATTGCACAAGTTCGGCCTCGAATATCTGGAGATGGACCCGTGGGCCTACTACCCGATCCTCGGCACGGGCACCGGCATCAGCTTTTATCGCGACCTCGACAAGACCTGCGCCAGCATCGCAAAAATCTCGCCGAAGGACGCCGACGCCTACCGCGCCTTCGTGCAACATTGGGGCGAACTCAACGAAGGCATCTTCGAGACCTTCCTCAAGCCCCCCTCGCCTGGGAAAATCTTCGGCACGATCTTCAAGCGCAACCTGCTCAATTTCCGCTCCCGCAAACTCTGGTCGTCAATGGATACGTCGCGCCAATTGATGGCGCCCTACGGCGCGCTCATCGACGAACTCTTCGAGCATCCCGCAATGCGCACCGCGCTCGCGTGGCTCTCCGCGCAATCGGGACCCGCGCCGGGCGAGATGGCCAGCGGCGACATGCTCGGCTGGAACGCAATGATCCACAAAAGCGGCGCCAAGCGGGCCAAGGGCGGCAGCGGCGCGCTCACCCGGGCGATGGCGAAATGCCTGCTTAGCCACGGCGGCGAAATCATCTGCGACGCCGAAGTGACCGAAATCCAGCGGGAATCCTTGGGAGGTCCCGGTTGTTGGTCGGTGAAGTACGGTAGCGGCGACTCGGAAGGTGCGTTCACCCATGTCACGGCCAACCGCGTCGTCTCCGCCATCCATCTCCACACCCTTTTCAAGATGCTTCCCGATGCTCCCGACGAAATGAAAAAACGCGTCGCGCGCACCCGGATCGGCAACGGCTTCGGCATGATGGTCCGCCACGCCGTCGAGGAACTGCCCGATTACGGCGACGGTCCTCCTGGTCCCCTCCCCGGCACCAAAGATTACCAGACCTCCCTCCAACTCCTCTGTCCCTCGGTCGATTACCTCAACCGCTCCCACCGCGACTTCATGTTCGGCCTGCCGCCGCAAAAGCCCTCCGTCGTCGCGATGAGCTTCTCCTCGCTCGACCCGACCCTCGCGCCCGAGGGCAAGCACGTCCTCTTCACCTGGGGCCAATATCATCCCTACGAACTGAGCAACGGCGAAAACTGGGACGTCATCCGCGAGCGTGAGGCCGACAAACTCTACGACCTCGTCTGCCAGTACGCGCCGAACATGCGCGGCAAGATGATCGCCCGCTACATTCAGACGCCCCTCGACATCGAGCGAACGCTCGGCCTTCTTCGCGCCAACGTCATGCACCTCGAAATGAGCCTCGACCAGATGTTCATGTTCCGGCCCCTGCCCGAGCTTTCCGAATACAAAGTCCCCGGCCTCCCCGGCCTCTACCTCACCGGCGCGAGCACGCATCCCGGCGGCGGAGTCTTCGCCGCCAGCGGCTACAACACAGCCCGGGTTATCCTCGGCGAAAGGTAGCGTTGCGCGGCCTACGTCGCGACTTGCCTAGCGATTTAAGCTAGTCATCATGTTTCGGTGAAGGTCTTTTTCATGGCGATCTGTTTTGCCACCGTACTCTACGTAATTATTGCATCGAGCATGTGGGGGGAATCGTCCCCAAATATGGGCATTGGTTTTCCCAACCCAATGAAGGAACTTTATATTCCCAGCGCATTGGCCGCCGGTATCTGTGGAATTATCTCGGTCTTTCAAATAATATGGAGCAAGAATAAACCTTTTTTCGTGGTCTGCTTTTTCACTTGCATACCGATGATTGCGTATTATTCCTACCGACCCGAGTTTTACTACATGAAGGGTTATAGGGGTGATGAAAAAATGGTATCCGAATTTGAGGGGCAATCGCGCTACTCGCTTCTTTATTACGTACTGACTTACTACGAGTTACATCCTGAAAGGTTTCATCCAACCGACGAAGCGGACGTCGTTAAAATTGATGGTTTTGTCGACTATATTCAACGCTTGTCACCTCCACTGAAATGGGCGAACGACCAAAACTGGCAGAGCGATAAATCAGATCGGGTCATCATCAAGAACAACCAAATCGTAGCTCCTTGGGGTTCTCCAATAATCTTCTTACTCAATACCAGCGAAAACGGGTTTATTAAGGCTCGGTCTCGTGAACTTGATGTAAACGTTCTTGGCAGCCAGAGACCGAATTTTAAATATAAAGTCGCGGTGGGAATCACGACCAGCGACAAGCCGGGTTACCTTCACAGCCGATATAATTTTGACAATGAAATTCCGATGGCCGTTCTAACTGACACAGACGTTCACGATCCATCATCAACAGGATCAGGGCCGGACTGGCATTTAAAACGATCCCAATAGGCCGCCATCACCAACAGCGATCACTTGATGAGTTGTGGAGAAGTCCGCGCTGGCGGAAATGGTCGGGGCTGATTCCGAGTTGCTCCTTGAATTGCCGCGAGAAAAAACCGATGTCCTGATAGCCGAGCAAATCGGCGATCTGGGTCACGGTATGCGAGGATTCTTTCAGGAGCGCCAACGCCCGTTCCATGCGCGATTTGATCATGAATTCCTTGGGCGATTGCTCGGTCAGGGCGCGAAAAAGGCGGACAAAGTGGTCCGGGCTGTAGCCTGCCTTTTGAGCCAATTCGCCCACTGTGAAGCGCCGCTCCGGTTCATCGCGGATCATCGCGATCACGGGATTAAGCGCGAGCTTGTGATGGCGCTGCAACGCGCTCTCCGATGTCCTTGGAGCGCCGCAGACCGCGATTTCCAGCAGAAGCGATTTGAGCAGCAACGCAGCTATATTGTGCAAACCGAATCGTGAGCGCAGATCCACGATGTGCGCCATCGCCGCCTGGAAGTATTCAGGATCGACCGGTTCGAAGACTTCGACCGGCGGGACGAATTCCGATGCGCTCAGAAGCCTCGTTTTATTCTTCAATTGAAAATGGATCGCGGTCACGCGCAGAAGCGCGTTCGGATCGTGTGTCGCCTCGTAACGACGACCGGGGCGCATCCAGATGCACTGGCCCGGGAAGAGATTGACGGGGCCGTCGCTCGTGATCATGCGTCCCAATCCGCCCCATACATAAAAGAGATCGTAATCGACCTGCCTTCCGGCCCAGTCCGCATCGAGAGACCAGTCGGTCGTGCAACGAAAAATCCCCGCGGAGTTCACAACGACCTCAAGGTTCTCCAGTCCCATTTTTTGCATCATGCCGGATTTCTGCAAGAGTTTCGCGGGTCTCTTCATAGCAGAAGAAGCGCTTTTCCAGCTATATTTTTGTTGCATGACATCGGAACCCGTTCTCTTGTTTGACAGCGCGCCGCCCGAGGAACACGCCCCGGAACTCTATCGGCCAATCGGCATCGCGGAGCCCATCCACACCCTGGACGCCTTCGACGAGGCCGCTCACGAGCGCTACAATCGGGACGGCTATCTCGCCATCGAAGACGCGTTCACCCCGCAGGAAGTGCGGGACGCCCTGGCCGGAATGGACGATCTCGTCATGGGCCGGAGGGAAGGCTTTACCGGCATTATGTTTGAAAGCAAAGCGCGCGAGTTGCTGCCCACCCTTACGCTGGAAAACCGGCTCGATGCGGTACGAAAGTTTATGTGCTTTGTGGCCTATGAGCCGCGTTTAAACGCCATGGCAGAACATCCCGGGCTCAAGCGGGTGCTCGAACGCATCCTGGGTGAGGCCCCCGTCATGTTCCAGGACATGGCGCTCGTCAAGCCGCCCAAAATTGGCCGCGAAAAACCGTGGCACCAGGACCAGGCCTACTTCGACTATCCGCTCGGCACGCGGGTTGTTGGTGTTTGGATCGCTCTCGATGAGGCGACAGTTGAAAACGGCTGCATGCGCGTGCTGCCCGGCCAGCATCTTGCCGGACCGCGCCTCCATTTCCAAAGGCGCGACTGGCAAATCTGTGACAAGGAAATGAAGGGCACGCAACCGGTTGCTGTGCCGCTGCGTCCGGGCGGTCTCATGCTGTTCGATGGCCTCCTGCCCCATGGAACCCCGAACAATTTTTCACCGCTGCGCCGGCGCGCGGTCCAGTTCCATTACCGCAACGAATCGGCCCAAAAAACGACCGCCGCGGAACGGCTCTCCATTTTCGGGAGCGAAGGGAAGGACGTTAGCTGTTAAGCACGACGACAAAATCGTTAAACGGGCCGAACAGGGACGAAATTGGGGAATTCCCCAATTTACCAAATTAACTTATTTTTG